>Ga0302200_10000995_pt1 | contig 27444 bp, 27 predicted proteins | sample II_Bog_N3_1_FD_194585 | JGI IMG/M metagenome (GOLD analysis project Ga0302200, IMG submission 194585) | Peat permafrost microbial communities from Stordalen Mire near Abisko, Sweden - II_Bog_N3_1 | ecosystem: Environmental > Terrestrial > Soil > Wetlands > Peat | place: Sweden: Abisko... | reverse complement strand
TTCATGTTTTTCTTTATGATCGCTGTTGAATATGTGGTGGCGTCACATGTGTGCAATATTCGAACTAGCTCACGTGCGAATTCTCGATTCTTGGAACGATTCCACGGGTTGGGATTTATCAACTTGGCGGACTTAATCTCCCAATCGTTCGGTTTTCCACGAGATCCGTAATACAAACCCTTAGCTCCGCTTACCTTACGATTCAGATTCGTAATTTCCGACGCATCAATGGAGAGCCCAGCCAGTACAACAGCCTTTGATGGATGACCAGAATCCGGCTTACCTGAATCATCTAGGAATAGAACTCGAGTTTCGATTTTTCGAGAGTATCTCCTCACTGTCACATTGTTCTGGAAGGGCCCCGTTTTCTAAGCCACTTGGCTCAGTTCAGGGGGCCCTTCCAGAAGGACGCGATGCGTCACGAACGACTCAGAATACTGAACTCAAGCTCCTCACTGCAGGCGTGGAATATCGATCTCATCGCGGTTTGCCAGATTGTGAATGAAACATATCTTCAAGATTGCTCAACGCCTTCTCAACTTCCGCAATAATTTCTCTCACTTGCGAAATCTGAAATGTGGAATTGGCCTGAACCTTCTCTACGGTTTTCCCAGTGACCCTGCGCACGGTCGCTAATTCACTTTCCACCATTGTCTTGAGGTCCGCATTCAGCTCTCGAAGTCCACCTGAAAATTGGCTGAGTCGCTTCGAAGAGTCGCTCATCAAACTAGTAAAACTCTTGTTGATCTCAGAAGCCAGCCAGTTGTCAATGGCCGTAAGGCGTTTCGTCACATCCACCTCATTAAGCTTCTGTCGGTAGGCTTGAAGTTCATCCATAAAACTCTGCCTAAAGTTTTCGCTGGGCTGTAATTCACCCAGGTACTTTCGGAGCGACTTTCTGAATAGTTCAGAGACGCTGATCCCCTCTTTATCAGCTTGTAACTCCGCTTCCAGGCGCAGATCTGGATCAAGACGCAGAGAACCAACAACTTTGGCTGCGTCTCCAAGTGGTGGACGCCCACGACCACGTCGACGTTCCCTGAACTTGTTTTCGTCGTATCCTTCGTCAGCCTCTTCAACGAATTGTTCAATCATCTTGTCGTCGATGGGCTCGCCCGCACTTGTATAGCCATACACTTTCTTTTTCACTAGCTCAAACCTCCTAATAGTTTCTCTGTACTTCGACGAAGCGGCATTGCATGGATTAGCAACTCCACATCCGCGGTAACTACGATGACGAGTTCGATGAAATTCCCCGCCCGGTCCGGTCCAACCATGAGGTACCGAAAAGGGTCCTCATCGATTTCCACCCATTCCACGGGGTTTTCAAAGGCGTGGAACATGTCTTCCTCCGCGACACCATGTTTATGGGCGCTCGGCCAAATTTCCACATAAATAAGTGTACTACGTTTATTCACCATCCGAGTCCGTTGAACTCAGAGTTTGGGCCTGGTTCGTTTTTGGGAACTGATCACGCGGCGTAGACCCAACCTACGCAAGTGAACCGAGCATCACGTTGTCTCAAAGTTACGAAGCGATCTCGCGGCGGTGTGAATCAAGAAATTTGAAATGGGCCCCCTAAAACCCTTCGCGAAGTAAAACACTGCCCGTCTCGCTATTACCACTTGCATACGAGGCAATTGGTGGAGTTGAAAAACACCGAGAACTACAACGATGTCTGGTAGTTCCTTCAGCAGTCATTCAGTAGTCTCAATCTGATTCTGATCGCCCAAAGCGGCGCTCGCGAGTGAGCCATTCCCAGATGGCACCTTTCTCCGAGCTTGAAGGTACGGGCGGTCGCCCGGTGGTGCAAACTTGAATAACCATGTTCACGATCCACGCGACGAAGAAACTCCTCACGAGGGTGAAAGGGCCATTCGCCCCTGCGGTGGAGAACCCTACGACGTCACTCGGAAATTGGTACGCCACGGCTGTCTTCTGGCGACCACAAGTTGCACTCTTCGTCAACGAGCGGTCGCTCTTGCCGCTGCTGATTCCGCTGGCACCTGCGGCAACGCTCTTGGAGCGATTCCCGGAGAATCTCCGGGATATGCTGGACAAACTCGGCGTCAATCCGGCATTCATCGCGGCCGAGCGATGGGCCATGAACGATGGCACTTACGCCAGAACCGCCAATCGCCAAGTACTCGGGGTGATGAATCGCTTCGAATTCGAACTTGAGCACGTACGTGAACGTTACGGTAACGACCTCATGCAACTATCACTGTGGCAATCCGACACCCTGGCAGGACCGCTTCGAGGCGGCACGAGAACACCGAGGGAAGAACTCCTGGAGTTGGTCGAGCAAAAGTCAATGTGAATCCACGAAGCGAGCACGAAGTCCTCTCATCGTCTCGGCCACACAAGGAAGAGACACGGGTGTTATGCCGACTGGGTCACTAACCGAGTACCTTTTGAGGATCGCCCAGAGCTTGCGCTCCGCCGATATCGGAGACAAACTTGAAAATGGGGCATTCTTATCTCCGGTTTTGCTCTAATAGTGGTAGGCTAAATCCGTATTTGTTCTACTGTTAGGAGCAAAATCATGGATAGCAGCACTTCGACCATTATCCTCAGCGGCGAAGTGCCGCGCTCCACGCTCTCCCAGATGTCCGCACGGGGTGCCGTGGTACGTCTGGCTACGGGCGTCTACACGACTGACACGTCGAGCGCGCCCGAACGAGTGGTTAGGCGAGAGTGGCGAACCATCGCCGGGCGTCTCTTTCCTGACGCCACGATTTCAGATCGTTCCGCTCGAACAGCCGGACCAGTAAATGGAACGCTGTACCTGGTCTACCCTCACAACGACCGTGTTCTGATCTTGCCCGGACTCACCGTTTCCCTGCGCCGCGGCGCCGCTCCCCAACCAGGCGACATTCCTCTTCCCGGCGGCCTGCACCAAGCTTCGCTCGTCCGGGCCCTCGCCGAGAACGCCATCCCCTCAAGGGCTCGCCACGGTGCGCTCTCGCGTCGGCTCACTCGCCGCGAACTCGGTGAATGGGTCGAGCGAGTCGCTCGATATGGCGGTGCCGACGAGCTGGGTCAGGTACGCGACCAAGTTCGCACGCAGGCACCTCTACTCGGGGTCAGCGCCGAGGACGCTGGCGATCTTGACAACCTGATCGGAGCCGCGCTAGGGACGAGGCCAGTGTCGGGTCTCCCGCGGTTACTTCGACAACGTGCGCTCGGCATTCCCTACGACGCCGAACGAATCGAACGATGCGACGTTCTGGTCGTCGCGCTGCAATCAGCCGCTCCCCAAAACCATCCCGCTGCTCCGCTCGAGCCCAGCATCCTCCCCTTCTACGAGGCTTACTTTTCGAACTACATCGAAGGCACGGAGTTCACCGTCGAGGAGGCTGAAGATATTGTGTACAGGGGAATCGAACCTGCCGGACGACCTCAAGACGCCCACGATGTGCTTGCCACCTTCTGGCTCGTGAGTGATCTCGCTGAGATGAGACGACTCGCGGATGGTCCCAATGAGTTCCTCGAACTTCTCCAGCAGCGCCACGCCCGAATCATGGAGGCACGCCCCGACAGGCACCCCGGACTCTTCAAGGAGCGTGCCAACCAAGCCGGAGCAACCGTGTTCGTAGACCCCGACTTGGTTCGCGGAACCCTCATCGAGGGATTCGGCCGTCTCGATGATCTGGACAGCGCTTGGGAGCGGTCGGTCTACGTGAAGTACCTCGTGGCCGCGGTACATCCCTTCGACGATGGCAACGGGCGCTTGTCTCGAATCATGATGAACGCCGAATTGGATGCCGGTGGACAGTCTCGAACGATAATTCCAACAGTCTTTCGCGATGACTACATCGGTGCCTTACGTCGCTTGGATCGTGCCAACGATCCCTCAGTGTTGATTGACGCGCTCCGGTTCGCGAACGACTGGAGTGCTCGGATTGACTTCACCAACACCTCGACCGTCCGCGCACAATTGGAGGCAACTCACGCATTCGCCGAAGAGGGCAGCTCTGAGCGTCTCCTGCTGCCACCCTTCCGTCATTTTGTCGCAACGGGCGGAGAATAGTTAGGCAACGAATTGGCGCAACTCGAGGATAGTGAAAGCCCAATATTCAGACGCGAATCGCTCAGCATCGGGTTTCCAACGCCAATTCGGCGGTCAAGGTGATGCCCGGCGTCGCGAAGAAGAAAGTCAATCAAAGTCAAATTTGGAATTCCATGAGTTGACCACTTGCATGCCAGGCAAGAGTGCCAGTTTACGTTCGACGATCGAGAAATTCTCCACGTCTGTTTTCTCTACGAATTTCACGAATCTCCGATTGCGATCTACGGTCGAGATTGAAGCTTCAGGAGCGCCTCCAGCATCGGTCTTTTGACGCAGCTTTGGCATATAAGAAAGCGCAACCGAGAATCTTCGCGAAGAGACGACACGAGCTCCTAAAACTGGATGTCCAGCGCAAATCGAAGTGCTCGGTCAAGTTCTCCCCGTTTGAAAAACGTCAGGGATCCGATAGGGCGCTCTTGGAGTAGAGCCTTCGGTATCGTCATGATGTTGTCACAGGTAATTGCACTCAAGTCTGGAAGACCTTCCTCGAAACTTACGAGGACCTCGGAATCGATGTCTCTCACCGTGCGAGTAATCGGAGCACAAGTCACCGCGTTCAGCACCTGAATTGCTGCATCCCGAGTCAAGACGCATACGGGGCGCCGACCTGCCTCACCCCCTAGGTCACACCAGATAATGTCTCCTCGCTTCACCAGAGAGGTGTCGTCTCTCGCGCGAGGCGCGCGGCAGCTTCAATGATGGCTTCATCCTGGGGCAATGACTGATACGAAGACTGGAGTCGACGATCCGCCTTTTTCAATGCATCCGCATCGAGAATCGCTTGCGCGCCCCGGCGCAACAATTCGGAACGACTCAATCCCAACTCTCGCGCGAGGACGTCGAGGTTTTCGACCAAATGATCATCGAGTTGTACCAATACCTCGCGGCGTGTCATGATACATATGGTAACACATATGGTCGAATCTCGCGATCGATTCCAGGGGTCGCAGGGCTTTGCCGCCACATGGCCGAAGTCCGACATTTGCTCTTCTACTCTCGCCATAACAAGGTCTCCATTGCCTCGGACGCAACCTCGCGGTCAGGGGCGAGGATATGCCCGTAAACATCAGAAGTCATGCGGATCGATGAGTGACCTAGCACTTCGCTCACGACTTGGAGTTTCACCCCTTGGGCGAGCATCAGACTGGCGGCGGAATGGCGAAGTTCATGGGGATGCCATCGACCCAAACCCGCCGCATCGCAGACCAACTGAAAATCCTTGTTGACATTGGCTGGATCAAGCGGCGTGCCCTTGATTGACGTGAAGATGAAGCCAGTTTGAATCCAACGAGGACCAGCTCGCTCACACGCGGCCACTTGATCTCGTCGCTGCTGTTGCAGCTTTCTCACGACCGAGCTCGAGACATTGAGGGTACGACGACTACGAAGGGTCTTGGTATCGGAGGTGACCAAGCGACCGGTCTCGCGCTTGAGTTGGCGACGTACCGAGAGGGTGGCATTACTCTCGTCAAAGTCCGACCATTGCAACCCGAGAGCCTCGCCTCGTCGAAGTCCGGTCGCGAGCATGAGCGTGAAGAGAACCTCATTTCGACGGCCGGCGAGCGCGGCGAGGAAGCGTCGAGCCTCCTCGGGCGTCAGAGTACGTCCTTCCGGTCGAAGCGTCTTGGGCGCCCGCGAGAGCCGCGCGACGTTGCGTGTCACGCTCCCCCAACGAATGCCTTGGTCAAGCGCCTGGGCGAGAACCGAGCGAATTCTTTGCACGGTTGAGACCGAGAGTCCGTCATCAAGCTTCTGGGACAAGAGACGGTCAACGTCCAGCACGGTCAATTGAGCAACGGTCACTCGGCCGAGGGTCGGCACGATGTGCTGGTCGGCAATACCCTTGTAGTTCTTTGCGGCGTTCGGCGCGACTTGGTGGCGAAGCACGTCGCGGTGCCAATGGGCGAGCAGATCGACGACCGTCAATTGCGTATCTGAGAGCGGAGCGCCACTGTCGTACTGCGCTTGCAAGACCTTGAAACGACGTACAACTTCGGCCCTCGTCTTCGCGCTCACCGACTTGCGCACCAGCGTTCCCCGAGAGCTGTAGCCAATCGTCAGCGCACCGATCCAACGACCATCTGACGAACGTTGGTAAATGGAACCTTCGCCATTGCCCCGACTCCTTGCCACGCGCGTACCCTTCCAAGCCCCAAAGAAGTACAACGGTCCCCGGACTTCCTTCGCGTCGCCGCTTTGGGCAATTCCTTGAACAAGGTATTAGCGCAGTGCACGCAGGGTCCGACCTACTACTGCACCGCACGGCCGGTACGCGAGATGAGCCGCCCTGGGGGCGTCGAGCAGCACCACGTCGGCGCGAGCCCCGACACCGAGGTGTCCGACGTCGTCTCGACGCAGGGCCCGCGCCCCGCCGCGCGTCGCGGCCCAGAGCGCCTCGTCAACGGTCATCGCCATCTCGCGCACGGCCAGAGCGATGACGAAGGACATGCTCGTCACATAAGAGGTACCGGGATTGCAGTCGGTCGCGAGGGCCACCGTGGCGCCCGCGTCGAGCAAGCGCCGACCCGACGGGTACGAAGAGCGCGTACAGAACTCCGCGCCCGGCAGCAGCGTCGCCACGGTGCCCGAAGCCGCCAGCGCCTCGAGGTCGTGGTCGTTCACGAACGTGCAGTGGTCCACGCTCGCCGCGTCCAACTCGACCGCCAGCGCCACTCCGCCAGAGTCGCCCAACTGATTGCCGTGCACCCGCAGCCCGAGGCCCATGATGCGCGCCTGGAGCAGGATCTCGCGGGCCTCGTCCACGTCAAAGGCCCCCTGCTCGCAGAAGACGTCGGCCCAGCGCGCCATTGGCGCGCACCTCTCTAGCATCTGGTCGATCACCAGCTCCACGTAGGCCCGGCGGTCGTGGGCGAACTCGTCGGGTACGACGTGCGCGCCGAGGAAGGTGACCTCATCGGTGAACTCACTGGCAATCGCCAAGAGGCGCTGCTCACCGCTCAGCGTGAGCTCATAGCCGGACTTGATCTCCATTGTCGTCACGCCTCCCGCCTGAAGTTCGCGAACGCGCTTGGCGGTCTGAGTGTGCAGCTCGATACGCGATGCCTCGCGGGTCGCCGCGACCGTTCGAGCGATTCCGCCTCCGTCGTAGGGCGTGCCCGCCATGCGCGCCTCGAACTCGTCGGACCGCTCGCCGGCGAAGACGAGGTGGGTGTGCGAGTCCACGAAACCCGGCACCACGGCTGCGCCGTCGGCGTCGATCGACTCGTCGCAGCCCGGGGCCTTCGCGCTCTCGCCGACCCACAGCACTTTGGTTTCGTCGACCACGAGAGCAGCGTCGCGGAGTCGACCCAGCACGGAGCCGTCGCCGAGGGTCGGGTCGTTGGTCGTCAACTCACCGATGTTGAAGATGAGCCGGGCGGACACGGTCAGCTCTCGCGCATCGGGACTCGCACGCCGCGCTCGCTCGCGGCGTCGTCGGCGAGGTCGTAGCCGGCGTCGACGTGACGGATGATGCCCATGCCGGGGTCGTTGCGCAGTACCCGAGCGAGCTTCTGGCCCGCGAGTGCCGTACCGTCGGCGACGCAGACCTGGCCCGCGTGGATCGAGCGCCCGATGCCGACCCCGCCGCCGTGGTGGATCGAGACCCACGTGGCGCCGGAGGCCGTGTTCACCATCGCGTTCAGTAGGGGCCAGTCGGCGATGGCGTCCGAACCGTCGAGCATCGATTCGGTCTCGCGGTAGGGCGACGCCACCGAGCCGCTGTCGAGATGGTCGCGCCCGATCACCAGCGGAGCCGACACCTCGCCCGACGCCACGAGTTCGTTGAAGGCCAGCCCTGCCTTGTCGCGCTCGCCGTAACCGAGCCAGCAGATCCGGGCCGGCAGTCCCTCGAAGGCCACCTTGTCGCGAGCCTTGGTAATCCAGCGACGCAAGCCTTCGTTGTCGGGAAAAAGGTCGAGCACCGCCTGGTCGGTTCGCGCGATGTCCTTGGGGTCGCCCGAGAGCGCTGCCCAGCGGAACGGGCCTTTGCCCTCGCAAAAGAGCGGACGAATGTAGGCCGGCACGAAGCCGGGGAACTCGAAGGCGCGGCCGTAGCCGCCCAGCTGCGCCTCGCCGCGAATGGAGTTGCCGTAATCGAAGACCTCGGCCCCCTCGTCCATGAAGCCCACCATCGCCTCGACCTGCTTGGCCATCGACTGGCGGGCGCGGTCGGTGAACTCTTCGGGCTTCTTGTCGGCGTAGTCGTGCCAGTCGGCCAGGTCGATGCCCTCAGGCAGGTAGCTGAGCGGGTCGTGCGCCGAGGTCTGATCGGTCACGATGTCGACTTCTACTCCGCGACGAAGAAGTTCGGCGAAGATGGTCGCCGCGTTGCCGAGCAGTCCCACGCTGAGCGCCCGGCGCTCGCGCTTGGCGGCGAGGACTCGCGCCACGGCATCGTCGAGGTCGCTCGTCCACTCGTCAAGGTACCGGTGATCGACGCGGCGTTGGAGCCGCGACGGATCGACGTCCACGCACAGGCACACCCCGTCGTTCATCGTGACGGCGAGCGGCTGCGCGCCGCCCATGCCCCCCGCCCCCCCGGTCAGGGTCAACGTCCCGGCGAGGGTGCCGCCAAAGCGCTTCTTCGCCACCGCGGCGAAGGTCTCGTAGGTTCCTTGGAGTATCCCCTGGGTGCCAATGTAGATCCACGACCCCGCAGTCATCTGTCCGTACATCGTGAGCCCCAGCGCCTCGAGGCGGCGGAACTCGGGCCAGTTGGCCCAGTCGGGAACGAGGTTCGAGTTCGCGATCAGCACGCGCGGTGCCCACTCGTGGGTCGAGAAGACGCCCACCGGACGGCCCGATTGCACGAGCATCGTCTCGTCGCCCTTCAGGGTCTTGAGCGTGCGCACCAACGCGTCGAAGCTGCGCCAGTCGCGTGCGGCACGGCCGGTGCCGCCGTAGACGACCAGGTCGTCGGGTCGCTCGGCCACCTCGGGGTCGAGGTTGTTCTGCAGCATCCGAAGGGCGCCCTCCTGGGGCCACCCGAGCGTCGTTAATGCGGTTCCGCGTGTTGCTCGAACCGGACGGGCGCCTTCCATGGTTACTCCTTCTTCGACCTAGGTCAACGTGACAAAGCGGTCCACGACATCGAGCAGCGCGCCGCTGCGCACCAGCTCGCCGACTGCGGCAATCTCGGGCGAGAGCCAGCGGTCGTGACCCGGACCGCCACTGGCGGCGTTGATGCGGTCGCGCAACGCAGCGGTCACCGGCGACGGTTCGAGGGGGGCCCGTAACGCCAGCGCACGCGCACTGGCCAGCAACTCGATGGCGAGGACGTCGGCGAACGCCGCCAGCGCTAGGCGCAACTTTCGCGCGGCGTGCCAGCCCATCGAGACGTGGTCCTCCTGCATTCCCGAGGAAGGGATCGAATCGACACTGGCCGGCGACGCCAGACGTTTCATCTCTGAGACCAGCGCAGCCTGGGAATACTGGGCGATCATCAGTCCGGAATCGACGCCGGCCTGATGGGCGAGGAACGGCGTAAGGCCGTAGCTACGGTCGACGTCGAGCAGGCGGTCGGTGCGCCGTTCGGACATCGAGGCCACGTCCGCCAGCGCAATGGCCAGGAAATCAAGCACGTAGGCGATCGGCGCCCCATGGAAGTTCCCGTTGGACACCAACCTTCCGTCATCGAGGATCGACGGATTGTCGATGGCCGACGCGAGTTCGATGTCGCCCACGCGCGCAGCGTGGGCGAACGTATCGCGGGCCGCGCCGTGGACCTGGGGCGCGCAGCGAAGTGAGTAGGCGTCCTGGACCTGGGTCGGATCGTCAAGGTGAGAGTTGACGATCGGCGAGTCAGCTAGCAGCTTGACCAGGTTCGCGGCGCTGTCGTGCTGGCCCGGGTGTGGACGCAGTGCGTGGATCTCGGCGAGGAAGACCCGGTCGGTGCCGCGCAGGGCTTGGATCGACATAGCCGCGGCGACGTCGGCGAGCCGCAGGAGACCTGTGCCGTCCTCGAGAGCCAGGATGAGCTGGCCAAGCATCCCGTCAGTGCCGTTGATGAGGGCCAGACCCTCCTTCTCGGCCAGTACCACCGGCTCAAGACCGGCTTCGGCAAGGGCCTGGGAAGCGGGTATGCGCTGCCCGCCCTGGTCGCGCACGTCGCCTTCGCCCATCAGGGCCAGCGCCACGTGGGCCAGCGGCGCGAGGTCACCCGAACATCCGAGCGAGCCGTATTCGTGCACCACCGGCGTGATCCGCGCGTTCAACAGCGCGCAATACGCCAGGGCTGTGGAGGGACGCACGCCCGACACCCCGCTGCAGAGATTGGTCAGGCGCGACACCATCATCGCGCGCACGACCTCGGTCTCGACTTCTGCGCCAACTCCTGCAGCGTGCGAGCGGATCAGGGATCGCTGCAGGTCACGGCGCTGGTCGGGCGAGATGAACGTTGTCGCCAACGAGCCGAAGCCCGTCGAAAGCCCGTAGACCGGGGTGCCGCTGCGCACCAAGGCGTCGATGGCGGCTCGCTGAAGCTCGAGCCGCGCGAGCACCTCATCGCTGAACGTCAATGTTTCGTAGTTCCTCGCGACGGCGAGCACCTGACCTCGTTCGAGCGGCTGGGTGCCTAGAACGATGGTCATAGCGGTCTCCTTTGCACGCCTGCGAGCGCTTCGAGAACTAACAACGCTGCGAGGCGGATAGTTCGCTGATCGTCGCTGTCACGATCGACGTCGATCTCGGTGACATCGATGGCACTGACCCGGGGATCGGCCGTGACGGCACGAACGAATCGTCGCATCTCGTCGGCGCTGAAACCGCCAGGCGCCGCGGCCGGACAAGCCGGCACGACCGAGCGGTCGGCGGCGTCCATATCGATATCCACGTAGATCGGTCGTCCGTCGGCGCCCGCAATGTCGAGCGCGCGGCGCGCAGCGTCTTCAATACGCTCATCGCGCAATTCGTCACGTGTGATCACCGTGATGCCAGCATCGTGGGCTCGCTTCGCGTAGAAGGACGAATTCGAGAAATCGGCCAAACCGATCTGTACCACGTGCTCACCCGGAAGACCTGCTTCGAGCAGTTGCCGGACCGGTGAGCCGTTGGACTCGCCGTCGCGAAGGTCCAAGTGGGCATCGAGAGTGATGAGTCCGTAGTGCGAAAGGTCCGCGCCGGCCAACGTGGACATTGCGTACCACGTCGCAGCGTTGTCACCGCCGAGCACGATGCACAGCTCTAGTTGGTCATCAAACGTCGCCACCGCGGCACCGACTCGCTCGTAGCCGCCTTCGCCATCGGGCTCGAGCACGTCGCCGTAGTCCACGACGCACACCACATCGGCCAGATCGACATGGTCGCTATAGGACCACGTCGAGAAGCGTTCGAGCGCCACGCGAACCGCGTTCGGCGTGCCGGTCGACGAACGAGGGCTGACCGACTTGACGTAGGTGGAGACTCCGAGCAGTCCGACGTTGCGCCGCCCCGTAGTTGTCGCCGCCCGCAGCAGCGAACCGCTTGAAGGCCATCGAGGATCCTCAGAATTACTCACCACAGCGGGCTAACCCCAGTCCTTTGCGAGTTCAAGATGCATGATCCTCTCGAATCCGAAGAGTCGAGTATCCACTCAATCTGTCGAGCACCCCGTTCATCGGTCCACCTCTTTTGAGATTAGCGCAGTGTTCTCCTCGCACCACTAGGTGACGAATTCAACGGGAGTCTGATAATCAAAGACACTGCGTGGTCGGTAGTGGTGGTAGCTGTGACGGTGTTCTTCCAGCATGCCGAGCAAGCAGTTGCCGAACGCAAGGCCAATGATCGCTGCTGTTTTTCAATTAGCTTTCAGTACGCCGTCGCCAAGGCGAAACTTTCACACGAGCCCTGCCAATAACTCCGCTCCAGCATCAGTCGTCGTAAGAAATGCTTACGATCTGCGTTGACTCCTTGCAGTTTTCGCGACTGGTGTAGCTGCCTTCGACGAATCGGCGGTTTCGCTACTCGAACTCTTCGACCTTGGAAGGTCGATGAAGAGGAAGATTCGGCTCCAGAGGTAGAAGTAAAGGAAGCCTCCGATAGCGAAGGTCAACGACAACGCCAGTCCGAAACTCGCACTTGACGTGCTCGCGCCGAATCCGGACTTCATTGAATTGGCGAGATGTTTTAAGGCGTCCGGAGCATGGCCCAGTTGTACCAGCCCTACGCCAACCAAAATCTTCGTAAGCCAGTCCGAAACCTGTTCCAAGTTTGTGTTGCCTACGTAGCCGTCGGTTGGCTTCTGATTCTGCGATCCCTCCACCGACCTAGGGATCCCGAAAAGCACACCGACCAGCCCTCCGGCCAGAGTCGACGAGACAGCGACGACGACGCCGTAGCCAAGGACGGCCCAGGAGTTATGTAGGGAGAAGGCGTAAATCGCGAGCGCAATGATTCCCAAGAGAGAGAAAGTTGGCAGGAGCGTGAGCCAACGATCGGCAGGTTCACCGGTGTGTCTGGGGAGCTTCCGGAACCAGTGGGTCTTTTGTTGCTGACGCTGACGGACCTCACGGCTGTTCGGACTCATGCTCGTGCCCCCTTTGATCGTCAGTCGCCCTACTTTGATCAACTACCAACCACGGGCGCCAATCACGCCTACTGGGCACCAGAGTAAACCAAACGGCGAATTATTGCACGATGAATTCGGCCTCATTTCGAAGACGCCATGACCCTGAGGCCCACCAATCGCCAATTGCCTTCGTGCGCCCGTGACAATTGATTCGAGTCGAGTCGAAAACCGAACTGTCGTCTTGTTCATTGATTTTGACTGCCTCGGATGAAGCGGCCACATACCTCTCAACATGTAAGTAGGAGGTTAAATCTTGATGACGGCGCAGATGAATCGCCGACGGTGCCTTCCCGGCGACGACATTCGCCTCGTGTCGCTCAATGGTCAACAATCATTTGTCACGCTCTACCTCTGAGCTCGAATGTGCCAATGCTCCACAAGTGCGCATAACAGAAACGCCCCGACATGAAGTCGGAGGTTGAAATCGACGCAACACTCGACGATTGCGATGATGCCATACGAGAAACGTGATCGTCATCACCGATGGACGCAGCGTCCCCTTCATGGCAATCATGAATTCAGGCCCACAAAGATATAGTCAGGGAATGTCGCTGTCTCGAAGGATTTTGTTCGCCCTTGCGTTGTCTGCGGTTGTAGGGTTTTCCTCCAGCGCGTCTGCTACCGGCCAGTCACATTCATCGAGTGCCCCGATCACCTGGCTCGCCGCGGGCGATTCATATTCGGCGGGGGCGGGTCTCGCAAATACCTCTGGGCTTTGTGATCAAGCGGGGACGACCACGAATTCAATGGCGTACCCGCAGCACGCCTACGAGGATCTGGGATCATCGGTTCCCGGACTCGATGAACCAACTTTCGTGGCGTGCTCTGGTGCTACTTCAGCAGATTTCCTTCGACTTGCCGATGCGGCCGGTCAGCCCGAATGGACGAGCGCCCTGGGCCGGTTTGATCTTGTGACGTTCACTTTTGGCGGCAATAACGTTGATTTTGCAGGCATTGTGACCCAATGTGTCGCGGGTTCTCCACGAGTCGCTCCACCGGATCCGGGACACAGTTGCCCTTCCGATTCCTATGTTCGAAAACTGATTGCTCGGAAATTGACGACGGCGTACGAGACCTTTCTCACGAAGGTCGCCAACGATGTCGTCGAACCTGGCGGCAACATAGTTGTTCTTGGTTATCCCGACATCGTTGAACTACCGAGACTCTGGCCTCCACGTCTGCGACACTTAGGAACGTGTGATTACCTCGGGACCAGCGATGCGACACAGATTCGCGGCGACGCCGGCGACCTAAACGCTTCAATCAGTTCCGACGTCCAAGCGGTTAACGCCGAACATCCCAACGGCGTGACCTTGACCTTCCTCGACGTGAACTCAGGATCGAATTCGGGTTCCAAGTCAATCTCTTCGACCAACCAGAATCTCTTTGAACCCTCGGTAGGAAAACGACACAATCTTTGCGGATCGGGTCCTCCTTGGCTCAATGGCGTCGTGCCTTCGGACTTGCGAAGGTCGTTTCATCCGTCTGAGTTGGGCAACGCCGCCGAAGGCCGCTTGCTGGCAGAACTCTTACCCGATCTTCCTGGGATCAACGTTGGACCTGTGCCAACGAGCGCTCCAACGACCACGATTAGTACCGCAGGTCTCGGCGGCAGTGTGGGAGGAACTTCCTCTCCGTCGATCTCAGTTAGTTGGGGGACCAACCCGGCGCCCTCCGGCAACTGGATGAGTATCACCTTCTCGAACTTCCCGATAGGAACGGCCACTTGGTACTGCGTCGATGAGGGCACCAACTACGGCCCCTACTCCGCTGCGTTGACGTCCAGCACCGAGACACTGACCACGAACACGTGCTATGACACGGAGTCGAATGGCAGTGACTACGTGAGTGCCGAGGGTGTCACCTCCAACACGATTGGGACCGACTGAGGCTCACCAAAGAACACTCGCTCTTTAGCTCGAAGAATTCGCCAGGTACTGGCAGTGGCGCCCAGTAACAAAGATGCGCTTGCCTTGACGCATGCCAAATAGTAAGCAAGAGATGTGAGAAATCGTAATGTGCTCGTATTTGTCGCCATTTTGTCGCTCATGACCAGTTTTTCGAGTGTCGCGGGCTCTTCTGGCTCCGGGGTGATTCTCCCTCCAAATACGCCGCCTACCAATTTTGATCCACCAAGCGGTCCAGGACTGCCCGCGCTGACACTTATCAACGACGCCCGCTCCGCGGAAGAAGGGCTCGGTCCCTTGTCCATAAATCTCTCGAGATATGACGCACTGACGGTCCCCGAACAGTTATTCGTACTCGTCAATCTCGAACGAATCAGCCGAGGCGAGCAACCTGGCTACGCGCTTATCTCCACACTCAATAGGGTCTCGCTGGAGGGTGCGCAACTGCGTCGCGACCCGTCGCCACCGCCAAGGTGGCCCTACGATTATCACGTCATCTGGTCCACTGCGGGCACCGCACGAACTCAGGCGGCGTTCCAAGCGGACTGGGGCTGGATGTACGAAGACGGTCCCCCTCCCTACCACGGGTGGACGAACTACTTCTGTTCACAACAAGGTGCGCCCGGTTGTTGGGACCATCGCAATGCGATCCTCGAACTTCGCCCGACCTCGCTCGCTTCGAAGAGGCAAGCAGTCCTGGTCATGGGCGCTGGCGCGGCCCTCAATCCAAGGTTGGGCTATTCGTTAGCCATGGAGTTCTCCTGGTTCGCGGCGAAACCAACTTCGGGGGTCGTCTTCACCTGGTCTCAGGCTCTCAAGGAACTTGGGCAATCAGCAGCTGTTTCAACTACCACGACGACCATCCCCGCAACGACGACCACGACATCAACAACGCTGCTTGGAACCACCACAACGACGCAGTCTGGTTTGGGCTAACGCCCGAATGCCGGCGAAAGGGCTAGGCGGTTCCCGCGCCGAAACGCTCGAGTAACGCGCTTCGAATCGCTGGACGCGAACCGAAAGTGAGTAGGACTTGCGCCTCGCGACCCGTTCGCTCGGCGATGCTTGCTTCGAGCACCGACGAACTCCCCTGATGGACCGCCAGCGAGTTTGACGCGCGCACCGCTAACTCGCAGGCTTGCGCACGGGCGAGGGGCATCGTCTCCGCGTTTGCACCATCGAGTGCGTTGCGCGCTTCGCGCAGCTCGTGGTCGAGTCGCGACGGTCCAATGACGTTAAGGCATCGACGCGTTACACCGAGTGCCAGAGATCCGTTGACGCGAAGACCTTCCGGGAGCTCATGTGTCGGATCATAGAGAACTTGACCGAGCACGCGGTCAGCTTCCACCAACATTGCTGCGAACGTCAATTTCACCGTCGCGGTGGCGTTGAGCGCTGCAAGTTGGTGTCGAGTAGCGACGAGGCCCGGCTGGTCACGGGCATCGAGCAGGAGCGTCACCACGGTATCCTCAGGCCCGCGCGCGGCGACGACGAGGTGGTCCACGAGTCCCCAGCCGCTCACCCACGGCGCCTCACCATCCAGTGACCACCCTTCGCGTGTCGGCGTGGCCTTCAATCGGGCGGGTCCCGGTTGTGATCCGGTGAGAGCAACACCGCCTCTAACTTGGCCGCGTACGATCTCGCGGCGCAGGTCAGCCACGATTCCCGGGGCTGAGGGATCCAGCGCCGCCGCGAGCAGACGAAAATGCTGGATCCACACGAAGGTGCTGGCTAGACACGCCGAAGCCAACAACTCGACACAGTCACAAAGTTCAGCGAGACTGAATTCGAGCCCACCCATGTCGATGGGAGCAAAGGCACCAAACAGACCCAGCGCCGCGAGTTGATCGAAGTGCGTTCGAGGAATCGCATCGGCGTGGTCAACGTCGGTAGCGTCATGAGTAAAGCGTTCGACGACTTCCGCCAACTGAGCCGAGAAATCACTCACTGGTGGCACTCCTCTCAGTCCTCACAGGACAATTATCCGCCGTTTGACCATTGAGGCGCAAGCTTGGATGACATCGGTCGTAACGTGATGAACATTTCACCTGTCGACTTCGTTGAAGAAGACGGAGGCCACTGATGGCTAAACCTTGAGGACCCGAAGTTGTGTATGAGCCTTGGCCATCTGGTCGTAATCTTCATCTTGCGTCACCACTGGCAATCCGAGATCGATTGCCGTGGCGGCAATGAGTGCATCAGCAAGTTTGACGGTTCGATGTACGCCATCGCGGCGACAATCGAAAACGAGGCGGGCCCAAGCCGTCATGACGGACTCACTGATGGGCAGTGGAACAATCGTACGAGCCAATGCCAAGGTTCCAGCCCGCTTCCCTCGCGACGCGTTGTCCGCAGCAACCAAGACACCAAGTTCAAGTTCGCCAATTGTCACCACTGACACGGTGACTCGGTCGGGAAGTTCGCCGAGAAGTCGACCGGATTCTCGCGCTATGAATACCGAAGTATCAAGAAGTCCAGACGATTCGCTCAAAGTTCGTCCAAGGTTTGGCCGGCGATTGCATCAAGGTCAGTGCTTAATGCTGGGTCGGCGGCCCACTCGATCAAACTGCGACGCAGGTTCTTTCCCGCCACCCAACGGGATCTTTGTGCGTGCGGCACAATGTCGGCGACGGCTTCGCCGCGCACGGTGAGAACAACTCGTTCCCCGGCACGGACGGCGTCAATGATTTGACTGGTCTGATTACGAAGTTCTCGCACACCTATTTCCATGTGCGACAATGTAGCACATGGACCAATTCTCTGTTCCAAATTCGGAGCCAATTTTCCCACTGAACCGGCGTTCCATTACCACTTGCCTGTCAAGCAACTCGTTTGGGTGCGCCGAAACAATGTTGCCTTCTGTATGACGACGTCGCGTCAGCAACCCTTCAGCAAGCCGATACTCCCCTAAATCCGCCTCGCGAAATGAATTGCGGCTGGTCGACCATCGCGTGGGTGCCGACGCGACGCCCATTTAAGCGTGGCTTGGGGACTGCCCTTGATTCTCCTTGCGCAAAGGTCGCGCGACCACAATCGGCCCAGGCCATCTCGAAGATTCCCGAGGTGCCCTTTATTCCCTTCGTTGGCTACCAAGGAATAGATTCACAACTCTACGAGTTCAGGGTCTTTGCTTTGAACGTTGAGACCAAACTGTCAGTCCTTACAGTTACTTCGAAATGGCTCGAAATCCATCTCACGCAATGACGGCTGCTGGCGCAACCGAATCTGTTAAACATGCGCTGATATGTTCAGTGATCGACGGCGCACCCTCAAATACCTTTTGATCCTGCTTCCGACGGTCATCGTCCTCGTTGGAGGTTGGGGATACCGCTGGGTGTCTGACGACGCGTTCATCGACTTTCGGGTGGTGCACAATATTCTCAGTGGCTACGGACCCGTGTACAATCCCGGCGAGAGGATTGAAGCGTATTCCGATCCCCTCTGGGTTTTCTTGCTGACTGTCTTCTCGGGGCTACTGCGATTCATCGACGTGGAGTGGTGGTCCGTACTCCTAGGTCTTTTCTTCACCGGTGCAGGGTTTTGGTTCGCGGGCCTTGGCACGATCAATCTCGCCGAACACCGGACCTCAAGATCAATCTTTCCGGTTGGCCTCGTGTGTGCATCCTGCGTGGCGGGTGTGTGGATGTTCGCGACATCGGGACTGGAGACGGGTCTCATCTTCGGTTGGCTGGGACTGAGTTGGTGGCTACTCGTACGATGTTTCTTGCATCAGAACAAGGGAATCATCACCGCCGCGCTCGTCGTCTCGCTGGGCTTCACGATTCGACCCGACATGGCTTTATTCACGCTTTCATTCGGCGTCGTCTTGTTCATGTTGCAGACGCGGAATGATAATCGAGAGCGACGTTCTCGTAGGCTCCTCCTTTTGCTTGCGTTGATCGGCATACCTCTCGCGAGCGAGCTCTTTCGAATCGCCTATTTCGGAATGTTGGTCTCCAACACCGCGCTCGCCAAATCCGCCTCAAGCCTTTGGCTCCGACAAGGACTGACGTATTTCACCAACTTCACGGGCACGTATTGGCTATGGCTCCCCTTTGCCGCATTGACAGTGGTGACCGGTAGCCGAATTCGTGATTGGTGGAAACTCCATTATCGACTTGAGATCTTGGTCATTTCGGCTCCGATCTTTGGCGGGCTGCTCGATGTCGCCTACGTCACCGCCATCGGCGGCGATTTCATGCACGCTCGAATGCTGCTACCGGGTTTCTTCTCGATCTTTATGATCTTTTGGATCGAAGGAATGACGTCGGTGCGAGATACCGTGGTCATCGCTGGTGTCACGGTATGGGCCCTCTTCTGCGTTCTCTTCTTTCGTTTCTCGCCTCCCTGGAACATCTCAGCCAATGGCATCGCCAATGAACGTGCGAATTACATATACGAGGCAGGCAATGAGCATCCAATTACTCCTTCTGATTTTAAGCTGGAGCCCTGGGAAATAGAGGGCAAACAAGCCGCCAGAACTGCCCTTAGGACACCTTCCGGCGTCAAGTTGCTGAACTGGAATCGGTCTCAGTTCTATTCGTTCAGCCCAGAACCGCCCACGAATTATCCAATTACGACTTCGTTTCCCGAGACGTACTACGTCGGCTTTCCCAGCATTGGCCTGTTTGGACTGGCCGCGGGAGACGACGTCTACGTCTTTGACGAGTTGTCCTTGGCCAATCCAATTGGCGCACACTTCATTGTCTACGTTCGAACACGGCCTGGACACGAGAAGGTCGTCGCCCCGGTCTGGCTTGACGCGAGATTTGGGTCGATTTCCACCCCGCGCCCTGACGGCGTGAGCAAATCCGAGCTCGAAGCAGCGCGAAGGGCGCTGTCGTGCCAACCCCTCGCGGGCTACTTACGATCAGTGTCTCATCCCTTGACCTTCTCGCAAGTCGCTTCGAACTTCGAGCACGCCTTCACGTGGACCACGATGCAGTACAGCAGTGCACCGTCGGTTGCTGAACGGCAACTTTGTGGCTAGGGAGCTTGAACTACGGATCAGAGCACGGAGACGGCCCGATGACTCGACGCTACGGTGAGCACCCGAATCTTCGACGATACGGAAGCAACTTTGAGAAGATCAGCCGGGTCGAGGTCAGATATGTTGAGTAACGATGCCGCTGTAGAACGCGCCTAAAGGATGTCGACATGAATGAATTCGTCGCGACGCCGTGCACCACCGACCTCTACTACCTTGGCGAATCCTGTCGTTGGGACGAGGTTCGAGGGGAATTGTGCTGGATCAACATTGAGCCGTCGAGGAGTCAATTCTTTCGCGCCACGGTGAGTGGTCCCGACGTCAACATTGTCCGCGAACTCGTGTCGCGCCCTCCCGTTACCGCGTTCGCGCCACTCGTCAACCGGGATCAAGGTTGGATCGTGGCTCTGCCCCACTCGGTAGCTTTGATGGACGAAGACGGCACGATGACTTCTCTCGCCACTTTGGGGGCCGACAACAAGAAGGAGGACCGGACCAACGACGGTAGCGCCGACCCTTGGGGCCGGTTCTTGACCGGTTCGATGGCTCTCGCCAATGTTCCCGAGCATGGCCGTCTGTACCGATTTGACGCCAAAGGCGGCGTCGAGGTGCTCGTCAGCGACCTCACGATCTCGAATGGTCTCGGGTGGAGTCCCGATCGCCACACCTTCTATCACGTCGACAGCGGCCCCGGATCGATCTATGCCTTCGACGTAGACGATCAGGGTGCCCTTTCAAACCGTCGAATCTTCGCGTCGTTTGACGTGCCCCGCGAAGGCACGCCCGATGGACTGTGCGTCGACGACGACGGCTGCATCTGGGTTGCGATCTGGGGAGGCGCCGAGGTGCGCTGCTACGACCCGGCCGGCGAATTGCGCGCGCGAGTGGCAGTGGACACTTCCCAACCGTCGTCGTGTGCGTTGGGCGGTCCGGACGGGACCACGCTCTACATCACCACCGCACGCGAAGACATGACGCCGGACCAACTCGGGCGCGAGCCCCACGCCGGACGACTCTTCTGCGCCGAGGTCGGTTCACGCGGTCCCTCCGTACTTCCTTTTCGACCCGCGGCACCCGGGTAAGCACCGGTCGACTCTTCGCCGAGGAAGATCAAATCGCCCCTTCCACTCTCTCGTAGTGTGGGGTTCGCCACTTGCCGACCAATAAAGAGGAGCACTCTATGACCCGATCTGAAGGCACCACCGACAAGGCGCCCGCGCCCGTGGGTCCCTACTCACAGTCCGTGCGGGTGGGCAAAATGGTCGCCGCCGCCGGACAAGCTGGCGTCGATCCCGCGACGGGAGCAGTGGCGTCCAGCGACGTCGCCGGGCAGACGATCCAGACCTTCAAGAACATCGAGGCCGTCCTCGCCGCTTCGGGGGCCACCCTCAACGACGTCTTCCGCGTCGACGTCTACCTCTCAGACCTGGCGGACTTCGCAGCGATGAATGAGCAGTACGCCAAGGTGTTCACGCCCCCCTATCCAGCCCGCACGACGGTCGGCGTCCAATTACCCGTGGGCCTCAAGGTCGAGATCACCGCGCTCGCGATCACCGAGTGATGGACCACACGGGCACGCCCGACGTCTACGCCGCGCTCGGTGTACGCCCGGTGCTGAACGCCGCGACGACACTCACGGCACTCGGCGGGACGCTCCTGCCCCGAGAAGTAATCGACGCGATGACGTCGGCGTCCACGTCGTGCGTGAGCATGGACGAGTTGCATCTGGCGGCGGGCAGACGTCTCGCAACGTTGACCCGCAACGAGGCCGCCCTGGTCACGTCCGGTTGCGCGTCCGCCATGGTGCTCGGTGTGCTGGCGTGCGTGACCGATGGCCGCCCGGAATTGATCGCCCAAATGCATCACGACAATGATCTCGCACGCAACGTCGTCATCCACTGCGCGCACCGCATCCCCTACGACCGAGCCATCGAACTGGCCGGTGCACGAATCGTGCAGGTCGGTAACGTCATCCAGACCTTCACCTGGGAACTCGAGGCCGCGATGACCGCCTCCACTGCGGCCGTGTTCTGGGTCGCCGGCGACCACATGTCCTCAGCGGCACTGACGCTCGACGAGACCGTGTCGATTGCCCACGCTCACGGCGTACCGGTGATCGTGGACGCGGCCGCGCAACTCCCCCCGGTGTCGAACCTTTGGGATTTCACCACCGCTCACGGCGCTGACCTCGTCACCTTCAGTGGTGGCAAGGGACTTCAGGGTCCCCAGGCCAGCGGTCTCATGGTGGGTCGAGCGGAACTGATCGAGGCCGCCCGTCAGAATGCCGCACCTTTCCAACGCCTCGCGCGTCCCATGAAGGTCGGCAAAGAAGAGATCTGTGGGCTGGTCGCCGCCGTGGAACGTTACCTATCACTCGACCACGAGGCACTTTGGCGAACTTGGAGCGACACCGTCGACCAATGGATAGCCGGACTGACGTCAGGTGCGCGAATCGTCGTGCAGCGTCTCGAGCGCAACGAAGCCGGCCAGCCCGTCCCGCGCGTCGAACTCTGCTTTGAGGACGCGTCGGCGGCATCGCGCGTCGCCGAACTGCTCTGGGACGACACTCCTCGCGTCGCGGTGCTGCGAGTGGGCGAACGGCTCTACCTCACTCCTGACACACTGCCCGAAGACACCAGCGACCTGGTGCTCGATCGACTCAACGCCGCCATCGCGCGGCCAGGCTGAGCACGTAGTTCGATTAACCAGCGCGAGTACTGGTGGTACTGTCGCCAGCACGAACGACGGACTGAAACGAGATAAGGGACACTGATGTCGGATGAAGTTCTGGTAGTCACCGGCGGGGGCTCGGGCATCGGTCGAGCCGTCGTTCATCTGGCCGCCCAACGCGGCTGGCGCGTCGCCGTGCTCGATCTGAACAGCGCTCACGCAACCGCCGTCGCCGACGAAGCGCTCACCCTCGGCTCGGAACGAGCGTACGCTATGGCCTGTGACGTGACGTCCGAGTCCTCGGTCGCCGAGGCCTTCGCCGAGACGCAGGTCGCACTGGGTCCCCTCACCGGTCTCTTCACGTCTGCGGGCATCGAGCGCTCGAGTTTCGCTCACGAGATGTCCCTGGAATCATGGCAACACGTCCTGGACACGAATCTGACCGGCACGTTTCTCGCTTGTCGCGAGGCGTTACGCAGTCTGGTCGCCTCGCCCCGTCGCGCCTCACTGGTCCTTTGCTCGTCACCGGCCAGTTACGTCGCCTACGCCGCGGGGGCCGCAAGTTCCTACAGCGCGTCCAAAGGCGGCGTCTCAGCACTGGTGCGAACACTCGCCGTGGACTACGCCCGCTACGGCGTGCGCGTCAACGCCGTCGTCCCGGGCGCAACCGAGACTCCCCTGATGTGGGCGAACACCGATCCAAAGGATCGCGAGCGAATGCACGAAGTGATCAAGACCGAGGTGCCCCTGGGCCGCCTCGCCGATCCCGAAGAGCCCGCCGAAGCGGTCCTCTGGCTCCTCTCGAACCAGTCGCGTTACGTGACCGGTTCACACCTCGTGGTCGACGGGGGTATTCTCGCCAAAGCCTCAATCAGCTTCTAGTGTCGGGCGACTAACGGTCCGGGACTTCGGAACCATCGCGCGGGTCGTAAAGCCAACAGGTGGTCCACTGACCATCGGCGAGATCCACCCGTGGCGGCACCTCAGTGCGACACACGTCCATGACCTGGGGACAGCGCGGATGAAAGCGACAGCCGGCGGGCGGGTCAATCAGGCTCGGCGGGTCACCGATCGCGACGCGGGTGACGATTGACTCCTTCTCAGGATTGGGCGCCGAATCGCGCAACAACTGCGTGTAAGGGTGGGCGGGGTGCAACGCGACGGTCTCCGACGGTCCACCCTCGATGAGGCGCCCCGCGTACATCACGAGCGTCGTGTCGGCGAAGTAGCGCGCGGAAGCGATGTCGTGAGTGATGTACAGCAACGCGAGCTGACGCTCGGTGGCGAGGCCGCGCATCAAGTTCAAAACGCCCAACCGCGTCGAGACGTCGAGCATCGAGACCGGCTCGTCGGCGAGGATCACCGACGGGCGCGTCGCCAGCGCTCGAGCCAGGGCGATGCGTTGGCGCTGACCGCCCGAGAGTTCGTGCGGGTACTTGTGAACGAACTGATCGGGCGGACTCAAATGGACGTCGGCGAGCAGTTGAGCGATCCTCTCGTCGATCTCACTCGACGAATGAGCCAGGCCGTGGATCTTGAGCGGTCGCGACAGGTGATAGCCCACGGTATGCAATGGATTGAGCGAGCTGAACGGGTCCTGGAGGACGATCTGCACCTTGCGGACGTAGTTGCGAAAACGGCGACCGCGCCGGGCCCTGACGGTGGCACCATCGAGCGTGATGGTGCCACCCGTGGCGCGATAGAGGTACGCGAGCACTCGGCCGATCGTCGACTTGCCTGAACCCGACTCGCCCACCAGGGCCGTGACCCGGCCGGCGAAGAGTTCCAACGAGACCCCGTCGACCGCGCGGACCACGCGATTCGGAGCGCGGCGAACCCGACGCGCGACCTGTTGGTGCACGGGAAAGAACTTCTGGAGTTCGGTCACCTTCAACACGGCGTCGCCTGGTGGCTCGGACAGGTCGACACTCGCCGCGACCGATGTCAGTTCGTCGTGGACCCGGGCCGAACCGAGCTGTACGGGAATCGCCCGGCCATCGTACAAGGAGCAGGCGACGACGTGGTTGGGCGAGTCGCCGACGACCGGCGAGACGATCAGCTCGGGTCGGTGCAGGTCGCATCCCTCGTGCACGTGCGCACAACGTGGATGGAAGGGACAACCCTCGGGCAGTTGGCGCAGGTCCGGCGGGAAGCCGACGATTCCGGTGAGCATCTGTCGCGGTCCGTGCAACAACGGAAAAGAGTTGAGCAGGCCGTAACTGTAGGGATGACGGGGGGTCCGGTAGATCTCGTTCGACGAACCGCGCTCGATGATGCGTCCGGCGTACATGACGGCGATCTCGTCGGCGACCTCTAAGAGCAACGACAGGTCGTGGGTGATGAAGATGATCGAGAAACCCAGCCGATCGCGCAGTTCCATCAGCTTGGCGAGGATCTGGCGCTGCATGACGACGTCCAGGGCCGTGGTTGGCTCGTCGAGGATGATCACCTCAGGCTCGAGGGCCAAAGCAATGGCAATCATCGCGCGTTGACGCATCCCACCGGACAACTCGTGAGGATAGGCACCCGCCCGGTCCACCGAGATACCCACCAGCGACAGCAGTTCGCGCATCCGCCCTTCGCGCTCCAGCCGGCTCGAGTCCGGTCGGTGCGCTGCTAACACGTCAAGGATCTGCGTGCGCAGCCGCAAGACCGGGTTGAGCGCATTCATCGCGGACTGGAAGACGATGGCGAGCTCGTCCCACCGAAAGTCCCGCAGCTCGTCGGGGCTCATGGCGAGCACGTCGACTGGGGCACCCTCGCGGGGGTGATACGTGACCGCGCCGCCGGTGATCACGCCAGGTGAGCGCAGCAGTCTCGTCACCGCGTAGGCCAACGTGGACTTACCCGAGCCGGACTCGCCGGCGATGCCGACGACCTGGCCGCGACGAAGCTGGAAGCTGACGTCGCGCACGGCGGGTAGTGACTCGGAACTCAGTTCGTAGTCGACGTCAAGGTTGGTGATCTCGAGCACGACTTCGTTCAGATTCGCCGTAGGCGTCGCCACCTCGTCCTGGAGCGTCACGAGCCGTCCAACTCACTCGTCGCGGTACGAACGGTGGTGAACTCCGTGCCGTCACTCGCGTTCGCCCGCGTCAATTCTGCGAGCACCACTGGGGAGCGACCCTTGCGCTTGGTCTTGGGGCGTCCGGTAGAGCGAAGACGAGGATTCATGATCTCGTCAAAACCGAAGTTCATCATCGACAGTCCCGTGCCCAAGAGCGCGATGCACAGACCCGGTGGCACGAACCACCACCACGCCCCCGACTGCAGAGCCGAGTCGTTCTGGGCCCAGTAGAGCATGGTCCCCCACGACCACTCCGAGACGTTGGCCAGACCGAGGAAGGCGAGACCGGCGGCGGTCAACACGGCGAAGATGACCGTGAACAGGAAACTCGCGGTGACGATCGCGGTCTCGTTGGGCAGTATCTCCCAGAACAGGATTCGCGGCGTACTCTCGCCGACCGCGCGCGCGGCCTCGATGAAGTCACGTCGGCGGATCGACAACGTCTGGGCGCGGATGACGCGCGCCCCCCACGCCCAACCCGTGAGCGCGATGACCAGCATCACCGAGATGTCGCCCTTGTTGGGCAGGTAACCCGCGAGGACGATCACAAGCGGCAACGCCGGGATCACCAGGAAGATGTTCGACAATACCGACAGCAACTCATCGCTCACGCCCCCGAGGTAGCCGCCGGCAAGCCCGACCGCCACCGACACGATCGTCGCCACGGTGGCCGACACGAAGGCGACGATGAGCGTGGGACGACTCCCGATGACCAACTGGGCGAAGACGTCCTGTCCCGATTGCGTCGTGCCCAACCAGTGTGCACCCGACGGGGCGACGATCATGGCGTTGCCGGTCGCCGACGGGTTGTAGCGGGCAATGAGTGGCCCGAAGATCGCCATCAAAACGAAGAAGCCCACAATGCCCAGGCCAGTGCTGATCTTCCACGAGTGCAGCCACGAGAGGCGCGACCAGAGGGATCGACGGCGACGGGGTGTCGTGACGTTCTCCATCTCAGGCCCCCTGACGAGTTCGCGGGTCCAGCAGGACGTAGAAGACGTCGGCCACGATGTTGGCCAGCAGCACCGCCAGCGTGATGATGAGGAAGACGCCCTGCATCAACGGGTAGTCGTCGTTGTTCACCGCCGCAAAGAGCACGTAGCCGATTCCCGGATAGGAGAACACAATCTCCACCAGGATCGCGCCACTCACGACGAAGCCGAGCGACAGAGCGAAGCTCGCCAGAGATGGCAGGATGGCGTTTCGCGCGGCGTAGAGGAAGTTGATCCGCGCCTTGGAAAGTCCCTTTGCCTCGGCCAGGATGATGTAGTCCTCGTCCAACGTGACGACCATCATATTGCGCATCCCCAGCAACCATCCTGCGATCGAGGTGACGATGATGGTGATCGCCGGTAGGACCGAGTGATAGGCGGCCGACAGCAAGAACGGCCAATTCCAGCCGATCACGTCGACTGCCCCATATCCACCCGACAGGGGGAACCAGTTCACCACCACGGCGAGGAAGTAGAGGATCACGAGGGCGAACCAGAAATAGGGTATCGCCGAGAAGAACGTGCTGATCGGCAGCGTGATGTCGAGCCAGGAACCCCGTCGCGCGCCCACCACGACGCCCGCCACGGTTCCCAGAACGAAACTGATGATCGTCGCGACGCCCACTAACACCAGGGTCCAGGGCAAAGCAGCGAGCACAATGCTCGTCACTGATGAAGGAAAATAGGTGAAGGAGATACCAAGGTTGCCGTGGAACAGGTTGGACCAATAGGACGCGTACTGGGACAACATGCCCTGGTGACTGATCCCGAAGAGGGCGCCGAGCGACTTCACCGCGGCTGGCGACATTCGCCCCTTGAAGTGACTAATCAACAGTTCCACCGGATTACCGGGCATGAATCGAGGAATCAGGAAGTTCAACGTGATGGCGGCCCACGCCGTCAACATATAGAAACCGATTCGCCGAGCCAGATAGCGCACTACGAAGTCCCTCTAATCGACGTGGCGACATTCACCGTAACGATTGATGTCGCGGCCAGCAGTGACCTTGCGTCGCGCGATGATTCAGGTTTCGCGAGTCGCGACCGACCCTTGAGCACCAACAACCTTCTCATCGTACGAGACTTCTTCCTGCTAAGTGAAATGGACACTTCAACTTCACGCCAACGCGTGACACTACAACCACTGCCCCGATGCGAGAGTGGCACGAGCGTGCGCACTCGTCGAACCTCGACGAGTGCGCAC
>Ga0302200_10000989_pt1 | contig 27570 bp, 24 predicted proteins | sample II_Bog_N3_1_FD_194585 | JGI IMG/M metagenome (GOLD analysis project Ga0302200, IMG submission 194585) | Peat permafrost microbial communities from Stordalen Mire near Abisko, Sweden - II_Bog_N3_1 | ecosystem: Environmental > Terrestrial > Soil > Wetlands > Peat | place: Sweden: Abisko... | reverse complement strand
AACAACCCAACATATGGAATGAGCCGGAGCGCGCGCAGGCGCTGGGCAAAGAACGTTCCTCGCTGGAAGCCATCGTTGAAACCATCGATCAGTTGACCCGCGGGCTGGCTGACGTGTCAGGCTTGCTGGAAATGGCGGTGGAAGAAGACGACGAAGAGACCCTCAACGACACTATCGCCGAACTGGACCAGTTGGAAGAAAAACTGGGACAGCTGGAGTTCCGGCGCATGTTTTCCGGCGAATACGACAGTTCCGATTGCTACCTGGACATCCAGTCCGGGTCCGGCGGCACCGAAGCTCAGGATTGGGCCAACATGCTGTTGCGCATGTATTTGCGCTGGGCGGAATCACGCGGCTTCAAAACGGAAATCATCGAACAATCCGACGGCGAAGTGGCCGGCATAAAATCGGCCACCATCAAGGTCATGGGCGAATATGCGTTTGGCTGGCTACGCACGGAAACCGGCGTGCATCGTCTGGTGCGCAAAAGTCCGTTTGACTCCGGCGGCCGCCGTCATACCTCGTTCAGCTCCGCTTTTGCCTATCCCGAAGTGGACGACGACATCGATATCGAGATCAATCCTGCGGATTTGCGCATTGACGTCTATCGCGCCTCCGGCGCGGGCGGTCAGCATGTAAACCGTACGGAATCCGCGGTGCGTATCACCCATCTCCCGACCAATATCGTGACGCAATGCCAGAACGACCGTTCGCAGCATAAAAACAAAGAACAAGCCATGAAGCAGCTTAAAGCCAAACTATACGAGTATGAGCTGCGCAAGAAAAATGCGGAAAAACAGGCGCTGGAAGACACCAAGTCAGACATCGGCTGGGGCAGCCAGATCCGCTCTTATGTTCTGGACGATTCCCGTATCAAGGATTTGCGTACCGGCGTGGAAACGCGCAATACGCAAGCGGTACTGGATGGCGATCTGGATAAATTTATTGAAGCAAGTCTTAAAGCCGGGTTATGAGGAACCAAGATGTCTGAATCACATTCACAGGACGGTGCCCCCCAGGCGCTGGATTTAAATAACGAATTACTCGCTCGCCGTGAAAAACTGGCGCTACTGCGCGAGCAGGGCAATCCTTTCCCGAATGATTTTCGACGCGACAGCACGTCCGATCAGCTCCACGCCGCTTATGACGGGAAATCCGCCGAAGAGCTTGAAGCGCTGGCGGTTGAAGTCAGCGTCGCCGGCCGCATGATGACCCGCCGCATTATGGGCAAGGCCTCATTCGCCAACCTGCAGGATGTCGGCGGCAACATTCAGTTGTACGTCGCCCGCGACGAACTGGCCGAAGGCGTTTATAACGATCAGTTCAAAAAATGGGATTTGGGCGACATTATCGGCGCCCGGGGCCGGATGTTCAGAACCCGCACCGGCGAGCTGTCGATCCATTGCAACGAGATCCGGTTGCTGACCAAAGCGATGCGTCCCTTGCCGGATAAGTTTCACGGTCTTGCCGATCAGGAAACCCGTTATCGTCAGCGTTATCTGGATTTGATTGCCAACGATGAATCACGCCACACCTTTAAAGTCCGTTCACAGATTATGGCGGAAATCCGTCGTTTTATGGTGGACAAGGGCTTTATGGAAGTGGAAACGCCGATGATGCAAAGCATCCCCGGCGGTGCTACCGCGCGTCCGTTTATCACCCATCATAATGCGCTGGATATCGATATGTACCTGCGCATCGCGCCGGAGCTGTATCTCAAGCGTCTGGTGGTTGGCGGTTTTGAACGGGTCTTTGAAATCAATCGCAACTTCCGCAACGAAGGTATTTCGCCGCGCCATAATCCTGAATTCACCATGATGGAACTCTACATGGCGTATGCGGATTATCGTGATTTGATTGTGCTGACCGAAGAATTGTTCCGTACGCTGACTCAGCGGGTACTGGGCAGTACCGAGGTGGAGTACGGCGAACAGATGTTTGATTTCGGCAAGCCTTTCAGCAAAATGACCATGCGGGAAGCCATATGCCGTTATCGCCCGGAAACTCAGGCGGCGGATCTGGATGATATGGGCAAGGCGCGGGCTATCGCCGAATCCCTCGGCATCAAGATTGAAAGCAGCTGGGGCCTTGGACGGATACAAACCGAGATATTCGAAGAGACCGCCGAGAGTCAACTGATTCAACCGACCTTCATCACCGAATACCCGGCGGAAGTCTCGCCGCTGGCGCGTCGCAACGATCAGAACCCGTTTTTCACCGATCGTTTTGAATTCTTTATCGGCGGCCGTGAAATCGGCAACGGCTTCTCTGAACTGAACGACGCCGAAGATCAGGCGCAGCGTTTTGCCGACCAGGTCCGCGCCAAGGATGCCGGCGACGACGAAGCCATGTTCTATGACGAGGATTATGTCACGGCGCTGGAACACGGCTTACCGCCCACCGCCGGTTTGGGTATTGGTATCGACCGTATGATCATGCTGTTCACCAACAGCCATACCATCCGCGATGTCATTCTCTTCCCGGCCATGCGTCCGCAGAAATAACATCTTGACCGAACAGGCTGATTCTCACCAGCCTGTTGTTTTATTATCGGGATGTTATTCCCGGCTTTTCATTCCCGAGAAGTGCTTAAAACTCACGCAGTTAATCGCCTTACGGCTTGTCAGACCGCGCCATAAGGTTATAATGCTCTGCGCGATTGCCCCTGCGGGCGTAGTTCAATGGTAGAACGAGAGCTTCCCAAGCTCTATACGAGGGTTCGATTCCCTTCGCCCGCTCCAAACATACTTATCTCAACGTCTTCTCAAGTCTACTCAAACCCCGGTAATACAGCTTCTAACAAGGATTTTCATTATCCTGACGTCTATTCACATCTGTTGAAATCTAGTTATATTTGGGGGTATAAAACCTTGTACCCCCAAAAGTACCCCCAGCATGGTGGTACCCTGATGCCGGGATACCCCCAGATGACCCTCACAAATTTATCCCACCGATTCGCGCGGGTCGCTCAAAAAACGTCAGCGATAGTGGGATCATGGCACTTTAAATTTGTAGTGACTTACGGGCTTCACTGTTTCGCGAAGGACACCACGGCGTTCAACATTCCAGTTGTCTACGAGGATGGGCGCGAAATGTTGACAATATGTATGGAACGTTACGAGGCGTCCAAACAGATCCGCAAAATATTGACGAATCTGCCATCAATGGAACTATTCCACCAGATGGAGATAAATTCTTCGCGCTGGATATGATGAACAATGCTACGGGGCAATATGAACCGTATAAAGTTTGCATATAATAATCGAATGAAATAAATTTCAGCGTTTCATTGCGAAATGTGAAGTGTCTCTGTAATTTATTTCGTAATTCTTACAACCCAAGTGACGTTTATATTCTGTAGAGGTTGGCGCTAATACAGTGCGCCAATGAAAAAATTCCCAACACCTCATGATTCCTTTTTCAGAAAATTTTTCAGCGATGCCAGCGTCGCTGCTGATTTCCTGCAAATTCACATGCCGCCGGCATTGCAGGCCAAGTGCGACTTCAGCACGCTGGCTATCACTTCCGGCAGCTTTGTCGAAGCGGATATGCATAACCAGTTCTCCGATATCCTTTATTCGATGAAAACCCCGGCGGGGCCTGGGTATATCTATTGCCTCGTTGAGCATCAATCGAGCCCGGATGACATACCCTAAATAATTCGAGTTGCAGGAAAGCCAACGCACCGGCAACTTGAAGTATGACGGGTAGATGATGGCGTTTCGTCTGCTGCGCTAAAGCATTGCCGCCATGCACCGCCATCTGAAGCAGGGCCATAAACGATTGCCGTTGATAGTCCCCATTTAAGTATACCCGATAGATTTCGGGTTGCAGGAAGGCGGCAAGCGAGAGAATCCCGATGAGCTTACTCTGGTAAGTGATTCGGGTGAACGAGCGCAGCCAACGCACCTGCGGCGCGAAAGATGATGGGTATACCATGGTAAACAAAGCCCCTATCCCTATAGCATGCGCTGGCTGGATTGTTTCGAGGACCCCGCAGCGGCGCAAAATTTATATACTCGGGCGTTCCCGCTGGTGGATGTCACGGTTATTCCTGACGATGAAATCAAAACCCATCGGAAAGTGGCGTTGCTGGAATATGTGCAAAAGCATATTCATGAAAAGGATATTAATATCCACCTACCAATTATCGCTTGGCTGATGGGGTAATTTGGCCTCAGTAAAGAACTGGCACAATGTTCAATGCACTATTTAATACAAAAGGGAAATGCGCTTGACGCGGAAAAGTTTATCAGTATTCTTGAACAAAATACGCCACGTTGCCGGGAGGAAATAATGACTATTGCCAAACATCTGGAGCAAAAGAGACTGCAGAAGGGACTGCAGAAGGGACTACAAGAAGGATTGAATAAAGGAAGGCAGGTAGAACGCAGTGAAATTGCGCGTAATTTTTTGTCTTTAGGTACGGATCGTGCATTGGTGGAACAAGCCACTGGATTGAGTAGTGCAGAACTTGATGCCCTGATTAATTCAACAGTTAATAAAAATCGTTAATCCAGATTTGATGCCGGTCTTGTGTAAATGCCACTTTGTAAAATCCGGCCATAGGGTCCTGACATTTATTTAAAGTGGTACAAATTAGACTTTTGTATAGTCAATTGTATGAAGAAATCAATAATAACTTAATCAAAATAATATAATAATTATATATTAGCCAGCGAAATTCATTATCTCTTAACACATAATACAAAAGGTCAAGGGGGTTATCCAGACTTGGATAGACCCCCAAATAACGAATAACTGTGCCATTGGCGTGGTTCGATATTGGGTAGGGTGTGCCGGTGGTTGATACCCCAATTAATCAGCTATTCAATCATTTGTGTTGTTCTTTTTTCAGCTTTTTTAAAAACGATTCAAGCGGAAATTCCATAGGCTTTTTTTCCGGTTCCCTGCGCTTCTGCTTGCTGGATGGCGGGGTATTTTGCTCTTCGGTCATAGGTCAGCCTTTGGGTTCGCTGCCGCGCGACTGTAATTCGTTGCGGATGACACGTTTTATCCAAGCGGATACAGAAGCGTCGCTATCTTGCTTTAGTGCTTTCCTGATTCCTTCCTTGAAGGAAGCCTCAATACGTAATGCGATCTGTTTACTGCCTTTACCGCTGATACTCATGGTTGACACTTGGTACACTCCTACCCGTAGCGCTATGAAAGACAAGTGTATGACAAGTGTATACCAAATACACGCCCGGCTTACCGGGATTAACGCTCCCGAGAACATAGGGCAACCAACATTCCCAGCAATGCGGCGCCGCACATCAGATGGAAAACCGCCGCCCAGTCCGCCATGCTTGGCCGGACGCTGAGCAACACTGAGATTGCCGCCAGCGTCATCGCGCCTGCCGTATACTGGCTCGTGATCATCAGTGCGCTGGCACGACCCTGCTGTTGCGGCGGCACATCTGTCAGCCCGACGGCGAACATCGCCGGGTATATCAATCCGTGGCCTAAGCCGCTCAGCATAATTCCCAAAAGAAATAACGGAGAAAGCTGCGCGGTAGGCACCATTGAAAGCAGCCACAGTCCCAGTGCCGCGCTGGCGAATCCCGCAGTCAACACTCGCGAACTGGCGTAATGCGCGGTCAGTCGGGTATAGAGAGTATTTCCCGCCACAATTAGCAACGCCAGCGGTGTGAACAGCAGTCCGGTGGTTAATGCACTCTGCTGTAAGGTTTGCTGCCACAGCAGAGTCATGGCGTAAAACTGACTGCCGACGCTAGCCATATAGCAGGCGCTACAGAGCCAACCGGGTTGTAGGCCAGGCAGCATCCGTAATGAATGTGAGAGCAAAGGCTGCGGAGCATAGCGTTCATGCAGAATAAACAACAGTAGCATCGCCGCCGCCAACCTGTTGGCGAAGAAATCGGGCTGACCGTTTTCAGCATAACGCATCATCGCCCAAACCAGCGCGCCTGTCGCCGCGCAGCCTGTCGGTGCGCCAACGCCAATGCGCGGCATCTTGCCTCGTGGTCTCAGTAGCGGAAAGTCGCGCCTGACCAGCCACAAAGCCAGCAGCCCCGGTGGCAGATTAATAAAAAAGATCGTTCGCCAGCTCAGGGCGGTGAGCACACCGCCGAGCATCGCGCCAGCGACCAGCCCTAGTGCGCCGATAGCGCTCCAGATTGCCAGCGCGCGGCGGTGTGCCTCGCCACGAAAACGTTGTGCCATCAGCGCCAGTACTGCCGGCTGCAGTAGCGCAGCGGCAATCCCCTGTCCACAACGGGCGATCAGTAATAGTGAGCCGTTTTGCGCAAGACCCCCCAGCACCGAAGACAGCAAAAAAAGCATCATACCCATGCTGAAGATGCGTCGCGCACCGACGCGATCGCACAAACCACCACCCAGCAACAGCAAAGAGGCAAACGTCAGACCATAGAGTGAAACAACCCATTGCATCTCACTGAGAGAAAGCTGTAGATGGCACGCGAGCGTCGGTAGCGCCACGTAAACAATAGCGTAATCCAGCGCGATCAGCGCCTGTGCGATACCGGGCGATAACAGCGTGAGGTAACGTGCGGATGAGGGTGGTGTTATCGCGTTGATTTCAGGCATTGGACTTCCCGTGAGTCTGTATATAATGAATAATCCTCATGGATCATTGGCGAGCCATAACAGGTTATCCCTTGTATATAGGCACTTTCAAAATCATATTTTTCAGCTATAGATGAGTTGAATTCATTCATGAAATTACGCCGACTACCACCGCTCTCCGCCATTCGCGCTTTTGACGCTGTTGCCCGCCACGCCAGTTTTAAATACGCTGCCCAGGAAATTGGCGTGACGCCAACCGCCATCAGCCATCAAATTCGCGTGTTGGAAGAATCGCTCAATCAACGGCTGTTTGTCCGCTCGGCACGTGGAGTCACGTTGACGGCAGTCGGAGTGATTCTTTTTCGCGCTTCCGAGAACGCATTCGCCACGCTTCGTGAAGCGATTGAAACAATCGGTAGCTTAGAACCGCCGAACGCACTGACACTTAGCACGACATCAAATTTTCTCACCAACTGGCTGGTGTCGCGCCTACCGTCGCTGCATAGCCGGCATCCAGCGCTGGAGCTGCGCTTGCATAGCAGCACCGATCTGGTAGACGTGCGCGGCGCGATGGCGGATTGTGCTATCCGTTACAGCATGCAATCCGATGACACGCTTGATAACACGTTGTTGTGTCGCGATCGCTTTGTGCTGGTTGCCAGCCCGCGACTAACGCTGCGTAGCCCCGAGGATTTGATCGGGCTGACGCTGTTTCATATCGAGAACCGCCACGTGCCGACGCCTGAGCCGGACTGGCTGCACTGGAAGGCGGCCTTCGGTCCAAAAGATTTAGCGGTGCAGTCCGGTATTCGTTTTGACGACGAGACACACGCAATTCAAGCGGCGATTGCCGGTCAGGGTGTGTTGTTGGCCAGCGAACTGCTCATACAACAAGCGTTGGCGCAACAGTTGCTACATATTGCCTTGCCCGGGAAACTGCCCGGGGGGAATTACTATTTGGTGACCAGTCGCGAAAAAGCCAGGCGTGAAGACGTAATAAGATTTAAAAAGTGGTTGCAGTATGAGTTTGATATCGCGAGGCAATAATAGATTGATCTTTTGATTATTGTAATTAATCGGATATTATTTCATATTCAGCATTACCCGCTGGGTCAGCTTTGCATAATTTAATATGTATTTTAATGGTATAATTTTATAATTAACTTAATCTATATGATTTTTCGTTATCGAATTGACTAAGGTGCAAAACATTTATAACCATCTGCTTTGTCTTACAAAACTATAATGAATAGGCCGTTGATGTAAATGTCATTTCAGATAAAATATCTTTTATTTGGAATGAAATTGAATGCACCAACTTATTGACATGACGCCAGATATGATGGCATTCGAAGCAGATTCCGGTTTAGTCCATACTCAATCACAAAGTGGCAATGGCGGGAGCGGAGGAGGTGACGATATGCAGGGACGAGTAACAAAACTGGAAGAACAAGTAACCTCGTTAGTGCTGGATGTCGCTGTTATCAAATCGAATTATGCGACGAAAGAAGATATTTCAAAACTAGCTAGGATGATAGAAGGCACAAAAACAGAGTTTCATAGCTCAATCGAAGGCACGAAAACGGAGTTACATAGCTCCATCGGAAACACGAAAACGGAGTTACATCGTTCCATCGAGAGCGTAAAAACGGATTTACATAGCTCCATCGAAAGCACGAAAACGGAGTTACATCGTTCCATCGAGAGCGTAAAAACGGAGTTATATAGCACCATCGAAAGCACGAAAACGGAATTACATCGTTCCATCGAGAGCGTAAAAACGGAGTTATATAGCTCTCAAGAAGGTATGAAATCAGAATTATATCGTGCTATAGACGGTGTAAAATTGGAGTTACATCGTTCCATAGAAGGTGTAAGAATAGAGTTATATCAGGCTATAACGGGCCAGACAAAATGGTTTATATCTGCTTTGTTTATCGCTCTTGGCGCTGGGCTGACTATCGCCAAGTTTCTTTTCCGATAATATAAAAAGTCCGGTTTTCTTTGGCCGACCGCTGCGCGAGTCTATGTGGATCGTCTACATTTAGAAATACAGTTATGAAATGGCTCTCCTATCAATGCTTCTTCCATGCATTCAAGGTCTATGTCATAAGAGGTGAAAGCCATGAAAATACAGCCTTTTAACATAGCTATCAGCGATTCAGCGCTTGTAGACCTGCGGGATCGGCTTGCCCGCACCCGCTGGCAAACAACAATAAGCAATAGCGCTTGGGATGAGGGAACAGATATTGATTTCCTGACCCATCTGGTGGCTTATTGGCGCGACGAATTTGATTGGCGCGCGCAAGAATCAAAGCTAAATACCTTGCCGCACTACAAGGCGTCTGTAGCGAAAGAAAGTATTCACTTCATCCACCAACCTGGCCAAGGGCCGGCACCCTTTCCGCTGATTTTAACGCATGGCTGGCCTGGGTCTTTCATTGAAATGGCAGATATTATCCCCTTGCTTGCCGACCCGGGCAGTCATGGCGGCGACCCGCGGGATGCCTTTCATGTGGTGGTGCCCTCATCGCCGGGTTATGGTTTTTCCTCAGCACCGTTGACCAAAGGCACCGGGCCTTACGAAATCGCCGGACTCTGGGCCGAACTGATGACCGGCCTGGGCTATGACTCTTTTGGCGCCCAGGGGGGCGATTGGGGCGCAGGCGTCTCCACCTGGCTTGCCTACCGTTATCCCGACCGGGTCAAGGGGTTGCATTTGAACTTTATTCCGGGCTCTTTCCGACCGCCATTGGGCGATGGTTTGCCGCCCGTTTCCGCTGAAGAACAGCGCTTCCTTGATGAGGCTGCTTTGTGGATTGAACGACAGGGGGCTTATGGACATATACAAGGCACCAAACCTCAAAGCCTGGCATTTGGTCTGAATGATTCTCCGGTGGGCCTGGCGGCCTGGATTGCCGAAAAATTTCAGGCATGGAGTGATTGCGGCGGCGAGATAGAACGGGCAATTTCACTGGATGCCTTACTGACCAATATTTCCATTTATTGGTTTACCGGCACTATCGGTTCCTCTTTCCGCCTTTATCTGGAAAGCAGGTCGCGACCGTTGCATTTCACCTCAGGACAACGCGTCTCGACCCCCCTTGGCGTGGCGCAATTTCCGGCCGAATTACCTATGCCGCCGCGCTCATGGGTAGAGCGTTGCTATGATATCCACCGCTGGACCGCCATGCCGCGCGGCGGTCATTTCGCCGCCATGGAATGTCCTGCGGAATTAGCGGAAGAAATTCGGGCATTCTTCAGGCCGCTGCGCTGACATAGTCATTATTATTTTTCTATTCAATTCTATTTAATAATAATTGTCGCAAGCGCTTAAGTTAAAATACCAAAATAAAAATTTTATGTGATAGTTTAATACAATAAGCATTCAATTATACTACCTATATATCTTATGAAAGAATACATTCAAACTCATATATTCAATAGCACGACTGCGTCCTTTAATGTCGCAATGAAGACGCAAACGACGGCACATTTGAAATTTTCCTATCGTCTTATCAGCGCCCATCAAGAAGCTACCTATACTGAATTAGCAAAAAAAACGGAAGGGCGGCGGGAACGTTTGCAGGCAAAAATTCAGAAATATGAAAATTTTCTCTCTAAATTAAGACCCTATATCTCGGATATATCTTGGATACCATTAGGCAAGATAAGAATTTCTTGCAATGATGAACAGACTTATCTCTTTCAAAGTACTATTAGAAAAGCTGTGCCGATGGTAAATATCATTGATTGCCAAGCGCGTAATGTCGATCTGCGTGGAGAGATTATTGCAATACAAATAAATAATACTAAAAATTACCGGGGCAATCATAATGATCGAATAATAACACCGCCTCTGGCATTCGTTAATTGTCGTTTTTCAGGCTCAAATCTTTCCTATTTAGATCTTAGCCATGCTGTAATGCGACGAATAAAACTTAATCGAGCCGATTTGAATCATGCCATATTGAATTATGCTGACTTGGAGGGAGCGGATTTACGTAACGCTAATCTACAGGGCGCAAAATTGCTAAACGCAAACCTTTTTACCGTCAAATTAAAAGGAGCAAACCTGAGTGGCGCCATATTCACTATGGATTTTAAGTATTATCAAATAAATCTTGATGAAGTCAATATTGAAGGCGCCAAAATTTTCCTTAAACTTCCTTTTTTCTGGGACGATGCAAAGTTAGATAAACAACTCAATCATATTGATGGCCAGAAAAAAGAAAGCTTATTGACACATATTGATAAAATTGATGATAAATTCATTGAGGAAAAAATAGATTGTTTCCATCAAGTTATTGATTCGCTGAAGAGATCAGGTGTCAATATAAAACAGAAAAGATTTCCCCGTGAAGCACTATTAACTTTTTTCACCACAAAGAAAAAATTGATGGAAGATAGTGTAATTAATAAATTTGTTTGCAAAGTTTTTGCAGCGGAAATTAATTATATAGAAAATGGCAAATGCCTAAGTCGATATAATCCTTCGGTATTGAGTGCGATGCTGGATATTCTGTCATCATCTATCAATGATGACAGAAATGAATTTTATATGCTGAAAAATAATAATTTTTTTATAGCACTTATAGCGTTAACCGTTTATTCTACAGATCAGGGAGTTAGAAACAAAAGCCAGCGGCTTTATCAACTTTATCTAACACTGAAACCGGTAAAACCATTGTTGCAACAATTAGAATTTGGCAATGAAGAGCGGAAAGTTGATTGGTCTGATAAGGAAACAAATAATTATATTTTGATTAATAAAAATGTTGCTATGATCATCAGTCATGAAAATTTGACCAATATGTTAACTTCATCCGAAGATAATTTTTACAAAGACTGGTATCGATTCTCGCTTTATATTGATGGCAAATGTCAGCCGTTAGAAAATGTGAACCTTGACCATTTGTTCACCGATGTATTCAAGATTTTTATGAAAAGTTACATTTCTTCCACCCTGCAAGTAGATTTCTCGAGTTTTTTGCAAATGTTAAATCTGGCGGAATATGAGAAAAAATTTATTTTAGCGCTTGCTGGTAAACATGTTGTAATGCGAGAAAAATTAATCAAAACGCAAGATCAAAGGAAATTATCTGTTCTTTTTGAAAATAAATTTAAAATTAGCGAAAATGGCAAAACCATTACTATTAAATCAAACCATTATAAAGAAATTTTGCAGGCATTCAAATTACAAAAAAGTAATCATAAAATGATAGCACAAAAACTTTTCTGCTGTTCGATTATGTTTGTTAAATATTCTTCCGACCGTTTTTTTGGCTCAGAATTTGATTCTCCACTGGCTCTTAGATATTATGCTTCAGCATTGATGCATAAAGCCAACGAACTCGATTCAACTGTTACGGGTCTTAACTACCTTAGGTGGAATAACTGTTTGCTGGGTCTAGAAGAGGCTTATACGTGTGCATATTTTTTATCCGAAGCCATGTTGCAACATGCAAAAACACATTTTCATCATATCGTTTGCACTACCATGCCCCCAGCATGGGGATAGCTCGAATGAGCTTCCCACGGAGTGCCTGTTCATGCAATAGCGCTTATTAGCGCAAATCCCAGGAAAGTCATCAATAAAGAACCTATGACATGCGTGAATACGGAGATCATCGCCCAAGTATAGTTGCCGGTTTGAATAAGTGCGATAACCTCCGCCGAAAAAGTCGAAAACGTGGTCATCCCGCCACATAAGCCGGTAGTGATAAGCAGTTTCCACACGGGATTGAGCTGCGGCTGACGCATAAACCACGCCAGCGCCATCCCGATAATGAAGCCGCCAATCAGATTGACCAGCAGTGTTCCCGGCGGTAGGTTAGGGAAAAGTGCATTAAGTCGAACAGATAATAACCAACGGATGACGCATCCAACTGAACCGCCAACAATAACCGCCAACAAAGACTGAAACATCGGGACCTCTAAGCTATTCTACTGAGTATTCTTACGACATATATACTAACTTAATATTTTCAGCGAAATTCAAAACTTTTGAACTTGTTCATGTCTTTTTGTAAAAAAAGCTTGTCCACCGTACCCCTACAGCCATGGCATCTTGCGCTCTTTCACTTGGTTAACGAGAAAATGCCGTGCCAATATATGCGTGGTGCCGCCGATAAACAGCTCCACCACGATATTTATTGTATTTGTAAGTAACACCTTAAGTAAACTCTCTTCATCACCCCGGCAGCCCGGATTAAGGTTGCCGGAATGAACCTGCTTTAACGGTTTATAAACGCTTTCTTGCCTGCATAAACCGCTGAATCGCCCAATTCGTCTTCTATCCGCATCAATTGATTGTATTTTTCAATACGTTCGCCACGACACGGCGCGCCGGTTTTCAAATGCCCGGCGCGCAAAGCCACCGTCATATCGGCAATGAAACTGTCGATGGTTTCACCGCTGCGGTGCGAAATAAACGCGCCCCAGGCATGGCGTTGGCATAACTGTACGGCATCGACAGTTTCGCTGAGCGAGCCAATCTGGTTGAGTTTGATCAATGCGGCATTGGCCAGTTGTTCATCAATGCCGCGCTGGATATATTTGATATTGGTGACGAATAAATCATCTCCCACCAATTCGATTTTATCGCCAATGGTATTATAGAGGACTTTCCAGCCGGCCCAGTCGTCTTCAGCCAACCCGTCCTCAAGCAGTACAATGGGGAAATCTTTAATTAATCCAGCGTAATAGTGGGTTAATTCTTGTGAAGTCAAATTGCTGTTTTCAGTGCGCAAATGATATTTGCCGTCGCTATAGAATTCACTGGAAGCCGGGTCCATGCATATGCCGATATCTTCACCCGGACGATAACCGGCTTTTTCTATGGCTTGGACAATAAATTCCAGTGGCTGGCGATTGGAGGCCACTGCCGGCGCAAAGCCGCCTTCATCGCCGACGCCGGTGGTTAACCCCTTATCCAACAGAATCTGCCGTAGAGACTGATAAACTTCACTGCCCCAACGCACGGCTTCCCGGAAGGTTGGCGCGCCCAATGGCGCAATCATGAATTCCTGAAAGTCCGCTCCCTGGCCGCGTGCATGCACGCCGCCATTGATGATATTCATACACGGCACCGGCAGCAGATTGGCGCCGACACCGCCGAGATAGCGATAAAGTGGTAGATGGACCAATGTGGCCGCAAGGCGAGCTACCGCCAGCGAAACGCCTAGAATGGCATTGGCGCCCAGTCGGCTTTTATTCTCCGTCCCATCGATGGCCAGCATTCTACGATCGATGTCGCGCTGATGGCGGACATCCTGCCCCCGCAGCGCATCGTTCAATTCGTGATTGATGCTATCAACCGCAGCCAGTACACCTTTCCCGCCAAAGCGCGATTTATCGCCGTCACGCCGTTCTATGGCTTCCCTTGAACCCGTACTGGCGCCCGATGGTACCGACGCGCGCGCCGTAATACCGTCCTGCGAAAAAACATCCACTTCTACCGTGGGGTTCCCGCGTGAATCAAGTATCTCTCTGGCAACGATTTTTTCTAACAAAAAACTCATGATGTACTCCTTTAGCTTTTTTCCACATGATGAATCAGAACATCAATGGAAAGATGGTTGATAAACTCTGCCGACCAAGAGGTTAATGAACCCATAAACCGGTTTTTATGTCCGGCGATAACGACGTCTATGTCATTTTCGTTGATGAATTTTTCCATATCCTTGAACCGTTGCATGGTGACTAACTGAGATATCTGAATGGGGTACGAAACCGCTTCAGCCACCCGGCTGAGCATTTCCTTTGCTTCAATGATTTCTATTGATTGGCTGTCGCCGGTCCGGCTGTCGGAGATGAAGTCCATGGGTCGCAAATCATTGCTAACATGGCACAAGGTCATTTTCGCGCCGAGTCCTTCAGCCAGTCTGACGGCATGTTCCACTAATACCTGACCGTCGGTTTCATCGGGGATCAACACCAAAATATGGGAATAAATGGGCATAAATTCACCTTTTGCCTTTGGTTAGCTGTTGAGTCAGCCATGGAAGGACTTCTTTTTTTCTGCTGAGCACGCCCGGCATGGAAACAGGGTGTTGGAATTCAGGAAAGCTGTTGTCAGAAAACCAAAGCATGGAATTTTTACAGGTAATATCGGTCGCCATCAGGACTACGGCATCCAGCTTGTCCTGGCGGCGGCGGGCGTCCATGGCTGCGATCAATACCGGAATCAAGGCATCGAGCTGATCCATCGCTTTCACTTCCAACTGCGCCAGCAGAATCGCATGACCATTAATCTGATAAAGTTTGGCATCTTTATTGATTAATTGCTCAGCGGTTAAGCCGTTAATATCAGTTTTGGCAGCGAGTAACCCATCAACGAAGGCGTCGCGGTTTAAGTCGGTTTTTTGAAACAATGTCTCTACCGCACGCTTGTCATGGGGGGTGGTGGTGGTTGAAGTAAGCGCGATCGTGTCGCTCAGAATGGCGCCAAGTAACAGGATGGCCTGCGCGGACGTCAGATTCATGTCGCTTTCGGTCGTGATAATTTCCCACAGTAGGGTGGCGCAGCTGCCCAGGCCTCGTATCCAGACATCCGGCGGATTGCGTGTGACCAGCGTACCCAGCCGGTGATGATCGATAATACCGATAACATCACTTTCCTGGAGCGATTCAGGCCCTTGCTCGGCATCCGTGAAATCAACCAGCCAGACCGCTTGATCCGCCACGCTGTCGGTTAATAAATCCGGTTCAGCGATACCCGCCTTATCGAGAATATACCGGGTCTCGGCATTGAGGTCGCCAAGTCTGAAAGCACGGGCTTTTTTACCCTGATGGCATAACCATTGAGCAGCGACAAGAGCACTGCAAATACTGTCGCTATCGGGATTTTTGTGGCCAAAAACGTAAAGCATCGTCTCTCCTGAAGAGGAGAAGAGAGAAGTATGTGAATCAGGGGAAAGTGACAAAAGCCTGACATACCAATCTCTTCTAAAACAAGAATCGGTTATCAGGCGTCATCAGCGAGTTCGAAACGAACACCGCGGTTGGGTAAGGTGGCACACCATCACCTTATACCCGTCATACTTCAAGTTGCAGGAGCGTTGGCAATACTCAGCCTCTAACGGGGCCAGCGCAAGCGCTGTTCAAATCCGCTCCTGCAGATTTGTCCTCTCTCACCCCAGTCGCTTACCTGAGTAAGCTCCTGGGGATGCGCTGCGTCGCCGCCTTCCTGCGACTCGAATTATCTAGGGTATATAATTAAGTTAACGCAAAAAGAGCGGTAACACAATTCTCTTTTGTTAAGTCGATTGTTAACCGAAATTCAGCAAATTTAAGTCAGTCGGCAAATAAAAAATAACTGGTTGCCAAAACTTGCATGCTTTATCCGGTAACGTTTTCTTGTGTCCTGAACGAAATGTTTCTACAAAATTGCTATAGAACGGGTTTCTTGTCAGGAATATGCTTTACCAATACATCGATGCACAAGTGATTGATAAATTCGAAAGAAAATGAAGTAAATACGCCCATAAAGCGATTCTTATGACCGACCAGTAAAAGATCGATGCCATCATCTTTTATCACGCGTTCAACTTCTTTGAATCGGTACATGGTGACAATTTCTCTGGTATTTACCGGGCACTCCACCGATTCAACCAGACGACTCAACATGGCTTTTGCTTCAATAATATCTTTTGATTGCCGGTTTTTGGTCATGGCGTCACTGGTATAATCCAGCCAGCGCCAATCGAAACCGATATGCGCCACCGTGATTTTGGTCCCGTAATCATGGGCTAGCCTAGCGGCATGTGATAGCAGCAACTTCCCATCGGCTTCATCAAAAGCCAACACCAAAGCATGTTTGTAAATACTCATTTGATGGCTCCCCTAACATTTCTGCATAACGAAGCATCTATTCGCCGGACGACTAACAACAACCTCATAACATTTATTATCCATCCTTCTGATGTCGCAAATCGCGAGGCAATGCACCTTATTCATATTTTTTAATTAATCTGACATTCTTTTTCGATCTCTAAGGCGCGTCAAAGAACGCCGATAGCGGCGTTATGACGTCAAGCTTTATCAAGTTGAACATTTTTCCCGCTTGAAATTTGTCAGCCACCTGTCTACTCTTGGTCAATAAGGCGATGGTGTTCGCCTTCCCCAACCGTGGACATTGGTGTAGCTGTCCGCTAATGACACCTGATATACCTTCAATAACCTTTATTTTTCAAGGGGTGAGTATGTCAGGCATGTTTGTTGAACGAAATCAAAGCGTTAATTCCGGCGCCAGCCAACCACTTAGCTTTCTGTCTTCCGCTTATCTTGCCGGAACGGACGTGTTTGAAAGCATATTGTTCAAAAGTGGCCGCCAGGACATCTACCCGGCTGACAATGCATTAGAACCGGTTTTTTTTGCCGATCTCAATCTTGATCAATTAGTGGCGGCCATTATTCATGGTAAGGAGGATTATAATCTGGCGCCTTTTTTCTACCAACCGCTTCAGTCAAATGAAAGTGTTGTTTATCGGCAACAAGTTATGGCGGATCTGGATAATCAGCAGTTGGTCGCCTGTATTAATGGGTTTACTGAAAAGATGCGTGCAATATGGGGTATATTGCGTCAAACACAAAAGCTTCATTATCATTTCCATAAGCTACGCTGGTTCTTGGAATCGGTTATTTCTTATTGTCAGCTAATCGAAACATTTACGGCGGAGCTTGACGTATGCATAACGAAATCAGCAGGATTTCATTCTTTCAAGGTTTTTTTGCAACACTATACCTCAGGCGCCGAATTCCGCTCTTTGCAGACTACCGCCCATCGCATTCGCGAGTTGCTATCAACGGTGCAATACTGTCTACAGATAAAAGGTGATTCCATTACTGTCAGGACGTATTCATCTGAAACTGATTATAGCGAAGAGGTGCTTGCGGTTTTTGCCAAATTCAAACAGGAGGAAGAGGGCAATAGATTAACCATCAAAAAAATCAGTCAGGATATGAACCATATTGAAGCTGAAATTTTAGACTATGTGGCCAAATTATTCCCTGCTATTTTCTCTGAGTTGGATGTATTTTATAACGACCATGCCAATTATATTGATGAAACCATTAAACGTTTTGAGCGAGAAATTCAATTTTATGTTTCTTATAAAAAATTTATTAGTCAATTTCAATCGATAGGTTTGTGCTTTTGCCTTCCAGACATTACCGAGAATCGTAAAAATATCTACTGCCATGATGGCTTCGATTTGATGTTGGCACAGAAGCTTATTAAGGAAAATCAGACAGTAGTGTGCAACGATTATTATCTTACAGATCATGAGCGCGTCATGGTGATAACCGGCCCCAATCAAGGCGGTAAAACAACCTTCGCCAGAATGGTCGGACAATTGAATCACCTTGGTAGCTTGGGCTGTCCTATCCCTGGCCGTGATGCACGGGTTTTTCTGTTTGACCGGATATTGACCCATTTTGAGCGGCAAGAGAATGTTGCGAATTTGAGGGGAAAATTACAGGACGATCTTATTCGTATCAATGAAATACTCAATCGGACCACAGCGCGTACCTTGATTATCATGAATGAGATATTCACCTCGACAACATCTCATGATGCGATTTATCTGGGAACAAAAATAATTGAAAAAATCATAGCGCTGGAAGCGACTTGTGTTTGCGTCACCTTCATCGATGAACTTACGGCCTTGAATGACAGTATTGTCAGCATGATGAGTATGATTGATGATAAAGATCACGCGCACCGTTCTTTCAAAGTCTGCCGTAAGTCAGCTGACGGATTAGCCTATTCACGCACAATTGTCGAAAAGTATCATCTGACTTATTCGGAACTGCTTGCAAGGATTCCTGTATGAAACCACATCTGATGTTTAAAGAGAGAGATTTTCGTATAGATGCGCAAATATCTGAACAAAACCAAAAGCTGATTAAGGATTTGGAGCTTGAGGTGTTATTCAACGCGTTATCTTCCGGTGACGAGTTTCTTTATGGCGTGGTCCGGCAAGCATGTTTGTCCAATCTAACGACAGTGGAAGAGATACGCTATCGGCAACATATTCTCACCGATGCCATCAATTATCCTAATGTGATTAAGCAGATGTATCGCTTGACCGTGGAATGCATCGAGATGGAGAAAAAAACCTTAAGCTTTAATTTATTCAGTAACTATCCTTCATCGGTACTGCATAGCGCCGTAAATGTATTGAAATTTTTCTTCAAAAATTTGGTATTGCTCCGGGAAATGGCGGAACGTTACACATCCGAATTTGAATCGGAAGGCTTTTTGCGGTTTTTTTCCATGTTGAGCCAAGAACTGAGTGATGAGTATTTGGCCGAAGTCTCTCATCAACTTCGCTTATTGCGGTTCAACCAAGGCGTTTTGATCAGCGCCCGGCTTGGTCCAGGCAATGTAGGACAAGATTATATTCTGCGCAGCTATCCGGCGGATCAGCGAAATTGGTTGCGTCGGTTATTGGCGCCCAAGGCGCCGGCCTTTACGGTGAAGATCGCACCCCGTGATGAAAACGGGGCGCAAGCATTAAGCGACCTGGAAAACCGGGGACTGGTACTGGTGGCTAACGCCTTGTCACAATCGACTTCGCATATCCGCAATTTCTTCACGGCGCTGCGCACGGAGCTGGGGTTTTACGTGAGCTGCCTGAACTTATATGACGCATTATCGAACGCCCATATCCCTTTACAACTGCCGGCATTGCGGCCGGCGGGGGAACGATTCCTTTCTTATTCGAACTTATATGATGTGTGCCTGGCGATACGGCTTGCTGCCCGAACGGTTCCCAATTCATTGCCCGATGCTCGGAAAAATACTTTTATTATTACCGGCGCCAATCAAGGCGGCAAGTCGACCTTCCTGCGCAGTATTGGTGGCGCCTATATCATGGCGCAGTGCGGCATGTTTGTGTGCGCCGACCAGTTTTGCACCGATCTTGTCAGCCGTATTTATACCCATTATAGACATGAAGAAGATACCACGATGGCCAGCGGCAAACTTGATGAAGAACTTGATAGAATGAATATCATTGTTGACCAATTAAAGGCTAATGATCTGATACTCTTTAATGAGTCCTTCGCCGCAACCAATAGCCGTGAAGGGTCGGCCATTGCGCGGGATTTGACATTGGCGCTCTCAGCCAGGCGGATAAAGATATTCTTCGTCACGCACTTATCGGAATTCGCCTGCCGGCTCTATCAGGAGTCAACGCCGGATATGATGTTTCTCTCTGCTGAAAGGGGGGATGACGGCAAGCGAACGTATAGGATAACTGAAGGCGAGCCTTTCGACAGCAGTTACGGGGAAGATCTCTATAATGCCATTTTTATCAATGAGCATTGAAATAGCTCATCCATAACAAGTGATCGATCACTGGGCGCAATGCCAGGCTAACGAGTCTGGCATGAATTCAATAACCACGTCGGCGATAATTTATCTTTATTACGAGATTTCGGCCTTAACGGAACAATTAACATATTACATAGTTAAAATATTAATTATATTAATTTTAATGTTTTTTTTATTTTGACAAAAACATCATTGAAAATTATTTAACCCCCTTTGCCGAATTTTGACCACTAATACCGGATGTAAAGGCCGTAGTCATCAATGCTGATATACGATAGAGTGGCTTTAAGTCAATAAGGGTAAGATTTTCTCTTAAGCATTAGACTTATTACAAGTTAATTATTTTTAAATTAATTATATAAATAAAAAACTAAAGCAAAAAGGAGATAAAATGAAACTTATTCAATTAACGGATTTCCATCTCTTTTCAAATGCCAAGGAGACTTTACACGGTTATTGCACCTATGATTGTTTAAAGTTGGTTGTCGATTCCATTATGGGTAATGTCAATCTGAATGCGGATGCTGTATTTATCACCGGAGATATTTCGGAAGATAAAACCCTGGAGTCTTATAAACTGGCCTTGAAGCAGGTGGAACGATTGAATCTGCCCATCTATTTTTTAGCGGGCAACCACGATGATAAAGAGTGCATGAAATCGGTTTTCAGCCGTTCCTCACTGGTGATTGATACTAATGAAATTCACTGTAAGGATTGGATATTGATCAAGGTGGACACTGTTCAGTATGGCGAGGATAGCGGCTTGCTTTCCATTGATGCCAAAAAGGAGATTGAGAAAAGCATTGCCAGGTATAGAAATATCAAAGTCGCCTTATTCATGCACCATCATCCGGTGGCCGTCGGCATTCCCTTGGTGGATGGCTGTATGTTGCTCAACAGCCAGGATGTTTTCAGCCTCGCCGACGCCGGCAATCAGCTAAAAAGCATTATCTGCGGCCACGCACACACACAACTGACCGGGATGCATAATGATTGCGTCATTGATGTTTGCCCCGCCACCTGCTTTCAATGGAAAGCAGGTGCCAGGACGTTGGAAACCGACGATGAAAGAGGCTATAAATTATTAAGTTTCGGCGAAGAATATCTTTCGGAAACTTTTCTGTTATAAGCTTGCGAGATCACCTTGCTACAAGTCGCCCCTCGGATCAGATTTCCAAAGGGCGGCGCAGTGATGAGTGATGCGCTGTCCTAAGCGCAATGGGAGGCTTAAGCGGCCTGGCGGTCTTCGATGGGGTTTTTCACAATGAAGAAATATGACAGCGCTCCGACAAAGGTGACGCAGGAACAGATCACCAACGCCATGTTGAAGGAATGCGTCGTATCCACTACCCAGCCAGTGACGATCGGCGCGAATGAAGCGCAGATGAAACTGCCGAAGTTCTGGATGCTGCTTACCGACGCGACCATGCGCGACGGCGCCATCACTTGCACAAGACCCCAGGCCGATGTGCCGGCAAAGTGGATGAAGAACAGCGCCAAACTGATAAAGGCCACCGCCATTGCGGTTGAAGAGGATTGCACCACCAGCAGCGTACAGGCGGCGGAACAGACCAGTCCAAGGCAAATCAATACCTTGCGGGTTTTCGCCAAGGGATAGCCTTTTTTAGCCAGCCGATCGACAACCGTGCCATTCACCAGCATGCCGATGGAGCCAAACAGGAAAGGTATCGCCGCCACCCAGCCGGTTTTGCCCAGGCTGAGACCGCGTTCGACCTGCAGATATCCCGGCAGCCAGGACAGATAGAGCCATTGGGTATAATTGACGCCGCTAAAGCCCAAAATCATGCCCCAGACCGTACGGCGTTTGAACAAGGAACCCCATTCGGCGAAGGATAAGCGGTTTTGTACTGTCGGTTGCTTACCCGCATTGAGATACAGCTGTTCTTCGGCGGTTAATGGGAAACGTTCCCGATTGCGGTACCAGGCATACCAGCATAAGGCAATGATGATGCCCAAGACGCCGATAATCAGGAACATCATGCGCCAGCCGAATGCCAGCATTAACACGACCAGAATCGGCGGCGCAAATGCTTGCCCAAGGGTCGTGGACGAATTGAAAATGCCTACCGGCAAACCGCGCTCTTTGGCATGATACCAATCATTGATCACTTTGACGCCGCTGGGCATAAACGGCGCTTCACCGATACCCAGGCCAATGCGCAGTAAAATAAAATTGGTGAAACTGGTCACGGAGCCTGTCAGCGCCTGCATGGCGGACCAGAATAGCAATCCGCTGCCCAATACTATCCGCGGACCGAAACGGTCAAGTAATATCCCGCTGGGCAATTGAGCAATGCCATAAGAAAGGGAAAACGCTGACAGCAGCACGCCGAATTCGGTGGCCGTGAGCCCCAGGTCGGAGCGGATCGCTTGATTGGCGATGGACAAAGAACCGCGATCGAGAAAATTTATGATGCCGGCGATAAAAAGCAACAGCAAAGAAACCGTCTGGATTCTTTTGACCCTGTCTGTTTTTTGCCGCACTGACGGGCTTTCAATTGTCGTTATGTGCATGGGAGATTGCCTCAACAATTCATTATATTTATCGATTAATCCCCCCTGCGATAAATAAGGAACGACAAGCCAGGGGAACAGCAGGTCAGGTGGTCAGGCCACCTGACCTGTATCATTTTCCTGATTGGCGAACATATTTCTGTGACAATGATCGCATTAATGGGTCAAGCGTTGCGTCGTTGGTTTGGCTTAGCGGGCTATCTTTCCCGCTTTCTGCGCTGAGTAAAGAAGATAAGTTGTCGGTCACTTTCTTAACGTATCACCCCCTAATCAGATCGCACGTAAGAAAGTATAGGCGGCTATTGGCATTTTTTAGTTGAACATTTCCGACCTTCATTAATCAAGCTCGTCTGATTGTTTCGATAATGGCTCTAGACCGAAAAAGATCAGCAAACTTGCGCGGAGATCTTTGCGCGATGTTGCGCGACTATTTCTTCTTCATCCCGCAATGCCTTTCGCACCGATGGTTGTGTGTCCATCCGGTTTTTCCATGCCATTATGTTTTGCAAGTGGCGAAGATCAACACCTGAGCGATCGCCCCAAAATGTTGCCCACAGATAGGCGTCCGCCACCGTAAGTTTGTCTCCGGTGATAAATTTGCGTCCGTCCGACAGCCGATCATCAAGCATTTTGTAGGCGCTGACGATCCTTTGCGTGGTCCAGTCGATGCCTTGCGGCGTCATCAGTTTGCGCATAAGTGGAATATGTTTCTGCGCGATCTCGGTGGCGATGAACACCAGAAGCTGATCGTAATCGACGCGATCCAAGGTTCCGCGCGCGGGAATTAAATCCGCTTCGGGACGCAGATCGGCCAGATATGATGTGATCACAATGGTTTCGGAAAGCAGGTGTGTTTTTTCGCCATCAAGCATCAGTAGGGGAACATACTGCATGGGGTTTAGGTGCGCGAAATTATCGCCATTCGAGGTGGATTTTCCGAACACGTCGAAATGGATAAGCTCCGGGTTGAGGCCCAGTTCATTGGCGATAATTTGTACAGCTTCAGAACAGGTTTTATCGGCGATATAAAGTTTCATTGCATAATCCTTAATTAGACTCGTGTTGGATGAGATGATGTTGATCGTTGCCCGATTGCCGGAGGGTACGGAATGCCGCGCGTATTTCGTCGACAAAAATCCCGGGTTGTTCAAAAGCGGCGAAATGGCCGCCTCGCGCGGTTTTATGCCAGTAAATCAGGTTTGGATAGGTTTGCTGCGCCCAGGATTGCGGCGGGGTCCAAATCTCCACCGGGAAGACCGATACGCCCACCGGGATCCGAACCGGAATGGAATAGAAGTCAAGATCGGGATGTTCGGCATACAGGCGAGCGGAAGACGCCCCGGAGTTGGTCACCCAATACCATGTCACATCATCAAGAATTTTATCGTAACCAAAGGCTCGTATCGGATCGCCGTCGCTGTCCGACCAGGACTGGAACTTCTCGTATATCCATGCCAGTTGTCCAACAGGGGAGTCGGCCAGAGCGTAACCGATCGTTTGCGGCCGGGTGACCATTTCCTGGTAATAACCTGAGCCATCGCTGGCAAACCGGGCAAGCTGGTCAAACACGCGTTGTTCTTCAGCCGTTGGGTTTGCCGGTTTTACTTTAGGCGTCACCAGCGGCAGATTGGTATGAATCGCCATTAAACCGGGAAATTCAAGCCGCCCCATCTCGATTGTAACGTGACTGCCCCAATCGCCGCCCTGCGCGACGTATTCCGTGTAACCCAGCCGGCGCATCAATGTATGCCAGGCTTTGGCGATACGGTTCCGATTCCAGCCTTTTTCGGCGGGTTTGTCCGAAAAGCCATAACCTGGCAGAGAGGGAATAATCAGATGAAAAGCATCTGTTGCCAGTCCGCCATGGGCGGTGGGATCGATCAAAAGATCGATAGTATCCAGGAATTCAAGTATTGAACCCGGCCAACCATGGGTAACGATTAACGGCATTGCTTCCGGGTGGGGCGATCGAATGTGCAAAAAATGAATGCCCAGTCCATCGATTTCCGTTTTGTATTGGGGGTAATGATTCAGGCGTCGCTCGACGCGGCGCCAGTCATATTGCGTGCGCCAGTAGTCGGCCAATTGTTTGATCCGCGCAAGTTGCGGTCCCTGGGACGCATCGGCGGCGGTCTCACGCTCGGGAAAACGTGTGGCGTCCAGACGACGTTTGAGATCGTCCAGAACCGCCTGGGAAACATCAATGATGAAGGGCGAAATGGCGCCGTTCTGCTCCGGTTCGGTGAAATTTGTCATAACTGCGCTCCGTAAAATTTATCGCCAACAGGCAAGTCGCTGGCTGATCGCAGATGAAAATAACGTTTTATGTCCGTTTGATAAATTAACTAAAAAGCGACGGTCTATAGCGCCCAAGGCGACAATGCCGGTGGAATAACGATTTACTCAATCGGGCGAATACCCTAATTTATGGCCTAATCATTGCCGAGAGGGACCAACCATGAGCCAAAATATTCCTGCCATGCAGGATATCGTCGCCTTTGTGGCTGTGGCCCAGCATGCCAGTTTTACCCGTGCGGCCGAACAATTGGGCATAGGTAAAGCCAACGTGGGAAAAGCGGTACAGCGGTTGGAAAAACGGCTGGGCGCCAAGCTTTTTCAGCGTACTACCAGGGCGGTGAGGTTAACCGAAGACGGGGAAACTTATCTCGAAGCGGCACGGGCGGCGTTAGACGGTTTGCACGAGGCGGAAGTGGCTCTGGCCGCCCGCCGCGACCAACCCACCGGTCAGGTCAGGCTGGATATTCCGGTGGGATTCGGCGGATTGATCATACCCTCGCTCCCGGCCATTCGCGCTCGTTATCCTCTGGTAAAAATTGATATTTCATTGTCCGATAAAGCCTCTGACGCCGTTGGCGAAGGGTGGGATATTGTCGTGCGAATCGGGTCGTTACCAGCGGATGGCGACATGACGGTGAGAAAACTCTGTATTTTGCGCCAGTGTCTTTATGCGTCGCCGGGCTATCTCGAAAACCGGCCGCCGATTCGTTCGGTACGAGATCTCTTGCAGCACGAAGCCGTTGTATTTCGTACTTCCGCCGGCAAGCTCAGGCAATGGAGCCTGTTTGACGAGGGGCGTATCAGGGAGATTATCCCCAACGTCAGCGTTATTGTGTCCGATGGTCGGTCGATGGTCGACGCCGCCAGAAGCGGTCTGGGTATAGCGCAAATTTTTGATCGCGTCGGCGATCCCTATGTCGATTGCGGTGAATTGCGCCGGGTGCTCCCCGCAGCGGATGCGGATGGCCCCCCGGTGCATGCGCTAATCCCCCTGGGCAGGCGAATGCCGCTTAAAACCCGAGTGGTGCTCGATCATCTGGCCGATTTGCTGCGGTTGCCGTCCGTAATTTGATGACGCGAACCTGCGGCGAAAAGCAAGCCTATAAAATCCTCTACCATTTCATTGTCTCCCAAGGGGAGACACTGTGGCATGTTTGGCGCCATTTATCTCAAATCCAGCAACGCCTATCTTCTCGATGCGGGACGAAAACCGTCCGATATCACCATGAGGTATTCACCATGTCATCGAGCTTCACGTCTTCGTACACACAAAGCGGTCCGTTGGTGCTGCTTGCCGTCTGTTTGGCGGCATTGGCCCTACCGCTCAGCTTTACAGGCGCCGCGCTTGCCACGCACACTATCGGCGTCGAGTTCACGGCAAGCGCGGCCCAACTTAACTGGATCACCAATAGTTTCATGCTCACTTTCGGCAGTTTTCTGCTGCCGGCTGGCGCTTTTGCCGATGTGTATGGGAGAAAACGTGTTTTTATCGGCGGGGTCTCGATCTTTGGCCTAGCCTCGCTGGCGCTCAATTTTGCGCCTGATATCACCACACTGAACTTACTTCGCGCACTGCAAGGGGCGGGCGCCGCCGGCGCTTTAGCCGGCGGATCGGCCGCGCTGGCGCAAGCGTTCTCCGGACACGCTCAGACCCGTGCTTTCAGCATGATTGGCACGACATTTGGCATCGGTCTGGCTCTGGGGCCGATCATTTCCGGGAGTCTTATCGACCATTTCGGTTGGCGCGCGATCTTCCTGACGGGCACGTTACTCGATGGTATTGCTTTGGTCATCGCCCTGGCCATCATGAAGGAAACGCAGAACCCGGAAAGTACCCGTTTCGACAGCTTCGGCGCGTTGAGTTTTATCGCCGCGCTCGGTTTCCTGACGTTTGGTCTGAACGAAGCGCCTGACCGAGGCTGGTCCGCGCCGCTGGTGCTCGGCGCTTTCGCCTTATCTATTGGCTCATTTGCCGTCTTTGCGAAGATAGAGACTCGCATCAAACAACCGTTACTTGAGCTGGCGCTGTTCCGGTATGGCAGATTTGTCGGCGTCCAGATTCTGCCTATCGCAACGTGTTATGCCTATGTGGTCTTGCTGATCGTGTTGCCGATGCGTTTCGTCGGCGTGGAAGGATACAGTGAAATAGATACCGGCTTGCTGATGTTGGCGCTTTCCGCTCCCATGCTCGTCATTCCTGCTGGCGCGGCCATTCTGGCCCGAACTCTGCCAGCGAGCTGGCTTGCCGGCGGCGGTCTTATCGTTGCCGCCGCAGGACTGTTCTGGCTGAGCCGCATTGAGTCTGGCGGATCTATGTCCGGAACAATAGGTCCATTGGTGGTCATCGGCAGCGGGGCGGCCTTTCCCTGGGGCTTGATGGATGGTCTCTCGGTCACCGTTGTGCCAAAGGATAAATCCGGCATGGCCAGTGGCATATTCAACACGACTAAGGTAGCCAGTGAAGGCATCACCTTGGCCATGGTGAATGCACTGCTGGCGGCTTTGGTGTTGTTTTCGGTCAAACAGACCGTTAGCGGTACTGGGGAAAATCAGCATATCGGTGAAGCGTCCCGCCAACTCGCTGCCGGCAACCTGGATCAGGCGACGCGCATGCTTGCGCCTCTGAGTCGCCATACCCTGTCCAGTGCTTATGACGCTTCATTCACCCTGCTGTTGTATATCATGGTTATCATCACCCTGGCGGCCGCGGTCTCGGTGTTTATCCTGCTTTCACCGAAAGGAGACAAATCGGCGCAAACAGATCCGGCGCTATCGGAATAAAAATGTGCGGGCATGTCATCCGTAGCCCTCGACCAGCAAAACCATAACGGCCGGATCATGCCAGG
>Ga0302200_10000983_pt1 | contig 27627 bp, 23 predicted proteins | sample II_Bog_N3_1_FD_194585 | JGI IMG/M metagenome (GOLD analysis project Ga0302200, IMG submission 194585) | Peat permafrost microbial communities from Stordalen Mire near Abisko, Sweden - II_Bog_N3_1 | ecosystem: Environmental > Terrestrial > Soil > Wetlands > Peat | place: Sweden: Abisko... | reverse complement strand
CGAGAACATCGGCATCATTCTGATGGGCTTCGGCGCCGCGCTGATGTTTCGCTCGCTGGGGTATGCGAGTCTCGCCGCCCTTGCTTTGATCGCAGCCCTGTATCACACGTTCAACCACGCCATGTTTAAGGGGCTGCTCTTCCTGGGCGCAGGTTCCGTCGTACAGGCTACGCACACGCGCAACATGGAGAGGATGGGCGGACTGATCCGCCACATGCCTGTGACGGCCCTGTGCTTCCTGGCGGGCGCGGTGGCCATCTCCGGGCTTCCTCCGTTGAACGGGTTCGTGAGCGAGTGGCTCACCTACCAGGCGCTGCTGGCCGGCTTCGGCACCACGCACAGCCTGACGCGCTTGATGTTTCCCATCGCCGGTTCTCTGCTGGCACTGACCGCGGCCTTGGCGGCGGCCTGTTTTGTAAAGGCTTTCGCAATTCCATTTCTCGCTCTACCGCGTAGCGAGGAGGCCGCCGATGCGCGGGAGGTCTCGTTCCCAATGCGCGCCGGCATGGCGTTGCTTGCGGCGGGATGCGTCGCGCTGGGACTGGGCGCCACCTGGTTTGTGAGGGTCTTCGATCCCATCACGCAGCAGACCCTTGGTGTTCGCGCAAGTTCGGCTCTGGTGATGGCCCGCGGCTGGGCGCTGTCGCCGGGGACGGCCCATGGCGGCACCATCTCCACAGCCGGGATTGCGCTGTTCTTTCTGCTTGCCGGCGCGGCATTCGCGCTTCCGCTGGCGCTGCGTTGGAGGAGTCGCAGCGTCCGCGGACCAGCGTGGGATTGCGGGCTGCCCGGGTTAACCTCCGACAACGAATACACGGCCACGGCATTCTCAAAGCCGCTGCGCATGATCTTCTCCGCCCTCTATCGCCCGCGTCGCGAGATCCAGGCGGAGTACGAGGTATCGCCCTACTACCCCAGCGCGATCCACTTTGAGAGCGAGATTGAGCACCCCATTGAAAAGCACATCTACGATCCGCTGCGGCAGTGGATAATGGCCGTCGCGAACCGCATGAAGGGAATTCAGGCGGGCAGCATCAACCTCTATCTCACGTACATCTTCCTCACCTTGATCCTGCTCTTGCTGTTCGGAGTGCGCGCATGATGGAGCGGCTGATCGAGAACGCGGCGCAACTCTTCCTGCTGCTGGCGCTGGCACCGCTGGTGACGGGAGTCATCCGAACGCTGAAGGCGCGGCTGCAAACGCGGCGCGGCCCGGGCATCCTACAGCCGTACAGGGACCTCGGTAAACTCTTTGGCAAAGGCATGGTGGTTCCCGAGACCGCATCCTGGATATTCGCTGCAACGCCCTGGGTTGTCTTCTTCAGCACCGTTCTGGCGGGGCTGATGATTCCCATGGTTGCCGCCGATGCGCCGCTCGGTCTGTTTGGCGGCGTGCTCGCCGTGATCTACCTGCTGGGGCTGGGCCGCTTCTTCCTGGCGCTGAGCGGAATGGACACCGGCAGCTCGTTCGGCGGCCTGGGCAGCAGCCGCGAGATGACCATCTCGGCGCTGGCCGAACCGGCAATGATGCTGGCCATCTTTACCGTCGCGATTGGGGCAGGCTCGACTGGCCTCACCGAGATCGCCGGGGCCGCCATTGGGCAACACTGGCGCTTTCTTGCTCCCGCGCAGATGTTCGCCTTCGCCGCGCTTGCCGTGGTGCTGATCGCGGAGACGGGCCGCATCCCGGTGGACAATCCGGACACACACCTGGAACTCACCATGATCCACGAGGCCATGATTCTGGAGTACTCCGGCCCATACCTCGCCCTGCTTGAATGGGCGGCCTCCATCAAGCAGCTCGTCCTGATGACGCTGTTGATCAACTGCTTCTGGCCGTTTGGCCTGCAGCCGACGTGGTTCGGATTCGGCGCGGTGCAGGGAATCGGCTGGCTTCTGGCCAAGCTGCTGTTGTTAAGTTGCGCGATTGTTTTGCTGGAGACCGTCAACGCCAAGATGCGGCTCTTCCGTGTACCCGAACTGCTGGCGGTCGCCTTCACCCTGGGATCGCTCGCACTGGTTTCCACGTTCCTCTTCTGATGCTTATGACACACGTTCTCGATCTTCAATTCGGCGACCGCATCGTCACTCTGATGGCGGCTCTGGTGTTGGTTTTACAGATTGCCATGGTGACCCAGCGCTGGATCGTCATTCACATCCGCATCTTTGCGGCCCAATCGTTCTTTCTCGCCATGATTGCCGCCACCATCGCATGGTTCAATCACGCGCCGCATCTCTACGTCGCCGCAGCGCTCACCCTCGTGGTCAAAGTGGTTCTGGTTCCCATCCTCTTCGAACGACTGGTGAAGCGCATGGAGATCCACGAAGAGATCGAGCCGATTGTGAACGGGCCGCTCTCCGTTGTGGTTGCGGGCGGGCTCACGCTGGTGGGCTATGTGGTTGCGGAGTCGTTTTACCGTGCGGATGAGCCCGGCCTGGGCCACAACGCACTTGCCGTAGCCATCTCTCTCTTCCTGATCGGCTTTTTTACCATGATCAACCGTCGCAAGGCGCTGACCCAGGTGCTGGCTCTGCTGTCGCTGGAAAACGGGCTGTTTCTGGCGGCCATTTCGCTGACCTATGGGATGCCGATGATCGTGGAACTGGGAATCTTCTTCGATGTGCTGGTGGCCGCGATGGTGCTGGGCATTCTGGTCTACCGCATCCGCGAGACATTCGAGTCGGTGGACGTGAGCCGGCTGCGGAGGCTGCGAGGATAAATGCTGCTCATTGCTCTATTGCTGGTCCCCGTTGCCACCGCCGTCGCGTCGTTCTTCGCGCGCCGGCGAGCGGCCATGGAAGCAGCCAACCTGGTCGGATTCGTTGCGGTCTTTCTGATCGCCATTGTATTGGCGGCGCGCGTGCTGGCCGCAGGCACGGTCTCGCTGGCAAACGGGTTCTTCTATAGCGACGCGCTCAGTGCGCTGGTGGTTCTTCTTACCGCTTCAGTGGCGCTGGTCTGTGCCACCTATTCGGTTGGCTACCTGCGCGACGACCAGCAGAGCGGAGAGCTGGGCGACGATATGAGCGGCATGGAGCAGATGGCGCAGCTTCGCATGTACTACACGCTGACGCCTTTGTTTGTCTTCTCCATGCTCTTCATGGCGGTGGCCAACAACCTGGGAGTGATGTGGGCGGCGATGGAGGTCACTACGCTGGCATCCATCTTTCTAGTCACCTTCTATGGCAAGGTCACCTCGCTGGAGGCCGCGTGGAAGTACGCCATCATCGGCGGCGTGGGTCTGTCGATGGCGCTCTTCGGTACGCTGGTGGCCTACTATGCGGGGCGCGGCCTCACCGGATCCCAGGCGATCAGCGGGTTGAACTGGTCGGTGCTGGCGCAGCACGCCGCGCAACTGGACAAGACCTCGATGCGGCTGGCCTTCGTCCTCATCCTGATGGGCTATGGAACAAAGGCGGGCCTCGCGCCGATGCACACCTGGAAGCCGGACGCATACAGCGAGGCACCGGTGCCCACCGCCGCGATTCTGTCCTCGGCGCTGCTCAACTGCGCCCTCTACTGCCTCATCCGCTTCTACATTCTGACCAGCCGATGCCTCGGCGCGCAGTATCCGGGCCGCCTGCTGCTTCTCTTCGGCCTGCTCTCCATGGGTGTCTCCGTTCCGTTCGTGCTGGCACAGAAAAACTTTCGCCGCCTGCTGGCGTATTCCACCATCGACCATGCAGGCATCATGGCCATCGCGCTGGGACTTGGGAGTGCAATGGGAAGTCTCGGTCTCATGCTGCACATGCTCTTTCACACCATCGCCAAGCCGCTGCTCTTCCTGTGCGCGGGCAACGTACACCAGCACTTCCGCACTGACCTGTTCTCTAAAATCAAGGGCGGCGTGATGCGGGCCATGCCGCTGACCGGCGTGGTGTTTCTGCTGGCCATGCTGGCCATCGTCGGCATGCCGCCGTTCAGCCTCTTTCAGAGCGAGTTCCTCATTGTGCGCGCGGCCATGGTTGGCGGACATACTCTTACCGGCGTGCTTTTCGTCCTCTTTGCGACAGGCGTCTTTGCCGGGGTGTTGCTGCACGTCGGCAACTTGGTCCTCGGCCCCAGCGGCGATGCGCCAGTTGCGCCGCGCCGTCCGTGGCGCGATGGCTCGCTGCTCGCCCTGGCCTCGGCGCTGGTCGTCATCGCATTCTGGGTTCCGGCTCCCTTGCTGGAACTGGTGCGCCAGGCGGCGCGGGTGGTGAGCGGACAATGACCACATTCATGGATGAAATCCGCCAGCGATTCCCGCAGCAGGTCCGTTCCGTGGATGAGCTGGTCTCCGGTCAATTCACGGTTCTGTTGGATGGTCCCGACGCCACCGCAATTGCACGGCACTTGCTGACCGAGCGTCAGGCGAGACTTGTGTCTGTCTTCGCCGAGGATCGCGTGCATGTGGAGGGAGTCTTCTACATCTACTATGTCTTCGATCGGCCGGGCGACCCAACCTGGCTGATTCTGAAGGCCCCAGTTCCCGCGGAGAATCCCACGTTTCCGTCGCTGGCCGCGGAGTTCCCCGCCGTCAACTGGCAGGAGCGCGAGATCCAGGACTGGTTTGGACTGGAAGCCGCAGGGCATCCCAACCCGCGGCGCGTTGCGCTGCACGATAACTGGCCAGACGTGCATCCCTTGCGCAAGGATTTCCCGCTCGACACCGTGCTGCCACCGTTCGAGGGGGAGCGGCACATCTACCGTCCCGCGCACGGAGAGGGCGTCTTCCACATCCCGGTCGGACCGGTCCACGCCGGCATTATCGAACCCGGCCACTTCGACTTCGCCGTCGCCGGCGAGCCCATCCTCTACCTTCAACTGCGCATGTTCTACACCCACAAGGCGACGGAAAAGCTCTTTGAAAATCTTCCCATACACCGCGCAGTGTTTCTGGCCGAAAGCATCTCGGGCGATTCGGCGTTCTCCCACGGCGCTGCATTCTGCCAGGCGATCGAGCGCGCGGCGGGGATTGAGGTCCCGGCGCGCGCGCAGTTCATGCGCACCATTCTGCTCGAGCTGGAACGAATTGCGAACCATATCTCCGATGCCGGGGCCATCGCCAACGACGTGGGGTTCGTGATTGCCAACGCTCATGCCGGCCGCGTGCGAGAGCTTCTGCTGGGCCTGTGCGAGACTCTGACCGGAAGCCGCGTCTTGCGCGGAATGGTCGCCATCGGCGGTGTGCGCAGGGACTGGCAGCAGGGCCAGGTCGAAGCCATTCTGAGTACACTCGAAGTTTTCGAGCGCGAGTTCCGCGATCTGGTTGCGATTTTTCAATCGTCCAACTCCACACGCGAGCGCCTCGAGCGCACCGGAATCCTGCGCCCGCAGAAGGCATCAGTGCTGGGGGTCGTCGGTGTGGTTGGGCGCGCCTCCGGCGTCGATCTCGATTTTCGCCGCGACCACCCGTACGCGGCCTACCGACACCTCCCGTTCCGCGTGCCGGTCTACCAGGCGGGTGATGTCCGCCACCGCCTGCTGGTTCGCATCGATGAAGTGGGCGAGTCGATGCAACTCATCCGCGCCGCGGTTGCACAGCTTCCAGACGGCCCACACCGAGCCCCCGCTCATCCCATTCCACCCGGTCGCTGCGCCATCGGCGCGGTGGAAGGCTGGCGCGGCGAGATCGTTCACTGGATCCGCACAGGCGAAGGCAACTGCCTGGAACGCTGCAAGGTGAAAGACCCATCGCTCAACAACTGGCCGGCCATTGTGGAAGCGATGGAAGGCAATATCATTGCGGATTTCCCAGTTATCAACAAGAGCTTCAACTTGTCCTATTCGGGGACGGACCGGTAACGCCAATGTTCAAGATCCTGCAAAAATCGCTAAGCATCGGCTCCGCGACGGCCGATTATCCTCGCATTGCGCCTCGCCTGGTCGAGCAGTTTCGCGGATGCCCGCAGTTCGACTTCGCCGCCTGGAGCGACGCGCGTCCTGCTGCCGACGCGTGCCCTACTGGTGCCATCGCCGTCAGCGACCACGACGGCGCGCGCCAGGTCACAATGGACTACGGCCGCTGCATCTTCTGCGGCGAATGCGAGCAGGCCTCCTCCGATGGCGCCGTGCGCATGACACAGCAGTTCGAGCTTGCCGCCGCCGATCGCCGCGACCTCGTTCTTACCGCCGAATACACGCTTCATCCCGACGGCAGCCACGCCGAGCTGCGGTCCGCCACCAGCGATCCCAGCAACGAAGAGCCTGGCAAGCGGATCGAAGCGGCCATCCACCACCTGCTCGGTCGCTCACTGGCGATTCGCCAGGTGGACGCAGGCTCGTGCAACGGATGTGAGCAGGAGATCGTTGCGTTGAATAACCCGGTCCACGACATCGAACGCTTCGGCATACATTTCGTGGCCTCGCCGCGTCACGCCGATATGTTGCTGGTAACCGGTCCGGTGACGCGCAACATGGAACTGGCGTTGCGCAAGACCTGGGCCGCAACGCCAGGCCCGAAAGTTGTCGTGGCTGTGGGAGCCTGCGGCATCAGCGGAGGCATCTTCGGAACAAACTATGCCTCGCTGGGCGGAGTGGATGCAGTCATTCCCGTTGACGTCTACATTCCCGGCTGCCCTCCCCGCCCGGAAGCGCTGCTCCATGGCATCCTGCTGGCATTGGGCCAGGTGCCCCGCGCCAACCGTCAGAACCTGAGAATCGACATTACCGATAAGCTGTTTTCACGGGCAGTTCACGAAGTCACTGGACGGTGATGGAAGGTCACGCTGTGGGGCTAGCCGGTGCCGAGGCAGGCTTGCCAGTCGTGGGACCAGCAGAGTCAGGGCCCGGAGAACTCGTGTCGAGCTTGTCCATCAGCATTGTTCCGAGGCTCTCAAGAACCCCTTGATTGCTCCCGCCTCCAACGACCAGTATCTTAGGCATGAAAGCGGTATTGCCGACCGCGAGCGCCTTAATGGCGTTCACCAGGGCCGTCGGTCCCTTGCCCAGCGCTTCCACCTGTCTCTGATAGGCCTCGGCGTTGGCCAGGCCTACCGCTCGAACTTCCGCTCCCCTGGCGGTTCCTGTTTGTTCGATGTACTTAGCCTCGCCTTCGGCTTCCTTCATCCTGGCCTCGGCTTTGTTTGTTTGGATGTCAACTCCAACCTTTGACTTCGCAAGGTCCACCTGCATGTCGGCGGTGCCCCGGGCCTTCTCCGTCTCGATACGCTGGTCCTGGGCCTGTCGCTGCATCTTGAATGTTTCCACCTCCTGATGCGCAACCTCTCGCTGAGTCAGAACAGTAACCAACTGTTCGGGGTAGACGACATCCTGGATATAAACTCCTCTGGTCTCAATTTCGTACTCGGCGAGCTTTTCCTGGATATAGTTGAAGGCTTGTTCCTGGACGTCCTGGCGCGTCTGGATGAATTTGATTGCTTCCATACCGCCAATCTTGTCGCGAAAGAGGTTGCCAACGGCAGCCTGGAGAACCTCGTTCACCAGGTTTTCCATGGAACCGACCATGGAAATAACGCGTGGAGCCTTTGTATCCGGAACGTGAATCAGAACCTGCAGGTCGATGCTGAAGACGAAGCCCTCATTGCTTTTTGCAATGATGGGCTCCAGGCGCGCATCCAGCCCATGAGCTCCTGTCACGTCCTTTGCCCAATCAAGCTTGAGAATTGACGTAAGAACGAGCTTCGCGTCATAAATCCGGGGATTGATCGGGTACTTCCCCGTACGCAACGCTTCCTGCCATATGCCCTGGTGGCCAGGGCGAACCAGGCTGCCGAATTTGAAGTCTGCGCCGGATGTGTCCTGTGTGGGTAATCCTACGTAGGCCTTGATAACGGCAACCTGGCCCTGCTCCACAACCAGCATCGGCACTTGTTCCACGCGAATCAGGAACGGGTTGAGGTTGTAAGCGCCATAGAGCAGCGGGTCGTGCTGCAGGCCGATCTTTCCACCAGCCTCCAGAAACTTCTGGAAATCCTGATAGTTGTTGTGCTGATCGTTCTTGCTGCCAAGGATCATTCCCATAAGCTGGAAGTCCGTGACGCCAGCCTTCCCTTCGAACTCACTGACGTCTTTGAATTCGCCGAGCCGACTGGCAATTGCGCCAGCGGGTAAGGGGTCGCCGTCTAATGCGGTGACCACTCCGATCATGTCCACGACTCTGCCGCTCTCACCGGCCGGCTTGGGCGCAATGCGCGTCACATCAAGCTGCCAGTCTTCAAGGCCGAAGACCTCAAAGCTCAGGGTGTTGCTGTCGGCGAGGCTCTTGTACTCGTCTGATACGGGTACGCCGAAGACCTGCGGCTTGGTGATAACCAGGAAAGCCACTGGGTGGATCGGAGCCAACGTGCCGGGAGTAAGAACCGGTCTTTGAACGCCCTTCTCTCCTCCCTTCTCGACAAAGATTCGGAAGTCGGTGAAGTTGCCGAAGGCCGCATCGTACCTGGCTGACTTCGCGCCTATGGGCGTGGGCTGGCCAACCTGTGCAATGACAACGCCAATCTGCCCTGCCGGCACCTGCACCCACGGGTATTTGGTCACAGCGAAGAACGGCTTGAACTTGAAGCGCAGCCCCGGCATAAGAAGTTCGGCCTGATATCCGGCTTCTCCTGCAAAGGCTACGGGGTTGTTGCCGGGCAGCTTCTTGCCAATTCTTTTTCGTACCAGTCCGATTTGGGTCGGGCCAATGCTGTAGAACGACATGAGGACGGTGGCAAGCACGGATAACGCCACCACTCCTATCAATACAGGCCACGCCAAACCATCAGTCCAAATCATCTTGCATCTCCTTTGCAGTGCCGAGTCGCTTGAATTGTACCGCTCCCGGTGGCATTGCAAGGCCAATTACTGAGTTTCCAGTCGAAAGACCGGGCGGCTCCGCACTGTCCTGGATGCGCCTGCTGCCCTATCGCTTCTTCTGGCCGCATCGATTCGAACTGCCTGAGATGTCACATTACCGGTAAGTTCACGGGCCGTCGCCGCAGCCGTGCTCGTGTGGAATGGTCGTGATAGCTATCCGCTTTGCTGTCTAACAAAGGGAATTACCTCCCCATTGCTCCGTTCACAAGGCTGTAGCTGAGGTTTCACGATCGGCCCCGCCTGCGCCCATAAGAACCAGCGAGCGCTGGGCAAAGGGCGAGTAGACGAGAAGCGCCGTACACGACACAGCCAATCCGAAACTGATGTGGTGCAAAAGCAGGAATGGCGCGAGCGACCATAGCTCATCGAACAGAAACAAAAACGGCCAAATGCGGAGGAACTGCCGGCGTATTCGGGGTGCGTGCATAAGCACTGCGGTGAGTATGAAGGCGCGGACAGGGATCAGGACCGCAGCCGTCACAATCAAGACAATCAGCGCCTGCGTTGCTTTCGGCAATGCGGCGAAGAGGTCTTCAATCTCCGCCAGATTTGCCAGCGCTCCAATATAGAAGCTCAGGTACAAGCACTGAAACAAGACAAAGATCGTCTGCACAACTGGATACGAGGTCTTCGGCAGCTCCTGCGGAGAGGCCAGAATCCGGCTGAGAAGGTCATCCGCAGGCTCAATCGCAGTGGCCGGTGGTGCGGTCGGTTCGGGGGATGGAGACTCGCAGACTAAGGGTGACAGATCTTTATCGAGGTCAATCCGTTCCACGGGTGCCACGAAGCGATAACCGCGCCGTGCCAGGGTCTCAATGAACCGTGGATTGCCTGCGGTATCTCCCAGGGCTTCGCGGATGCGATTGACCGCTGAGTTAACGCCATGCTCGTAATCGACGAAGGTGCCTTCGGGCCAGAGCTCGTGGGAGATAGCCTCCCGAGTCAGCAGCTCGCCGGGCCGCTCCAGGAGCATGCAGAGTACCTGAAAGGGCTGTGCGTTTAATTTGGTTCGGATTCCCTGCCTGAGAAGCTCTCCCGAGGCGGCGTTTGCTTCGAATACACCAAAACGATAGCGCCGGGCTGGCCTTGTTTCCGTCATGTTATGTGCCAGTGTATCCGATTGCGCGTTCAATCTGTACCTGCCGCCGAAGTGATAACTTTCAGAAAGTCTAATTACTGCAATCTTTTGCAACGTGAGAAACAAACTCCAACCGATGAGGTCCCATGCATTGATCTGGGAGGCCGGGGCGGTGCATTGTGCAGTTCATGAAGCGAGGCGTACCCATGACGCGATTCCAATCTACACGCTCCCAAACCTTCTCTCTTCTCTGCGGACTATCGCTCTTTGTCACTGCTCCTAGCTGCGTTGCTGCAGGCCCCCTGCCGGCAGCGGTTGCAGCCTTTAACTCGTACACCCATGAGGTTGAGACGCGCCTTGCTCAGCAGCATCGGTCGCAGAGTACCTTCCTCGCTGCCGCGGTCTCCGATCCGCAGAGCGAGGACCGCCTGCGCCGGGGAGAGCTGATCGTCGAGAAGCTGACACCGCCGACGGGCGCGGACCTTCCCGGAGCGATGCTGCACCACTGGCGCGGCACCGCGTTTGCCCCTGGAGCCAAAGCGGCGGACTTCGAGCAGCTGATGAAGAACTTCAGTGCCTACCCGCAACACTTCTCCCCGCAAGTGCTGCGGGCCAGTGTGCTCTCGCGACAGGGAGACCGGCTGTAGGCAACCATGCGCGTGCGCCAGCGGCACGTGATCACGGTGGTGATGGATACGACCTACGACATCTCGTATGGACGGCTCGATGCCCAACACGGATTCAGCATCTCGCGGAGCACGCAGATCAATGAGATCGACTCGCTCGGCACTGCCAGCGAGCGCGTGCTGAATGCGAACGAGGAGCACGGCTTCCTGTGGCGCCTGAACACCTACTGGAGCTACGAAGAGCGAGATGGTGGACTTTACATGCAGATTGAGTCGGTCTCGCTGACACGTTCCATTCCAACCGGCCTGGGTTGGGCGATTCGGCCCTTTGTAGAGAGCGTTCCACGCGAATCGCTGGAGTTCACATTGCGTTCAACATGCAACGCACTGCGCAGATAGTTTGATCGACGAGCAGAGAGATGACAACACGGAAATCAACAATTGGAAAGGAGACCATGATGAACGCACAGGTAACCATAAGGATGAATGAGAGATCAACTGATACAAAGAATGCTGCGGGATTTCAAACCGCCCGCAGAATCAACCGGTCTATCACCGCCTCCATCGAGAAGCGCGCACTGCTTTGGATGGCCGAACGTGCTCCAGGCTGGCTCAGCTCGGACCGACTCACTCTGCTCGGTTTAGGCGCACAGGTCGCGGCTGGGATCTTTTACGCACTCTCTCGAACCAATCGCTACGCGCTGCTACTGGTGATTCTCTGCATCGCGCTCAACTGGCTGGGAGACAGCATGGATGGAACCCTGGCACGAGTGCGTCGGCAACAACGTCCTCGCTATGGTTTCTATGTCGACCATATGGTGGACATCTTTGGCTCCGTCGCGTTGATGGGCGGACTCGGTTGCTCCGGACTGTTGCACTGGTGGACGGCGATCGCGATGCTGATCGCGTTCCTTATCCTGTCCAGCGAGAGCTACCTCGCCACCTATACGCTGTCGTGCTTTCAACTCTCGCAAGGCATCTTCGGTCCCACGGAGATTCGCATTCTGTTGATTGTCGGCAACCTGGCAGCGCTACGCAGTCCGTATGCAACGTTGTTCGGGCACAGGATGCTGCTCTTCGATCTGGGAGGGATCATCGCAGCGGTCTGCATGTCTGCGATGGCGATAAGCGTCACCCTACGCCACACGGCAGAACTCTACCGGCAGGAGCCCCTGCCATGAACACCCTCATTCGCTGGGGCAAGTTTAATCTGGTTGGTGCCATGGGGATGGTTGTGCAACTTGCCGCGCTCGCTCTCTTCAACCGGGCTTTGGCGGATGCCCGCGCCGATCAGTACCGCGTCAGGCTGGATGCCGGCGACCGAGAGCATGGCGGCAAGCAGTGTGTGCTTGTCTTTGCAATCGCCATACTGATTGCTGAGAATCTCAGCTGCAGTATGCGGCTGGTATCTGCCGATGCCAAAGTCGACGCCAATGTAGCGAATCTGGGTGGCAACGTAGGCGTAGAGGGCGCGGACCTTTTCTTCATCGGTGGATTTGCCCGCGATGAGCTCGGCGACCTTAGCTTTGATTTCAGGGCTGGGCGTGGCGCGGTCGGCTTCGAGGCTGCGATACCAGGCACCCACCTCCTCCCAGCTCTTGAAGGTCGTCCACGCAACCGAAGGAAGCTTACCCTGATCGGCGTCGAGCTCCTGATCGGCGGTCCAGACGACTTTTTTCTTGGCTTCAGTAGCTGCGTCGGCTTCTTTGGCTGCGGTTGGCTTGAGCTGCGATGAACTCCAGCGATAGACGTGCTGACTATCCGAGGTCGACTCGGCAGGTTTTGTGGCTGAGCTCCAGACGTTGACGGAGACACCAACTGGGACGCGGAGTTAGAGGGTTTCGGAGAGGACGACGGCATCGTCGGTGAAGCTCTTCTGGCCCCAGAACTGACCGGGTGCCTGAGGGACAATGCACAGCAGCAGGAGCGCCCGGTTATCATGCGATAGGCAGTGCGTAAGAATTGAGCCTAGAAACGGAAACACGGACATTAAACGGACATTTGGCCAAATGAAACGGGGCCTCGAAAATCGGCCCCGGTGTAAAGTGCATGTTTTCTGGAAGATATTGGTTGCGGGGGAAGGATTTGAACCTCCGACCTTTGGGTTATGAGCCCAACGAGCTACCGGGCTGCTCCACCCCGCATAGTAAGTATACTGCGGTAGAGAGGGCAGGTCAAACCAAGTGCGCGGCAGGTGAGTCGCGTCTGCGCGGCATGCGGTTCGATCATTCGGCATCTGACAGCGGGTGCAGGAGATGGTTGCAATTGGCGGCATGAGAATGCAGTTGGAACGTAACTTTTTGCCGATTTTAGCGTCTGCAAGAGTAGAGGCTTCGCGGCTCGAACCGCTGCGCCTGTGGAGTTGAACGTGGAGGATAGTATGCATCGGACATTCTTTCGTCGATGGAGTTTTGCGGTCCCCGTTGTGGTGGCTGGAGTGCTTGGTTGGAGCGGGGTTGCGCCGGCCCAGAGCACGGACCAGACACAGAATCAGACACCAGCACAGGCAACGGCGTCTGCGCCAAAGCCGATGCCGGACGCGCAGGTGGAGGCGAATGTTCTGAAGGCGTTGGCGGCGGCACCCGATCTGGCCAACCAGCCGATGACAACCACGACAGTCTACGGAGTGGTAACGCTGAGCGGGACGGTGGAGAGCGAGGCTCTGCGGGTTGAGGCGGAGACGCTTGCGTCGACCAGCCGCGGAGTGAAGAAGGTGGTCGACGAGATGACGCTGGGCGGCGAGAACGCGAACGCAGCGGCGCAGGCTGGCACCGGCTCGGCGGTTGCGGATGCGCAGGGCGGCAATATGGCTCCGGCGCAGGTTGCAGCGCAGCCGGCTCCGATCGAGGAGGGGTCTCCGGACTCGGACAATACGGGAAGTGCGAATCAGATTCAAAATCAGGCTCCAAATCAGGTTCAAAATCAAAGTGCGAATCCGGCGGTGCAGCAGCCGTACAGTGGGCAGCAAGGGCCTCCTCCGGGCTATGCTCAGCCGGGCTATGGCCAGCCGCAACAGGGCTACGCGCAGCCTCAGCCTGGCTACGCACAGGCGCAGCCGGTGTATGGCGGGCAGCAGGCCGGGGAGGTGGTGACGGTTCCGGCGGGCGCGTTGCTGCGAATGCGGATCAACCAGACGCTTACCAGCGCGAGCGCGAAGGCGGGCGACAGCTTCGACGGCATCGTGGTGAACGATGTGGTGGCGGGCGGCGCGGTGGCGATTCCGCGCGGCGCTGCGGTGCAGGGCAAGGTGGTGGACTCGAAGAAGTCCGGCGCGCTGGCCGGGCGCGGCGAGCTTACGCTGCAACTGACGCAGGTGACGCTGGGCGGCGTGAGCACGCCGATCGTCTCCGACGTATGGGGCAGGACGACGGGCGACAAGGCCGTGCAGTCGGTGAACAACACGGCGACCGGCGGCGCGATTGGCGCGCTGTTTGGCGCGGTGGCTGGCGGCGGACGGGGAGCGGCGATCGGCGCGGGGGTTGGCGGAGCGCTGGGACTGGGCTCGGCGGCGGCATCCGGCGGCGGACAGGTCTATGTGCCATCCGAAGGGCTGCTGACGTTCCATCTGGCACAGCCTGCGACCGTCTCGACGGTGTCTCAGGCGGAGATGGACCGGCTGGCGCAGGGAGTTCCTCAGGGAGCACAGCCACAGCAACTCCGGCGGCGCTATCCAACCGTCTATTACGGGCCGGGCTACTATCGGCCCTATCCTTATCCTTATGGCTATCCTTATCCGTACTAAAGTGATCTGATTCTTGCGTGATTCAAGGGGCCGCGCTTGCGGCCCCTTCTTGCTGCGTGGTGTGTACCCCCCCCTAAAAGTCATAACATATTCAAAAGACGATAGTTAGATCTGGACTCGATCTGGATCAAGTCTGCATGATCTTTATTCCAGAGGGTTTAGATCTTTCGATCTGTGGAATCAATAACTTAGAGCGTTTTCACCAATGATGTAGAGTATCGCGCTGCGAACAAAATGCGGGAATTCTTCCCCTTCGGCAAGCTCAGGGTCAGAATGACAATTCATTTCCCTCTACAGCTAGCGGTTAAATGCGAAGACCCGGCTGGTTGGCCGGGTCTGTTTGGTTTTGCTTACTGATTTAATTATACGGGATGGAGGGAAACTAGTATGCCAAGTATTTGAAAGTTTTAAGTGGTTTGTTTGGTGTTGGTTAGGGGGGAATTGGGGGTTTGAGGGGCTTGACAAGGGGATTTGCTGGGTTTTTTGTGGGGGTCGAATCCCACCCATCGCAAAATGCGCGATGGATGGGGCACCCGGCCTTTGGGAATGGCGGACAAGAACAGGCAACGGCGAGGGCAAAGGCGAAATGCGGGGGGCCCTCCACTGCGGCGCAAAGTACGCCGCCTCCGGCCGGGATGACGGAGTGGGTGGGTGCGGGCGGACGAGAACAAGCAAGGGCAAGACAAATGCGGGGGCGGGTGATTTATACTGATCGCTTGCCCTGCTAACGGCTTGGCGCGCGGGAGTATCGTGTGCCTGGACGCGCAAAATCAACGGGCAGAAGCGCAGTGCCCGACTGGAAGCGGCTGAGATTTGAGCCTGAAGTTCGAGGGTACAGATCGTGGTTGCGAGATTCCGGTTGGAGGCGGGGCGTGAAGTTAAGGTCGCTGGTCTAGCATGATTCGTTTTCTTCAGCAGGACAACAAGACAATAAAGATTATGTTTGGCGTGATCATTGGCGCCGCGTGCATCTCCATGGTGATCTACCTGGTTCCGGGGTTGATGTCGGACAACTCGGTGGGGACGAATTCGGCGGTGTATGCGACGGTGCGGGAGCCGGGGGCGTGGGGACGGCTGTTCGGGGCGAGCACGGACATCAAGACGGACGACGTGGCGAAGCTGGCGCAGAGGCAGTTGCAGCAGCAGCACTATCCGGACTTTCTGCTGCCGTACATGATGCAGCGGTCTGGGCAGGTGCTGATACAGCGTGCGATGCTGAAACAGGCTGCGGACCGGCTGCACCTGGAGGTGAGCGACGAGGACCTGAAGCGCGAGCTTCGGACGGGGCCGTTTGCACAGTACCTGTTCCCCAATGGGCAGTACATCGGCGACGACAACTACATCAACTTTGTGCAGACGGCGTTCGGAACGACGCGCTCGGACTTCGAGACACAGGTGAAAGACGATATGGAGCTGCAACGGTTGCAGGCCCTGGTGACGGGCGGCGCGGCGGTTTCGGATGCGGCGGTGCGCGAGGCCTACCTGGTGCAGGGCGTGAAGGTGAAGTTCGACTACGCGGTGGTGTCGCTGGAGGAGCTGAAGAAGACGATCGACCCATCGGACGCGGAGTTGCAGGGCTACTTCAAGCAGAACGCGGCGAAGTACGCGACGGCTGTGCCAGAGACGCGGAAGATCGAGTATGTGGCGTTCGACGCGTCGAAGACACCCGGCGGCAAGGCCGCGGTGAGCGACTCCGACGTGCAGGCGTACTACAGCGGTCATGCGGCGCAGTACAAGACCGAGGAACAGGTGAAGACGCGTCACATTCTGATTGCGTCGAAGGCAGGCGCGGACGCGGCGACCGACGCGGCGGCCAAGGCCAAGGCGCAGGACGTGCTGAAGCAGGTGCAGGCAGGGGGAAACTTTGCGGCGTTGGCGAAGAAGTACTCGGATGATCCGGGGACGAAGGACAAAGGCGGCGAGTTGGTGCTGATGCCGACGGCGAGCCTCGATCCGGCGTACGGGAAGGCTGCGATGGCGCTGAATCCGGGGCAGACGTCGGGACTGGTGAAGTCGGCGTTCGGGTACCACATCATCCAGACCGAACAGAAGCAGGCGGCGGGCGTGAAGCCGCTGGCCGAGGTGAAGGACACGATCGTGAAGACGCTGGAGCAGGACAAGCAGGGCGGGGCGTTGCAATCGTATGGCACCGAGCTTGCGGCCGAGGCGAAGAAGAATGGACTGGAGAAGACGGCGGCGGCGCATGGACTGAAGGCGATGACGAACGACTATGTGGAGAAGAACGCCGCGATCGGCGGAGTGTCGGATAGCGCGGCGATGCTGGCGCAGGCGTTTGCGGCGGAGAAGGGCGCGGCACCGGCGGCGGTTTCGACCGGCGACGGCTATGCGGTGTTCGCGGTGCTGGACGTGAAGACGGCGCACGCACCGGAGTTTGCGGCGTACAAAGCGCATGTGCTGGACGACTATCGCGACCAGAAGGCGCCGGAGCTGCTACAGACCGAGACCACCAAACTGGACGCGCGGGCCAAGGAGCTGAACGACCTGAAGAAGGCGGCGGCCGAGTTGAAGATCCCGGTCAAGACGAGCGACCTGGTGGGCGAGGACGGGCAGGTGGCGGACCTGGGCGCGATGAACGGGCCGGGAGCAGCGGCGTTCAAGCTGGCCAAGGGAGCGATCTCGGACGCGATTAACGCAGGGCAGACCGGCGTGGTGCTGACAGTGACCGACAAGCAGGAACCCACAGCAGACGATATCGCGAAGAACTTCGACACGACGCGGGAGCAGTTGCTGAGCCAGCAGCGGGAGGAGATCTTCAGCGTGTTTATGGGAACGCTGACGGACAAGTACGAGAAGGGCGGCGGGGTGCGGCTTACCAAGCAGGCATCGGCCCCGGCAGGACCTTTGACGGGCAAGTAGAGATGAGGAAACAGGAGCCTGTTCCCGCTTGGCGCGTGGTCCGGCGCTGGGTTGGGAGCAGGCTCTTTTTGTGAGGCATGCGATTTCGGCATCAGACAGGTAGAGTGGAATGCGTCCAGGAGCAATGCGTTGGTTGGAGTGTCCAGCCATGAGGTTTGAGCTATGAGCGATGAGCTTGCGCAACGCAACGGATGAAGGGTGAGGGATGAACCAGGAACGGATGAGCGGCGTGCTGCTGCATGTGACGAGCCTGCCATCGCGGGGCGGCGTGGGAGACTTTGGGCCGGCGGCGTATGCGTTTGTGGACTTTCTGGCGGCGGCGAAGCAGCGGATGTGGCAGGTGCTGCCGCTGAACCCGCCGGGATATGGGAGCTCACCCTACTCGGCGCTGTCGGCGTTCGCGGGCAATCCGGCGCTGATCAGCCTGGAGCGGCTGGCAGAGGAGGGATGGATTGCGATGGAGCGCGTGGAGGAGTGGGCGCGGCTGGAGGAGGCGCCGGCATTAAAGACGGCGGACCTGGTAGCGGTGGCGGCGCGGAAGCTGCCGCTGATTGAAGAGGCGGCGGGGAACTTTCTGGACCGCGCGGGGGATGCGGCGCGGGCGCGGTTTCAGAATTTCTGTCAGGAGAACATGAGCTGGCTGCCCGAGTATGCAAGCTTCAACGTGCTGCGGCGCAGGTTCGGTTCGGTGAGCTGGAACCAGTGGCCGGAGGAGTACGCGCTGCGCAAGCACGACGCTCTGGCGGCCCTGTTGACCGAGCAGGGGCGGGAGCTGGCGGTGGAGCAGGCGGTCCAGTTCTTCTTCGACGAGCAGTGGCGCGCGCTGCGTGCGTACTGCGCGGAGCGGAAGATTCAAATACTGGGCGATGTGGCGATCTTTGTGAACTACGACAGCGCGGACGTATGGACGCACCCGGAGCTGTTCGAGCTGGACGAGAAGGGCAGTATGGTGCGAGTGTCTGGCGTGCCGCCGGATTACTACTCGGCGACAGGGCAGCGGTGGGGCAATCCTCTGTACCGGTGGGGCGAGATGAAGGAGCGCGGGTTCGACTGGTGGGTGGCGCGGGTGCGGCGGTCGCTGACACTGTACGACATGGTGCGGCTGGACCACTTTCGCGGGTTCGAGGCGTACTGGTCGATTGCGGAGGAGGAGGCGACGGCGATCCATGGGCTGTGGGTGAAGGCCCCGGGGATCGAACTGTTCGACCGGCTGAAGGAGGTCTTCGGCGAACTGCCGTTTATCGCGGAGGACCTGGGGCTGATAACGCCGGAGGTGGTGGAACTGCGCGAACATTTCGGAATGCCGGGGATGCGGATCCTGCAGTTTGGATTTTCCGACCGCGGCGCGCATATCTATCTGCCACACCAATATGTGCCGAATACGGTGGCATATACGGGGACGCACGACAACGACACCACGTTGGGATGGTGGAGGAGCGGAGCTACGGCGGAGGAGCGAGCGCATGTAGAGCGCTACTTGCAGCCGATCAAGCAGGACAAGGAGATTGTGGGAGCGATGATGCGGGCGGCGGCGAGGTCGGTGGCGAAGTTGTGCATCTTTCCGATGCAGGACATCCTGCGCCTGGACAGTGAGGCGCGCATGAATACGCCGGCAAACCGGCTGGGCAACTGGACCTGGCGATATGAGGCGGGTGCGCTGAAGGCTGAGATTGCGGCGGAGCTTGCGGAGTTGATGGAGCTGACGGACCGGGATTGGGTGGAGGCGGCGAAGGAAAAGCTTAACACGGATTGACACCGCTGAAACCGATTAAGAACAAGCAACAGAAAGGTAAAAACTAACACGGATCAAGAAAAGGCAACAACAAAATGCGGGGGTCCATCCACTGCGCAACGGACGATACAACCGTCCATTGCTCCGGTCGGGATGACGGGGGTTTGCGCGGGCGCGGTAGACTGGTGGGAACGACATTAATTGACAGGAGCAACGATGCCTCTCTCTGGCGAAGCAATACGAACGATGAATTATGTGGACGATATATCGGTGACGCTGCGGCGAATCCTGACGGTGCTGCCGTCGCTGACGGACGAGGAGCGGCAGCGCGTGGCGGACCATATCAAGGGCGCGGAGCCAAGCTACGAGACCGTGGTGCAGGCTGTGCAAGCGAAGAAGTGAGCGCGGAGCCAGCAGTGGGCTGCGGCGGGGCGGATGCTAAACTGCGGGCCGCGATTCGCACGGTGGCGGTGATTGGTGCGGGACGCGTGGGACGAAGCTTCGCGCTGGCGTGCGCGGCGGCGGGCTTCGACGTAGTGCTGGAGGACGTGATGCCGGCAAACCTGCGGCGGGCGCAGGAGGAGTACGCCGATCTTGCGTCGCAGAAGACGGGGGCTCGCGGCGGGTTGACGGTGGCGGCGACAATCGAGGACGCGGTGCGGGAGGCGGACGTTGCGGTGGACTTTGTGCCGGATGAGCTGGAGTCGAAGCTGGAGATATTTTGTTTGCTCGACCGCATGGCCCCGCCGCGGACGATCCTGCTGACGCCGAGCGAGGCGCAGAGCATTACGGATTTAGCGTCGTGTACCTATCGGGGTGAGCGATGCTTCGCGGTGCGTGGGGGATTGGGGTTTGAAGGCGCGAAGACGGTGCGGCTGCTGCATCCTGCGAATGCGGAGCGGACGGCGATGGAGGCGGTGAGGGGGTTTCTGCGCGCGCTGGGCGGCGAGGTACGGGTGGAGTTGGATGGGGATGCGCCGAAGCTGGTGAAGAAGCTGGGGTGATGGGTGGGATTGGAAGAAGGCGGTTCGCAAGCGGCGCGAATCCCCACATCTCAGAATCGAGATGTGGGGCACCCGGCTATTGAGTATTGGGGTGGGTGACGCGGAGGCCGAGATGCCGCTCGAATGGGTCGAAGTCGCGGTCGCGGTGAAGCAGGGCGTGGCCCTGGCGGATGCAATGGGTTGCGATGATGCAGTCGATTGTCTTGCGCACTGTGACGCCTCGGGCGCGCAGCGCGCGGAAGTTGCGGGCGGAGGCGATTGCCAGCTCCGGTCCGCCGGTGGAGAAGATTGGGAACTTCGCCAACTGCCGGGAGATGCTGGCAAACATCTTTTCGCCGCGAACGCCCTGCAATACCTCACATAGAATCAGGTCGGTCAGACCAATCGACGGGCGACCCACCTCGCTCCTGAGCCAGAGGCTTTCCAGATTTTCGTTGCCGGCGAAGAAGTCAATCCATACAGACGTATCGACGATGATCATCCGCGATATCCTCGATGGATCTCAATCTCTCCGTGACTCATCGAGATCGCCCTCCCACTTCACCTTTCCCCAGAACTTGCGCATTCCCGCTTGCGCCTGCACTTTGACGAGCAGTTTGAGGGCTGCGTCGACGGTCGCCTTCTTGGTTGTGGTACCGCTGCTGCGCATGGCGCGCTCGATCAGCTTGTCGTCAATCTCGATATTCGTGCGCATGGCAATAATCCCCCGATGTGTAAGGATTGCATATTTTTGTGTATGAGGTCAAACCTAAATGAGGCGGCGGCTAGTCTTCGGGTTTTTTGCGGAGGGCGGTGAGCTGGGGGTGGAGGAGCTTGGCGGTGAGAGAGCGGGTGAGGGCTTCGACGGCGGAGAGTTGGGCTGGAGTGAGGGCTGCGCCGGTGGCGGCGAGGCGGCCGGCGGTGCGCTCGAGCTCGGACTGACGGACGGATTCGGCGGATTGCTGCAGGGCGACGATGGCGGGGACGGCGTCGCGCGAATTCATGCGCTCGAGGTAGAGCTCGACCTCGCGGGTGACGATGGCTTCGGCGGCGGCGGACTCTCGGCCGCGGTCGGCGAGGTGGGCGGCGGCGACCTGCTGGAGGTCGTCGATGTCGTATACGAAGCAGCCTTCGACCTGGTTCATGAGGGGATCGACGTCGCGGGGGACGGCGATGTCGATGAAGAACATGGGGCGGTTGCGGCGGCGCTCCATGAAGCTCTGGCCGTGGGCGCGGAGGAAGATGGGCTGCGTGGAGCCGGTGGAGGTGAGGACGATGTCTGCGCGAGCAGCCTGGGCGTGAAGCTGGTCGAAGGGAATGACCTCGGCGGTGCAGGCGAGGCCGGAGCCGTGGATTGCAAGCGGCCCGTCGGCGAGCTGCATGGAGATCTGGCCGGCGATCTGACCGGCGAGCTGCGCGGCGCGCTCCTGGGTGCGATTGGCGACGAGGATGGAGGTTGCGCCCTGCTGGATGAGATGACGCGCGGCCAGTTCGGACATCTTGCCCGCGCCGACGATGAGGACGGTCTTGCCGCGCAGGCTGCCGAAGATCTTGCGGGCGAGGTCGACGGCGACGGATGCGATGGAGACGGAGGAGCTGCCGATCTGGGTCTCGGTGCGGACGCGCTTGGCGACCGAGAAGGCGCGCTGGAGGAGCGGTTCGAGCGCGGTGGAGACGGCTCCGACCTGACGCGCGACGGAGTAGGACTCCTTGACCTGGCCGAGGATCTGCGGCTCTCCGACGACCATGGAATCGAGCGAGCTGGCGACGCGGAAGAGATGGCGGACGGCCTCGCGCTGGCGGAACTCGTAGAGGTGCGGCTCGAGGGTGGCGGAGGGGACAGCAAAGTACTCGTGCAGGAAGCGGAGGATGTCTGGGGGATTGCGATCGCGGGGGTGGTTCTGGATGGTGAGGAACTCGACGCGGTTGCATGTGGAGAGGATGAGAGCTTCGCGGACGCCGGGCTGCTGGGCGAGGGTGCGCGTGGCGTCTGCGAGGCGGGTGGCGGGAATGGCGAGGCGCTCACGCAGCTCGATGGGCGCGGTGGTGTGGTTGATGCCAAGCAGGACGAGCGCGCCCTCGTTGGCGCGCTGATCAGTTGTGCGCAGATCTGCCGCGCGCGCGGGTGCGGCTTCTGAGTCGGAGGCCAGGGGCACGATGGTGAGGCGCTGGGTGACTTGGCGCTGGGTCGGTTGGCTCATGGCGTGGAGAACCCATGTACGCGGCTGACGAGGTTTGCAATCCAGACGACGAGCATTGCGACCAGAACGGCCCCGGAGAGATAGGCGGCCTTGCGCCCGCGCAACCCAGTGCGGTGCCTGAGAAAAAGGAGCAGGACATAGACGCACCACATGGCAAAGGAGGCAATCACCTTCGGATCGAGAAAGTATGCGGCGCCGAGGGGCGTCTCCTGGACGAGCACAGCGCCGATGACGAGGCCGATGGTCATGCAGGGAAATCCGAAGAGGAGCATGAGGTGTGCGATGCGATCGATGGTGTCCAGCGGAGGCAGCCAATCGAGCGGCGCAGACCAGGAGTTATCGCCGGCCCTCATCTTTCGCTTAATGCGGCGCTCCTGCGCGAGGTAGAGGATGGAGGCAAGCAGGCTGAAACAGAGCGCGACAGAGGCGGCCAGCAATGCGGCAATGTGGGCGATGAGCCAATCGGAACGCGCGCCCTGGGACGGGAAGGTGTAGCGCGTGAGGCCCAGCGAGGGCACAAAGACCAGGAAAAACGTAACTGGCAAGGCAAAGATTCCAAGGGAGATGGCGTCGTAGAGCCACCAGGCGAGGAAGAAGAGGGCAGCCAGGAGAAGAGCCAGCAGCGACTCGGTTTCGCGCATGCCGGAGGGCGTCCAGCGATGGGCCAGGGCGAGCATTTCAACCACGGAGACGAAGTGGAAGAAGAAGCCCATGCCGGCCAGATGCACGCAGATGCTTCGCCATCGCTCGTTTTTATAGAGCACGGCGGGAAAGACAGCGACACTGCCGGCCGCGTAGAGGACCGCCGCGACTTGTAGCCAGAGAAGAGTCATGAGCCAGATTGCAGTATACGAGGAGCAAGGTACTAGGTACGAGGGTCGAGGGCCTGCGCGACGAACCGCTGATATTAGAGTCAGGCAAAGGGGAAAAGGATGATGTGATGCTAGTCACACGGCACAGGAACCAGCGGGTGTGAGGGAGAGTGCGGTATTCTGGCGGTTCGGCTATGGCGAAAGAGATGAGTGACGACGCAGCGATGCAGACCCCGGTGATGCGGCAGTACTTTGCCGCCAAGGAGGCGCACCCCGACTGCCTGATGATGTGCCGGATCGGGGACTTTTACGAGCTGTTCTACGAGGACGCGATTGTGGCGTCGCGCGAGCTACAGTTGACCCTGACGGCGCGCGATCGCGAGAAAAAGCAGCCGATGTGCGGCGTGCCTTACCATGCGGCCGAACAGTACATCCAGAGGCTGCTGCGGAAGGGGTACCGGGTAGCGCTGTGCGATCAGATGGAAGACCCCAAGCTGACCAAGAAGATTGTGCGCCGCGAGGTGACGCGGGTGCTGACGCCGGGGACGGCGGTGGATGCGTCGCTGGGGGCCGAGCAGAGCAACTGGCTGGCCAGCGTGGCGGCGAGCGGCGCGGGGGCACAGGCGCGCGTGGGGCTGGCGCTGCTGGACCTGTCGACCGGGGAGTTCCGCGCGACGGAGTTTGCGGGAGCGACGGCGTGGGCACAGTTGAGCGACGAGCTGGGGCAGGCAAGGCCTGCGGAGCTGTTGGCGGCGGAGGGGGAGCGAGTGGGCGGGGCTTCGAGCGGACTACTTCCCACCCTTCGCGATGAGACCGCGAAGGATGGGGCACCCGGTTCTGGTGGTGAGACTGTGAAGGATGGGGCACCCGATTCTGTACCCGATTCGTTGCTGGATACGGCGTTTGAGGGGGTGCGGACGAGGACGGAGCTGGAGGATTGGGTTTATACGGCGGAGTACGCCGTGCCGCTGCTGAGGAAACAGCTTGGGGTGCTGTCGCTGGAAGGGATGGGACTGGGCGGGCATGAGACGGCGGCGTTGGCGGCTGGAGCGCTGGTGCATTACTTGCAGAAGACGATGCAGGGTGGGCTGGAACATATTGATGCAATACGGTTCTACGCGCACGATGAAGGGCTGACTCTGGATGCGGTGAGCGTGCGGAATCTGGAGCTGGTGGAACCGCTTTTCAGCGGCGAGTCGGTGCAGACGACACTGTTTCATACGCTGGACGCCTGCGCGACGCCGATGGGAAAGCGGCTGCTGCGAGCGACGCTGCTGCGTCCGGCGGCGGAGCTGGGGGAGATTGAGGAGCGGCTGGATGCGGTGGGCGAAGCGGTGGGCGACCTGCGCGGGCGCGAGGGAGTGCGGCGGGCGATGAATGGGCTGCTCGACATGGAACGGCTGCTGGGACGGGTGGCTCTGGATTCGGCTGGGCCGCGGGAGGTGATGGCGCTGGCGGGGACGCTGGGCTGCCTGCCGGGGTTGAGGGAGGCGGTTGGGAAGTTCAAGGCGAAGCGATGGCGGGAGCTGGGGGGTGGAGGCGATCCATCCCATGTCTCAGAATCGAGACATGGGGCACCCGGCAAGTTATCCTCAGGGATTTCCACAGAAAAATCCACAGGGTTTTGCACAGGATTTGATGCGATGGAGGACCTGCATGAGCGGATCGTTGGGGCGATTGTGGAGGAGCCTCCGGTGAGCTTTGCAGAGGGCGGAGTGATCCGGGCGGGGGTGGACGCGGAGCTGGATGAGCTGCGCGAGCTGGGGCGGAGCGGGCGGCAGGCGCTGGCGGCGATTGAGGAGCGGGAGCGGCAGCGGACGGGGATTGGAAGCCTGAAGGTAAGGTTCAACTCTGTCTTTGGGTATTACCTGGAAGTGACTAAGGCAAATAGCAGATCGGTTCCTGAAGATTACGAGCGGAAGCAGACTCTGGTGAATGCGGAGCGGTTCACGACACCAGAGCTGAAGGAGTATGAGACGAAGATTCTGACCGCGCAGGAGCGGTCGGGGGAGATTGAGCGGAGGATCTTCGCGGAGCTTCGGAGGCAGTTGCTGGACGCGGCGGGGCGGATGCGGGAGACGGCTCGGCGGGTGGCGGAGATCGACATGCTGGCGTGTTTTGCACATCTGGCGGCGCTGCGGGGATGGGTAAGGCCTGAGGTCGAGGAGTCGGGCGTGCTGGAGTTTGTGGCGGGGCGGCATCCGGTGGTGGAGCGGCGGATGGAGGAGTCGGGTGGGGGACGGTTTGTGCCGAATTCGATTTCGCTGGAGGGGTGGATGGGAGGCTCTACCTCCCAGGTCTCAGAATCGAGACCTGGGGCACCCGCGTCGATTGCGCTGATTACGGGGCCGAATATGGGTGGTAAGAGTACGTATCTGCGGCAGGCTGCGCTGCTGGTGGTGATGGCGCAGTCGGGATGTTTTGTGCCGGCGGAGCGGATGCGGCTGGGGCTGGTGGACCGGATCTATACGCGGATCGGGGCGAGCGACAATGTGGCGCGGGGGCGGTCGACGTTCATGGTGGAGATGACGGAGACGGCTGCGATCCTGAACACGGCGACGGCGAAGAGCCTTGTACTGTTGGATGAGATGGGGCGTGGAACTGCTACTTATGATGGGCTTTCGCTGGCGTGGGCTACGGTGGAACATCTTCATGAGAAGATTGGGGCGAGGACGCTGTTTGCGACCCATTACCACGAGCTGACACTGCTGGAGGAGCGGCTGGCGCGGCTGAAGAACCTGCGGGTGACGGCGAAGGAGACGGCGGGAGGGATCGTGTTCCTGCACACGGTGGAGGCGGGGGCGGCGAGCAAGAGCTATGGGATCGAGGTGGCGAGGCTGGCGGGGCTGCCGGGGGCGGTGATTGCGCGGGCGCGGGAGGTTCTGAAGCTGCACGAGCGGGCGGAGACGCAACAGGTTGGGGCGGCGCTGGCGCGGGGCGTGGGGGAGATTGCGGCCCCGGCGATGCAGATGACGATGTTTACGCCGCTGTCGCAGAAGATTGTGGACCGGCTGGCAGAGGTGGACCTGGATGGGTTGACGCCGCGGCAGGCGCTGAATCTGCTGGCGGAGCTGCAGCGGGAGTTGAAGAACAGTTGAAGGTTGCTGGTTGCTGGTTGAGAAACAGATTGGGGCGGATTTGGCTAAGGCGATGATAGTGGCGGGAGTGATGAGCGGGACGTCGGCGGATGGGGTCGATGTGGCGCTGTGCCGGATTTGGCCGGGGGCGCGGGAGGGGGATTCGCCGCGGGTGAGGCTGATCGGGCTGCTGGAGACGTGGTACCCGAAGGCGGTGCGGGCGGCGGTGCTGCGGGTGATGGAGGGCGAGGCGCAGACTGCGGCGGAGATGAGCCGGCTGAACTGGCGGCTTGGGGAACTCTATGCGGATTGCGTGGAAAAGGCGGCGGAACTATTTGGCGTGAAGGTGGGGCTGGTGGGATGCCACGGGCAGACGGTGCATCATGAGACGCGGGCGCGGCGGGCGCTGGGTGCGGGGGTTCGGTCGGCTGGACGCTCAACAACTTGGCAGATGGGCGAGGCGGCGGCGGTGGCCGAACGGATGCGGTGCCCGGTGGTGAGCGACTTCAGGCCGGCGGACCTGGCGGCGGGCGGGGAGGGCGCGCCATTGGTTCCAATGCTGGATTATTGCTTGTTTCGTTCGGCGAAGGTGGGGCGGGTGCTGCTGAATCTGGGTGGGATTGCGAATTTGACGGCGATTCCGGCGGGGGCAGGGCTGGATTCGGTGATGGCGTTTGATACGGGGCCGGGGAATATGGTGGTGGACCGCTGCATGGCAAGTTTGTTTGGGAAGAAGTACGACAGAAACGGGGCGGTGGCGCGGCGGGGACGTGTGCTGCGCGAGGTGGTGGAGCGGGTGATGCGGGAGGGGTATTTCGCGGCGGCGGCGCCGAAGTCTTGCGGGCGGGAGGAGTTTGGGGCAGGGTTTGCGGAGCGGCTGATTGGGATGTGCCGGGATGCGGGCGGGACAGATGCGGATTGCGTGGCGACGGCTACGGCGCTGACGGCGGAGTCTGTGGTGGGGGCTTACAGGGGATTTGTGGTTCCACATTTTGAGACGGTGAGTTTAGGGAAGAAGACGGAGATTTGCGTGGCGGGGGGCGGGGTTAGGAATGGGACGCTGATGGCTATGCTGCGGGAGGGGTTTGCGGAGTTGGGTGTGCGGGTGCGGGCGATGGAGGAGCTGGGGGTCCCGGCGCAGGCCAAGGAGGGGGTGGCGTTCGCGCTGCTGGCCTGGCTGACGTGGAATGGGCGGGCGGGGAATGTTCCGGCGGCGACGGGAGCGAAAAAGGCGGTAGTGCTGGGGAAGGTGAGCTTCGGATGATGATTGGTGAGCAAAAACGTTGGTGGAATCGACGGGTGCCGATCTTGCGCATCAGCGCATTCGCGGTAGCTGCATTTCTTGGAGTTATTGTTTGGATGGTTTACGGACATTTCATCCACAGTGTTGCTTGGGACCTTCGTTATCACCGCACAGCCATCTTTCGTGGACAAACGATGCAAGTTCCGTGGTTCTGGGAGGAAGATGAGTGGACCAAATACAAAGAGTTTGAACTGACGCGCAGTCATCTGCTTCGGCCACCATTCCCCACATCAGTGACGATCTCATACGAGCACTTATCGCCCACAGATCTTCAGAAGGAGATCGACGGGTTTCGTGCTCTCGACGCAAAGCTGACTCATCATCCAGGCGATTATTTTGATCCCGATGCGTCCATCGATTCGCACTTTGTTTGTACGGATAGAGGATCTAGCCGGT
>Ga0302200_10000982_pt1 | contig 27645 bp, 17 predicted proteins | sample II_Bog_N3_1_FD_194585 | JGI IMG/M metagenome (GOLD analysis project Ga0302200, IMG submission 194585) | Peat permafrost microbial communities from Stordalen Mire near Abisko, Sweden - II_Bog_N3_1 | ecosystem: Environmental > Terrestrial > Soil > Wetlands > Peat | place: Sweden: Abisko... | reverse complement strand
CGATCCGCAAGCTCTGCTGTTTTATAACGAGGCCGAGGCGGAGGTTGTGAATCCCAAGTCGGACGCGATCTATGCCATGGTGCGCGATTTCCGCGAACGCAGCGTACCCATCGATGGCGTGGGATTGCAGATGCATATCGCAAATCTGCACGCCGATGTCGCGTCGATTTCCCCAATATCAAGCGGCTAACCGATCTCGGAGCGCAGGTCCACATCACCGAGATGGACGTTGCCGTGCCCGTGAATGCCGATGGCGACGCTCGCCCCGAGGATCTGCAACAACAAGCGGACATCTATCGCCAGATTGCCAATGCTTGTCGGTCGCATCGCGGATGCACCGCCATCCAGACGTGGGGTTTCACCGACAAGTATTCCTGGATCGGGTCGCATTCGAAGCACACGCAAGGAGCGGCGCTGCCGTTTGACCGGAACTATCGGGCGAAGCCTGCGTATGAGGCGCTGCGGAATCCGTTGGCTGCGCGTTGAACTGTCTAGTCGACCTGGGCCGCACCCATGCGCAAATAGCAAGCACAAATAACAAGGGGCCTGAATAACGACCAGACCCCTTTGTTGACAATGGCTACCTAGCTTTCGCTGGTAGAAAACCTAGCCCTACTTGTTCCCGTCGTCTTTCTTTTCGAGGTGTTCCTGGATCGCCTTCGTGCCTTCAAATCCGGCAACGGCAGCCGCGCCTTCGCTCAAGATCGATGCGTTCGGATCCAGCTTCTTCACGCCTTCCACAGCGGCCACTGCCCCTGCGATTTTCTCTGCTTCGTCCAGAAGTCCCATAACAGTCTCCTTATATTCCAGCTAATGAAATTTTCGCCTCCCTGAGGGGCGATTCAGAGTATCACTTGTAAGCTGTGCCGGGACAGCTGTCAAGGCGAGAATGAAAGGAGGCCGCCGAAGAGACTTTTTCACAATGAGCGATCTGGCGATGTTACGTTTGAGAAAACTGCGCATTCACCATCGCCCCGCCGCTGCGGCTCTATAATGGAGGCATTCCGTCGCCGGCTCTGTGCTCCTGCCGGGACGCTTAGCCTTGGCCGCAACGGACCCAATTCGTGAAGAAACACGGCCCTCCGGCCGTCGGAAGGCTGTAATTGGGTTGGCCATCGGTGCTTTTCTGCTGCTTGCGATCCTGGTCGCGCAGGCCTCGTTCAATCTGAAGTTCATCAGCCCCGACAGCAACGAACAGCTTTTGTTTTTTGCCGGACTGAGCGGCCTGATCTTCTTTGCGTTCGTGGCGCTGACGATCGTCCTCGGGCGCAACCTGCTGAAGCTCTACGCCGAACGGCGGCAAGGCGTGGCGGGATCGAAATTCCGCACCCGCCTGGTGGTGGTGAGCCTGCTGCTTTCGTTCTTGCCCGTGATTGCCATGTTCTGGTTCTCGTACGGGCTGATGAACCGCTCGATCGATAAATGGTTTTCCCAGCCAGTCGAAGAAGTGCGCGCCGATACCGCGGCCATGTCGGCTCTGCTCTACGATTACGCGGGCCAGAATGCGGCTTCGGAAGCGCAGTCCATCGCCCAGTCGGAAGAGTTTCAAAGAGCCTTGGCGGGCAGAAACGCCGCCGCTGCCAACGACGAACTCCGGGAGCACATTCCAACGCTTCAGGGCGGATTTGCGGTGGCCTTGGCGAACGGCGATGCTGCGGCAAGTGTGAACCCACCGGCGCCATGGGCGTCGATGAAAGACGGTTTCCCACTGCAAGCGGCGTTGCGTGGGGAACATCCGCATTTCGAGTGGGGTCAAACGGATTACATCGTGGCGGCTACCCCGCTCCACAACGGCGCGGTGCTGGTGGCCATGCCTCTGCCGCCAAAATTTGCTGAAACGGCCAAGCAGATTCAGGAGAGCCAGCAACGCTACATCGAACTGGCTGCAAAAAGAAAACTCTTCCGCCGGACCTATATTGGATTCCTGCTGCTGCTGACCGTGGTGGTGTTGTTCGCTTCGACCTGGCTGGCGCTTTTGCTGTCGAAACTCGTCAACCGGCCGGTGGCGGCGCTGGCGGCGGGTACGGAGGCGATCTCGAAAGGGCAACTGGACTATCGCGTCGATATCCGCGCCACCGACGAACTAGCCGAACTGGTGCAGTCGTTCAACAGCATGGCGGAGCAACTCGAATCCAGCCGAGCGCAGATTGAAGCTTCCACCCGCGATGTGGGTATCGCGAATGAAGCGCTCGAGAGGAGACGCCAGTTCATCGAAACCGTCCTCGAAAGTATTCCGACGGGAGTGATTTCCATTGACGGGGCACGGCGTGTGACATTGGCAAACGCCGCGTTCTCGCGCATGTTCTATCTCGATCGGAACGAGTATCTGAGCCCCGCTGCACTGGTGAAGCGGCCGCTGCGCGATGTGATTCCCGCCGATGTACTGGCGGATCTGGAACCGCTGCTGCGGCGCGCCGATCGCATGGGCATCACGGCGGCTAACATGGAACTTGCCCTGCCGCGAGCACAATTGAACGTCGCTGTGACCGTATCGGCGCTGCGGCAGGACGCCGAGGGTTTGGGATACGTGCTCGTATTCGAAGATCTGTCGGATTTGCTGCGCGCGCAGAAACAGGCGGCCTGGCGCGAGGTGGCGCGGCGCGTGGCGCATGAGATCAAGAACCCGCTGACGCCGATTGCGCTTTCCGCCGAGCGCATTCATCGCCATTTGATGCGCGGCACGGTGCCCGATGCGGCTTCGCTCGAGGTGATCCGCACCTGCTCCGAAACCATCCGCAATGCCGTGGAAACGGTGCGCACGCTGGTGGACGAATTTTCCGCGCTGGCGCGTTTTCCGGCTTCCCGCCCGCAACCGGCGAGCTTGAATCACGTGGTGGAAACGGCGCTGCTGATGTTCAATGGACGGTTGGAGGGCATTCGCGTGCGCACCGAACTGGCGCAGGATTTGCCGGAAGTGCTGGCCGATCCGGAAGCGATCAAGCGCGCGGTCGCGAATCTGGTGGATAACGCCGCGGAAGCGATGCAGGATGCGATTCTGAAAGAGATCACGATTTCAACGGCGCTTGTGGGCAGCCGCGACGCCGTTGAATTGGCGGTCTCCGACACCGGGCAGGGAATTTCGCGCGACGTGAAGGAACGATTGTTCCTGCCGTATTTTTCGACCAAGCAACGCGGCACGGGATTGGGGCTGGCGATTGTGAGCAGAATTGTGGAAGACCACCACGGTTCAATCCGGGTGGAAGAGAACAAACCGGTCGGCAGCCGGTTCGTGATCGAGCTGCCGGTGGCGGCGGAAAAGGTCGGGGCTCCGGCGGCAAGCTAGGAGAAAGTCGGTCGTTGAGTCGTTGGTCGTTCGCGATTCTCCTTGTCCCGCGGGAGGTAAAGCGCACGCCTGCCAACGACCAACGACTAGCGACCGGCGACAGTTAAGTTAAACCATGACACACATCCTCATTGTCGACGACGAATCCAGCATCCGCGAATCCTTGCAGGGGATTTTGGAGGATGAGGGATACAAAACCAGCGTGAGCCCGAGCGGTGAACATTGCCTTGAGCTGCTGCGCAAGACCAGCTTCGACCTGATCCTGCTGGATGTATGGCTGACCGGCATCGACGGGCTCGAAGTTCTAGAGAAGATCCGCGAGATGGAGGATCCGCCGGAGGTCATCATGATCTCGGGCCACGGGACGATCGAAACGGCCGTGCGCGCCACAAAGCTCGGCGCCTACGACTTCGCGGAAAAGCCGTTATCGCTTGAAAAGACGCTCATCCTGATAAAGAACGCGATCGAAGCTCGCCGCCTGCGCCACGAGAATCTCGATCTGCGGAAGCAACTGCAGACCAAGAGCGTGATTGTTGGGGACAGCGTCCCCATGAAGGCGTTGCGGCAGCAGATTGGGTTGATGGCTCCGACCAATGGGCGCGTGCTGATCTACGGCGAATCGGGTACCGGCAAGGAACTGGTGGCGCATGCCATCCACATGCAGAGCCTGCGCAAAGACGAAATGTTTGTGGAGATGAATTGCGCCGCGATTCCCGAAGATCTGATTGACAGCGAACTGTTCGGCCATCGCAAATCGTCGTTTCCGGGAGCGACGGCTGACAAAGAAGGCAAATTTCAGAAGGCCGACCGCGGCACTTTGTTCTTGGATGAAGTCGGCGACATGAGCTTGAAGACGCAGTCGAAAGTTTTGCGCACTCTGGAGCAGCAGCGATTTATTCCGGTGGGCAGCGACGACCCGGTCACGGTGGACGTGCGCGTGATTGCTTCCACGAATAAGGACTTGGAAGAGGAAATCGCGAAAGGCAACTTCCGCGAAGATCTCTTTTATCGGTTGAATGTGGTTCCGTTTGTGGTGCCGCCGCTGCGTGAACGCAAGGAGGACATTCCGCTATTTGCGCGGCACTTTCTGAAAGAGTTTGCCTCGGCCTACGGCCGTCGTCCAAGAGAGATCACCGATGATGCCATCGACGCCCTGATGCGCTACGCCTGGCCTGGAAACGTCCGCGAGTTGCGCAATGTGATCGAGCGCATCGTGATCATGAATCCGACCACGTCGCGCTTTGAACGCAAGCATCTTCCGCCGCTGGTGCATCGCGATGGCAGCCGCCGAGTCGCGGGCACCGAGGGATCCACGCTGCACCAGGCGCGAGCCGCCTATGAGCGCGACTACATTCTGAAGAAGCTCGACGAGAACCATGGCAACGTCAGCCGCACGGCGGAAGTGCTCGGCCTGGAGCGCAGCCACCTGTATCGCAAAATGAAGAGCTTAGGGATTCCGGCAAAAGAGTAGAGACGGTCTCGGGCGTCATCGAGTAACCTCGTGCGAGTGACTGGCCGGGCGACTGGCATAGAGCCGTGTCCTAAAGTCTTGGACGCAGTGTGCCGATAGGTTAGACAACCGGGAGTGACGCCCGCTTCCGAGCCATGGGAACTGAAAGGGAACTATGCAAGTTGGTGCGATTTCCGCCGCAGGTCTCAGTCAGTACGTTCTCTCCTCCAGCAACTCAACTCAGTTGCAGCAGGCATTGCAGACCTTGCAAAGCAGCCTTTCCTCGGGTGATCTGAATGGCGCCCAGGCGGCATTCGGGACTTTGCAGCAGCTGAATCAAAGCCTGGCAACTGCCAGTGGAAACAGTTTGTCCAGCAATTCCCAACTCTCCACCGATTTGACGGCGCTCGGCAGCGCGCTGACCGCTGGGGATCTATCCACCGCTCAATCCGCTTTTGCGACGGTGCAGAGCGACCTGAAGAATAGCAACTCGCCATCCCAGACGAACGAAACCAACGCTGCGGCGCAGTCCGTGCAGTTGGTCCACGACCTTCTCAGCACGCTGAATTCGGATGGTTCTTCCTCCAACACCTCCGACAGCACCGCCTCCTTATTAGAGAGTGTCTATGGCAGCTCGGGCGGACTTAACGTAATGGGCTAGCGAGCGCTTCGGAGCGCATGAGTTGGCAGGCTCGCTCATGCCGCTCTATCAGCCTGCCATCCTGCGGGAGCGTGCAGGCAATCCCGGTTGTTAGCGGGAGCGCGGTTTCTGTGCTTCTTCCACCAACGCCTTCATGGCGCGACTTTCGTTGGTGTCGAGTTTCGCAAGTCCCTCGATCACGCCTTTGCGTTCTTCCTCGGTTCGGTTCTGGCTCACCTTCCATTTGCCTTCGAGGCGCCGGATGGGCAATTCCAGTCCGACTATCCCGTGCAAGAGCGTTTGAATAAAATCTGCTGGCGCATCGCTCACCTTCCATGGAACCGGCGACGACGCTTCATGAACGTCGGTCAGACGGTTCAGGAACGTCAAGAGCCACTGCTCATCCTCGATCGCCTTGAGGGGGCCATAGGCGTGCACCACGGCGTAATTCCAGGTGGGCACTTCTTTGCCGTGCTCGATTTTACCCGGATACCAATTCGGCGAGATGTAGTGTTGATGGCCGGAGAAAATGGCGAGCGCATCCACGGTTGGCACGAAGTCATGCCACTGCGCGTTACCGCGGGAGATGTGACCCTTCAGCAAGCCAAACTCCGAGCCGTCGTCCTCGAAGATCATCGGAATGTGCGACGCAAAAAGGCCAGAGGCTCCCAGTGTCACAAGTGTTGCCAGCGGTTGCGAAACCATCAGCGCCTGCATCACCGAAACACGGTTCTCTTCGTTCGCCTTTGGAATATACATTTTCAGCCCGACTACATCATATAGCTGGCTGCTGCGCCTGTTCCATGGCAATTGCTCGCGGAAACAGGATATTGTTTTCAACACGAATGTGCTGGTGCAGATCGGCTTCGAATTCCGCCAGAGCCCGGTAGCGAGCCCGGTAGCGCATGCCATTGGAAAACGGAACTTTCCCGCCGAACTCAAGAGCGTGGATCTATTGCAGCAGACTGTTTGGAGACGCAGGAACGGTGAGAAGAGCTGAGCGAGTGGATTAAATGGTAGGCACGAGGAGATTCGGAACCTCCGGCGTGCCCGTCAGCGTCTAAAACCTCTGGTTCAGGATGGACTGAGAACTGACTGGCGAGCATGGGTAATTCCAGTCCGAAATCGTATATACTGCGTGCACTGCGAAGTCCCCGCAGGCGCTCTCTCGGGTGCATTCGATGGGGTCTGATTTCGTTCCTCTCGGGGGCCCGTCTGTAAATTGCAACATGGATGATCCCAGCACACCTCCGGACGAGAAATCTGTCAACAAAAAGCCAGCGCCACGCGGCATCGGGACTCCGTTTGCCGGTGAGAGTTCCGGCGGCAATGTCCCCGCTTCTCCTCACGACGAGGCCACGGTCGTGGATGCCATGCCGTTTCAACACGATCCCGACGCCACCATCGTCGATGTAGGACCGCGATTGGATCCCGAAGCCACGATGGTGGACGCCGACGCTACGATCGCTCCGGGAGTTCCGTATCGGAAGCCATCGGCGCCGCCGTCCAGTCGGCGTTCCGGTTCAAATGCCCAAGCCAGCGCGGCGGTATTGGAGATCGGCGACCTGCTGGGCGGGCGATACGAAATTTTGCAACTGCTCGGCGAAGGCGGCATGGGCGCGGTGTACAAGGCCTCGGACCGGGAACTGGATCGGTTTGTCGCGTTAAAAGTCATCCGTCCCGAGCTGGCTTCCAACCCGTCGATCCTGGCCCGTTTTAAGCAAGAGTTGTTGCTCGCTCACCAGGTCACGCACCGCAACGTGATTCGCATTTACGACCTCGGTGAAGCCGAGGGTGTGAAGTTCATCACGATGGAGTTCATCGAAGGGAAGGATCTGCGGTCCGTCATCCGCGAGAAGCAGAAATTTCCTCCCGAAGAAGCCGTGGAGGTGATTCAACAGGTTTGCCAGGCACTGGACGCCGCGCACAGCGTTGGCGTGATTCACCGCGACCTCAAACCGCAAAACATCATGCAGGATCCCGCCGGCCGAATCCTGGTGATGGATTTCGGCCTGGCCCGCACCCTGGAAGGCGACGGGATGACCCAAACCGGGGCCATCGTCGGCACCATGGAGTACATGTCGCCGGAACAGGCTCTGGCCAAAGATCTGGATCAACGCTCCGACCTCTTTGCGCTCGGTCTGATCTTGTACGAGATGCTGACGGGCAAACAACCCTTTTTCGCCGACAGCGCTCTGGCCAGCCTCATCAAGCGGACGCAGGAGCGGGCGATTCCAGTCTCGGATATCGACAATCAGATTCCCGGGGCGTTGAGCGGGATCGTCAGTAAGTGCCTGGAACGCGATTTGGACGAGCGCTACCAGAGCGCTTCGGCCATTCTTGCCGATCTCAACACTTGGAAAGACAAGAGAGCCGCCGGCACCATCCGGCTCGATGCCGCCGTTAAACCGCTGGGGCGGACTGTTCCCTGGCCGCTCATTACAGGAATTGTGACCGCCCTGGCGCTGGCGATTACCGGCTTCCTGCTGCGCGGGAAGCTCTTTGCCCCGAGCGCGAAGACGCCAACCGCCCCGGCGGCGGTCTCGCTGGCCATTCTGCCTTTTCGCAACGCGTCCGGCGATCCCAGTATCGATTGGCTGGGGCCGAGTCTTGCCGATATGTTAAGCACGGATGTGGGCCAATCCGCGCGTTTGCGTACCATCTCTCCCGACCGCCTTCATCAGGTCCTTTCCGATTTGCATGTCACACCCGGAACCTCGATCGATCCGACCATGATTGGCCGCATTGCCACATTCAGCAACGCCGACATGATGGTCTGGGGACAGTTTGCGAAGTTTGGCGGCCAGATCCGCATCGACGCCACGTTGCAAGACTTGAAGCACGATCGCCTCGTCCCCATCAAAATCGAGGGAGTCGATGAAAAGGATATTCCCGGCGCGGTCGACCGCTTGGCGGCTTCGATCCGCAACAATCTCGCGTTCTCGCCGGACGTAGTGAACGAACTCAAGGCTAGCTCCTTCCAGCCATCTTCAAAATCCATTCCCGCGCTCCGCGATTTCAGTCAGGGTGTGCAACTGCTGCGTGAAGGCAAGAATATGGAGGCAATCAAAGTACTCCAAACCGCCATTCAGGAGGACCCGCAGTTTGCCCTGGCCTATTCGCGGCTGGCCGAAGCCGACTCGGCGCTCGGCTATGACACCCAGGCGGAGCAGTCCTCCCGCAAAGCTCTCGAACTCAGCCAGCAGCTTCCATTGGCGGAGAGATACCTCATCGAAGCCAACCACGCGTACCTCATGAAAGACAACAAGAAGGCCATCGCGGCTTTCGAGAACCTGGCCAAGACTCTTCCCGATAGCACGGACGTGGAGTACACGCTGGGGAGCCTCTACCTGGCCAACGGCGATTTTGACAAGGCGCGCGCGCAGTTCACGGCCATCTTGAAAGCGGATCCCAAGAACATCAAGGCCCTCTGGCAAATGGGAACCTTGGAATACCAGCAGGAGAACTTCGAGGCCGCCCTGGAGCCGCTCAACAAGGGGCTGAGCTTGGCGGTCCAGGCCGACAATCCCGAGCAGAAGGCGCTGATTCTGCAAGCTCTCGGCATTTCCTATCGTCTGATGAATAAGCCGGATGAAGCCATCAAGAGCATCCAGGATTCGATGGAAATCACCCGCAAAATGGGTATGAAGCGCCTGCTGGCGGCCAACCTCGCGGAATTGGCGGCGAATCAGATCACCATCGGCAAGCCCGATGCCGCTTTGACCAATTTCAATCAGTCGCTGCAAATTCTGCGCGAGATCGGGATGCAAAAAGATCTCGGCAACATCCTGCTCAATCGCGGCGTGCTCTACCAGGCACGCGGCGACCTGGATAAGGCGCTCCAAGACTATAAGGACGCGTTGCAAATCGAGCGCGATACGGCGGACATTAATTTGCAGGCATTGTGTCTCAGCGATATCGGCGCCGTGTATTTCGAGAAGAACGATACCGACAACGCGATCACTTACTACCAGCAATCCCTCCAACTGCGCCAAAAGGTGGATGATCCCGTGTACCTTGCCGTGACCCTGAGCTCGCTCGGCGATGTGTACGCGGCTATGGGCGATTACGATAAAGCCCTCGAGAACCTCATGAAGGCGCTCGACACCTCCCGCAAAGCGAATGACGCCAATGGGGCCGCAAGTGCGTCGGAATCCATTGGCAGGATCTTTATGAACCAGGGGCGTCTGGGAGCTGCCGTGGGCGCCATGCAGGATTCCGTGAACGGATACCGCTCCGCAAAGAACAAGAGTGTGGACTTGGCCGAGTCTTTGAATGACTTGGCCGATACCCTCACCCTGGCAGGCAGGGGCGACGAGTCCGGCAAACTATTGGAAGAGGCGACCAAAGTCGCGAGCGAACTCAAGAATGAAGGGGTTCGCAGTGACATTCTGAACACGCAGGGAGATGCGGCCTTCTATCGTGGAGACTATAAGGCGGCGCGCAGCGCTTATGAACAGGCTGCCTTGGCTGCGGCCAAAGCCAAGGATCGCGAAAAGATGCTGATCCCCAAGATGAATCTCGCGCGCGTCTCGATCGCCGAAGGGCGGGCGCAAGCCGCCATCCCGGATTTACGCGCTGCCATCCAACAGGCCGATAGTCTCCATCTGAAATATTATTGGCTCCGAGGTTCGGTCGATCTGGCGGAAGCGATGATCAAAAGCAAGGATTACGCCCACGCACGGCAGGCCCTGGACCAAACCCTGAACACCAGCGAGAAGCTGGGCACACGGCTGCAGACTGCCATCATTCATTTCCAACTTGGAAACCTTCTCAAGCAGACCGGCGACGCCTCGGGATCCGCCGGGCAATACGGCGAAGCGGCCACGCTGCTGGACGAAATCAAGAAAGAGCAGGGGGCCGAGCACATCCTGGACCGCGCCGACCTGAAAGCAATCTACAACGACTCGACCCAGGGCGCCCAGAAAGCGCAGAACTAGAGCGCACACCCACGGTAGTAAGTGGCGCAGTTTCACGATTGACCGGCGGAAACTAAGGCGCCGGGCAAGGACACAAGTATCACCAAGCTCGAGCCCGCGGCATTCCTCAGGTTAACGACTCGCTCAGCGCCTTGGGCCTTTCCATCCCTATCATTTTCCTGACAGGTAGACGATTTGCGTACTGACCTTGTTCGGGTTCGCAATCGTCACCGCATTGTCCGTAATGGTCACGCTGCCGATCACAGTCTGCGAACCCGACGCCGGCTTCGTGAAGGTCACGTAGAACGCACAACTGGAGCCAGCGGGAACGCTTAGGCCGTTCGTGCAATTCGGAACGCCGCCGTCGGTGCCAGCGCCCAGTTCGAAGTACTTGCCGGTAACCTTGATGGAATTCGTATTTCCGAGAATCAGCGTGGTCGGTCCATTATTGGTCAGCGTAAACGTCGTCGTGCCTGATGTCGATCCGAAGCTGTAAGGAGAAGAGGACGAGGTCGTCGGCGACAGGGACACCGTCGGATCCTCGGCTTTTCCTGTCAGCGTCGAATAGGCAAGGACTGCCTTTGCCTTACCGGTCACTTGCAAATAAGCTAGGCTGCCGCCGGCTGCATAGAGCGCGAGATCGTCGCCGTCGGGAGTAAAAGTCACAGTGACATTGCAAGTCTTCCCTCCGGCGAGCGAACTCGGGCAACCGTTGGTTGTAATCGCGAAGTCATCGGGGTCAATCTCCCCTGATTGGCCCCCGCCCTCTCCACCACCCGCTCCGGGGATAGCCACCTTAATCGTGGTCAAGGTAGGAGAGGGGTTTTGCACAACAAAACTACACGAGGAGCTCTGCTTCAAAGACAATGTGCCGAAGAAAGGACAAGGCGACGAAGACGTCGCCGTGACCGTCCACGGGCCAATGATCACTTGGAAGCTTTGGGACACGGGCGGGGCGGCAGAGAAGTCGGCATCGCCCCCCTGCGACGCCGTGATCATGCAGAGACCAGCGTTAATGTAGGACACGGTAGTTCCGGAGACCGCGCAGACCGTCGGTGTACCGGAAGAGAAGCTCACCGTCAGGCCGGAGCTGGCGGTCGCGCTCAGTGTGATCGGCGGGTTGATATAAAACTGGTTCGAGAGCGGCCCGAAGGTGATGGTTTGCGGCGCGGGGAGCACCGAGAAACCGACCGAGGCGGGCGTTGCCGACAAGCCGACATTGTCGGTTGCGGTTACTGTGAAATTGCCGCCGTTCACGGGGGCGGTGTTGGGAATGGTACCGGTACAGGTGACCGTCTCGCCGGGAGCCGTGCAGCCCGTGAGAACGAAGCCAGGCGCGTTGGTGGTGCTGCCGCTACAGCTGGCAATCCCGGAACCAACTCCATCAGAGCAGCTGAACTGCACGGAGATCGCCGGTCCATAATTGACGTAGTAAGGTCCAGCGCTCAAAGTGAGCCCAGTGATCGTTGGGGGCGTCCTGTCGATCTGGAAAGAGTACGGACCGGACGGAGTAGAAGAATTACCCGCTAAGTCGGTGACTTGCAGGGGTCCAATGGCGTCGACGCATGTACTGCCAGGGCCGCATGCAGTTGTCTGGCTAATGCTCGTAGTCGAGCTTCCTTGGAGGACTGTGTTGTTTGTGTTGGGCACAGGCGTTCCAGGAGCAAATCCAGATTCATTGTCGGTGCCGTTGCAACTTACCGTTACGTTGCTGTTGTACCAGCTGCCGCTGCCGCCCGTATAGGCAGGGGACGGCGTCGTTGAGCACGAAAGCGTCGGCGCGACTGTGTCCACGCCAAATGGCAGGTTCGGGAAACTCGCCCAGTTGGCTGACGCGTTGGTAAGCTGACCGCCCTGCGGGTTAAAGAGCAGCCCTTCCGTGAAGGCGCAGTCTGTCGTGAAGTAGTGGAGATAGTAGATTCCCCCTTCGCTCAGGACCAGTCCGTTGGGCAGGTTGTTGAAGTAGCCGGGCAGCGTAGCCAACGTACTATAGGGCGCCATCGGCGCAAACGTAAGCGGCGCGCCGTTGCAGAACGGAGCCGTCGGGGTCGTGTTCGAGTTGTAGATCGCCGTGTCCCCCGGTACAGGGTAGGTCGTATCCGGAAGCGGCCAAGCTGAAACGCCGTAGGTCAAGCTGTAAGGGGCCGCTGGATTGAAACCATTTGCCGGAGGATTCGCGGCGCTCGGCGGATAGTTCGCCGCAACCGAAGTGAAGGCTGCGGTAGCGGCCGAGAGGGAGTTGATCCAGCCGTTATTGCTCGTCGGGATCGCCGCTGTGGCGGACGGCAGGGGCATGTTTACAACCGGGATGTACAGCGAGTTTCCGGTTGGGGGAGCAGCGCCATGTTTCCCATCCGACGCTCCCTGGAACGAGGTCAGGACGTTAAGCGGGCACGGAGCGCCGTACAGGTTACCGGTGCTTGTGAACAAGCAGTTGACGTTCGAATATGTAGCGGGAGAGGTCGGCGTTGTAGTGGTGACCGGGGGCGGAGTGCAGCCCGGCGACCCGCACAACCAGTAATCGCTCCCCATCAACATGCCCGGTCCTGTGCCTGGCGCGCAGGCGATCGCTCCCCCACCCGCGTTGACTCCGCCGGGCCCCGAGTCTAGGCAGGCGTTCACGCCGTCGTTGGTCCAGACCAGGCTCGCTCCATCAGAGGTCGTGCCACCCACGGTATCGGGACTAAAGTTGGGGATGGAACTAGATGAAGTACCTGCTGTGGTGACCTGCTGAACGTAGCCACCTGGATCGACGATTGTTTGCCCAAGGGTGTACGGAGTACTCGCCGCCCAAGGCTGAGTGGTAAGAAAGTTGTAGCCAGACGGCTCATCCGGCGAGGTAAATTGCGCGGCGTAAATCAGATATCGGAACGAGGCCGCAGTCTCCGCGTTGGTGCAGTTATCGCCCGTGGTGGTGGTGATGCCAGTGTCTGGATCCGTATATCGGCATTGCAGCAGATAGCCCGCGCACATCGGCGCGGGGGGAGTGACGGAAAGATCCGCTTCGCCGGTCAACCGAACGCAAACGGCAGAAGCAGTGGATGTGCCAGCAACAAGCTGAGAGAAAAGCTGCTGAGGTATCGCGAAATTGGTAACGATCGGGACGATTCCGGAATTCACGATTCCAGAATTTTGTTCAATCGCAACCGACGTGCTGGTCGTGAAGGAGATGTTCTGGCTCGGAGAACTATCCAGAGTGGCAGTTTGAGTTTGCGACGCACTATTGGTCTTGATGATCGGATCGAGGGTCACGTTCGCTCCCGACACGACCCCCGGCGAGGTGCAGTTTGTGACCAGGAAAAGCGTGGAGTTGTCGTAGGCGTCACTCCCAAGTTCTTGAAGCGTGAACGCAGCCTGAAGGAAGGGAGGAGTCGCGCCAATGGTATTTGGAAAGAAAGTATGGATGTCGAGCGCTGGAACGCCGCCGTCGGAGTTGTGGGCTACCGGTGGCAGCACCGCATTGGAATTCGTGAACGTATCAGGATCGAGTCCGTTCAATGCGGCGAAGTTCTCTTCCACGAAATCCTGGTAGGCGGCGGTGGAGCAGTTGCTGTAATTTTGTCCGCCGACGTAAGGCTCTGGGCCACCACTGCATACGTTTCCAGCAGGAGAATTGTTGCTACCAACCGTTGTGCCATTCACCGCAGTGCCGTTGATAGACAACAAGATATAACTGTCCACGAGAACGTTGCCCAAACCGTCGGGAGTATTCGAAAGTTTAGCCGTGGGCGTGGCTCCGCAGCTCAAGTTCAATTCCGTGGTTGCAATCGTGTACAACCCGTATGGGTTCGTCCCGGTGACCAAAGAGGTTGTGCTCGCGACGCTTGTTTCGTCGAACAGCTTGATTGCCCCATAGGCTCCGCTCAAGGGCACTGACAAAGCACCGGCAGTGTTGGAAATTACCAGAGTGTCGGTGACAAGGGCGGTCGAAGACGTAGTCAGGGTGACGCTGACTTCGCACGTCGTCGGAGATGTAAACGTTATCGGCTGACTTGAGGGTGTGAGGCATGACGTGCCCGTGACCGTGAACGGCGAACTGGGACTAACAGCAACGCTCGAAATCGTCACGGACCCGCTCCCCGGGACGACGTTGACTGTCACGACCCCCGGCGCGCTCGTTGGTGCGGTCACTGGCGGTGGGGTTGCCGCAGGAATCCCGAAGGAGAGCGAAGCCGGCGAAACTGATACCGTCTGTGCCAAAGAGTCTTGAGGAGCACAGGCGAGCACCAAGAGGACTAGTGCGACGAAGGACATCAGGCGAAAACTAGTATCGAGAGACTTCATGGCGTGTTCCTCCGGTCTGAGCATCTAGGTGGAGTAGTCCCTAATTCAAGCGACTTGAACCGGACATTGCGCCGACTCTATTTTTTCCCCAGATGCTTCTTTGGCGCACGCTCTTGGACGATTGGGGGAATTACTATCCAGGTTGGCGCAGCCCGACCCACACAATCACGCAATTCTGCGCTTCGCCGACTAGCCTGTCAAGAATTGCCGTCAGAATTCAGCATGGGGCATCCTGTGCTCTAGCCGTTCGAATTAGGCCATTTGGAGCATTCTTCTGATCATCGGAGGTAGCCCTTACCTGTCAATGACTTGGCCTAAGGTCCGATGCACGCTTTGGGGGTGTCGAGGGCCCCAGGATGAAACCGGGCCAGCGACCTGACGTATGCGCAATTACGGGCTGGAAAATTTCGGGGATTCTCTCAATCCCTGGAAAATATGGTAGGCACGAGGAGACTCGAACTCCTGACCTCTACCGTGTCAAGGTAGCGCTCTAACCAACTGAGCTACGCGCCTACAGTGAGCCGTTCAGTAGTTTACTAGACTTTCGCTGACGGCCGCAGACGGAAATCACCTGTAAAACGTCACCTATAAACTCAGTTTACCGCGTTCGAACCGTTTCGCAAAATCGCGCTCGGCCAGAGTCGATGAACGGAACCCATGATGTGTCATTCAGAATCGGTTCAGGACCGTATGTGATCCGCTGGTTGATGGGGAGACCACTGCGGGTCTTCCTCGGGCGTCACGATTTGGCCATCGCGCATGTGCACGATGCGGTCGCCATACGCGGCGGCTTCGGGATTGTGCGTAATCATCAGCACGGTCTGCCCCAGATTCTGGTTCGATTGGCGCAACATGTCGAGAACGATGTTCGAGCTTTTCGAATCCAGGTTGCCGGTGGGCTCGTCGGCGAGCACGATCGCGGGGCGGTTGATAAGAGCGCGGGCCAGCGCGACTCGCTGCTGCTCGCCGCCGGAGAGTTCGTTCGGCCTGTGCTCCAGCCGTTCGGCGATGCCCAGCATCCCGGTGATCTTCTTCAGGAACGCGGGATCGGGCGCTCCCAGGCCGGCAATGTCGCCGGCAATCTCGATGTTCGAGCGCGCGCTGAGTGTGGGCAGAAGATTAAATTTCTGGAAAACGAAACCGATCTTGCTTTTGCGCAATCGCGTGCGCTCGCCATCGGAAAGTGTGGCAAAATCCACGCCATCGATGGTGACGCTTCCCGAGTCGGCGCGGGTCAATCCGCCCAATAAATAAAAGAGCGTCGACTTGCCGCTGCCCGAAGGGCCCACGACCGTGACGAACTCTCCTTTTTGCACGCTGAAGGAAATGCCGCGAAGAGCCGGCACATCCACCTTGCCAACCCGATAGGTTTTTCGCAGTTCCCTAGCTTCGATGAAGGCTGACATCCACTGAAAACGATATCACACGAGGCCGCGACGTTCGCCGAGGTTGGACCAGAGGCGATGACGCCGCTCACGCCACCGTTGCATGCTCCACTTCTGCGGGACAGACACGAAGCGCAACCGACCGCTTGGGGCCGCGCTTGCGCACCAGCAGCAGACGGATGCGTTCCAGCAGGTCGGCGGGTTCGTACATTCCCTTGGATAGAAAAACATCGGCCAGCGTTTCGCGCTCGAAAATCTTGGTTCGACTCGAAATCAGCACGGCCGGAGTCTGCGGCGAAACGCGTTTCACTTCTTCAATCAGGCGCGAACCATCCACGCCCGGCATCATCAGGTCGGTGAGCACCAGGTCCACGCCGCCGCGACGAAAAGCTTCGAGCGCCTGATCGCCGCTGTTGCACGCGACGACACGGTAGCCTCGCGTTTCCAGGAAGATCTTACGAATTGAAAGGGTCTGCTGATTGTCGTCCACACAAAGAATTGTTTTCTTGGGCTTCATCGATCTGACCGGGAGACTGTCATCACAAATTTCTTTCTGCGTTCTTTTTTGGGAATCGCGAGCGAGGTGCAATGCTAAATAGAATTGCTGCGCTGGGAAAGTGCCGCGCTCGCCAATGGCGCCTGCGTGTGGGGCAAAATTGCGGGATGCGCCGAGCGCCGCGACTGTCGCAGCGTTTCACCCTTCTAGATCGCGATCGCGACCTCGCCGCGGAGAACTTCTACACAATTTCCACCGACGCGCACATTGACAACATAGTTATGCCCGACGTCATGTCCGACGGCATCCTTGCTCTTCAAGTCTCGCGTGGCGCGAACAAAAATGCTGCTGGGACGGTGCATTTCGAGACCTTGCTCGATCAGAACCCGCTCGTCGCTCGCGGCCACGCCATGGGCAACCATCCAGGCAGCGCAGCATCCCGCCGCCGACCCGGTCGCCGGATCGTCTCCGTTATAAAAAATCATGCGCGCGTGAAGTCGCGCTTCGGGATCGACGGTCTCGCGGCAAACGAAGTAAAAGAACTTTCCGCCCGTTCGCGCCAGAGATTCGCTGGCGCCGTCGAGATCGAGGCGGAGTCTCTGCACCGTTCGCAGCGAGCGCAGCGGCACAATCGTGAAAGGCACGCCGGTGGAGACAGTTTGGATGGGTGCGCACTCGTCGAAGTCGGCCGGGCTCAAGCCCGTCAGTCGCGCCACGTCCGCTGCGTTGTGAATCGCGCCGAACTCGGGATTCTTCTGCGTCATCTCTCCAAAGACGGGTTTTCCGGGTTCTTGCGAAAAGCGCACCGGCACGCTTCCGGCGTTGAGATCCAGCACGATCTCGCCCGCTCCGGTCTGACCGCGCAGAACGAAAGCCGTGCCCAGCGTGGGATGTCCGGCGAAGGGCAGTTCTTCCTGTACGGTGAAGATGCGCACACGCACGCTGCGGGTGTGGGCCGCTGCGGCATCCCCGGGCAGAACGAAGGTAGTTTCGGAGAGATTCATCTCCAGCGCCAGAGCCTGCATCTGCTCGGTGCTGAGGCCGCGGCCGTCGAGAAATACCGCCAGTGAGTTGCCGGTGAGGGGGCGGTCGGTGAAGACATCGACCTGCACCATGGAGAGATGTCGTACAGAGGCAGTCATGCAGATATCCTATCGCGGCGTCAGGAGGGAATAACTTGCCGAGCACTTCTCGCTGGGGCGAAGTAGCGAACGCTATAGGCAACCGGCAGTCCGAAGACTAAAATTTTCACGCCTAGGCCATAGAGTGTAACGGGTTCCGTGCCATGCAGTCCGGAATGCGGCAGCACGACGAGGAGCATAAACAATTGGACCCAAACGCCGAAATTCACGCCGCAGATGAACGGATGCTCCGTGAGGAATGGGAGTTTGCGGCTGGCAAGGTAATAAACCGCCGCCCAAATGCAAGCGATGAAGAAGTGCAGGGCGAGGCCAAGGACCCAGGTACCGACTCCGCCGTGGACGGCCTGCCGGCCGAGCAACCCGGCGGCAATGTAGAGAGGAATATCCCAGCCCTCCTGGATGCAGACCCACAGGATGTTCACAGTCCCTCCAACGAACGCACCAACGGCAACTGCCAGAACAACGTTCCTTTTCACAGTTGGACGTTCGACTGCGGCGCTCATCGATTCCGATGCTGAGATCACGGGTGGTCTCCCATCTGCTCGGAAGATAGACGGACCATTTTTCAGAACGTTAGCGGCTTCACCGGATCAAACTCGACGGTTCGGGGTGGTCGTAAACTGGTTGTCGCTAGCCCGATTGACGAGCTAGGGGCCGGTGGATATTCTATCTCCACTAATGTAGTTGTGTTTAAGCCATCGATTCACTTCAAACTCACGAGGAATAACCATGCCTCTACGCATCAATTCGGAAGCTCCCAACTTCACCGCCGAAACCACGCAGGGCACGATCAATTTTCACGAATGGATAGGCAATGGCTGGGCCATCCTGTTTTCGCACCCCAAGGATTTCACTCCGGTATGCACCACCGAATTGGGATACATGGCCGGCTTGCAGCCGGAGTTCGCCAAGCGGAACACGAAAATTATCGGCCTGAGCGTCGACCCGGTGACCAGTCACGGCAAGTGGGCAGCCGACATTGAAGAGACGCAGGGCCACAAAGTGACCTATCCGATGATCGGAGATCCCGAACTCAAGGTGGCTAAGCTCTATGACATGCTGCCCGCCGAGTCTGGAACCACCAGCGATGGCCGCACGGCCGCAGACAACGCCACCGTGCGAACGGTGTTCGTTATTGGTCCGGACAAGAAGATCAAGCTGATGCTGATCTATCCGATGAGCAGCGGACGCAATTTCGATGAGGTGCTGCGCGTGCTCGATTCCATCCAACTCTCCGCGAAATATAACGTGGCCACGCCGGTGAACTGGAAGCCGGGCGATGACGTAATCATTCCAACCTCTGTGTCGGATGAGCAGGCCAAACAGAAATATCCCGGCGGTTTTAAGACGCTGAAACCTTATCTGCGAGTAGTCGCGCAGCCGAAGTAGATGGGATCACGTTCCCAACGGCTTCTTAGCAAACGTTTGCACGGACATTTCCAGGGACTATGGAAGCGCATGCGGTCCGGTGATCGTCCCGGTCTTCAAAACCGGCGGGCGGCATCTTCGATGTTGCCGGTGTGTTCGACTCACACACGCTTCCGCCAATTGTTTTCAGCGATTTGCGCGAATCTTGCGTGGTTGCCGATCCCGTCGCCTGCCGAATGGCCGGGTTGTGGGGCAATGAATTGTCACGAAACGCGCCCGTGCAGTAGAATAACAAAGCGGGCGGGAGTAACTCAGTGGTAGAGTGCGACCTTGCCAAGGTCGAAGTCGCGGGTTCAAATCCCGTCTCCCGCTCCAGTTCTTGAAGCCCTGCCCCGGCGAGGGCTTTTCGTTTTAGCTGTCGTTTTCATGAAGTGGCTGGCGCGGTAGCCAAGTGGTAAGGCCGAGGTCTGCAAAACCTCCATCGTGAGTTCGATTCTCACCCGCGCCTCCAACATCTCGGTCTGCAAATGGGGGATGAGATCCCTCGTTGCGCTCGAGACTTCCCTTCGGGCTCCCGCTTCTCCACCCCGTCACCCAAAAGCGCGCGCCGGGTAACCCGGGCTTCGCTCACGCCCGAAAACCGGCTCAAGTTGTACGATAGCTGGGAGCATTTCATCCCTACGGAGCGTGCCATGATCCCAGCACTGACGAACCTGCAACCGGAACCGGTATGGAAGCACTTTGACAAGTTGGCGGCGATTCCTCGCGCCTCGACGAAAGAGGCCGCCGCGCGCGATTACGTCCGGACGGTCGCCACCAAGCTCGGCCTCGAATCGGTGCAGGACAAAGTCGGCAACCTCGTCGTCCGCAAACCCGCGCGGCCCGGACGCGAGGCAGCGCCCATGGCCCTGTTGCAGGGCCACCTCGACATGGTCTGTGAGAAGAACGAGGGGACAGTTCACAACTTCGACGTCGATCCGATCAAAATAATCCGAGTCGGCGAGTGGCTGAAAGCGGATGGCACGACCCTGGGCTCCGACAACGGAGTCGGCGTCGCCGCCGCCTTGGCTGTAATGGAGAGCGATAACATTGCGCACGGCCCGCTGGAATTTGTTTTCACCATCGACGAAGAGACCGGCCTCACCGGTGCGGCGGAATTCCCCGGCGGCTTGCTGAAGTCCAAATATTTTCTCAACCTCGATAACGAAGAGATCGGCACCATCTGTATCGGTTGTTCCGGCGGCATCAAGACGATGGCGCGACGGAAAGTTGGACTTCATCCCGCCGGCGCAGGATCAGCCTGGCGCATCAAGGTGTCGGGCCTGAAGGGCGGCCACTCCGGGGTCGATATCCATCAAGGCCGCGGCAATGCCCTGCGAATCTTGGGTGGGGTTCTTCAGGTCTTGCTGGATCGCCTTCCGGTCGAAGTCGCCGAAATCAATGGCGGAAGCGCGCAGAATGCCATTCCGCGCGAAGCTGCAGCCGTGGTACTGCTGGACCCCTCTCGCGAAAGCGACCTGAAATCGCAGGTCGCCGCCGCCGAAGCTGGATACAAAGCGGACTTGGGAGGCTTCGATTCCGGATTGCAGATCACAGTTGAGAAGGCCGAACGCCCAACCAGAGTTTTCGACGCGAATGACGCGAAACAAACCGTGGCGCTGCTCGCGAGCCTGCATCACGGCGTTCTCGCGATGAGCCCCGACGTTGCCGAGTTGGTCCAAACCTCCACCAATCTTGCCGTGGTCACCACCAAAGGCGATGCAGTCGAGATTGTGACCAGCCAGCGCAGCGCCATCGAGAGCAGCATGTTGGCTGCCGCCCGCATGGTGGCTACCGTGTGCAAAATGGCGGGCTTTGAAGTGGAACACGCCGGCAAATACCCCGGCTGGAAACCGGAGCCCAACAGCGACATCGTGCGCAAACTCCAGGAAGTCCACAAGAAGCTCTTCGGCGAACCGGCAAAGCTGATCGCCATGCACGCTGGCCTGGAGTGCGGCGTCATTGGCGAGAAATATCCCGGCATGCAGATGGCGTCGTTCGGTCCGACCATCGAAAGTCCTCACAGCCCGAACGAGCGAGTGCAGATCGCGTCGGTGGAAAAGTTCTGGAACTACCTCAAGCTGGTGCTCGAGAACCTGTGAGCCGGGAGCGGACCAGCTAGGGAAACTCCGATTAGGTTCCCGGTTTCCTCCGTGCACCCCCGTTTACCCCGTGGTTTATGCTTTCTGCCGACACTTAATCAGAGTCTCCCTAGCGGTGATTCCAGAACAATGTCGATCCCCGCTCAGGTCGTGGCTCGCTTTGACGATGCGACGCCAAGAAATTCAGAACCACGAAGGACACGAAGCGCCGCGAAGGTTCTTGTTTTCTTGCTTTACCTTCGTGTACCTTCGTGCCCTTTGTGGTGGATGTTTTGGCAAAAGGAGGCACTGCCCCTGCTCACCAAAACTTGGCAAAGACGTCTACTACCGGTTACAGTACTGTAATCCCAGGGGTCTCAAGTCCCAACCGATTAGGAGTCTGCTCGATGCGTCACACCTTGATTGTGCTGATTGCTGTCTGCTGCTTCGCTGCATTTTCTTTCTCCCAGACCGCCGACGAACTCATTGCCAAGAACATTCAGGCCCGCGGCGGGATGGAGAAAATGAAGGCCATCAAAAACTTCCGCATGACGGGCAGGTTCGAGGGCGGCGGAGGTTTTACTGCGTCGGTGGGCCAGGAGTCGGCGCGGCCGAATCTGATTCGGCAGACCTTCACCCTGCAGGGGATGACGGCGATCCAGGCGTATGACGGCGCCACCGGTTGGCAGATCCAGCCCTTTGGAGGCAAGAAGGATCCAGAGTTGATGGGCGAGGATGACATGCGCGACCTGCTGCTGGCCGCCGATTTTGACGGACCTCTGGTGGACTACAAAGAGAAAGGCAGCACGGTCGAGTACCTCGGGCACGACGTAGTCGATGGAGACGACGCGTTGCGGCTGAAGGTAACGCTGAAAAACGGCGACATCATCTACGACTACCTCGATCCGGATACCTTCATCGAGATCCGCAAGGAAATCCAGCAGTTTGTCCGGGGCTCTGTGCGGGATCGCGTGGAGGGATTCGGCTCCTATAAACCGGTGGCGGGAGTGATGTGTCCCTTCTCGATTTCGAGCGGGTCGAAGAATCATCCTGATGCGCAAACCAGCACCGTACAGAAGATGGAAGTGAACGTGACCATCGATAACGCTGACTTCGCGCTTCCTGCATCCTTGAAGACCGGGGCCGCCGCCGACAAGAAGTAACGCCCTCGGGAACGACTGCAACGACGAGTTGGAAACGAAATTTTTCTCTGAAAAAGGATTTCTAAACATGAAAGCACGCGTTGGTTGTTCACGATTTCTTCCGCAGTTGAGTGTTTGGCTCGTTGGCGCTGCCTTGCTCTGCGGAGGCTTGCAGGCCGAGGCGCAAGCGCCGTACCGCTTCGACGCGGCGACCGTTTCCGGATTGCCGGCGCGCAACATCGGTTCGGCCACCATGAGCGGGCGAATTGCCGCGCTGGATGCGGTGGAAGAAGACGGCCGCATCACGGTCTTTGTGGGCGCGGCGAGCGGCGGAGTCTGGAAGTCGGTGAACGGCGGCACGACCTACAAGCCGGTCTTCGACCGCGAAGACGTGCAGTCGATTGGCGCTGTCGCGATCGATCCTTCGAATTCGAAGATCGTGTGGGTCGGCACGGGCGAAGCCTGGACTCGCAACAGCGTGTCGGTCGGCGACGGCGTGTTCAAGTCGACCGATGGCGGCGAGAACTGGACCAACGTCGGCCTGAAGGACAGCGAGCACATCGCCAAGATCCTGGTGAATCCCAGCGACAGCAACGACGTGCTGGCCTGCGCCACCGGACATTTGTGGAACGACAACGACGAGCGCGGAGTCTTTCGCACGACGGACGGCGGCAAGACCTGGACGAAGGCTCTGGCCGGGGCGAATGGTTCGAGCGGATGCGCCATGATTGCGCGGAGCCAGCAGGATCCGAAGACCATCTATGCCGCGATGTGGGATTTCCGGCGGCAGGGGTGGACGTTCCGCTCGGGAGGCCCGGGCAGCGGGCTGTTTAAATCGACCGACGGCGGCGCTCACTGGAGCGAAGTCAACGACAGCAACGCCAAGGGACTGCCGGCGAAGCCCTGGGGCCGCGTCGCCGTGCAGGTGGCGCCGTCGAAACCGCAGGTGGTGTATGCCAACATCGAAGCGGAAAAGGGAAGAGGTCTCTACCGCTCCGACGACAGCGGCGCGACCTGGACCAAGCTGGATGCCAGCAACTACATGGTGTGGCGTCCTTTTTATTTCGGCAACCTGATCGTCGACCCCAGGAATGAAAACAAGATTTTCAAACCCGATCTTATTCTGCTGCTGAGCAACGATGGCGGAAAAACCTTCAACATGGTTTCGGGCGGGGCCCATGGCGACTTCCACGACGTGTGGATCAACCCGAAGAACCCGAACGTGGTCATTGCCGGCGACGATGGCGGCTTGTGGCGCAGCGAGGACGGGGGCAACCTCTGGAAGCACCAGATGAACCTGCCGGTTTCGCAGTTTTATCACGTCAGCACCGACAATTCCGATCCCTATCACGTCTACGGCGGCTTGCAGGACAACAGTTCATGGGTCGGCGATAGTTCCTATCCGGGCGGCGTGACCAACTCGCGCTGGGAGAACATGTTTGGCGGCGATGGCTTCTGGATGTTCGAAGACACTTCCGATCCCGACTACATCTACGCCGAGGCCCAGGGTGGCGAGATTGGGCGGGTGAATCGCCACACGCATGAGATTCGCAGCCTCAAACCCTGGCCGAATTACGGCGAAAAGAAACTGCGCTTCAACTGGAACACGCCAATCCACATGAGTCCCAACGAGAAGGGGACAATTTATATCGGAGCGCAGTATCTTTTCCGCTCGCGCGATCATGGGCAATCCTGGGACCGCATTTCTCCCGACCTGACGACGAACGATCCCGAGAAGCAGAAGCAGGAAGAATCGGGCGGCGTGACTGTCGACAACTCTTCGGCGGAGATGCACACCACGATCTATTCGATTTCGGAGTCTCCCAAGAACGGTCAGATCCTATGGGTCGGCACCGATGACGGAAATGTGCAGATCACACGCGATGGAGCCAAGACCTGGACGAACGTAGTAGGGAACATCGGCGGACTGGCAAAGAATTCGTGGGTCACAACCATCGAGGCCGGCCGCTTCGACGAAGGTACCGCGTACGCCACATTCGACCGGCATACCTTCGGCGATATGAAGCCTTATGTTTACAAGACGACGGACTACGGCCAGACGTGGACGGCGCTTCCCGCACAAGAGAGCGGCGTGCGCGGGTTTGCCCATGTGATCAAAGAAGACACGGTGAACCCAAACGTCCTTTTCCTGGGCACCGAGTTCGGGCTCTGGATTTCGGTGGATGGCGGGCAGCATTGGGCCCAATACAAAGGAACAGATTTTCCTGCGGTACCAGTGGACGATCTCGTGGTGCAGGCGCGCGAATCCGACCTAGTGGTGGCGACGCACGGGCGCGGCATCTGGATCGTGGACGATATTTCTCCGCTGCGCGCGCTCACGCCGGAAATGATGACCAAAGACGCGACCCTGCTTCCCGGTCGGCCATCGATCCAGTATTTTGAGGCGTCCGGAGGCTGGGCCGAAGGCGACGAGACCTTCCATGGGCGGAGTCGGCCCACGGATGCGCAAATCACGTATTACCAGAAGGGCCGGCACATCTTCGGCGACTTGAAGATCGAGATTTTCAACCAGGATGGCGAACTGGTGGACACCATAGCCGGAAGCAAGCATCGGGGCCTGAACCGCGCCGGATGGGGAATGCGCGTGAAGCCGCCGGCGGTTGCTCCCGCGGCGTCGGCTCTGTTTGAAGCGGCCCAGGGCCCGCGCGTCCTGCCGGGCACGTACACCGTGAAACTGACCAAGGGAGATCAGGTCTACACCGAGCAACTGAAGGTTGTGCTCGATCCGCGGGCCAAGTACTCGCTGGAGGAGCGCAAGGCGCAGTTCGCTCTTTCGATGAAGGTCTACAAGTTGCTGGAGCACATGACCTACGGGGTCGATGCGATCGAAGGAGTGCGGGACGCGGCCAAAGCCCGGGCCGCAAAGCTGCCCGAGAAAGATCCGCTGCGCAAGCAACTGGAGAGGCTCGCCGCCGATTGCGACGCGCTCCGTTCCAAGATCGTCGCCACCAAGGAAGGCGGAATGATCACCGGCGAAGAACGCATCCGCGAGTTGCTCGGACAGCTCTATAGCGCGGTGACGGGATACGACGGCAAGCCCACCGACTATCAGGTGGCGCGAACCGAGTCGTTGGGGCATGAGCTGGAAGATGTGATCGTCGACTTCCAGAAACTGGCGCAGAAAGAATTGCCGGCAGTGAACGCCGCCTTGCAGAAGAAGAAACTGGGTACGATCCCCGTGCTGGCCGAAGCCGACTGGCAAAAGAAGAAGGCTGAGTCATCGGTTGCTGCCGGTGCAGGCATGCGGGCGGAACAGGAAGAGGGCCGCTGGCAGGAGAGGGATTAGGACGCGGGCTGCGGGACAGGCTTTGCAGCCTGCGTAAAAACTCCGCTTCGCATCCGTTTAGGGAAGGGCACGAGTTTCACTCGTGCCGTACTGCCGCAGAATCGACAGCGGCTTGCAGCCGCTGGGGGAGTCTGCAGCGTTTTCTTCCGAGGTCTTGCCAGAGTGGTCGGCTCAGAAGCCCGCCGCCGCCGCTGCGGCCGTCGGGTGCAGGGCGACGATCTGATCCACGTTCGTCATCTTCAAGACCTGCTCCACGTGCCCGTTGGCGCCCGCAACGCGCAACTCGCCGCCGGTTTTTTTCATCTGGCCCGCCGACATCACCATGATCCCAATCCCTGTGCTGTCGACGTTGCTCACGGCGGCCAGATCGAAAATAACTTTCTTCCGGCCCTCCTTCACGAGGTTCTCGACCGCCCATTCCAGTTGTTTGCAGTCCCTGCCGATGGTGATTCTTCCCGTCAATTCGAGGACCACAATGTCCGGTTGCACGTGCTTCGTCTGGATTTCCAGCATAAGCCAAACTCCTTATCCGAGTGCGGCGATCGTCTTCTGCGCCAATCCGAGGTGCCATCTTATGAGGGTAGATAGTGCAAGTCAAATGATGCATCACGTAGTTAGGCTTCTGATCTCGTCGGCATAGGCAACACAATGGCTGCCCCATCCTTCGCGCACTTTGCGAAGAGCCTGCCCTGAGCGGAGCCGAAGGGGTGGGATTCCACGAGCGCTGCGAGTGTGGATTTCCACGGGTGCTTCCCGTTGCAGCCCAAGCATTGCCTTGGCATATATAATTGCGCGCACGCATGCCTCTGATTTCCGGCACGAAACTCGGTCCCTATGAAATCGTCGCTCCCATCGGCGCGGGCGGGATGGGCGAAGTCTATCGCGCCAAAGACACGCGCCTCGGACGCGACGTCGCGCTGAAAATTCTTCCCGGCTCTTTCTCCGCCGAACCCGACCGCCTGCGCCGGTTTGAACAGGAAGCGCGCGCCGTGGCCGCGCTCAATCATCCCAACATCCTCGCTATTCATGACATCGGCCAGCACGACGAAGGTCAGGGTAAAAACTCGCCGTTTCTGGTCTCTGAACTATTGGAAGGCGAAAGCCTGCGCGCCGCGCTCGATCGCGGCGCTCTGCCGCAGCGCAAGGCCGTCGACTACGGAGTCCAGATCGCGCACGGACTGGCGGCCGCGCACGAAAAGGGAATCGTCCACCGCGACCTGAAACCCGAGAACATTTTCGTCACTAAAGACGGCCGCATCAAGATCCTCGATTTCGGTTTGGCGAAGCTGGTACAGAAGGCGGGCGCGGATTCGGACGGCGCTTCCGACGAAGTCACTCTCACCACCGAGAACACGGCGGCGGGCGTCGTCATGGGGACGGCAAGTTACATGGCGCCCGAGCAGGTGCGCGGCGAGGCGACCGATCCTCGCACTGACATCTTCGCGTTTGGCGCGGTCCTTTACGAAATGCTCTCCGGAGTGCGCGCTTTCCGCCGCGACACCACGGCCGAAACCATGACGGCGGTCTTGAAGGACGATCCGCCGGATCTGTCCACGCAGTCGTCCGATCGTTCGCCCGACCGTTCGTCCGGCGCGAGCCGCCAGGTTTCTCCCGCGCTCGAACGCATTGTGCGCCGCTGCCTGGAAAAAACCCCGGAACAGCGCTTCCAGTCGGCGCGAGATCTCTCATTCGCGCTGAGTTCGCTCTCTGGAACCGAGGCCAGTTCGGCGGTTCGCGCTGCTGCGGCGGCCGCGCCTCGCCGGACGCCGCTCTGGCCCTGGCTAGCAGCGGTTCTGGCGCTGGTAGCCGTCTCTGCTGCGACCTGGTTCATCGCGCGCCGTCCTCAGCCCACCACGCGCATGCAGTTTGCTCTCGCCGTTCCCGATGAGATGAGCATCAGCCACATGGCGCTGTCGCGCGACGGCTCCATGCTGGTGTTTGTGTCGCCGGAAGAGAACTCAGCCTTGCCCATGCTCTACGTGCAACGCATCGGCTCCTCCAGCGTCACGCTTCTGCCCGGCACGCAGGGCGCGAGTTACCCCTTCTGGTCGCCCGATGACGCCTACGTTGGATTTTTCGCGAACGGCAAGTTGCAGAAGATCGCAATCG
>Ga0302200_10000979_pt1 | contig 27659 bp, 17 predicted proteins | sample II_Bog_N3_1_FD_194585 | JGI IMG/M metagenome (GOLD analysis project Ga0302200, IMG submission 194585) | Peat permafrost microbial communities from Stordalen Mire near Abisko, Sweden - II_Bog_N3_1 | ecosystem: Environmental > Terrestrial > Soil > Wetlands > Peat | place: Sweden: Abisko... | reverse complement strand
TGGCCGACCGCTCCATCCAGAATTTGGCAGACCTCACACCGGTCGCCTACGCCGCCAAGATGGCAAAGTAGCCTACCTTCGCACACCCCGAACCCGTCAACCATGGCGTTGGTCGGAGGCGTACGAACATTCACCCATCAAAGCGTTACCGCGGCTTTGGAGCGAGATTGGCATTCCAGAGCCGCGGCGTGTCTCGCCAAAAGCCATCCAGGTGCGTAGAGGACCTGGCTTTGAAGTCGGGAATGGACCGAATCTTCGCCTGGAAAGGGTGCTCGTTCGGGTTCTCGCCTGCGGCATTTTCGACCGGTCTGGTCCCCGGGCGATGAACGGATGGACAGCAGTGCGAAACCGCTGCGCCCTTCCGAGGTGTCACGCTTTTTTAGAAACTGAGTCTCAAGGCAAACTGAACCGTGCGTGGGAGATTCGTTTGATGCTCGATCTGACCGAAGGCGGAAGAGGACAGATCGACATTCGGCTCCGCAAACTGTGCGTGGTTGAATAGGTCAAAGATCTCGGTCTTGAACTTGAGCTTGGCATGTTCTGTCATGTCGAAGGACTTGCTAATCGACACATCGAAGTTGTCCGACCCCTCTGACTTCATCGAAGCATCCACGCGCGGCTCGTCACCGAAAGAAAAGTTGTCCGGCTGCGTGAAGCAGGCGGTATTGAACCACCGGTTGGCCCTTGCGGGGCTATGCGGAGATCCGGACGCGTTCTTAGTGCAACCGGCTGTGTAATTGGGCCGGATGACGCCGGAAGTGCCTCCACCGAACTGGCTAAGCCCATTCGAGGCAGCCACCAACGCGATGGGAATGCCACTACGGAGGGTGGTAATGCCGTTGATGCGCCACCCCCCCAGGACCGAGTTGGCCAATCCATTGAGTTGGAAGAGGTGGGGTTCCCCGCGACCCAAGGGCAGATCCAGCCCGTAGTTGATGACCAGATTGGCGGCAATATCTTCTTCGCTGATCGATTTTTCAGCCTTCAGATTGTAGTTGTCCTGCACCACAGCGACTCCGCCCTGTCCGTCCTGGAAGGCGCTGGTGCTTTCGGTATTGCTCAACAGCTTGCCCCACGTATAAGCGCCCTGCAGCGTCCCGGCATGGCCAAAGTGGCGGATGTAGGTGGCTTGCAGTGCGTGATAGGAGGAATCGCCGACGCGCGGAACGGTCTGTTCAACTCCGTCTGGGTATTGCGGGTGAGGCAAGAGGAGGTAGCCCTCAGCAACCGTGGGAGCGCCCAGCGTTGTTCCGGCTGGAAGAACTCCATAGAACGGATTGGGAACCTGCTTGAGAAGTGCGGAGCCCAGGGCATCGTACTGGTCGGGAAGTTGATTGAGGTTGAGCCCCGTGCCGGTGTAGGTTGCCGAAAGAATCAGATGGGTTCCCCTGGAGCCGGCATAGGCTATCGTGGCAGTCGAGTTGCGATCCAGCGTGCGCTCCAGGGCCAGGTTCCATTGCTGCGAATAGCTGTAAGCCTGATGGGGAATCCGGCCCGCGATGCCTTGCCCGAGTACTTCATCGAGCGCTGCTTGCGTCCGGGTAAAGGTGGCCAGATTGACTCCGTTCGGCAAGGGATTCGCCACGGTGGCCAGCAGCGGCTGCCCGGCCGTGTTGCTGATGCTGGTTCCAGTGGAATCGATGGGACACCAGTCTGGGGAGTCGCCGGTGATTTCAGCCGGGAAGAAGGAGATGCCGTAACCGGACCGCACCACGGTCTTTGGGGCGAATCGGTAGGCGAAGCCCAACCGTGGGGAGTACAGCCTCCAGTGCAGATCCTCTTCTCTGCCGGAGCCATACTGCGGGCCATCCACATAGGCCAATTGTCCGGTCAGTGGCACTGCATTTCCAGTGACGGGGTTGGTGATGGAATGCAAGCTGCCAATGGTCACGGCGGCATCTGGTTGCAGTACGGAATCCTGATTGTTCTCTTCAGAGTAGGTGCCGGGCTGCTCCCAGCGCAGACCGGCGGTCACGGTTAGCTTGGGGGTCGCCTGGAAAGTGTCGGAGACGTAAAGACCATAATTGTGGAGAAAGGCATGCCAGGTCTTATCCGAATAGATGCTGGTGAGCGAGGGGATGCCCAGCAGGAAGGAGGCCAGTGCGTTGCCGGTGGTTGCGTCCGTCGGCGAGGAGGCGGTGTAGAAAGGAGAGGCGCTGAGTTTGAGCCCTTGGCTGTTCCCGTAGCTCTCCCACAACACCTGCCGCCAGTTGCCGCCGGTCTTGATGGTGTGCTTCCCCATAATCCTTGTGAGGCTGCCGTTGACCGCCCAGACATTGTTGTTCCAATAAAGCTGCGAGAGTTCGGCGCCGATGCCGTAGCCCTGGATGTTCAGTCCGGGGAGCAGCCCCTCCTGGTTCTGGCTCTCGGACTGAATTGTCCCGTAAGCCGGGCTGATCGAAGACATGTTGAACCCCTCGGAGAGCGGGTACTGGAAGTTGTAATTCTCAAGATACGATAGCCGCAGATCCGCGATGGTGGTGGGGTTGAAAACATGATTATCGCCAAGCACCCCTTCCTGCGTGTAGTTTCCCGTGAGGCCAGCGCCAGTCCTGGTGCCGAAGGGGTCGCTGTCTCCGTTGTGAGGATTCCAGAAGGTGTAGCGGGCAAAGATGTTGTCATTGCCAAGGTTTGCATCGATGCGGGCGTTGAACTGGTTCTGGTAGCCCTCGATGGGCGCGGAGGCATGGGCGTTGGTCGTGAAAGGCGTTTGTTGCACCCGCGACTCGTCGGGCGTTTCGAGTTTCAGGATGATCAGCGCCGTCGGGTCAATCCTGTTGGCAGGGATTCTGTTGTCGGGAAAAGGCCTTCCCGTGGTGGAGTCGTAAATGATCTGGGGATCCCCGGAAAAATCACCATTCAGTTCTGAGGTGGTGGGCACTGTGGCAGAGGTTGGACTTCCCGCAATCAGCGATTCATGTTCCCAGGAGAAGAAGAAGAACAGCTTGTTCTTGAGAGCGGGTCCACCCAGGTTGATGCCGTACTGGTTCTGATGCAGTACCGACTTGCCCAGGTTGTTGTGATTGCTGAACCAGTCGTTTGCATCCAGAACGGTGTTGCGGAAGTATTCATAGGCGTTGCCATGAAAACTGTTGGTGCCGCTCTTGGAAGAGATTTGAATGACGCCGCCGCCGTAGCCGCCAAATTCAGCGGAGACGTTGTTGGTCGAGACGCGGAATTCCTGCACGGCATCCTGCGCAAGGACGAGGGTGTTGACGTTGTTCTCAGAGATGTTGGAGCCGACTCCATCGATGAAGAACTGGCTCTGCCCGCTAAACGCGCCGCCAATTTGGTAGTTCCCGTAGGCGATTGCCTGGGTCTGTCCACCGGCCTGGAAGTTGCCGCTCCCGCCATTGGCGATGGTGCTTCCCTGGGTCCCGCCGCCAGGCACCACGCCCGGCAAAAAATCGAGCAGATTGTTCACGTTCCGGCCGTTGAGAGGAGCCTCGACGACCTGTCGGCCTTCGATGACTCCCTCCAGGGTGGCACTATCGGTATGCAGATCGTTGGGTGCCCCGGTCACGGTAACGGTTTGGGCCACATCGCCGATCTGCAGCATGACATCGACACGCGTTGCTCCGCCGATCTGAACTTCCACCTGGCTGCGCGTCGAGGACTTGAATCCCGGTTGCGATACGCTCAAGCTGTAGGAGCCGGGATTCAGGTTGATAAAGCTGTAGGTCCCACCGTTGCCGGTTCTGGTTACCTCGGCGGCATCCGTGCCATCATTCTTCAACGTGACTGTCGCGCCCAGCACGTTTGCCAAGGTTGAATCTATGACAGTTCCAACCACGGTTCCATAGCTGGTTTGGGCCTGAACTCTGGGGCTGCCTGCCACACCAAGCAGAATCGCTCCCAGCAGCAGGGCAGTGAAGAAAGACCGCCCGCCGCAATACAGCGCACACAGACATCGGTCGGAGTGAGGCAACCATTGGGCCCCGACGCAAGATGATCTGGTGGTCATGCTCAACTCCGAAGGTTGAATTCAGTTTGCCATGACGGTCTGCCTGCGGCCCGCTGTGCAGACAGCCCATTGCCCCTTGACCGGCTGCGAGCCTATCTCGTGTGATCGGTTGCTTCCGGCAACTGGGCCAGTCAAGAACGCGCCAAGCCGCGCACGGGTGCCATTCGCTGTTCTCGAAGTGCGCCCTGCCCATCATAGTACGCAGCACAAAGCCCCTGCCAAACACGCGGCGATCCGCATCAGTGCCGGCGAATTCGCCGAGATGCGGCTGAAAAGACTCTGGCGGAACAAGAGCAGCTGTAACTCGAAACCGCTGCCTTCAAGTAGACGCGACCACGAGGGAGCGGCGCCCCGCACAAGACTCGACAGGGCACACTCATTCTGGCTCCGCTCTAGTTGGCGCTGAAGAGCTGGCAAGTCGATGTGAGATGCCACTCCAGAAAGGACCTCGTCCTCAGGCTGTCGGCGAGGATTTGGTCCGTCGTCAGGGCCTCGGGCTTTCCTGTCTGGCTCGGACCTGAGAGAAGTGAAACGTCCTTCGCGATATTGCGCAACTGCGGCGCCGCCAGCGCGGCGTTCTCCTGCCAGTGCAGGCAGCCCGGGAGATTTCCGGTGTCCTCGTTACTAGCCGTGATGTCCCGCTCTTTGGCGATCTCGTCCAGGACGGGGGACAATGCCTGAAGATAAACTGCCGAATCGCGTTGCAGCGACGAAAACAGGCTGGAGGCAAGGGTGTTGACGCGAGCCTGCAAATCGGGCGGGAAGGTCTTCATCGCATCCACCGGGTATCTCTTCCCGAGCTGGTCCAGGGCGGCGGCTTCGGCAATCACATGCGCGGAACGGTTCCGCAACGAATCCAGAAAGTCGTCTGCCGCCTGGGCACTGCCCAACTTCCTTTCCAGGGCATTCCCCAACGGCGATGCCGCGGAGTGCGATGCAGAGGGCGACGGCTGCTCTGGGTTGGGCATCCGCTCGAACTGCGTGCCGGCCTCTTTGACGTGCGCAATCCGGTTTGCCGCATCCTCAATCGCATGCATTTGTTTGGGATTCTCCGGAAAGGCGCGGAAGAACACCGTTTGCTCCGACCTCCAGATTCGCGGGGCGGCCGAAACATCAGCCCCCATGGAGTGAAATGCCTCTCGCAGATCGAGTTCGGCGACTTCCAGTTCGCTGGTAGACACGCCAGCCCCTGCCGCCGGTGTGCCCAAATCCGTGGTGGCTCGAGGCGACGAGGAAGCCGTCGAGTACTCCGATATCACGGGGGCCGAATCGCTGATGTCATAACTGACTTCGCTGATCTCAATGGGAGCTTCGCCGCGCAATGCAACGCTCCGAGCGATAGGCCTCCATCCCGAGCGAGACAGGGTCAGAGATCCTTCGGTGATGGCGTCTCCGCTCACGCGGGTCGTAATGGTAACGCCCTGTGCGGTCTCTTTGACCGTGTCGGTGTGCTCGCGCTCTCCGGCTCTCCATGCGGCAAAGTCATTGGCGTTGAGCGGATCGTCCAGATTGATGTGGGCTTGATCGAGTTCCGTCTGCAAATGATCATCGACACTGCTGTCCTGCGCCTGGAGCGGAGTCTGCCGGCCGTGATGCACGCTCCGTTCGATCACCAGGCTGCCGCGGCGCAAGCGAACCTTCTGATTCAGGACCTTGGACTGCGCCAGCAGCGAGTCGGAGGCACTCCGCGCATCGCTCAGCAGTTGCGACGCATAGACCGACTGCCTTGGAGAACCGAGAAAGACGACGAGCCAGACGAGCAGGCAAACAGAGGCGCAGCCAGAGGCAAATGCGAACCTCCGGGGCGGGTCGAACCGAAACAAGTCTCGAATGCGGGCGATCACAGGGTGGGGCGCACTTTTCACTTGTGCCGCCAGTAGACGCTCGCGCAGTGCCATCGCGCCGGAAACCGGAGCGGGGGTCACAACGCTGTCGCAAAATGCGGTGAAGCGTGAGATTCCGCGTTCGAGCTGGTCGCAGGATGCCTGGCAAGACGCGCATTGGCTGACATGCACACCGACGGCGTCCGGTGCGTTCCCATCGAGTTCGCCTTCCAAATGAAGCAGGAGGAGATCGACTGGGGGATGCCCTTCCCGATCTTGCCAATGCTTACGATTCATCGCCTAGTCTCCCCAACTCAAGCATCGCCTTCGCGCAGGATTCCGACACGGTTTGCACAGTCACACGGAACATCTCCGCGATTTCCCGCAGCTTGAGGCCCTCTGCCCGAAGCAGCAAATACTGGTATTGACGCGGGGCCAGCTTGCCGATGGCTTTCTGCACACGTGCCTGCTGTTCCTGCGCAATCACTTGCGCTTCGGCATCCGGCCCCTTGGTGCGCATTTGCGCCACCATGCACTCAAACTCCGGCCGGTCCAGCGCGAATTCACGCTTGTGTTTGCGAAACTCATCGATCCTCAAATTGTGCAGGACCCGCAGCAGCCAGGAGCGTGGATTGTCTACCTTCTGGCCGCTGCCGAGGTGACGAAAGAGGCGCAAGAAACCTTCCTGAATCAGATCCTCGGCCTCCGGCGCAGACGAGCCGGACAAGATGAGGTGGCGCAAGAGACTGCCGTGGTGTTCCTCGTAAAGTCCACTGACATATGCGGCAAGGTGCTCATCCATCATCGGCTGATCTGACCCCGTGAGGCTCAGAACCACTCCCGGATGGTTGTTCCATCCCTGTGGTGCCCGCGCCATCGCCCTCAAGTTCGCCAAGCAAGTATACCCAATCATCGGCCAGTATCTTCAAGACGCAGGCGGCTGCAGGAATTCAGGTTCCTCTGGCAGAATATCTGTTTTTTTATTACTTAAATGTATATTCATTTGAAAATTATTTGTCATATACGAAAAAAGATATTAGCCAAGCCTTAATTCGGCGCACCTGCCCCGTCTTTGTATGCGGAGTGCCACCCAGCTTGATAGGCATCCGGTCTCTTTCCAACGCAGCACAAAGCCACCAGATCATCTCTGGTTGGGGCATTGTGCCAGAAGAGGTCGTGCTGCCGAGGAGTCCAGTCTGGCAACCAGAATGCACACTTTGGAGCTGAAAATGACAACAAGATCCTCTTTTCCAGGGGCAAGTAATCAGCTGAACACAGCCCCATGGCAACGCGCCAGTCGGCTGTTTTCTCTCGCGGCGACCTTGCTGGTCGCACTCGTGCTTTGCGTCCTCGGAAGCACGCGTATGCAGGCGCAAACCAGCTACGGCAGCGTGGTTGGAACGGTAACGGACTCGACCGGCGCGATCGTGCCTGGCGCCAAAGTCGTGCTGAAGAACATCGGCACGAATGCCGTCGAGAAGGCCGTAACCGGCAGCGGTGGAACCTACAGTTTCATCAACCTGAACCCTGGCTCCTACAGCGTGAGTGTTTCGCAGCAGGGCTTCAAGTCAGCCACCACCAATCAGGTGGACGTCCAGATCGGCGGCGCCACCCGCGTCAACGTCGTTCTTCAGATCGGCGATGTAACGCAGACCGTCACCGTGACCGATGTGGCCAGCGATCTGCACACCGACAGCGCCACGCTTGAGGGCGTCATTGAGGCCAAGCAGGTCGTCGAAGCTCCCCTGAACGGCCGCAACGTCAACAACCTGCTCGACTTCGTCCCTGGCGTTACCCCTGGCGGCGGCACCCAGGGCAGCACCATGGCCAACGGCGGCAGCGGCAACTTCCAGGCCGGTGGACAGACCCAGGCCATTGCCTACGGCAACTATCAGATTGGCGGCGCTTTCAGCGGCCAGAGCCTGTTCTTCATCGACGGCGTGGGCTCCAACATCTCCGAAAACAACGTCAACACGCTCGTTCTTACGCAAGATGCCGTGCAGGAATTCCGCGTTTCCACCAACAACGTGAGCGCCGAGTTTGGCGGCTACGGCGGCGGCGTGATTCAGATCTCGTCCAAGGCCGGCACCAACAACTTCCACGGCAACGCCTACGAGTACTTCCGCAACACCGTTCTGGACGCCAACGACTGGTTCAGCAACCACGAGAACCTGGGCCGTTCCACCTTGCATCAGAATCAGTACGGAGCCAACCTGGGCGGACCCGCGCTGAAGAACAAGCTGTTCTTCTTCTTCTCCTGGGAGCATGAGTCGCTGATTTCGGCCAGCCCCACTTCGGCCACCGTGCCGACCACCGCGGAACTGACCGGAGACTTCTCCTCTGACCCGCAAGTGATTTACGACCCCACCACCGGCAAGCCGTTTTCCGGCAACGTGATTCCCACCAACCGGCTCGATCCGACGGCGCTTACCATCGCCAAGCTGGAAACGCCGAACCAGGCGCATGTCACGCAGACTCCTTACACCACCAACTTCTATGCCTCGGCTCCGATCGAGGGCTTCCAGAACCAGTTCAACGCCCGCGTTGACGCCAATCTTGGCGCCAGGGATAACGTTTTTGCCCGTTACACCTTCTGGAATCCGCACAACGGCATCAGCGATCCCTTCGGCACCAAGACCGGCGCCGGCCCCACCGGCAACTACACGCAGGAAGCAGTCGTGGGCGACAACCACGTCTTTACGCCGACCACCGTTGCCGAACTGCGCATGTCCTATCTGGAGAACTACAACTTCCAGTACCCCCTGAGCGAGGGATTCGCCATGTCCGCGATCAGCCCGGCCTACGGCGCAATTCAGGCCGAGAGCCAGAACAAGGAAGGCATGCTTCCCGGACTGGGCATCCAGGGCTACGGCATCGGCGCCGAGCTCTCGCAGCTCTACTGGAACAACAACGTCTGGGCCATCAACGGCAGCGTAACCAAGATCCTGGGCAAGCACACCATCAAGGCTGGCGGCAACTGGCGTCAGGTTCTGTGGGAGAACTACGGAAACAGCCAGGGCCTGGGCATTGGCGCCTCGCCCTTCTACACCGCTTCTTCACCGACGGATGCCACCACCGGCAACGCGCTGGCGTCGTTCCTGTTGGGAATCCCCTCCGGCACCGGCATCAGCTCGGTCGGAACCTGGCATGCGTTCCTGCACAACTACGGCGTGTTCGTTGCCGATACTTTCCAGGCCACACCGAAGTTGACCATCGACGCCGGTCTGCGCTGGGAGCAGCCGGGCTCCTATTCTGAAGAAAACAACCTGGATTCAATTCTCCAGCCCAATGCCGCGGTCAACATCGGCGGCCTGAGCTCCATCACCAACCCTGTAACCGGCAACGCCGTACCGCTGACCGGACAACTGGTCTTTGTGGACACTCCGGCCTACTCCTCGCGCAGAGAAGAATCGCTGCACTCCATGCTCTTCTCTCCGCGTATCGGCTTTGCCTATCGCCTCGACCCGCAGACCGTGGTTCGCTCCGGCTATGGAATCTCCTTCTTCCCGGCTGAAATGACCGCGGACTCGCCCAGCGCAAGCCCGATCAACTCGGCAGGCACCAGCGTCAACAACACGCTGGGCGCGCCGCTGTTGGCCACGGTGGCCAATCCGCTGCCCAACGGGATCAATCTGCCCACCGGCCGCACCCAGGCCGGCCTGAACATCGCGCTCGGAAATGGCGTTGCAGGCCGCATCCCCGACACCTCCTACGGCTACTCGCAGCAGTGGAACCTGGCACTGGAGCGCGCGCTCGATCACAACTCCACCGCCACAATCGCCTACGCCGGCGCCAAGGGAACGCACCTGATTCTCTCCCAGGGCTACACGGGCACGGGCCTGAACCGGAATCAGCTTCCCGACCAGTACGACTCTCTGGGTTCTGCTCTTCTGACCCAGGTCACGAATCCCTTCTACGGCGTCCTTCCTGCCGGTACAACCTTTGGCTCTCCGACGATTGCCGAAGGCTACCTGCTGACGCCTCACCCGCAGTACCAGAGCGTCAACCAGGTTGTGCCCCGTTACGGCTTCTCCACCTACAACGCACTGCAGGCCACCTACATCCGCCACTTCGGGCATGCCGGAACTCTGCAGGGCGCCTATACGTGGGGCAAGCTGCTCAGCGATACCGACAACACCAGCGCCTTCCAGGACGGACAGGGCGGCATTGGCGTGGTGCAGGACAACACCAACCTGAAGGCTGAGAAGTCTGTCAGCCAGCAGGACATTGCCAACAACCTGGTCATCAACTACGGACTCGATCTGCCCTTTGGCCGTGGCGAGACCTATCTCAACCACATCAACAGCTTTGCCAATCAGGTGATTGGCGGTTGGCGCGTGAACGGCATCACCACCCTGCACAGCGGCATTCCCATTGCGCTGGTGGCCGCCGGTAACGGGCTAAGCCAGTTCGGCGCCGGCAACATCCGGCCCAACTTCACGGCGGGATGCTCGAAGAGCGCCTCCGGATCTCCGCACAGCGCAGCTCGGGCCAACGAGTGGTTCAACACCTCCTGCTTCACGCAGCCGGGCAACTGGGCCTTCGGCAACGAGCCGCGCGTCGATCCCAAGCTGAAGTCTGAAGGTGAAGATAACTTCGATGCTTCCATCAACAAGTTCTTCGCCATCACCGAGAACACCAAGCTGAAGTTCAGCACTGAGATCTTCGATCTCTTCAACCACGCCCAGTTCGCTGAGCCGAACGTCGGCCTGTACTCTCCCGGCTTCGGCCAGGTCGGCCACCAGACCAACCTTCCGCGCACGGTGCAGTTTGCCCTGCGCCTCACCTTCTAGCTAACAAACCGAGGGGGCGGAGATGCAGTTTATCCCGCCCCCAACACTTTCCTCGGGGTGGTAACTTATGCGGTCTCCGCCCCTTTTTTATCGGCATTGCCAGGAGGGACTGTTTCCTCAGCCCCTCCTGGCAATTCCTGCGAGCCGTCTTCAAGTACCTTTCCGCCAGACCTGTTTCCTCCTGGAGAGCCGACATGATCCGCATTGAGCGTCGCACATTCATGACTGGAATTCTGGGTACAGCTGCATTGACGGCACTGACCCAGGGGCGCTTCGCAACAGCAGTCATGGCCGAAGCGCTCGCCAGTACCCTCGCCACGGATCCCCGCCGCCCGCAGTTCCATTTCTTGCCTGCCGCCAATTGGATGAACGATCCCAACGGGCCCATCTATTTTCAAGGCGAGTACCACATGTTCTACCAGTACAACCCCCATGGGGCTTTCTGGGGAGACATGCATTGGGGCCACGCCGTCAGTTCCGACATGGTCCACTGGACGCACCTTCCCGTTGCGCTTGCGCCCACCCCTGGCGGACCCGACGCCGACGGCTGCTTCTCAGGAACCGCCGTGGTGAAAGACGGGCAAGTCATTGTTCTCTACACAGCCGTTCGCGCAGTGCCCGAAGCGCAGGCCACCATCAAGGAAGGCGCGCACAGTTACCTGGAGACGCAGTGCCTGGCCACCGCGAACGATCCCGAACTGCGCACGTGGACCAAACTGCCTGCCCCGGTTATCGCCACACCTCCGCCAGAACTCGCCGTCACCGGCTTCCGCGATCCGTCTCCCTGGCGTCAAGGCGACTGGTGGTACATGGTCGTTGGCTCCGGTCTTGAGGGCAAGGGCGGCGCTGTTCTTCTCTACAGGTCAAAGGATCTGCGCAGTTGGGAATACCTGCACATTCTCGCTCAGCGCAACGGGAGCATGGCGCTGGTTCCAGAGCACCAGGCGGAGCGCGAAGTGTGGGAGTGCCCGGAGTTCTTCGCGTTGGGCGGCAAGCACGTGCTGATCTATTCCACCTCGGGCAAGACCTACTGGATGGCTGGCAGTCTCGATCCACAGACGATGCAGTTTTCCCCGCAGGATACAGGGGTTTTGGATTACGGTTCCTACTATGCTCCCAAGACGCAGTTGGACAAAGCGGGAAACCGCATCCTCTGGGGCTGGATTCCCGAAACCCGCAAGCAGGAAGAATACAAGGCCGCTGGCTGGGCCGGTATGATGTCGCTTCCGCGCGCGCTTTCCATGGGCAGCGATGGGCGGCTCAGGATCGGCGTCGCGGTAGAGGTAAATCGACTCCGCAGGCAGGAACAGATCCTTCACGCCGCCGCGGGCGATGAATCCAGCCAGCGGCAGATCGATGCCCTTCGCATCGAAGGGTGCTGTGGAGAAATTCTGTGCGTGGCGCGAAAGGGTGCGGAGCCCTTGCAGTTGTCCCTCTGCGATGCCGCAAATCCTGAGGCGTCCACGAATGCCTGGATCGCATTGAAGTACGATCCCCTTCATCCCGGCCAGATATTGATTGATGACAAACCCGTACCGTTGAAAGCGCCTGATCATGCGGCTCTGGAGTTTCATCTCTACATCGACGGATCGGTTATTGAAGTGTTTGTGAACCAACAGGTGGCCTGCACCAAACGCTTTTACTATGCGGGGAACAGTGAGCGCAGCGTGCGCCTGCAATGGACGGGCAAGGCGACAGCCATTGAGCGTCTCTCCGTTTGGCAGTTATCGCCAATCTCCGCTGACCGGCTTGCGACCTGAGTGACGGTGAACTCTCGAACCGGGCGAAGCCGCGCAACAGCGATTCAGGCCTTGCATCTCTCGTTCCTGTATTCGCCTCGTGCCTAAAGTGAGGAGTTTTCGTTTTGACTATGAATCGAGCTATGCGTGTTGCGGGAATTGGCGAAGTTCTCATGGATGTCTTCGAGAACGGAGAAGCCACTTTGGGCGGCGCACCGTTCAACGTGGTGTTTCATCTCCATCAACTGCTGACCGCGTTGTCCATGGGAGACGCGGTGTTTTTGAGCGCGGTCGGCCGCGATCCGTTTGGCATTTCCATCCGCAAAGCAGTGGCGGCCGCCGGCATGCCTACCGGCTACCTCGCGGATGTTGACCGGCCCACCGGATCGGCGCTGGTCATTGAGCAGGAAGGCGGAGCTGGATTTGAAATTCAACCGGATGTGGCATGGGACTTTATCCGATTGAGCGACAGTGCTTGCGAACTTGCCCAACGTTGCGACGCCGTGGTGTTCGGCAGTCTGGCGCAGCGCTCAGAGATCTCCCGAGAGAGCATTCGGCACTTCGTCGCGCAAGTGAGCGGTCATCGACTGTATGACGTCAACCTCCGCCGCAACACCACCGATGGCGTGGCAGGCTATACCGCAGAAATCATTGCCAGCAGTCTCAAGCTGGCGAGCCTGGTGAAGATGAATGATGTGGAACTCGATGAGGTGGCCTCGCTGCTGGGGTTCACCCCGGAATCGCCCGATCCAGAGGAGCGGACTCGTCTCCTCATGGAGAGGCTCCGCGTAGAGTTTTCGCTGGCCGCTGTCGCCATCACGCGCGGCGCCAAAGGCGCGCTGCTGGCCAGTCAGGGGAAGCATCTCAGCCTTCCAGACTCCAAGTTGGACCAGTCCCTGGTGCATCCCGTCGGCGCCGGAGATTCGTTTGCCGCGGGGCTTTTGTTCGGCATCATGCAGGGCTGGGCGCCGGAACACAGCTTGGAACTGGCCGACATCCTGTCCAACTGGGTGGTGCGCCATGCGTCCGCAACACCGCCGCTGCCCGAACGCGTTCTCTTACAGGTTCGCGATCTCGTGGCGCGAGCTGGCAAAACAACGGCATCGTGTTCGAAGCCATTTGCAAATGCAGCACCGCGCAATTGACCGCTCCACACCCCGATCGCCTGACCATTCATCCCTTACTGGCCTGCGTGCTCCTTTGGCGGCGCGCGCTGTGAAGCTCCAAGAGGAACTCCGAAAAAGAGGCAAGAGATAATGCGACCCAATTCCAAGCTGATGAAGGCAACACTGACGGGCGCGCTGGGCGGCCTGCTGTTCGGATTCGATACCGTCGTCATCTCTGGCGTCATTGAGTCCGTTGTCCGGCTGTATGGACTGAGCGATTACGACAAGGGCTTGACCGTGGCCGTGGCCCCCATCGGCACGGTGCTGGGCTGCTTTGTCGCGGGAGTCATCGGGCAAAGGCTGGGCGCACGCACGGCGCTGCGCTATGCTGCCGCTCTTTACATCCTTTCCGCTCTTGGCAGTGCTTTCTCCCTGGGCTGGCCCATGCTACTGTGCACCCGCCTTCTGGGCGGAGTGGGCATCGGCTCTGCTTCGGTGCTGGGGCCCGTGTACATCACGGAACTGTCGCCAGCCTTGTGGCGCGGCCGCCTGGTGGGCACTTTCCAGATCAACGTGGTGCTCGGCATCCTGGTGGGCTACACCTCCAACTACCTGATCCGCCTGGGACACTTTGGGCCGACCGAGTGGCGCCTCATGGTTGGCGTTGCCGCGCTGCCGGCCATCTTCTTCCTCACACTGCTGTTCCGCATTCCGCGCTCGCCGCGCTGGTCTGCCTCGCGCAACCAGATTGACGAAGCCCTTGCTGTGCTTGGCCAGATGGGTGCGCCGGATCCAAAAGGGGAACTGGCAGACATCCAGGCGGCCCTCAACTCGGAACACGCCACGAAGCACGAGCCGGTATTCCAATGGAAGTACCGCTTTCCGCTCTTCCTGGCTATCTCCATCGGCGCCTTCAACCAGTTGGCCGGCATCAATGCCATCCTCTACTACATGCCCAGCATCTTTGCCGCGGCGGGTTTCAGTCAGTTGTCCGGCGATCTGCAGGCCATTGCCATCGGCGCCACCAATCTGATCTTTACCCTGGTGGGCATGACGTTCATCGACCGCTTCGGCCGCAAGAGCCTGTTGATGGTGGGCGCCGCGGGCACTTCAATTTGCCTGGCCGGCGTGGCTTGGGTTTTCAATTCAAACAGCCATCAGGCCGCTCTGCTGGGCCTGCTGTTGGTCTATATCGCCTTCTTCGCTCTCTCGCAAGGCGCGGTCATCTGGGTCTACATTGGCGAGGTCTTTCCCACCCCGGTCCGCTCCAAGGGGCAGGGCGCGGGCAATGCCAGCCACTGGATCACGAACACCGTCATTGCCCTGGCCTTTCCGATCCTGGCGCACAGGTACGGCTCGGGCACTCCGTTTGTCTTCTTTGCCTCGGCCACGTTGTTGCAGCTTGTGGTGGTGACATTGTTCTACCCCGAAACCAAGGGCCAGACTCTGGAGCAACTGGAGCGGAGGCTGGTAAGAAACTAACCAGCAAACAAGAACTCAACGGCGACCCGCGAACGAGAAGCATGCATAGAGATCGTCCGGCGTGAGCTCAGACTGCTGGAGTTGCTGTGCCTTTTAGTTCAAACGCCGTTGTGACCGCTTAGGGCAAGATGCAGGTTTAATGACAGGCGAAAATGGGCGAACGCTGGTGAAAACCAAGACTAGAAAAGGCTCTCTTGTGTGTGCGTCGATTCAATAGCGGCTTTCTTGAATGAGGATGGATCGACGTTGGGAACCCGCGGCTTCTTCCCTGCAAATAGCTCTCCAATGGTCACTATTTGAATCTTCGGAAACTTGCCGAATACCGTTTCAAAGAATCCTTCTTTGACAGCCTCAGTCTGCATTGGCTTCGTTGGCTCGGCAAGCGTAATGAATACGCCCATCTTTGCCTTCTCACGGTCTACAACATGCGCCAAGTCCCGAATCATTGAGACGTTGACGTTCTCTCCACCTTTGACTGAAACAATAGCTTTCTCTGTTTGCTTCCCATCTGGTTTGAAATAGATGAATCCATCGATGCCAGAGTCCGCGCCTTTCTTCTTTCCTCCATACGGCACAGCATCCACCAGCGAAACGGCCCACCATTGAAACTGATACTTGTCTTGGGCAGCAAGAGCCTTTGCGCCGTCAAGGTCTTTAGGCGTCCCATGAACTTCAAACGATACGCCAGGGAATGCGTCCTTCAATCGCTTTTCAATCAGGGAGATTGCAAGGTGCGTTATGTCGATGCCTACCCATTGCCGTTTCAGTTTTTCCGCCGCGTGAATGGTTGTACCGCATCCGCAAAATGGATCTAATACCACGTCGCCTTCATTGCTCGATGCCTGAAGGATGCGCTCAAGCAAGGCTAGCGGCTTTTGTGTTGGGTAGCCTAGACGCTCCTGCGCCTGCGAGTTGATTGGGGGAATGTCATTCCAAAGCGAGCCAAGAACCACACCGGGCATATCATCTAGGTAGTTCTTCAGCCTGGGAACTTGGGTTCTACCATAGACAAGCCGTCCCTCAGCCTCAAACTTCTCCAAATTGGCTCTCGAATACGCCCAATATCGGCCTGTCGGCGGTCTTACACCGTGCCAGTCATAAGATGTATCGCCGCCTGCCTTTGCAGCGGTAAGATCGGAAGTAGTAAATCTCCGGCCAGATTCGGGTTCTACTTGCCCATAGTGGCTCTTAATGTACTCATCGTCATATGGAACAAACTGCTGGTTCCAAATAGGTGCCTCAGCCTTGGAGTAGAACAGAATGGAATCGTGATTCTTGCCAAAGCGCGTGAGACCCTGTGCGGCATCATTGTGTGAACTGGTGCGCTTCCAAATGACTTCGTTCCGATAATATGCGGCCCCGAACACACCATCCAGTAGCAATTTCAAGTAATGGCTTGCTGTAGGATCACAATGCAGGTACAGGCTGCCCGTTTGCTTCAATACGCGGTGCAATTCAATTAGGCGGACAGCCATCATGGTCAGATACGCCATTATGTCTGTCTCTTTGAGAAACGCCCGGAACGCTCGCAGCAACTCGGTAACGTCGCTATTGCCGCTCTTCATCACATAATCAAAGGCAAGCTCCGCTTTGTCGTTCCAATGCCAAGTGTCCTCGAAGGCTTCAATTTGAGCCTCGGACTTGTGGCCAGTCGGTGCCTTGAAGAGAACGTTGTAGTTGGCTTGGCTGTTGAATGGCGGGTCAAGGTAGACAAGATCGATGCTCTCAGACCCGAACGAACGCAGCACGTCCAGGTTGTCACCGTAGAAGAGTTGATTTGCCATTGAAAAAAAGTATAGACGAATACAAAGCGAATATGAGCCTGAACGCTACAATATTGGGGCCTACCCCAATTTGCTTGTGTGATCAGGGCTGACGGAGTGGTATCCCGCGATTTCCACCGAAGGCCGCTAGGGGGGGTGGAGGTCTGGCAGGCCACGTGGTAGGCTCTCCGCACCGGCAGACGTTTCGGAGTGAGCGCAATCGCGCCCCTAAAGGCATCACTGCCCTAACATTGCCCTAAGAGTTTACGGATTGATTACTTTCCGACCATTAAGTTGTTGAGTCTATTGGCGTCCCCGACGGGATTTGAACCCGTGTTATCGCCGTGAAAGTGGCTCAGAGCCTGGTAAGTTGTTGAAATCAGGAGGCATGGATAGCCCACCAAGGCACTTTCAGGCACCGTCGGAACCGCTTATTGGACGGCTATTGGAACAACGCAGTGAGGTGCTCGGGAGCCATGCCTTATGGAACCGGCACACCAGATTGTACTCGAATCTCTTCTTGAAAAGCCGTACCGCTCCAAACTGGAGCCCCACCGGGAACTGATCCGCGAACTGCGCCGCAAGGGACGGACGTATCGCGAAGTCGCCTGCCTTTCTCAGGAGCGGCTGGGGCTGCATGTCGCCCTCAGCACCCTTCACTCCTTCGTGAAGGTCCGCGCCAAGCACCGCAAACGAACGCAATTTGAGCTGCCGCCCGTGGGCCTGGCAGCAGCAGAATCGCCGGTACTCGAACGCGTTACTGCACTCAAGGCAAAGCCCGCCGTGCGGGAAGCGAAGCGCACCCGCTTCGTCTTCCGTGAAAACGAACCCCTGACCCTGACAACCAATGGAGGCGAACAATGACGGCCAATACGAAGCGCGTGGTTTTCACGATGGGCGGTAAGGGCGGAGTCGGCAAAACCGGCGTGATGGTCGCCCTGGCCGAATGGTTTGAGGCCAACAAGATTCCTGTCACTCTGCTCGATCTCGACACAGAGAACAAGGCGCGTGGTTCCCTGCAACACTTTTTCAATGGGCGGGTCACCAAAGTCAATATTCACACGCCCGCCGGACTCGACGCCTTCGTCGATCATCTTGACGGCGGCACGCCCATTATTCTCGCCGACATGGGCGCGGGTGCCGGGCAGGTTGCAGCCGACTGGTTCGAGTCGATGTACGACGATGTCTCTGCAACTGGAGTTCGCTTTACAGCGGTGGGAGTGGTCACGCCGGACCCGGCCAGCGTCGAGAGCGTCCTTGCCTGGGCGAGCCGTCTTCAGGAACGGGTCGAGTACGTCATTGTCGAGAACGCAACCAGTGCCTTGGCGGACTTCACATACTGGAAGTCTACGGAACAGGCAAATCGCTTCCGCGAAGCCTTCGCGCCGGAGATATTGCAAATGGAGTTTCGCCTTGCTGAACTTGAAAACCCAGTCCGCCAGCATGGTATCCAACTCGGGCAAGTCGCGGACCGCAAGGCCGATGTCGATGAACTCAAGAGAGCGTCGCTCGTGATGCGCGCGCAGAGCTACCGGCGGCGGCTCTTCTCTGAATTCGACCGGGCAAGGCAGGTATTCTTGCCATGAACACGGAACCGGAAACCACCCATGCCGTTGTCGCGGCGGGAGAGCCGACTCTGTTCGACTCTCTCGCCCGGCTTGTCCCCGAAGAGATGCAGGCCGCGTATTATCGCGTTCTTGCACATACTCGCAAACTCAGCCCCGATGACGAGATGCTGCGCATTCTCGAAGCGATGGGCATCCTGGCCCTGCTCACCCGCCAAACTCCGATGGAAATTGCCGAAGCGCGCGAGCGATTTCAGGAGATGCTCGATCTTCATCAACAGTTTTCAGACGAAGCGCAACAGAAAATGCTCGGCTATGTCTACAAGCTGGAATCGCGGATCGCTCGATTGCCCGAGAAGATCGAATCCGGGCTGGATGCACAGAAGATTGCAAGACTGCTGAGTGAAAGTCTACGCCAGACTTTTCTCGAATCCGGCCTGCCCGCTGCGGCCAGATGCCTGCAAGGAACCAGTACGGAGATGACGCGCGCCCAGAAGGAACTCTCTGCTGCGCTCGGCAAGCTGAGTGATGCAAACGGCGGAGTCGTCGCTCAGGTTGTGTCCGCGAACAACCGGCTCACGCATTCTCTCGAAAAGCGGGAGAATGCTCTGGACGCGCTCTTTCATCAACTGAACACCCAAGTGCTGTGTTTCTGGGTTCCGCTGATTTCCACCGCGGCCCTTTCGCTCGGACTGTTTGCTGGAATGGGGATTCAAGGCTGCATGGATTCTCTCCCGACGGCGGCTCGATCCCCGACGCCAACAGCGGTGCAAGCTATTTCAGCGCCCGAACTACAAGAGATCGGCGAAGCGGCAGGCAAACCCAAACAACAGCACCATAGCCCGGCAAAAGCAAAAACCGGCGCTGAACATGAGTGATAGAATCCTGTTGTATCGCTCACTATTCTCGGATACCATGAGCGATAGAGAGGCCCGCTATCGCTCATGGCATGGAACTGGCAAAACCCGGATTGGCCGAGTTTCAAGTGGGACCGTTCCCGGATGGCTGCTGCCGAAGAGCAGTTTCTCCTTGGCGCGGGCGTTGTCATCGGCACGGCCAAGCATCTGGGCGAAGACGAGCGCAATCAACTCCTGGTGGAAGCGATGAGTAGAGAGGCGCTGACGACCTCCGAGATTGAAGGCGAAATCCTCAATCGGGCCAGTGTGCAATCCTCTATCCAGCGTCAGCTTGGATTGGCTGCCGATAAGCGGCGCGCCACGCCTGCGGAACAAGGAATTGCAGAAATGGGTTCTTGGCGAGAAAGTGGAAAAGTGTGCGTTTTACGCGGCTTTCTGAAAAGCAACGAAGTCGGTTCTCGTGGCGGCCAGCCGCTGTACTTTCAGCAGCAGGTAGTTGAGGTTTCGGTATCCGCGTCCACGTCTGAGCAGCGCTTTGATATTGCCGTTGACCGCCTCCACCACTCCCAGCCGCACCTTGGTCCGGCAGTAGTTCAGGATTCCCTCCATATGACGTAGCAGCATGTCGGCCAGCTTCTCCATGGGCTTGAGCCGCTGCCAGCGCAGTTGGTCGATCCAACTCGTCAGGTAGCGCATCATTGCTCCTTCATATCTGTAGCTCCACAGCCGGTCCAGGCTCTCCTTGAGCAGATACGCCTTCATCACACGCCGGTTGAGCGCAAACAGAGCGTTGAGTTGCCGCCGCTTCTGCGTCGTCAGATTCACCCAGCGCGTGAGCAGCAGCCAGCGTTTGCCCTTCACCACCGCCCGCGCCGCGCCGCCCTTGCGAAAGAACTCGGCCCGCCGCACCTCGTCCACGGCCGCGTTGGCGTGCTGCATGATGTGGAACTTGTCATAGATGATGCGGCACTTCGGCAGCCACTGCTCGATACTCTGCCGGAACGGATCCCACATATCCACGCAGGCGGCCTGAACCGCGCCGCGCTGAAAGGGACTCAACCGCTTCTCAAAGAACTCATCGAGAGTGTCTTTCTTGCGGTCTTGTCCGAACCACAACGGCTCGGCGACATCCAGATTGCTCACCACGGTGATGAACTTCTGCTTCTTGCCCAGGTGGATCTCGTCCACTCCCATGTTGCGCAGAGCGGGCTTCTTGCGGCTTGCCGACCAGCGCCCGAGATAGCGCAGATCGATGGCCCGCACGGCGTTCGCCGAAAGCCCAAATTGCCGCGCCACGCGACTGGCCGCGGCGCTCTCGCAGGCTAACCCCACCGCATCCTCGAAGCGCCTGCTGAAGGGCGCTTTGCTGGGCAGAAGCGGCACCTTCTCAGCCTTCACGCCACAGTCCGGGCATCGAAGCCGGTACAACTCCACCACCACAGTCGTAAGGTACTCGGACCAGGGAAGATCGCGCACTTCCCGCTCGTAGCTCTCGGCAATGGTGCTCACCAGTTGACCGCAGCCTGAGCAGACCAGATGCTTGTTTCCGCGTTTGCGCCGCACCCACAGCTTCAGCCGCTTGGCAGGCTCATCGATCTCAGCCCGATAAACCTTGTATCCGGGCCACCCCAGGACCCTCGTCCAGTCGTTTTCCCTCATGGACACGAGTGTACCCGCACTCACAGAATCTCAAAATCCCCGCAAAACAAGCTCTCTTCCAGATTCTTGCGCAGAGCCGTTTTTTTACGCTCCAACTGTAGAACTTTTGATGAGTGACGTCAAGATTGCTGCTATATTAACTTACCCTATCAATTGCCTTCAATCAGCTGCGCCGGGCTACTCTCAAAGGCCTGTTGCAACACCGCGTCTAGAAAGTCGCAACGCGCTCCGGATACCAGGTGAACCCGATTGTCGAGGCAGTCACCGTCTGCTGGCCCGGAAGATAGAGGGGAGCCTTCCAATGCTCCACAGTCAACCTGCCATTGATCTCAAAATCCTTCGCAATGCGCTTGACCACCTGGAAACTTATGTCGTTCAGAGTCGTGCCTCCAGGGATGAAGTCCTTGGCCGCTTTCTGATTGCGAGCGCTCACTTGGATCCATTCGTTTCCGCTCAGGTTATACGTGACCCACGCCTGACCGCCTTTGTCCTCGCGCCCGATCCAGTCACCGAAAAGTTGCCCCTGGTTTGTATAGCCCTGCCTCTCGATGGATTCGATATACATGAAATCGCCGCCATTACTGGTGGAAACGGGAGGATCGGTCGTTGCCGCTTCGACGCGCACGTCCAATTTCGGAATACCAGGGAGGTGGGCAAGGTATAGTCCCGGCCGCCAAGCTGCGCGCCGCGGAGCATCGATGGGCGAAACGTCGTCGTGCACCTCGCCATCGGCATAGAGTGTAAGCCAGTTGCGAACGAACGGCAGCCGGTACGAGAAATCGAAGGAGCCAAAGCGCGCCCCCGGATCGTTGCGCGTGTTCTTGACATCGGGTTGCGGCGCCGACAAGCTGAAGAAACTCTTGAGAAATGTATGCATAGTAACGGGCGAATGGCCCTCGCCGCCAAACATCGCCGTGCGCTCAAAACCGAATTCGAGGTTCGGCGTCGGCTTGAAGTTGACTTTCTCCAAGTGCACCCAGGGATCACCGGGATTGAGCACATTTGGATATGCAGTCGAAGGATTCGCCTGATACTGCGGATCTGGAATCAGCGTATGCCCTCGCAGCGTTCCAACCATGAACTCGTAACGAAATAGGCCCGTAATCCACGAAAGCAGCGGAATGCGCAGAGGCTCGATGCGATTGATGTGCAACGCATAAATGTTCTGCGCATTATTCGAATAGGCGAAGCTCGCACCCTGGGCCGGTCCCAGCCACTCATCCTGCTTGCCGAACGAGATCACATGATTGAGCAACTGGTAGGAGAGATAAGCTTCGAGGAAGCGGCCGTCATTGGTCGCAGAGATCGGTCCTGCCGGAATCGTTGTCTGGTTGAAGGGTAATCCAGTTGCAGGATTCAAAGAGTAGGTCCCATCGAAGCTCGCAAGCTCGTCCGCCAGAACGGAAGAGTAGCCGACGGCGGACCGAGCTCCCTGGTATTCGGAACGCATATAGAAAGTGAATCGTCCGGCCGTGGCATAACCACTCACGCCTGAATAATTATTGAAGCCATTCTCGTAAGGCCGGCCATAGTCGTTAATGATCGTCGAGCCAAGATGATAACTGTCGCGCAAGGGTGTGCCACTGATGCCGCGGCCTACCGTGTAAACCGATTCAATCCGGCTGGCGTCCTCATGGCTTCCGCACGGCGTTTCCAAGTCCGGTTTCAATTCATGGTTCAGGGCCTCCACGATGACTTGCGCTTGGTCTGCTATGGGATCGGAGTTGGTATCGGCATCCTCCAGGCGATCGCTGGCTTCATCCAGCATGTTCGCCACGCTGGCCCGCGTCCAGGGCCGCATTCCGAGATAAACCGAATCCACATAGCCCAGGGAGTAGAGCCTCCACACCGCCGGATAGATCCAGCTATCCACGGGGATGAAAGGTGAGCCCACCCCGGCGGAATTGCATGGCAAACCGGGAACATCCACCGGGCCATGGGTCGCTGATGAGGCAGATTGTGTGTGCAGGAAGGCTGGCAGCGCAAGAAGGCTTGCGCATAGGGCCAACGTGAGAGTGATTGTTGGAGATGGCACAGACCGTAGCAAATTCGGCAAGGGGGAATATATAGTCTTTCTGGCTTGTAAATCAACCTGAATACTCATCAGTTCCTTTCAACATGCTAACCCACGGGTGTCCGGTTTAACTCTTCTTCACTTCCGGCAAGTGATTGCATCGTAAATGGTTATCGGCCATATTTTCTTGCCGCGATTTGAATTTCGTTTTGCCGTATCGAATCGCAGGCATCCGTGGCTGACGATGGTGCATGAATCAAGGGCACACCATCTTCCAGCAACTGATCTCGTTTCTTCCCGACCGCGAATTTCGCCGCTGTGTAGCGCGTTATCAAGGCAATGCCAGCACACGCAAGCTCTCTTGTTGGGAGCAGTATCTGGCCATGGTCTTTGCCCAGTTGACCTTCCGTGAGAGTCTGCGCGACATCGAGGCCTGCCTTGGCGCACTGGGATTGAAACGCTATCATCTGGGCTTTCGCGGCAAGGTGGCGCGTTCCACTCTGGCCGACGCCAACGAGCTGCGCGACTGGCGCATCTTTGCCGACTTTGCGCAGGTGTTGATCGCCATCGCGCGGCCCCTCTATGTCGGCGATGCGATGGGCCTCGATCTGGATCAGAGTCTGTATGCGCTGGATTCGACCACCATCGATCTCTGCCTGGCGCTCTTCCCCTGGGCCAAGTTCCGGGAGCGCAAGGCCGCTGTCAAGATGCACACCTTGCTGGACTTACACGGCAATATCCCGACCTTCATCCACATTACCAACGGCAAGGTGCATGATGTCAACATCCTGGACGAACTACCCATCGAGGCCGGTGCCTTCTACGTGATGGATCGTGGCTACGTCGATTTTCGACGACTCTACCGCTTCACGCTGAACGGGTCGTTCTTCGTGACCCGCACCAAAGCCAATCTCCTGTTGGAGCGGCGCTATTCTCGTGCCGTGGACACCAGCACCGGCCTACGCTCCGACCACACGGTGATTCTGACCACGCGGGGATCAGCTTCGTTCTATCCAGACCCACTGCGACGGGTCACCTACTGCGATCCAGAAACCGGCAAGCGGCTGAAATTCCTGACCAACAACTTCACTCTGTCCGCTCAGACCATCGCGCAAATCTATAAACGCCGTTGGGAAGTGGAACTCTTTTTTCGCTGGATCAAACAGCATCTACGCATCAAGGCCTTCTTCGGCACCAGCGAAAACGCGGTCAAAACCCAAATCTGGATCGCCGCTTCGGCCTACGTGCTGGTTGCTATTGTGCGCAAGCGGCTCAAAATCGAGGCCAGCCTCTACCAACTTCTACAGGTTTTCAGTGTTACCCTTTTCGAGAAAACCCCCATTTTACGGGCACTTCAGCCAGACGACTCCCAAAATGACTTACATAACTCCGGCAACCAGTTGAATCTATTCGACTTCTAACCGGACAGCCGTGTTATGTAATAATTCCTCTGCAAGATTGTTGTGGAGGGCAGAGATGAATAATTCGATGCGAAAAGATGATCGCCGTACGGTGGAGGGCTATTCTCCAGTCGTCGGCAATGGGGCGCGAGGCCATCTGTCCGAGGCTATTCCGGGCAAAGACAGATTAACCGTGCGGAGCGTCCCGGAGAAAACTCAGCCCACCGCCGTTTCTTACGCTGAATCTTCGACGGCTCACTTGCAGGCTTTATCGACCACCGCATTCGTCGCAGAACCTCTGCTCGACTCAGACCAAGCGGCAGCAATCATGCGAATCCATCCCAAGACTCTCCAGAAACTCGCGCGGCGCGGGGAGATTCGTGCCTTGCAGATCGGCAAGGTATGGCGCTTCCGCGCGTCCGTCCTTGATGAATGGATACATCAGAAGCTTGCCGGATGAATGGAAAACACGTCACGGCCTCAACAGGTTGAATTCGATCATTCCACTCCTGCCTCCATCAAGCCGCGCAAATTCAAATCCAGGCAAGAGGAATGCCGCCGGAGCGATTGCCATGCAATCGATTGCGCCTATTTCGCTGGGGCTAACTGAACGGCAGGAGACCTGCTGTATGCTTTGGCCATGACGGTTTTCCGGGCGAAACTCCCGGAAGATTGGTACAACTGTGTGCTTGCGCCAAGCACGGATTGCTCATACATATGCCGGCTGCCAATGCATTTCTCGCTCATCTAAGGCTTCCCCGAGGGGAACAGACTCTCAGTGACCACCTCCTAAAGGTCTCGGCGATCACTTCGCGGTTGGCCGCGAAGGTCGGCATGCCGCGCGTGGGCGCACTCATCGGCCTTGCGCACGATCTTGGAAGATGCTGCGCTGTCTTTCGCATGCACCTCACTAGGTCTCTGGCCGGATGATTTCGTACCTTGAATTCATCCTCTCCCAGGTCCCAGAATCGGGACCTGGGGCACCCAAGTTGGTACAACTTCAAGCGGTCAGAGACCTAGGGTTATGGGCGTGACCGCATGAACATACTCCTTTTCACTCCTTCGCGATTGCAACCGGCTGCCACGCTGCTGGATTTGCCTTGCGCTTTTCCGAGGTTCGTATGACATTGCCGAACGACTGTTTCGCAGAAAAGTATGCCCATACGCTTGTTGATCGTTCTCCCGCGGATTGGGAGACGCTTGCTGCTCATCTCGACAAAGTCGCACAATCCGCTTCCACGTTTGCGGAAGCATTCGGGGCGGGGACTTGGGGAGAAGTTCTGGGTCGCTGTCACGATCTGGGCAAGCTCTCCGACGAGTTTCAGCTATATCTTCATAAATCCGGGGCTGTGTCCGCCGATGCAGGCGCCGAGAGCGACGACCCTCGCGCCGGGCGCGTGGACCACGCCACCTTTGGCGCCCGGATTGCCGCGCGAGAGGTGGGCGGGATTGCCGGCCAGCTTTTGTCCTTCTGCATCGCCGGGCACCATGTAGGTCTGCCGGACGAAACCTCAGGAGACGATGCGACCCAGCGGAGTACGCTGCGGCACAAGCTGGATCCGGCCCTATATCCCATTCCCGCGGTTGCCGCGCCCGAGCCGCATCTGCCGAAGCTCTGATGGCCCTTCAGACCCGAGAAGGCCAGCAGAGCCGACGCACCCTTTCAGCTTGCCTTCTTCACGCGCATGTTGTTCTCGTGCCTGGTGGATGCAGATCGTACTCGAACCGAGGAGTTCTGTAATCCTGAGCAGGCAGCGCAAAGAAGCGGCCAGGGCTCGGGTAACGGCAGGCCCGCGCTCGCCGCGTTGAAACAGCAACTCGATACCTACTTGCGTGACAAGCAAGAATGCGCGGTAGCCACGGAGGTCAATCGGCAGCGGGCCATCGTGCTGAAACACTGCCGCCAAGCCGCCCACAGACCTTCGGGTTTCTTCTCGCTCAACGTTCCAACGGGTGGCGGCAAGACCTTGTCGTCGCTGGCCTTTGCCTTGGACCATGCGCTTCAGCACAGCCTGCGGCGCGTGGTCATGGCCATCCCGTTCACCAGTATCATCGAGCAGACCGCGGACGTCTACCGCTCGGCTCTTGGTCCGTTTGCCGAAGCAGGCCTGATCGAGCATCATACAAACATTCAACCTGCGCACGACACGCGCGCAAACCAGTTCGGCGCCGAGAATTGGGATGCACCGCTTGTCGTCACCACTAACGTTCAGTTGTTCGAGAGCCTGTTCGCGTATCGAACCACACCCTGCAGGAAACTGCACAACTTGGCCCGCAGCGTGATTGTGCTCGATGAAGCGCAAACGATCCCGGTTGAACTGCTCAAGCCGGCGCTCGCCGCACTGCGCGAACTGGTGCTCAACTACGGCTGCTCCATCGTTCTCTGCACGGCCACGCAGCCGGCTCTGGAACGCCGCGACGGTTTCGATATCGGGATCGAAGACGTTCGTCCGATCATCCCGGACGCCATGCCGCTGTTTCACGCACTGAAGCGTGTTGAGGTGCGCCCACTGCGCAAGGTGCAAGACGAAGAGCTGGCCGCACGGCTAGCGCGTGAGCCGGCCGCGCTTTGCATCGTGAACACGCGAAAACATGCGTCGCACCTCTACGACCGGGTGGCCGCGATCTCGCCGCCGGGCGATTGCTTTCATCTGAGCACATGGATGTGCGGAGCGCACAGACGTACTGTACTGAAGACGATCCGCAAGCGGCTCAAGGAGAACCTGCCCTGCCAGGTGGTCAGCACGCAACTGGTGGAGGCGGGCGTCGATCTGGATTTCCCCGCGGTCTATCGGGCGGAAGCGGGCTTCGATTCGATTGCGCAAGCGGCCGGGCGATGTAATCGCGAGGGCTTGCTGGCGCTGGGGATGACCTATGTATTCGAGTCCGAAGAGAAGCCGCCCGCGGGGTTGCTTCGCGCCGCGGCGGACGCCGGAAAGGAACTCCTGTCCATATACCCGGACCCGCTTGCTCCACAGGCAATCGAAGCTTACTTCCGGCTGCTTTACTGGAACCAGCAGCATAACTGGGACAAGTATCAAGTCATGGAAAAGACGAAGTTTCAAAACAATCGAGCCTTGCTGCAGTTTCGCGAGATTGCCGATGCTTTTCGCATGATTCGAGACGACAAGTTAACAATTCTGGTTCCCTACGATGCAGATGCCGCCATTCTCCATGACAAGCTCTTGGCAGGACGCGTACCATTCTTGCCACAACGCGAGCTACAACCTTACCTGGTCTCTGTCAGGAAAGAGGCCATGCATCAGATGAACAGTCGTGGCTTTGTCATGGAGCATGAGTCTGGAGTGTGGCTTCTACACAACCGCTCGATTTACAGCGGCAGCAAGGGGCTGGACCCGGCGTGGTCCAGGCTGGACGAGTCTTTGTGGGGTGTCTAGGTGTGTGTCGGGCATAGATTCGTGACGGCGCCTACAGCGCGGGCAGTGGGTTTTGTTTTAAGTTCGAGTCATGGGCCAGAACTTCATTCCTGACAC
>Ga0302200_10000973_pt1 | contig 27714 bp, 22 predicted proteins | sample II_Bog_N3_1_FD_194585 | JGI IMG/M metagenome (GOLD analysis project Ga0302200, IMG submission 194585) | Peat permafrost microbial communities from Stordalen Mire near Abisko, Sweden - II_Bog_N3_1 | ecosystem: Environmental > Terrestrial > Soil > Wetlands > Peat | place: Sweden: Abisko... | reverse complement strand
GGCCGCGCGTGGCGGCAGTTTTCGAACAATTGAGATTGTCGGCCGTCATTATGCCATATTTCGACTGCCAGTCAGCCGGGCTGCTGTTGGGATACTTCCCGCACAAAAATCCGCCGAAATCGGCAATATTTGCGTCGTCAAATCCCTCGTCTCCATTGTCTTCATTCCCGGAAGTCGCGCCCTGATAGCTAAATTCGACCTCGTCGAAGAACAGCCCATCCACGCCGCCGTCGATCTGCATCTCCCCGATGCCGATAAGGTATTGCCGGTAAGCTGGGGATGCCAGGCTAGCGCGATAGAATTTCATCGCAGAATGAAACACCGGTTGGCCCGTCGCATCGCATGAGACTACTGCATTGAATGACGACGCTGCTGGAAACTCGTCCATGAAGAGTGCAGTGGCTGTTGTTCCTCCTATGAACGCGATGCCGGCCGCTTGCGCCTGCTTGGGATAGCCGAAGTTGTAATCGGAGGGCTGAACTCCATTTCGATCCCACCGCTGCCACGCGCGCGAGACGATATTGGGCGACATCGCAAGAACCTGCGGATCGGTGGGGAGGTTTTGTTCCTGCTGGCTGAAGCCAAAGACCGTAAGCCCGGAAGTATTGCGCTTCCCATAGACTCCCGGATCGATCGCGATCTGCGTGTAAATCCCTCCGCCTCCAACAGGATTGCTCGCCGCCGGCGTAGCGCACGTAGATTGCGTCACAGGAGGCAGAGAAGGCGGCGGCAAATTGGTCGATGTCTGACCCGAAGGTCCGACACCTTTGGCAATCAGATCATCTGGCTTTTCGGTCGCTATCCCAGGCATCACGATGCCAGAGGATTCGTTGAGTTGGCCGACTTTCTCGTAGACGGTCATCTGTTTCAGAAGGGCCTCGGCCTTCTGTTTTGCCTCATTGCCGAACAAGCGATCTTGGGCGCTCGCTGAAGGCATGATGCCCGCTGCAATCGATGCCAGCAGCAGGCCAAACACACGGAGTTTTGTCATATCCATCGCCGCATCACCTCTGAAGATCGCAACATACCTCTAAAACGGAAGCAATGACCATCCAATGCTCGCATCGGCGCGCTATGCGCTTGGTCGCTTGATACCGTACCGGCGGGTGAGCCACGCCCGAACCGGTTCATCGAAGAACCTTAAGAAGAACCAGGCAACGGCGATCGCGAGAGGAAGCACGATGAATATCCAGAAGATAATGACTGCTGTTCCGGGATGACGGGTCCATGCGTAGCCCGCAAGAACGTATACGAAGGCGATGTGCGTGATGTAGAGGGGATACGAGAGGCGTCCTGAGAATTTGCAGAGCCGGATCATCCCCGTGCCGGCGTTGGAGTGCGCCCCGCAGAGGATGATCAGCGGAAACAAAAAGAGCACGCAGGCCACGTCATAGAGGCCGTTCGAATCAAGCGCGCCTGCTTTGGGAAACTTCGGCATCTGGAAGCACACGACGAGAACAATGGAAAGAAGGAGAAGGCCTAACTTCGGCATCCGGATGCGGTCATGGATACGGTAGAGCCAGAGTCCGAGGACGAAAGAGACTGTGAGGCGCAGCGGCGCCATCCAAATGTTGGGATAGTCCCAGCCGCCGTCAAGCGAGCCCTTTGAGTTGGCTACACAGATGAGCGCGAGGCCGGAGATGGCAATGACGATCCAGAGCGTGACGGCGCGCAGGCGACGCAGGACGAGGGCATATGCGATGTTGCCGAGATACTCCTGCATGAGGGACCAAGCTGGGCCGTTGAGCGCTTGGGATTCATTGTGGCGGCCGGCGACGGGCGGGGAAGGAAGAAGGAGGAGCGAGGTGAGATAAGCCAGCAGGACCATGGAGAGCGGGCCGCGGTTCATCACCTTGCTGAATGGATCGAGCAGGTAGCCGAGTAGGCCGAGGGTTGCGCCGATGAGCACGAGCGGGTGAAGTCGGATGAGGCGGATGCGGAAGAACTGCATAGTGGTCATCCGTGTCCAGCGGTCATCATAGGCGTAGGCGACGACGAAGCCCGAGAGCGCGAAGAAGAAATCGACGGCGAGGTAGGCGTGTTTGACAAGCGCCCAGGGCCCTTGAAAACCGAACGAATAGTTGAAGAGATGGAAGATCACAATGAGGAAGGCCGCGCTTCCTCTTAAGCCATCAAGCACTTCAAAGTGCTCTTTGCCGCTGCTGGTGCGGTCGACAACTACGGGTACATTCATCGGTCAGTTGCTCCAGGACGTACGGTGTGCACGGTACATTCGCGACTTTTGCAACGCCGGGTTCACACTCACAGATCTCGGCGTGGAGAGGTTGGCTCAAGTCTCAGAGACTTCAGCGAACCACAAGACTCGCGCTCAGAGGCGTGTTGTCTGAAGAACTCCCGGCCAGCACTTGATATTCGCCCGGGGGCAGGTTCCAGGCGTTCTTCTTTTCATCAAATGTCTTCAATACCCGGTCATCGATCGCAACCGTAATGGACTGAGATTCGCCCGGAGCAAGCGTGATTCGCTTCCATCCGACAAGCCGCTTGAAGGATTCGTCTGAACCTTTCGGAAGCCGCCCATAGACCTGAGCAATCTCGGTGCCGGCTCGCTCGCCGGTGTTCTGGACAGTGAAGCGCGCAGTCCTGGCGGTTGAATCCACAGACAGGCCAGAGTACACGTAGGAGGTGTAAGACAAGCCGAAGCCGAAAGGAAACAGTGGCTTCTTATTCTGTGCTTCATACCACTTGTAGCCAACCTCAGGCCCCTCGTCATAGTGGACAGAGTAACCAGTGTGAGCCGAAGCATTCTGTGTAGCCGCGCCGTCGTCGGCAACATCTCCAGCGCGTACCTGGCTCTCGGTTGGAATCTTGGCCGCATCGGGATGCGGAAGATCCGCTTCGCTCTTTGGGAAGGACAGCGGGAGCTTGCCTGACGGATTGACTTCGCCAACAAGCACGTTTGCCAGCGCCTTGTGTCCTGAACTTCCGGCGTACCAAGCCTCGACTACGCCCGCTACTTTGTCGATCCAGGGCATTGTGACGGCTGTGCCGGTTTCGAGCACGACGATGGTGTGAGGGTTAGCTGCCGCCACCTGCTCGATCAATGCATCCTGATTATTCGGAAGCGAAAGGCTCGGCACGTCCATGTCTTCTGCCAGCCACTGATATGCAAAGACAATCGCAAGGTCAGCAGACTTGGCGAGCTTCGCAGCCGACTTCGGATCTTTTCCCGGATCGAAATCGATCTTTGCGTTCGGCAACTTCGTCTGAAGCGCCTTTAGAGGAGAGGTTGGGAACCAAACGGGCTTCTGCCAGACCGTTGCGCCTTTGCCAGGAGGCATGATGGCATTGCCGCCGGGCGGATCGACTTGCGCCGATCCGCCACCGGAGATCATCCCAACGTCGGCATGCCCGCCAATTATCGCAATGGTGTGAACCTTGGATGGATCGATCGGAAGCACCGTCGGGCTGTTTTTCAGCAGCACGATGCTCTTTTCCTCTACTCGCCGGGAGGCCTCAAGCCCTTTCTCGACATCCACCACGCCAGGGTGCAGCTGATCGTCGACGATTCCCGATAGAAACTCGGCATACAGAATTCGGCGTACATGGCCGTCAATCTCCGCGAGCGGAACTTTACCGGCTACAACAGCTTCTTTCAACTTTGGACCAAAGAAGTCGGCCATAGGCTGTTCCTGATCAAGACCTGCTCCGGATGCCTTTTCCGTACTGTGTGTTCCACCCCAGTCGGAAATGACAAATCCCTTGAAGCCCCATTCTTTCTCCAGCACATCGCGCAACGTGTAGGAATTCTCACAACCGAAGTCGCCATTGATTCGGTTGTAGGAACACATCACAGCACCGGAATTTGCAATGGAAATGGCGATATGAAATGCGAGCAAATCAGATTCCTGCATCGCCCGCTTCGAGATAACGGAGTTTACAAAGAAACGCCCCGTCTCCTGATCATTCATCACATAGTGCTTGATGTCGCCGACCACATGTTGCGCCTGTTCACACTTCATAAGGTTGCCGACGACTGAGCCCGCAAGGAGAGGATCTTCACCCGCATATTCGAAGCTGCGTCCATTCCGTGGCTCGCGGGCTAAATCTACCCCGCCTCCCAGCGTCATGTTGAACCCTTGCGCTCGGAGTTCCTGGCCAATCACAGTGCCGAATTCGCATGCGGAATCTACGTCCCAACTCGATGTCGCTCCCAGGCTCGACGGCATGGCTGTCGAATACCTTCCGTTCGCCCCGCTGTCTCTCACTCCATAGCCCGCATCGGAAATAACCAGGGGAGGAATTCCCAGGCGCTTGACGCCCTCAACGTATCCCGCACCGCCGTTGGTAAGGTGTGTCAGGGGCATCTGCCACTGGGACGCGTGAGCCATCCCGTTCCCGTGCAATAAAGCCAGCTTCTCGTCGAGAGTGAGTTGCTTCAGAACCATATCGGCACGTTCTTCTGGGGTGAGTTTGGGATTCATCCACGGTCTGTCCGCGACCTGAGAGGCTACGGAGGTTGTGATGATCGTTCCCAAGGCAGCGATGACGGTGCAAAGGAAGTAAAAACCAAGCTTTCGATTCTGCATTTGTCTCCCGACGGGAGTCATTTGGACCCTTCTATTTCGTTTTGAAGTATGAATCTGGAGTTGCTGGTATGAAGTTCCTGCAGGTACGAAGCTCCGTCCACGACCGATGTGACCGCGCCGGTTCTGTCCTGCTTTCCCTCAATCACGCGCGAGAGAATCTTAAATGTCTTCTCGTCTTCCGTCTTGAAGGTCAACGTCACTCGCGATTTCGAGGGTGCGCTCCAGGTCACCTCGTATATTCCACGAGTAAGCTGAACGTTCCCTGCTCGGACAGCGGTGACAAGATAGAACGTTTGAGAGTTTTGGGCGGCAATCACGGTGGCCGAAAACAGAATCGACATGAAGGCGAATCCCAGAATGCGTCTCATGCAAAGTCCCCCTTTAATTCGTCGAGGAATCCTGCCGGATTCTCCGCAGAACTCTGGAACACACTTAGATTAGGGAGCGCCGATTGCTTTTATAAGCAACATCGTGCATTATTCGGTGCATGAGTGGGCGTAAGTGTCTTATTTGCAATTCGATAAGGAAGGAAGGGTGCGTGGTTTTGAGGGGTGTATGATACAGCCTCTTCGGTAGGAAAACGGCTTACCACGTCTCCACAGCAACAACCGTTGGCGGTCCGGGGTGGCCTTCGATCACATTCGCTACTATGACGGCCTCCAGGTTCAGTTGGTCCCAGTTCTTCGGAGCCTTCTGCAACATTGCGTCCAGATACGCAGGATTCGACACCACCTCGCTTGCCGCCTCAGTTCCTTCGCCCAGAATGCCTGCCAGGATAATCACCGGCTGTCCCGATACCTGGTCATGAATTCGGGCGACAACGGCATAGTCTCGTGCAAGACTCTTCTTCGGAACCTGCCATTGAAGCGTCCAGATTTTTCTGGGGACACTCTTCCGATCTACCACCTCGCGAGCGTGGTTGCTGTCATATTCGAAGCCAATCGGCAAATCCTGGGTTATGCGCATTGTCCAGGGATTGTCAAAAGCGCCAATCATGACGGACGGCCCTTCGCGCAATTGAGCGAAGCCAGTCTCTGGACCCGCCAAAACGCGAAATTCGCCATTTTTCGGTACAAGGGGCGCGATCGAACGCGCGAGGGTGATGACATCGTAAACATTCAAACTCCCACTCTCTCCAGCGGGTGTCGTGGGGATCGTTTTGCTTTGGAGATCGACAGGCTCAGTCGGCACGCCGAGGCAGTACGTAACTCGGCCGGAAGTCGCGGTCATTGGCTCCCAAAAGCGGGCCATATTTGAGGGGCCGTTGGGTTTTGAGGGACTGCTGGGGGGTGCGTCCTGTCCCGGGAATCTTACATGGGCCGCACCGAACCCCAGGAGCCCAGCAACAAGCAGAGCAATCGCAATCGGTATCCAGGCATATACGAAACGACCTGCAAATCCTTTAGCGGAATCTGCCAGGCGAGCTGCCCCCTGTACCGAGCCTTGAGGGTTTACCTCAGTGGCCTCATACGCCAACTGAAGATCTGTTCGAACGACGGCATGAGGCGAAGCCTCTCGAAAGAGCGGAACATACGAACCGACCGGCAACTCGATGATCAGCTCTCCCGCATGATCGGGGCTGTAATCGGGGCTGTAATAGTACTGAGTGAGCCTCTTTCGAACCTCAGCCGCGGTCATGCGAACTACCGGGTCGACACTCACATCGTAGGTTGGTTCACGTCCGAAGGCCTCAACGCCAATTGTTCTTTCTTTTAATTCGCCGGCGTTGCCCAGCAACGCTTGTTCTACCGTATACGCCAGCAAGACCGGGTATCGCTTGCTATTTGTGAACAAGGGGTGCGCGAGGAGGCGCTTCAGTTGTTCGCGAACCAGAGCGGCATTCGATGTAACCTCGTTACGGCCGGGCATTCAGAGTGTTCCTCAGGTTCAAAGTGAGCGTGCGTTGAGCATATAGACCTTGCTTCGAGTGTAGGCAGCAATAAGCTTACACTCGCAAGCTTGCTATCCGAACGGAAAGTATTTCTCGATCTCAGCAGCGCCTTTCAGCGATTGAAAGTCTTCGAAGATGAAATCCGCCCCCACACCGAGCAATTCATGGGCTGCGAAGGTTCGAGTCAGGGCCGAAACGCGGCATCCAGCATGCTTTGCAGAAAGAACTCCCGTCAGAGAGTTTTCCACCACCAGGCATTGGGAGGGCTGAAGCGCAAGACGCGAAATAACGGTTAAATAGATCTCTGGCGAGGGTTTGGCAGTTTCGGAATCAGCCTGGAAATGTTTTGCGCGAGTGCGAGGCCTGGACTGTCGTAGATAGGAACTCAAGAAACGCGCGCGTCTTCGGTGTAAGGTATTGGCGCGAAGGACAGTAGGCATAAGGGGAAACGCTCTTCCTCCCAATCTGGAAAGAGGGCCAGCCGCCTCCAGAGTCTGTTGAATGGGCAGCCTCGATGTTAATGGGCCCTGCACCGAAATGTCGGAAGAAGTATTATTCGCTATTGTGCGAAATGGTACTGCAAAGCGTCCATCTTGATGTAATCCTTGCTGGATGCCGTTCACGAAAGCGAAGACAAAGCCGAATTTCGAAGTGTTCGAAACTGACGCCGATCTAGCTACGATACGGAAATAGCAGATCGGGTTAGTGGCGGCGCTGTGCCATTTGGATGGATTGGCAGAGGGTAGCTAAGATGACAACCAATTCGCATACAAAAACTCCCGAAAGAGAAAAATCGCCCTGGTTCCAATTTGTGCAGTTTCTACTTCTAGCCGCACTGGTTGCCTCCTTACTTTTGCTGGGCATGAGCATGGTGCAGAACCGCTTCTTTCAAGGCGGCCACATGGACCGGCACGGCCACATGAGTCGGTAGCTCCACTCAATAGACTCTTGGTCTCAGTTATCGCTTGATGTTCAGCTTAAGTATCATTTGCCAGCATTGTTATATCGTTTTCCTGTCGCTTTCGGGTGACGAGCGCCATCCGCGACCGTAGAAATCCTCAAAGAGTAAGAGACTGAGATGATCGTTAAGCAGCTTGCGAGCTCTCAATTGAAAGTCGATGGCCCAATTCTCGATAAAGTCCCTTAGACAAGAAAGCTATAAAGAAGCGAGACCTGACAGGCAGACCTCGCTTTTTCACAGGCTTGACGTAGTATTTCCGATTCTTTTCGAGTTTTCAAAATGCCTCGAAAGACGGCTATTGTAGTGGGACGCTTCCCTGCACGGCAATGCCCATGGCACCCTCGTTTTCGGAGCCGTTTTTGGTGCATTGAGTCAATCGCTCTTGCGGATGAACTTACCGAAAGCCCACATTCGTTTAACCAACATGCTAGTGTATCGCCATATTCATTTCTCGAATTGAAAATGATTTGATGAGAACTAACAAGCAGCGACATGCAAAGAAAGGCTTCTTCCTGATCTTTCATAAGTCGCTTGTAACCCAAGAACCAGCAGCATGAAAGGTTGACGTGAAATGCGTCTCCTTGGTTGGCGTTACAACCAACCAATCGACACACTTCGCTCTCTTAGTGATCATGGCAGACGGACCAAGCGACGCACGCCGCTTGTTCTGCGGTAGGCCCAGACGCCATAGCTGGCGCCGGCCAGGGCCACGACGTAGAACGGGATGTGAACCACTGTATCTACTGCCGTAAGCCCGATTAGAGGTACCCAGGACGCACTGGATCGCCACGCTGTTAGTTTTGACCTCGTTTCGAGTACTTGCAGAATAAACAAGAATACGACGAATGTCAGCGTTCCAACGCAAAGCGCCCCCATATTGACTTGCCATTCCAGGGGTTTGTTCGCATGATGCCCCCAGGACTCCAATATGTCGTCGATTGTGTTCTCTATTGTGTAGAACGCACAAGCACCGCCAAACGAAGCGACAAGGAGCGTCGTCGGGAGATGGAAATACTCGTAGGTCGATTTTTTCTTCCATTTCCTCATTTGCCTCACCAGTGAGTAGTCAACCTCTACCTTCTGATCGTTAGGACGGGACATTCCGCATCGACTATGATCCGGAAGGCGCCAGATGTTCTCATTTCCATGCTTAAATGTGAAGTCTTGCGGATTCCGAGCACCAGAAGGTCAATCGATCGTTCTCTTATGTGCTCAAGGATTTGATCGTGTGCCTGGCCGACAGACACAAAGGTTCTCGGATTGCAAAACTCTCTCGCCTGCTGCGGCACGAGGCCATCAAGAGATCCGAAGAAGCGGGTCTGAAGTTCGGATAGTCGATCCGGATGCTCGATGGCATCGTCTTGAATTACATTCAGCACGTCGATCTTTGCTCCAAAAACTTCCGCGAAGGTCACTGCATAGATTGCTGCGTTTGTGGCCGCCACAGTAAAGTCGGTGGCAAACAGGATCCTCGTAAAGGGGAATTTCTCTGAAGCCACAGGCTTGACCTGCGGGCCAACGGTAAGTGTCGGCCACTGGGAAGAACGAAGGATCTTCTCCGCGATAGAGCCGATAATCCCTCGTTCTAGCCAGCCACCGCCATGTGTCCCCAATACGATCATGGCTGGGGCATTTCTATCGGCCAATGCTGGGATGACCGTATGTGGATCACCATCCAGAAGGGTGGCGATCGCTTCGGTGGAATCAGTTGCCAAAAGAGCGGCCTTCCGAGATAAAAGGGACTTCAGGTCCTTTCTCTGCTGGCTGACCAGGATTTGGTCGATCTCAACCTCCAGGGCCGCTTGCGATAGGGTGAATGCATGAGTAACCAGTAAAGTGGCAGAGAAGTGGGATGCAATCCGAGCAGCGTAAAGGCCGGCGCTTTGCGAGAAAAGGGAGAAGTCTGTTGCGTACACAACTGCTTTCAGGTTCAAGTCGGGCCTGTCACCAATCACTGGCATGATGTCTATCTCCTCGTACAAAAACTCAACACCAAAATGATGAACACGATCACACTTACCGCCGCATAGAGACGGTCTCTTAGAATGGAAAACCCAATGACACCGAGGAAGACGCGGCATACCGGCGTGGCGATCAGTATCAAGATTCCGATTGCGATCAAGCTTCCGCTGTTAACGCGGCCTACTCCAAGCAAAACTCCGTGAACTGACTCATATGCGGCTGGAGCACCATGAAACCGCTGGTAGTTGGGCACAGGGCCTGTGAATTGCCTCAGATATATCACGCCGCCAACCATAACTACCAATGCCGCAACAGTTACACCGATTTGAAGCATGCGTCCCATTACTGTCTCAAGGCCTTGATCGTCTCTATGGATCACTCACAGTCTCCCCGTCAATCCGTTGAAGATCATTTCAACCCCCAACGCAACAATGACAATACTGAATACCAGGCGTAGGAGCTTGACATCCGCATTAACCAGGATGCGCGAGCCAACCAGCGCCCCTACGAGAACGCCCAGCATGACCGGCATCGACAACCCAGGAAGAATATATCCACGACTTAGATAAACTCCCGCACTGGCTGCGGCGGTCACACCGATCATGAAGTTGCTGGTAGTCGTGGAGACCTTGAAGGGCAGCTTCATGACCTGGTCCATTGCCAGAACCTTTACCGCTCCCGAACCGATCCCGAGTAAACCCGACAGCGTTCCGGCCACGAACATGATTCCAAAGCCGGCCGGGACACGTTGAGCAACATATTCTTCCTTGCCGCCTTGAACAGGGTAGCTCCCTTTCAAACGCAAGCGCATCGCAAGAGAGTCAGGTTGTAGGTTGTTTTTCTCTATGGGCGGCTTGCGCAGAGATGCCCACGCCGAATACAAGAGCACCAAACCGAAGATCATTCCGATCCAATTTCCGGAGACCTTGGCAGTCAGATACGCACCCAAAAGCGCGCCAAGCGTAGTGGCAACTTCCAAGAACATTCCGATGCGAATATTCGAGTAACCCTCGCGGACATAAGCTGCTGCAGCTCCCGAAGAGGTCGCAATCACGGACACAAGCGAGGCCCCAATCGCATAGTGAATGTCGATTTTGAACAGAACACACAGGACGGGAACTATAACAACGCCCCCTCCGAGCCCCGTTAAAGCACCGAGGAAGCCGGCCAGGATCGATGTGCCAAATACGCCAAGTGTGAAAGACAAAACACTCATTCAGAGAATTGCCCCCAGACGTTCTTCCGATTGTGCAGTTCCCGCCACGAACCTTGTTGCCGGGTCGTCACTCGCATGACTCATCGCCGAGATGCGTCGCATAGCCGCACCATGTTCCCGGAGAAGGTCCAGCAACTGACCGACAGGTCCTCTTGGATCTGGTCCGTTGAGAAGCGCAATGCTCAGTTGGCGTCGTATGGGACCGTTGTCGAGGTGGACGGCCTTGACGCTTCCCAACTTCAAGGCCTTTTCAATCGCCAGACAGGGAGCAAAGCCAATGCCGAGTCCGGCCTCCACCGCGGAAATTATGCCTTCGGTGGAGTTTATGTCGATACATGTGCGAAGCTGCTGGCGCAAAACGCCATTCCGTTCGAGATATTCCTCAACAAATTGGCGCATGCCAGACCCTACTTCTCGAAGCAGGATCGGCTCCTGAACCAGTTCCGCAGCTCGAACCGGCTGTTTTTTCGTCAAGCGATGATCCGGTCTCACAATGAGCGCCAACTCATCCTCTCCGAATGCTTCAATCTTTAAATCCGGGCGATGGGCCGGAGCCTCGATTAGGCCGACTCCTATCTGATGGCTGGTCAGTGCCTGAAGGATTTCAGTCGTGCTGCCGCCTACAATATGAATTCGCAGCCTGGGCCATTCGCGCAAAAGATTGGGAAGAAGCTTTGGCAGGAGATAGACTGCAACCGTATGGGAAGCTCCAATACTCAGCTCGACACCTTCTTGACTTCCGAACGGAGCAAGTGCGGCAATCGCATCGTTGGTAATCGCCTCAATCTTGCGAACATATCCCAACAGCGTTACTCCGGCTGGCGTGAGGCTGGTATCGCGGCCAATCCGATCGAAGAGAGCGATTCCAAGACTATCTTCGAGCGATCTGATCTGTGCCGTTACAGCGGGTTGCGTGAGATGCAGTTCATCCGCCGCTCTTCGATAATTCAACATGTCCGCGACAACGCGGAACACCTTTAATTTGAAGTTCTCAATCATGGAGTTGCTCCAGTCTGGTAACTGAGCGTGGCAAGAGCCAGCCGGTACTGGTATTGCGCATCTGTGTTGCCGATTGCCGCATCGGTCTGTTGGAACTGCGCCTGGCTTAGTTCCACGATCGAGCTGAGTCCAAGTTGGTAGCGTGTTTGCGCGAGTTTGAGCGCGAGGTTTGCCTCGGTCAGAAGTTCGGCTGTGACAGCGACGCGTTGATAGGCCGTGTTGGATGCCAACCACGCAGTACGAACATCCCTCGCGATCCGGTCGCGCAAATCGCGGCTCTGTTCAGAAGCCGCCTGGGCCCGGATGGACGCTTCTTTTGCCTGGGCAGAATAAAGAAAGCCGTTGAAGACCGGAATGTTCATATTGACGCCAATCCCACCCCACCAATTGTTCAGGTAGTACACTGCGGGGCGAATGGGGACGATACCGACAGTTCCCGCGGCACTGATGGTCGGCAGCTTCTGATCGCGCTCGGCGTGACTGAACTTGATAGCTGCTTGCCGGCTATAGTTCAAAGCCTGCAGATCCGGGCGCTGCTGAAGTGCAAGTTGCAGGAGTTGATCGGCGTCTGTCGGAGGGGCACTCAATGGAGCACTGTCCTCTACCAGTTCGTACGTCACCTGCCGATCAAGGCCCAACACTGCGTCCAATGCCGCCATGGTCGAATCGACATTATTCCGGGCATCGAGTTGCAATAACTTGGCTTGCGATAAATTGACGTCGGCGAAACTGAGATCGAGAGTCGACTTGAGCTTGTTCTTCGTCAACTCGCTGATCTGTGTTTCCGTGGTCTGCCGGGTATTTACGTTCTGATCCGCTACTTTGAGCAACGCTTGCGCCTGAAGAGCATTGAAGAAGGCCTGATCCGCAACAAGAACAATATCTTCAACAGTGGCGACGGCGTTTGCATTCTGCGCCTTTTCCTGGAGCTTCGAAGAAGCTACAAGATTGCTTGTTTTTCCAAAATCCGTGATTAACTGGGTGAAGCCTCCCCCAGCGCCAGCATGTTCAAAAAGACGCGAAGCGGTTAGCGAACCCGCGGAGATGCGGCTTGCATTTTCGGCATCCTCCGCCGTAATGCTGGCAGATCCCGTTGGCAGCTCGGCGGCTCTGGTTTCACGAACAACCTGATGCTGGGCCAGCGCGAGCAGGTGGGCAATGCTGACCCGAGGATTGTTTTTGAGGGCCATCTTCTCTGCATCTGCCTGTGTGAGGCGTGGGTTCTGCCCAGGAGTTGTGCTATCCGCTTGTTCCGGCGAGACCTGGTTCATTCTTGGCGGCATTGGCGTTGCGATCTGCGGAGCGAAGGCCACGAGAGGAACCATTGGTGCATCCGGCAACTGAGAGATGGGCGTTGTGGCCTGTCCGAGGACAGAGATCGGAAAGGCGACTGCAAGGGAGAAGAGGTACATTGAATTGCACCACCAAGCTGTTGGTCGCTTCATCATTTTCACGCCTCCTCCGCAACTGCGGACTTCTCTTCGTGGCGGCCATGGACAATCAGGTAAACTGCCGGCACCAGGAAAACAGTTACGACCACGGAAACAGCCAGCCCGCCGATGACAGCGCGCGCCAGCGGTGCATATTGTTCGCTGCCGGCTTCCACTCCAAGTGCCATCGGAATCATGCCCAGAAGCGTCGCCAGCGAGGTCATCAGGATTGGGCGCAACCGGATTTTGCATGACTGGACAACGGCCTCCAGCAGCGTCAGGCCTTGTTTATGCAAGGTCCCGGCGAATTCAACGATCAGAATGCTGTTCGAGACTACGATGCCGGTCATCATGATCACGCCCATCAACGACATAATATTCAGCGTGCTCCCCGTAACGAGAAGGATGAGCACGACCCCAGCCAGTCCAGGAGGGATGGCCATGAGAATGATGAATGGATCGATGAACGAGGTGAACTGGGTCATCAGGATCAGGTAGACCATCAGGACCGCAATGATGAGTCCAACTCCAAACTCCGCAAACGATCCGTTCATGCTAATCACCGCTCCACGCAAATTCAAAACGGTATTCTTGTCGGTCTTCGTGTCATCGAGAAGCTTTCGAATGTTGCCACCTACGCCTTGCAATGCCTCTGTCTTGGTGGAAACGTAAATGTCAATGACTCGTCGGATTTGATAGTGATCCACTTCTGTCGGAGTGTTGATCAGCTTGAGGTCCGCAACCGAACTGAGAGGCGTATATCCGGCAGTGTGGTCACCGCTCGAAAACTGGCGCGCCTCTGAACCAGCCTCGTGGGCTTGCTGCATCGGGCTGTAACCGCTTGGCTGAACGCCGCGTAGAGGAATGTTTTCGAATTTCTGCATCGACATATTGTTGAGGATTTGGTTCGCATATTGGACGGTCACCATGTAGTTGTTCCCGCTCTTCGGATCGATCCAGTAGCTTGGAGCGACCATGCCGTCTGAAGTCATGGCAGTAACCACGTTGTCCACCACGTCCTTGGCGGACAGCCCGATCAGGCTTGCCTTCTCACGGTCGATGTTCAGTGCAATGCCTGGATAGTCTAGATCCTGCGGGATATAGACGCCGCTCACGTTCGGCATTACTTTGATCTTTTGGGCGAGTGTCTTGGCCAATGCGTAAGATCCTTCCATATCCATCGAACTCACCTGAATGTCGATTGGAGCCGCCAGCCCCTGATTGACCACGCTGTCCACCAAGCCACCGGCTTGGAAGTATGTGGTAAGCTCGGGCATTTCGCTGGAGAGTTTCTCGCGTACGCGTTGCATATACTCATAGCTGCCGACGCTATGTTTCTCTTTCAGGCTGACCTGTACGAAGGCCGTGTCCATGGATGCATTTGTGGTGTAGATGGCCGACAGATCGGGGTACACTCCGATGTTGGAGACGATCATATCCAGGTCTTTGGGGCGCACTACTCCGCGTATTACGTTCTCAACCTTCGCGATGTAATCGTTGCTGACCTCCAACCGCGTCCCACTGGGCATCCGCACATTGATGACGAATTGGCCTGGATCGGTTCGGGGAAAGTAAGCGCGGCCAAGAAAGGGGGACGTCAGTGCAAGCACCAGCGCAACGCCACCGAGAATCGCGGCCGCCGTCAAGCCTGGCCTTTGCATCGCCCGCTTGGCAAGGCCCTCATACCAGTTCAGCATCCTCTCATACTTGTCGTTGAATGACCGCTCGAATCGGCCGAAGATGCCAGGCTTCGACTTTTTCGAGGTTTCCCCTGCGTGCTGGAGATGAATGAACTTCGCGCAATAAAGAGGAACAACTGTCATGGCGAAAAAGTACGAAGCGAAAATCGAGAGCACAACGCCCATCGCCAACGGAGTGAAGATGTATTTGCTAATGCCGTTAAAAAACGTGACCGGAAAGAACACAATCGAGGTTGTAAACGTGGCGGCAAGCACCGCCATTGAAACTTCAGTTCCACCGCGCTCCGCGGCAACGGTCGGTGATTCTCCCATTTCCATGTGGCGGAAGATATTCTCAAGCACAATGACCCCGTTATCAATGAGCCGGGAGAACACCAGGGCCAGACCGCCCAGAATCATGGTATTGATTGACCCGCCCATGTAATTGGTGATCAGGAGGCAGACCACCATAGAGAGCGGCACCGAAAGCAGCACGGCTATCGTGGCGCGCGGACTCCCTAGAAAGATAAGGATCATAACTCCAGTCAGCACCAGGCCGATGGCCGCCTCCCTTGTCACATTTCCGATCGCCAGTTTGACGAAGACGGACTGGTCGAAAACCACAGCCGTCTTCAACGATGCTGGTATGTCGACCAGATGTTTGATGGCGGCCTTCATTCCATCGACGATGGTGATGGTGTTGCTGTTGCCGCCCTGCTTGAAGACCGGTATGTAGACTGAGCGTTGTCCGTCGATGCGTACGATGTTGTACTGGAGCGCGCCCGAGTCCTCTGCCTTGCCGATGTCGGCGACGAGGACGGATGCGTTGCCCACCGACTTGAGCGGCATCTGATTCATCGAGTTCGCGTCGGGAAATTGGCTGTTGGCGTAAATGTTGAAGTCCTTCGACCCCACGCGTACATCCCCAGCAGGGAGAATCAGATTCGAGTTGTTGACCGACTGCACTACGTCGTTCAAGCTAAGATTGCGCGCCTCCATCTTGAGCGGGTCCACATACACCTGGATCTGACGGTAGGTTCCCCCATATGGTTGCGGAACCGAAGCGCCCTGCACGTTTGATATCTGGTTGCGCACCTGAAACTGCGCGATGTCCTTCAGATTCGTCTCGTTCAGCCCCTGCCCCTTCAAGGTCACCAGACAAACCGGCTGTGTCGAGGCGTCCATGCCCAGAACCACTGGGGGCAACGTACCCGGGGGCAGGCGCCGCAGGTCCGCCATGGCCAGATTGGCAATATTGCTTAGCGCAGAATTGGGATCCGTACCCGGCTTGAAGTAGATCTTGATCAGGCTCACACCCGTCAACGAACGCGATTCGCTGTGGTCAATATTTGCACCCAGGGTAAAAAAGCGCTCAAACGTATTCGTAATGTCGGCTTCAATCTGTTGTGGCGGCATGCCGTTGTAAAAGGTTGCCACCACGACCACGGGCATGTCGATCCTGGGGAACAGATCGACCGGCATGCGAACGACGTTTACCATCCCCACAAGGGAGACCATCAGGCACAGCATGATGATGAAGAAAGGATTGTTGAGAGCAAACTTCGGCATTACTTCGTACCTCCGTTAATCGCCATCACTGCACCATTCTTCCGAGTCGGGCGCGGGCGTCCATTGCTAAAACGACTTCTGATGCGAATTGCCATTCTTTATGCCTCCCCTGCAACCGCGGACTCCTTTTCCCGCGCGCCGTGAACGATCAGATAGACTGCCGGCACAAGAAAGACGGTTACGATCACAGAAACTGCGAGGCCGCCGATGACTGCACGCGCCAGCGGCGCATATTGCTCGCTCCCAGGCTCCATTCCGAGTGCCATCGGAATCATGCCCAGAAGGGTTGCCAATGAGGTCATCAGAATTGGGCGCAGCCGTATTTTGCAGGACTGCACCACGGCCTCCAATAGCGGAAGTCCCTGCGAAAGCAATGTTCCGGCGAATTCGACGATCAGAATGCTGTTCGAGACAACAATGCCGGTCATCATGATCACGCCCATCAAGGACATGATGTTCAGTGAACTGCCGGTTACCAGAAGGATCATCACAACCCCTGCCAGTCCAGGTGGAATGGCCATCAAAATGATGAACGGATCGATGAACGATCTGAACTGGGCCATCAGGATCAGGTAGACCATCAACACTGAAACAATGAGCCCCACGCCAAACTCCGCGAACGACCGGTTCATGCTGACCACTGCGCCTCGCAGGTTCAGGACGGTATTCTTGTCCGTCCCGGTATCCGCGAGAAGCTTTTTTATATTGGCACCTACCCCTTGCAGCGCCTCTGTCTTTGTCGCAACATAGATGTCAATCACACGCCGAATCTGGTAATGGTCGACTTCCGTCGGTGTCGTGATCTGCTTGATACTCGCAACCGAGCTCAGTGGCGTATATCCGGCCGTGTGATCACCACTCAACAGTCTGCGTGACTGAGCACCAGCCTCGTGGGCTTCCTGCATCGGGCTGTATCCGGCTGGATGAACACCACGAAGAGGAACATTATCGAAGTCCTGCATCGACATGTTGTTGATCAGTTTGTTCGCGTACTGGACCGTCACCATATAATTGTTGCCGCTCTTTGGGTCGATCCAGTAACTGGGGGCGACCATGCCATCGGAGGTCATGGCAGTAATTACGTTCTGCACCACATCTTTGGCGGAGAGGCCGATCAGGTTGGCCTTCTCGCGGTCGATGTTCAGGGCAATGCCTGGGTAGTCAATATCCTGCGGAATATAGACGCCGCTCACGTTCGGCATCGCCTTGATCTTCTGGGAAAGATCTTTGGCAAGTGCGTAGGCCCTATCGATATCCATCGAGCTAACCTGGATATCAATCGGAGCAGGCAGTCCCTGGTTGATTACGCTATCCACCAGGCCTCCCGCCTGAAAGTAAGTGACAAGCTCAGGCATCTCGGTGGAGAGTTTCTCCCGCACACGTTGCATATATTCGTAGCTGGCAATACGATGGTCCTCTTTCAGGCTGACCTGCACGAAGGCTGTATTCATTGAAGCGTTGGTTGTATAGATGGCGGAGAGGTCAGGGTAAACACCGATGTTTGACACGATCATATCCAGATCGGCCGGTTTGACGACGCTGCGAATAATGGTCTCGACCTTGGCGATGTCATCGTTGCTGACTTCAAGCCGCGTGCCACTGGGCATCCGTACATCGATGACGAATTGGCCAGGATCGGTGCGCGGAAAGAAGGCGCGTCCGAGAAACGGGAAGAGCACAAGCAACGTGAGCGCAACGCCGCCTAGAATCGCTGTAGCCGTGAAGCCTGGGCACCGCATTGCTCGTTTGGCAAGGCCTTCATACCATGTGAGCAAGCTTTGAAACTTCTCGTTGAACTTGTGTTCGAAGCGGGCAAAGAAGTTTGGTCTATTGCCTCTCCCTTGTGTTTCCTCATCTCGCAATCGGATGAAGTTGGCACAGTAGAGTGGCACCACTGTCATGGCGAAGAAGTACGAAGCGAAAATCGAGAGCACGACACCGAGAGCCAGGGGTGTGAAGATGTATTTGCTGATTCCGGAAAGAAAGCTTACTGGAAAGAAGACGATAGACGTTGTTGAGGTTGCGGCAAGGACAGCAAGCGAGACCTCCATGCCTCCCTTTTCTGCTGCCTCTCGGGGCGGAAATCCCAACTCCATGTAGCGAAAGATGTTCTCCAGAACCACTACCGAGTCGTCGATCAGGCGCGAGAATGCCAGCGCCAATCCACCCAGAATCATGGTATTGATCGAGCCGCCCATTGCACTTGTCAGCAGAAGGCATACAAGAGCTGAAAGCGGAATGGAAAGCAATACCGCGAAAGTTGCTCTCGGACTGCCGAGGAAGACAAGAATCATGATGCCGGTGAGCACGAGGCCGATGCTGGCCTCCTTGACGAGATTCTCGATGGCGAGTTTTACAAAGATCGACTGATCGAAGACCACAGCTGTTTTCAGAGAAGCCGGGATGTCAACCAGATGCTTTATGGCGGTCTTCATCCCATCGACAATTGTGATGGTGTTGCTGTTGCCGCCTTGCTTGAAGACGGGTATGTAGACAGAACGCTGTCCGTCGATGCGCACGATGTTGTACTGGAGCGCTCCCGAGTCCTCTGCGTTGCCGATGTCAGCCACCAGCACCGATGCGTTGCCCACTGATTTGAGGGGCATCTCGTTCATCGAGTTTGCGTCCGGAAACTGGCTATTGGCGTAGATGTTGAAGTCCTTCGAACCGATGCGCACGTCGCCGGCGGGAAGGATCAGATTCGAACTGTTGACTGACTCCACCACGTCATTGAGGCTGAGATTGCGTGCCTCCATCTTTACCGGGTCCACGTATACCTGAATCTGACGGTAGGTTCCTCCATAGGGCTGCGGCACTGAGGCGCCCTGGACATTCGATATCTGATTTCGCACCTGGAACTGCGCCATGTCCTTCAGATTCGTCTCGTTCAGTCCCTGCCCTTTCAACGTCACCAGGCATACCGGCTGCGTCGAGGCATCCATGCCCAGCACCACCGGAGGCAGCGTGCCCGGCGGCAAACGTCGCAGGTCCGCCATGGCCAGGTTGGCTATGTTGCTCAGAGCAGAATTTGGATCGGTGCCCGGTTTGAAGTAGATCTTGATCAGACTCACACCCGTCAGCGAGCGCGATTCACTGTGGTCGATATTGGCGCCCAGCGTAAAGAAGCGTTCAAAGGTATTTGTAATGTCGGCTTCGATTTGTTGCGGCGGCATGCCGTTGTAGAAAGTCGCCACTACAACGACGGGCATATCAATCTTGGGAAATAGATCGACTGGCATGCGCACGGTGTTGACCACACCTACGAGGGTAACCATCAGGCATAGCATAATGATGAAGAACGGGTACTTGAGAGCAAACTTCGGCATTACTTCCCACCTCCGTTGTTCTCTTGTGCTTCCGCCTTCATGTCGATCACGCCGCCCGATTCGCGCATAGCATCAGAAGAGGGTGTCTGGGTGAGGATTGGAGATACCTGTTCACCTTCGGTGTAATTCTCCTGACCTCCGAGAACCACCCGATCACCAGGTTCGAGGCCGCTCTTGATTTCAGCTAACTTCGATCCCTGAAGGCCAACCTCTACTGTCCGGATGCGAATCCGATTACTCGCATCCAGCGAGTAAACCGATTCCCGATTTCCCTTCAGCACCAGCGCCTCGACCGGAATGGTGGTTACGTTGGACGCACGCGCGAGTTGCATTTCAGTATTGGCGTACATACCCGGCGAGATAGAGAGGTCCTGGTTCTCAACGTCGATCTCCGTCTCCATTGTCCGTGTTTCAAAGTTCACGTCACGGGTAAAGCGCACGATTTTCCCCGTGAAAGAACGCCCAATGGCGTCAACGCGAACCTGCATTGGGTCTCCGATATGGACAAACTGCACGTCGTTCTCCGGGATTGGCATGCGCAGGCGTAATAGGCCGCTCTGGGAAAGCCGCACGATCGGAATGTCTTGTTCATTTGAGTTCGTTCCGCTCTGGATCAGCGCGCCAGTATCGGCATATCGCCAAACGATGACTCCATCCAGCGGCGCAACCACGTTGGTGTAGTTCTGGAGCGCCTGCACCCGGTCGTTATCAGTGTGAGCCACCTCCGCATGCTGCTCCGCGCCTGCTGCGGCGGCCTTGGCTGCATCTACCTGCGACTCCGAGGACAGGTCCTTGCTCTGCGCATCATCCAGTTCCTGCTGCGCAATCAAGCCTGGTTGTGCCTTTGATGTCTCAAGCAATCTCTCATAGTCAGCATGGAGCGCCGAATGGATGGCATCTGCGCGCTTGATTTCATGCTGCGCGCGAAGTAGATCGTCCTTTGCCCGCTGCATTTCGAATACAGTGCCCTTCAATTGAGCATTCAACTCCGGCACTTCCAATACCGCCAGAGTTTCGCCTTTGCGCACCCGATCTCCTATATCCACGTTGATCTTCGCCATGAAGCCAGTCACCTTGGGGTGAACATCCACCACCTGGTAAGGCTGGAACTGGCCGGCCAGGCTCAGCGTGTGAGCGATGTCTCCGCGCATTGCCGTAGCCACTTTAGCCGATGGAGGCTCCGCGACGTTCGTACCGGAGTGTTGACTCTTGAAATCGCACGCAGCGATGCCGGCCAGGACAGGAAACATCATTCCCGCAGCGAGGATCGATGAGGATCGCTTTCGCATATCTCGAATGCCCCTCTAAATGACATGTGGGTTGTAGGGTCAGAGATGGCAGGACACGTTCCCGTACAGAGAACGCATACCGCTGCATTCGACCATTGAATCTGATCAAACGCTTCAGCTTTGGCTGTTGGGGAATGGCTAGGCGAGGACGGGAGGGGGGCGAACGAAGTAGGTTCTTAAGTGAGCGCGACGGAGAGGGCGCAACCGGTTTGCACGTTGTTCCCTCTGGCTTGATAACGGCGGGTTCAATGTGCTTAGGATCAGCAATAAAATGAAGCCGACGACAGAGAGTACGGTGTAAACAACCTTCGTAGATGTTCGTGTCCGCACGACCAACGGGCTTTCGGCGGAATTGGACCGCTCGTTCTTGGAGAGCAGTTTGGCCGTCGGAACATGGTGAGAAGGCGCCTCAGGCGGGTCGTACAGGGAAAGCTTGTATTGCAGGCCCCAAATAAAGACGCAGAAAGCCAATCCGGTGAACGCGATGGCGCCAATGCGACTGAACGGCCGATTTTTGCTGCAACGATTCATAGCCACCGAAACTTAGGATTCAGGCCTACAGACATTAGGTGCTGCAACAGATTGCCATAGCGGGGAGGAGAGAACTCATGCTCTTTGATAGCACAACCGCACAAAAAGGTTGCTCAATCATTTTCTATCTATCATAAGAAAGACTTTCCGATTTAGGGATGCTGCACAGAATTATCCCGAACTTTCCTTGGAATCGTACCGGGCTGGACCGGGCCCTGCGGAGGAGAATGGACACCGATTCGGGTTGTCGAGATGGGTACATGCTAGGAAGCATGGCTTCGTTCACGGCGCCAATGACGGGAATTAAAGACGACAGGGGTGGAGCTCCAGACGGTTTGGCCTCAGCGATCAAGAGCCTGAGGAAGGATCCACTCTGGCCTCACCTCCCGGTCAATTGACTCAACCGTCCCCTCCCCGATGTGGGCAATCGAACAGACGATAAAATGCCACTCAACTGGCTGTGTCTACAAATGAATGAATCCAGCCCGGATTAAAGCAAGCGATCCCACCGCGACGAAGAGCCAGAGAAGAACCCCCTAAAGGAATGGTCGAATGCCCACTTCACGGAGAGTTTTCATCGAGAGCCCAGTTCCAATCAAGAAGAGCGTGACTGTAAGACCGATAACGCCAAGATGCTTCAGCACCGGATAGGCAGACTGGAAGATGTGAAGGTAAGTATTGGCCACCGCCGCAAGGCAGAAAAAGAGAATGAACCAGGGCCATTGGATGCGTGCCTTGCTCTTGTTTGCCATTGCGGTTCCGATTGAAAGCGGCACGATCCATAAGGCGCGGGCCAACTTAACGGTTGTGCCGACGGCAAGAGCAACGGCGCCGTACTTCGCTGTAGCGCCAACAACAGAACTTATGTCATGAATGGAAAGCGCCGACCACAGGCCGAACTGAGTCTGCGTCATGTGCAATGCTGTCCCGATTACCGGGAAGGTGAGTAGTGCGATCGAATTCAGAATGAAGACAGTTCCGAGCGAGACGCCAATCTCTTCCTGGCTCGCATTGGTGATCGGTGCGACTGCACGGAATTAGGACAGTACCGAAGACCACGAGACGGAAGTTTTCGAGGCTCGCCATTCGATAATTAGAACCCCAGTTTACTGCGTGCTGCGACGGTGCGGCTCCATGACCGGTCGATTTTGCGGGCGAAATATCAGGAGCGGACTAGGCCTGATCCGCGATACCCCGCGACCCAGATGTCTTAAGGTCAGTGAGTAGCGAGAAGACTGCGCAGCGAGGCTTCGATCTTACCGGGATCGGTTTCGCCTTGGAACTTCGCACGCACTATCCCATTCCGATCGATGAGGAATGTCAACGGCAGGCCAAGTACGCCGCCATAGCGCTGACCCAGCGTCGCATCACCCATGGCAACGGGGTAATCGATGCGTTGTGCGTGTATCATCCTGCGGACCGGTTCTGAATCGTCGTCCATCGAAATCCCAATTACCGCCAACTGCTGCGGCCCAAATTGCTCTTGCCAGCGGGCAAACATAGGCATTTCGACTTGACATGGTGCACACCAGGTCGCCCAGAAGTTCAGCAGCACAACCTTGCCGTGCAGTCGAGCCAGATCGATGTTATGGCCGGTGAGGTCGCGCCTTACAAACTCCGGAGCCCTGCGACCCACCAGCGATTGTGTCCCAATGGTCTGCGCCCCCGCTTGCGGCAGGAGGGTGAGGAGCAGAAACGTAAATCCCCATCGGAGCGCAAGGATGCTCGTTCCGTTAAAACGCTTAATGCGCAACCGGATACCCTTTGCTAACCCAGTCGCTCCCGAAGTTATCCGCGATGTAGAGAACTCTCACATTTGTAAACCCAAGGTCGCTTAGAGTCTTGTATGCGCCTCCCACATTCGGGCAGCGGCTCCATGGGCAGCAACCGCAATAGAGCACTATGAACCTGCTCTTCGCCAACATCTTCACGCGATCACGAAGCAGGTACAGGCCATCCTCGCGCGAGCCTGGTCCTGCGTACTCCGAAGTTGGGATATGCGCCTGGTCAAACATGACGCGCGAGCCGACCTGCAGGATCAACGGCTGGACCGCATGGGTAGAATTCAGCATCGTTTTCAGTTCTTCCGGCTGAATCAGTTGGGTCGAGGGAATGGTTGTCGCAGCGAGCGGAAGTGCGGACTGCGCACGTGCCGGAGATTGGATCAACACGAATGTAATTACGGCAACGCTTCCCATCGTGGCGATCGATCTAATTCTCATGTGGGGCTCCGAAACCAGTATATCGAGTAAATCGCGGCCTGAGACTTTGACCCTTAGAGGGTTACTCGGACTGGATGTTTGCTCGTCTCATTTTGATAGACCAGTTCGCACAACCTGGACACGCTGGCGCTCTTAAGCGAATAGACAACGCTGCTCCCCTCGCGTCTGCGTCGCACAATGCCAGCTCCGTAGAGGATTTGCAAGTGCCTGGAGACGTTTGGCTGATTTCCATCGAGCGCGTGTACCACTTCGCCAGCCGTCATTGCTCCTCTCATCAACACCTGCAGTATCCGGAGACGATAGGGCTCTCCCAAAGTGCGAAATCGAGAGGCAACGCGATTCAACATTTCATCACTCATTCTCAATTGGCACGAACCGTGATTCTGGACCATCTCTAGCTGGTCATTCTCGTATCCGTCCATTGGATTCAGATTTCCCTGCCCACCAGATCGGGGACTTTGAGCTCGACCTCGATCTGCGGAGGGTTGAGGAGCGTGTTTTTCACTAGACAGTGTTCGACAGAGCGCATCAAGCCTTCACGTTGCTCGGTCGTGAGGTAGACAGGACTGTCGACGCGGATTTGGAATTTGCCGAGTCGCGAGGGGCTCTTGAGTTTTTCGGCCTCGACGGAGACCTCCACGCCTGTATTTGCGAGATTGCGTGTTTTCAGATACTGCACGGCATAGAAGGCCGCGCAAGATCCGAGCGACGCGAGCAGCAATTCCGGAGGCGTCATGCCGGAGTTTTCCCCGCCATTCTCTTCCGGCTGGTCGCAAATAATTGAGTGTGATCGCGAATGAATCGCAAATTTAACCTGGTCGAGATGAGTAATCTTTACTTCCATCATGGTTTTCCTCTTCCATTAGAAGAAAGGCACGAGGGCTGCTATTCGTTACAGAATCGCGAATGCTTTTTCTTTGACGGGCATAACCAGCATACGCAGATACTCGCGGGTAAGGAGGTCGCGCAATCGAGGCGCGACAGCCGGGTCACAGGGAATCTCCAGGGACCGGCATCGATCGATGGCAGCGCGCAGGTCGCGCATAAATGCCACACAGGCTGGACATGCCTCGATATGTGCGCGCATCTTGTCGCAGGTAAGCGGTTCCACCCTGCCATCCAGGTATTCGGAAAGGTTGGCGAACAAATCGCGGCATTCCGCAGGACGCTGCCCGTTCCTGGCTTTGGCAACTTTTCGCTTCTTCACAGAGGGCTTTTGAGCATTCTGCACTTCAGGAACTCCATGCAGGAGTTGGTTCATCTCTTTGCGCACGCCTAGACGTGCCCGATGCAGTCGAATGCGGACCGTTCCCTGCTGAAGCGAGAGAACCTGTGCAACCTGCTCGGTGGCCAACTCCTCCATATCGTGGAGCACGAGAACAATGCGTAACGTGGGCGGGACGCGCAGGATCGCCTGGTGCAACAGTTGGTGCTGCTCGGCCGCGAGGATATTGCCTTCCGGCCCCACCGCGGCATCCGCAAGCAGTCTCCCCAATTCTTCCTTTTCTGGCATTAACTCGTCGAGCGACAGGAGGTTCGTCGGTGCGTGCGCAGGCTTGCGGCGCATGCGCCAGCAGCGGTTTCTAGTGACGGTGTAAAGCCAGACGGCCAATTGTTGCGGAGACTGAAGTTTGGCGAGGTGGCCGATTGAGCGGGAGAGCACCTCCTGCATGGTGTCCTCCGCATCTTCCGGATGCCCGCAGACCTTCATGCTGAAGGAATAGACCGTATTCTGCAGCAAACCGATAGCCTCTTCGACAGCTTCCGGAGTGTTGCGGCGCAAAAGGTTTGTGGCTCGGATTAGTTCAGGTCGCATCGCAAGGGATTGTCGTGTGCAAGATCAGTATATTCTCCTGCGTCGTGAAGAGAGCCCTTCGCCCCGGAGACTCTTCGATCCACCGCGCCGAACATTCAGCAAGAATGGCCCTTCGCACAGGGAAACGTTGCGACACCGGCTTTCAAAGCTGCCTCGATCATCTGAAGGCAGATTGGAGATACTTTCTTTAGCCAATCCTGCTCTTCGCCTCTTTCAGGCTTGGAGTCAGCAGCAAGCCATGCGCGCAACAAGGCAAGTGCGAGCCCCCTCTCCGCGCCAGGGCGACTTTCCTCCAGTCGAAACATCTGGCAATAGACTTCATCTTTGAGCTGTTCGCTTTGATTTCGACACGACTTGTTCGACCTGACTGCTGCTTTCCGCGGCGTCATCGCTGCGTGACTCCTTCTCACTTGGCAATGCCGCAATCGACATTCTTCAGGCCCATTGCGCGGAGGATGTTCATGGCCGGGCACCAATTTGTGAATGCCGATTGCAATAGGTTAAGCCCGACGAAAACCGTTAGCCAGAGCCAGTAGAGGGAGAAGAAATGTGCAAGAGCAAGCGACAACAGTACCATAATGCATGCCATCAGGCGCACACCGCGTTCGACTGTCATTTGAGATCTCCAATTCCTGTTTCGGGGTTTAGATCCGCCGCCAAATTGCGGCCTGAGAAAGCCATGTAGTAAAGGACAGGTACTGCGAGCCTGGCCAAGAGCGTTGATGCCGCTTCTCCCGCTATCAGCGACAAAGCCAGCCCTTGAAAGATGGGGTCTGGCAAGATAACGCTTGCACCCGCTACGACTGCAGCGGCGGTCAACAGCATAGGGCGAAAGCGCACTGCGCCCGCGTCGATGACCGCTTCGGCCAAGGGCATTCCCTGGCGTTGCCGCACAGCGATGAAGTCGACAAGGATGATTGAGTTGCGAACGATAATGCCTGCGCCCGCGATGAATCCGATCATCGAAGTCGCCGTGAAGAATGCGCCCAGCAACGCGTGAGCAGGCATGATGCCGACCAGGGTGAGTGGAATGGGCGCCATAATCACCAGAGGCACGATGAAAGAGCGAAACCACCCAACAACAAGCACATAGATGAGTACCAGCACGGCGGCAAACGCCAAACCCATGTCGCGGAAGACCTCAATGGAGATGTGCCATTCGCCGTCCCATTTCATCGAGTAGTGGTCTGTCGATTCCGGCATCGCGGCGTTATATCGGGTCAACGTGTATCCGGCTGGAAGAATCAGGTGATCGAGTTGCTTGTTCATCTTCATGATCGCGTAAACCGGACTTTCTTCCGCTCCTCCCACATCGCCGGTGACATACACAACCCGGCGCAGGTTCTTGTGATAAATGCTGGGCTCGATGGTCTTGTGCTCAACGATAACCAATTCGCGCAACGAGACCATTCCTCCATCTGATCCCGGCAGGCGGATGTTCTCCAGGCCCTGCTCTGAAGAGCGGTCTGCACGGTCAAACTGGACGATTGCAGGAACAGGCTCCCGTGCCGTCTGATCGTGCATCAGGCCGACCTCTGTTCCCGAGATCGCAAGCGCCAGCGCATGGGCGACGTCGGATACGGCAATGCCGTGCTCGGCGGCCTTCACTTCATCCACGCGCATCACAAGTCTTGGTTCCGGGTCTTCAACATACCAGTCGGTGTCAACCACCCCGGGCGTCTGTTGAAAGATCGACTTGATCTGTTGCGCGACCTGAGTTTGGCCGGCGAGATGGGGACCGTACACTTCGGCAACCAACGTCTGAACAACCGGAGGCCCCGGGGGAACCTCGCTCACCTGAATGCAGGCGAAGTACGCAGCGCCGACTGCGTCAAGCAACGGACGAAGCCGTTTTGCAATTGCATGACTCTGCACGCTGCGCTGGTTGGCCGGCAACAGGTTCACCTGAATGTCAGCCTGATTTGACTGACTACGCATGTAGTAATGGCGCACTAACCCGTTAAAGTTGTACGGGCCTGAAGTTCCGGTATACGTCTGGTAGTTCAATACCTCCGGCTGTCGTGCAAGCTCGTCGCCAAGGGCTTGCGCGACTCGAGCCGTTTGTTCCAACGGCGTGCCGTCTGGCATGTTAACGATCACCTGCAATTCGCTCTTGTTGTCGAAAGGCAGCATCTTGACGCGGACCAGTCCAAGCGGCACGAGTGCGATTGAGGCCAGGAGCAACACAACGACCGCGATGAGGAAAAAGCGGCGATGCTTTGCTGAATGGATGAGCGGCGACATAATCCTGCGGTAAAAGCGCGTGTTCCAACTCT
>Ga0302200_10000963_pt1 | contig 27824 bp, 17 predicted proteins | sample II_Bog_N3_1_FD_194585 | JGI IMG/M metagenome (GOLD analysis project Ga0302200, IMG submission 194585) | Peat permafrost microbial communities from Stordalen Mire near Abisko, Sweden - II_Bog_N3_1 | ecosystem: Environmental > Terrestrial > Soil > Wetlands > Peat | place: Sweden: Abisko... | reverse complement strand
AGCTCTGTCAGTCTGAGTTGGACAGCGCCAACACCTCCGGCGAACTGCACTGTCAGCTCGTACGTCGTTGACGACGGAACAGCGTCGCCTCCAACGACGGTGGCCGCCAGCGGGGTCACGGGCACGACGTACACTGTCACCGGTCTAGCGGCATCGACGACCTACTACTTCTCAGTGGCAGCCATTGACGCCTTTGGCACTTCGGCAGCTTCTACGATCATCAGCGACAAGACTTCCGCGTCCACTGGTGACTTTGTCGCCATCGCGGCCGGAGGTCCGGCGGAGAGCGATGCCAGCGGCGGAGACGCCAACTTCATCGCCGATAAATACTTCAGCGGCGGCGGAGATAACACGCACACCACAAAGACCATCAACCTGACGCAGCCTGGCGCGAATGCGGCTCCCATGGGCGTGTATCAATACGGGCGCGCCGGAGTTACAACCTACACGATTCCCGGAATGGTGGCCGGCAGCTCGCATTCAGTCCTGCTGCACTTCTCGGAGAACTACTACAGTGCAGCGGGAAAGCGCGTGTTTAACGTTGCTATCAATGGAACGTCTGTGCTCGCCAACTTCGACATCTACAAGACCGCCGGAGCCGAGTACGCAGCAGTGGAAGAAACGTTCACGGCTACTGCCAACAGCAGCGGTGACATCGTGATCGCCTTTACCAAGGGAACGGCAGATCAACCCCTGATTGACGGAATCGAAATCAGGTAAGACGAAACAATCAGTAACGCGTGCCGGCGGCACAACCCACCGTCGGCACGCATGTTTTCGAACCAGCTTATGAAATTGGCCTGTCAATTCCGGGCGAATTGATGAACAGCGGAGCATCGCCCCAATACGCCCCAAAGCGCCTGGATGAGCGCCCATTTCGTTCAATAAGCCAGCTGTTGATCAATTCGAAGAGCCAGTCGCTGATCAACGAATAAGGAGACCCATGATTCCCCAGCTCAACTCTGCAGTTAACTTCAGCGGCCCCGACGCCCTCAGGCCTGCCGGCGTAAAACTTGATTCCGATCCCGAGAGAGATTGTTCCATGGGTGGCAAGCGGCGACGGATTGGAAGGAGTTGGCTGGGCCTGATGATCCTGCTGCTACTGGTTGTGGCCATGTGCCCGATCGGTGTGCGCGCGCAGGGACCGGTGTCGCCACGCCTCTCGATTAATCTCGCCGCAGGTGTTCCGCAGTACATTGGGAATTCGGGGACAACTTCGACAGCGCCGCAAAGCAATTGGTGGGTTGAGAACAAGGCCGGGCACGGATATTCGGCCAGCACGAATGCTCTCTATACTTCCAAGACTTTTGTGGAGAGCACCGACACCACGGGAGCCTGGACGCAGGTAGGCCTTCCCTGGGAAGGCAGCGAAAACCGGACCTTTATCAATCAAACCTCAGGAGGCGGACAGGGTTCTCTGCAGCAAGGCGACTATTGGTATCGGCTGCACTTCAAGGTGGACCCAAAGTATGCGAGCCAGAAGTTCATGCTTTCCCTGGAAGGCGCGCACACGACAACCCAGGTCTACTTCAACGGCACGTATATTCCGGGCATCAGCGAGGCTACCACCTATACGGGCGTGACCCACACGGTCGGATTTATCCCGGTGATCGTTGAACTTCCCGTCGTTGCCGATGGCAGCACCGACAACGTGATCGCAATTTACGTTGGCGACGGCAATTCGTCGACCGCCCCGACTCCAAGTTTCTGCGAAGTCTTCCGTTTTGGCCAGTCGATGACGGGACTCTTCCGCAACGTTTATATGTATGTCACCAACCCGGTTCATATTCCGGAGAACATCTATTCGAATCAAGCGACCTGGGGCACCTATGTCCAAACGGTGTCCGAGAGCCCTGCAGTGGCCACCGGCCCAACCGCTGAATCGGCCGTCGTGGCCGTGCAAACGAATGTCGTCAACGAATCCGGGGCCACTGTGAACAATGTCACATTGACCACAGAGATCGTGGATGAGCTGGGGAACATTGTTGCGCAGCAAACCGCCCCGGCGGTGTCAGTACCGACCTGGAAGATGCCGACTGGAGGTGTGGCGCTGTTGCCGTCTGCGACTGATCCATCGCAACTGACGACCTCGGCGCTGCCGGCGCCAACGTTCAATCAGAGCATCACGGTGAACAATCCGACTTTGTGGTTTCCGAACAATTCAACCGTCGGAAAGCCATATATGTATCAGGTCTACCATATCCTCAGCGTGGCCGGAACCGTAGTGGATGCGGTTTCGAGCCCTCTGGGCATCCGTACCATCACTTGGGATACGAACTTCCCGTACTTCAATGGCGTTCAGATGCACTTGTGGGGCGGTGCCAGCCGCTACGATTATCCCGCTCTGGGATCGTCGGTTCCCGATGAGATTTGGTGGCGCGATCTGGCGCAGTTTACCGCTGCCGGCGGCAATGTGTGGCGTCCCGGCCACTGCTCGACGAGCGAAGAGTTTCTGCAGGCGGCCGATGCCTACGGCGTGATGGTCGACCAGCCCAGCGGCGACGGCGAGAGCAATTGGACAGCCGCTAACGTTGCGAAACATCCCAACGATCTACTTCTGAAGGAAGAGCTTCATCGCGACATGGTGATTTACGACCGCAATCACCCTTCGATTCTGGATTGGGAGACAGACAATGGCGGAATGAACTGGCCTCTCGTGGGTGTGCTTAAGTCCATCGACGGGTACTGGGATAACCTCGTCTCCGCGAATTCGCCCATAGTCAATCCCACCGCGGCTAATCGAACCAGCGGCGATGGCGTGGCATATCCCGCGCTCACCTATCCGAATGTGCGGTATGAAGGATCTCGTGGCTACGACGGGAGCACATCGCCGCCCAGTGCTTATGCATATCTCGACCTGTGCGACGGAGCCGGCTGCGAGACCGGACAGAAGCACTCCTACCCCGAGAACCCCGCGTTTGGCGCCGAGTATTGGACCAACAAAGGGGATGGGCGCGGTTTGACGTATGACTACGAACTGGCGTTCGTGGGACCGGTGATGAATCCCTGGGCGCAGGCTCGGGCGGCGAACACCTTCGGAATGTCGCATTGGTATTTTGCCGACACGCCGGGCGAGACATGCACGTGGCTTGAGTACGATAGCTTCGATTACCCGCCGGGCACGCCGGTCAACATGTCGAACTACGTTCGCTCGCTGGGTCTGTCCATGGTGGACCAGAACCGGTTCCCAAGGCTGCTCTATTACGTCTATCAGGCCAATTGGGTGCCTTACTCCATCAAGCCAGTTGTACACTTGGCGCATCACTGGAATCGCGCCTACCAATACACCTCGGGCACACCGATCCAGGAGAACGCATTCAGCAACTGCCCGGCAGTTCGCCTGCTCATCAACGGCAAGAATCAGGATCCGCTGACCGGAGCGGCCCTGGCCGATCAGGTTCCGAATGATTGGGAAGGCTACTCAGGCGCAGCCGGGACTACGGATATGTCCCAAAGTAGTACCACCCTTCCGGGGCAGGTTCACTGGATGGTGAACTGGGCCTCTGGCAACGTGGAGGCGGAGTGTTTGGACGCAGTCAACGGCACTCCGGTTTCGGGAGTCAGCGATACGCGGACAACCTTCGGTGCCGAATCCAAGATCGTTCTCACAGCGCTTCCTGAAGTAATCCGTCCCGATGGCACCAGTTTCGCCTGGACCGCGAACGGCTCGGATGCAGCATTGGTACAGGCCGAGGTGCAGGACTCCGCCGGTAACCTGGTGTACACCGCTGCGGACAATGTCACATTTTCGATCAACAACACCGCTGTGGCCACTTACAGGGGCGGCACGCAGCAGCTTGTGTACGATCCGGCGTGGGGCGCGACCTACTATCAGGATGCGTTCTCCAATGCCCAGACTACGGTTATCGGCGGCGAACCAAACGCGTTCTTCCACGCGCCGGGCGATCCCGAACTGAGTTTTGAAGGCGGACTGCAAAAGATAGCGCTGCGCAGCACATTCACTCCCGGAACCGTAACCGTGACGGCCACTGCACCGGGGCTGACATCTGGCAGTGTTACGCTCACCTCCGTTGCTCCTGGCACGGCCGGCGCAAGCTGCACTGCAGATCCCTCTGCGCCGACCGGCGTGACGGCTACGGGAGATTCAGATAGCACGATTACTGTGACCTGGTCGGCGGTTACTCCTCCAGCCAACTGCACCATCACCTCGTACAGCGTCTTCCGTGACGGATCGAGCACCGCCGTCGCCACCGGCCTGACGAGCACCACCTTTACCGATACTGGACTGGCCGCTTCGTCCACGCACACCTACACCGTGGAGGCGATCGACCAGAATGGTGACTCCGCACAATCGTCACCGGCAGCTTCAGGCAAGACGCTTGCAGCCTGCAGCGCGGTTCCTCCAGCTCTTACCGGTCTGGCGGGAACCGCTTCGTCGAATTCCATCAGTCTGAGTTGGAATGCGGTGAGTCTCCCGACTGGCTGCACGTTGCAGAACTACGTGGTATACAGCGTAAGTTCAGCCACCCCTCCCGTATACACGGCAGTGTCGCCGGTATCCGGTTCAGGCGCGGTCACCACCACAGGGTACGCCGTCACCGGGCTCAATCCATCAACCAGCTACACCTATGCAGTGACAGCGGTCGACGAGAAAGGCGCCTCGGCATACTCGACCCCGCCGGTCACTATCGAGACGACCGCCGCGCAATCCTGCACTGGGCTACCCAATACGCCGGAAGCGGTGCTCGCGACGGCCAACTCATCGAGCCAGATAACCGTTACCTGGGGAACCACTACGGCCACGGGCTGCACCGTGTACGCTACCGTGCTTCGCGCGACGACCTCCACTGGTCCCTACACTCAAATCGCAACCGGTATTCCGGCTGCGACGACGTTGCAGTATGTGGATACGGGCCTGGCCGCCAACACGACGTACTACTACGAGGTGGAATCGTATGACACAGTCGGAACGACATCCCCCTCGGCGTATTCCGCAGCAACGACATTACCAGCATCTTCCGAGTTCATTGCAATTGCCTGCGGCGGACCTGCCGAAAGCGATTCGAGCGGCGGCGACGCCAACTTCGTTGCCGATGTGGACTTCAGCGGCGGCGGAGACAACACACACACCACGAAGACGATTAACCTGACCCAGCCCGGCGCAAATGCTGCTCCAATGGGTGTGTATCAATACGGACGGGCAGGAGTTACAACGTACACGATTCCCAAGATGACTGCAGGCAGTACGCACACCGTGTTGCTGCACTTCTCTGAGAATTACTTCAGCGCAGCGGGCAAGCGTGTCTTTAACGTTGCCATCAACGGCACAACTGTTCTCTCTGACTTCGACATATACAAGACAGCCGGAGCAGAATACACAGCCAACGTGCAGTCGTTCACAGCCACGGCCAACAGCAGCGGCGACATCGTGATCGCATTCACTGATGGCACGGCCAATCAACCCCTCATCATGGGAATCGAAATACGGTAAATGGCACCGGAAAAAGAGAGCATTTCAGGCCAGCGCCGCGACGGGACACTGGCCTGAGTTCTCAAATCTGAATTTCTAATTCGAAAAACTGAATTGTGATCGGGAATTGTGCCAGACGGCGCACTGATATCACGCACGAGATAACCCGCGGCGCAGAGAGTGAAGCGGCACAAACAGGAGGATGTGTATGTTGAATCGATTTTCGGTAACCTGCAGCAAGATTGTTTTTAGAACAGTTCTGGTCCTGGCTGTGGTCTGTCTCTGTGGCTTCGCAGTCAATGCGCATGCGGCCGTTTCGGATGTCATAGCAATTGCTGCCGGTGGTCCGGCAGAGAGCAATGCCAGCGGCGGCGACGTCTCCTTCATTGCCGATACGGATTTCAGCGGAGGCGGCGACAACACGCACACCTCGCATGCCATCAGCCTGACGCAGCCCGGCGCGAATGCGGCTCCGATGGGCGTGTATCAGTACGGACGCGCAGGAAAGACAACCTACACGATTCCGGGACTGACGGCGGGAAGTTCATACTCGGTTCTGCTGCACTTCTCCGAGAATTACTTCAGCGCCGCGGGCAAGCGTGAATTCGACGTTGCCATCAACGGCACAGCCGTGCTCACCAACTTCGATATCTACAAGACAGCTGGCGCGGAATACGCGGCAGTGGAAGAGACGTTCACTGCTACGGCCAACAGTTCCGGGCAGATCGTGATCGCCTTTACCGACGGTGCTGCAAACCAACCGCTAATTATGGGAATTGAAGTCCGGGGTAGTGCCGCGCCCTCCTGCACTGCAGTCACTCCAGCGCCGACGGCATTGACGGTGACCGCGACTACTTCCAACTCGGTCAGCTTGAGTTGGACGGCGCCGACGCCTCCGGTAAATTGCACGGTCAGCTCGTATATCGTGGACGACGGAACAGCGTCGCCTCCGACGACCGTTGCTGCCAGCGGAGTAACAGGCACCACATATACTGTCGCGGGCCTTGCGGCTTCGACGACCTACTACTTCTCAGTGTCAGCCGTTGACGCGTTCGGCACATCGCCGGCTTCTACGATCATCAGCGACAAGACTTCGGCTGGGACTTCTGCTCCTGCTCCGCCGACCGGACTGACCGCTTCGCCGATTTCGTCGAGCCAGATTAACTTAGCCTGGACGGCCAGCACAACGGCGGGCGTAACGTACCTTGTCTTCCAGGACGGGAGCCAACTTGCAACCGTAAGTGGCACAACATATTCGAGCACTGGCCTTGCAGCTTCCACCACGTACAGCTATACGGTTGAAGCCACTGACAGCGCTGGGACATCCGCGGCGGATGGACCCGTTTCGACCGAGACGCTGGCTGGAGTTTCCGGTGGAGTGGCGCCTCCGACTTCGGTTACTGCAGTTGGATCTGCCTACAACCAGATCGATTTGCGCTGGGTTGCCAGCACGACTCCCGCTCCCAACACCGCTCCCGTGAACTACAACATTTACCGGAGTACGACGCCAGGCTTTACTCCGTCGGCATCGAATCTGCTGGGCACCACGATCGGGATCACGAACTATCTGGATAGCAACTATCCAGCTACGCTTAGCCCCCCGACTGGTCCTGGAGTTCAGCCCGATACAACGTACTACTACCAGGTTGTAGCCTCTACTTCTTCGGGGACTTCGACAGCTGTTGCGACATCAGCTACATCCCTTCCGGCTGCTGCGTCAACCGCTGCTCCAGCCGCTCTAACAGGATTGACCGCGATGGCGGAGAACGCCAACGAGATCGATCTGATCTGGAACTCGACCAACTCTGGAGTGGGGACGGTAGTGACGACGTATTACATCTACCGGAGCACCACGGCAAGCTTCACGCCGGCAACCAGCAACCAGATCGGCACCACCAAGAGCAACTGGTTCCAGGATGCGCTCGCTACCGCGTCGACTCAGTATTACTACCAGGTCCTGGCCAAGAACTCGATCGGTGATTCGCCGACGAGTGAAACAGTCGCCGCCGCAACGCCTGCTCTCGATTCCGAGCTGTGGGGAGGAGCACCTTTCTGGGATGCCAGCGGCATACCGGCAAAACCGGCAGGCGCTACCTTGATGGTGAAGTTCCTGAACCGTACGAACGGGAAGTACACCGACGATCAGATAACCTACTCGGCGAAAATCAACGGAACCACAGTTGATACGTCGATTGCTGCCAATCCGACTTACGCGATGGGAGCCAATTCGGCTGGACGTATGTACTTCTTCCTGAATGACCCAACGGGAAGCGAGAATAACACCAACTACTGGGACTTTATCGAGTTCACAGTTGGCGCCACCTCCATCAACATGGATACAACGCGCGTGGATGCTTTCGACGTCAAGCTCGCATTCAATCTGACTTGCAGCGACGGAACCAATGTGGCTCTCGGAGAAAATCAACAGACCTTCACGGAAGACCGATCGGTTACATTCCAACGTTATGCAAACGGGGTTCCTTCAACACCAGGGGGCGACTTCCAGTCGGATCTGATTTATGCTCCGTATCGGATCATTGAACCGGGCGGTGCTGGCTTCAACTCCGGTGGGGCTGATCAGAACTACTACGCTAACTACATCTCGGATATCTGGTCGTTCAACGGAATTACAATTCCTGAGGCGGGGTCGAATGGTTCCGGGTTAGGTTCCGCTCCTTCACTTTCCGCCGCAATCTACCGGCACACCGCACCGATCTCCGGCACGCCGGAATTCAACGCATCCGGAGCTCTAACTAACCCGGGGATGTGGGGAAATCCTGCCAGCTTCTATCAGTTGGAACCCTACGACCACTACGCGCAATGGATAGAAGCCCAAGCCATCAACATGCAGCAGTACGCCTTCCCGTATAACGATGCGGGTGGATATTCGAGCGACATCGGCTGCTCAAACCCGGATACATTGCTTGTAGCTGTCGGGTGGTAATGCACTGTCAATGACGAATGGCGAGTCTTCCGGTCAACAAGACGGGGGACTCGCACTTTGTTGACCAGATCGCAGCCGAGATGTACCAGGTAGCCAAGCCCATCAAGCGCAAGACATGAACTCAGATTTGGTTTGCTGTGTCTTCAACGGGACTTACAAAGTGATGGCGAATGGTCTGCGGGAGTTCAAGAGTGCGCGAAGTCTTCGTGCAATCCCAGCGTCTAAGGGCCGTGTGCAGAAGAAGACGTAGGTCCGAGAGGGGCGTCGCCCTGGCCATGTAGATCTCATCGAGGCTTTGCTTCATTGGGAGTAGCACATTACGGCAGTAATCTTCCAATTCGCCTTGCGGAATTCCAACCAGGAAGACTTCTTCCTGTGCAAACGCGATGGTTGCGGCACCCGTAATTCCCGGTCGACAACTTAACATTCCGGTCTGTTGTTCCGGGACTTTGGGCCGCGGTCCGACAAGGCTCATATCACCCTTCAACACGTTCACGAATTGGGGAAGCTCATCAAGTTTCCACCAACGGAGGAACCTACCGAGACCGGTAATTGCAGGATCGTCGATGGATGTAATATTGCCTCGTCTTTGGTTCGCGAGAAGCATGGTTCTGAACTTATAGATCGTGAAAGGAATTCCATTCCGTCCGACTCTTCTTTGCAAAAATAATGCCGGCCCTTTCGATGTAAGCCAAACCATACAGGCGACAATTAGGAGTAGCGGCAATAAAACGGGCAGCATTGCAGACACCAATACGAGATCAAATGCACGCCTGGCAGGAGACCGCACCCATGCGCTGAGTCGCTCCGCTTCCGAACGGTCGACGGAATGTTCCAATGGTGGTTCGGAGTCAAGCACGAGATGCTGGAGAGTCGGATCGTTCGTCAAGTTACCTCCTGTCGAATTGCATCTGTGATCATGCTCCGCCGTAAGCCGCGCAAACGCTTGCGGGCTGCGTTCGGTCTCGTCTCTGTCAGGGATTCAAGAAATGCAGAATCGCCCTTTCATCCGGCTCACTGAGGGAAGCTCGTACCCGCATATGGCGAACGACCGTGCCTGAAATCCGCGGAGAGAAACTCTGTGGCGCGTCGTGGCAGCGCGCGCAGTTTTGTTTGAAAACCTGTTCCCCCCGGCCTGTATCAGCGGGGGAGGATGCCTGCTTCACCTGGGCCGGAGACGCCTGGTTGCTTGCTTTGTGATCCGCTTGCTGCGCGCAAAGGGGCAGAATTGCGATGGCACCGGCAAGACATGTGAGAAGTAATAAAGTGCTCTTCATTTGCCCCTCCAGGTTGGAAAGAGAAATCGATAGACGATGCCGGTTTGCCAGATATTCCTGCTCCCCGTCGAAGAAAATTCGCGGGAATAGCTGGTATTGATGCGCACTTCATGAGGCAATCGGTAGTCGAGGCCGAAGTCTGCTTGTTGGGTGTTGGCGCCTGGAAGCCCATCGTTCGAATCGGGCCGAGAGCGGAATGTCTGTTGCATGCGGAACACCGGTTCGAACCGGCCTACAAAGCTTTCGCCGTTTTTGAAGCGGGATAAGCGGTAGTCGGCTTCGACCCAGTAGCCGCCGGCGTGGGCGCCTTTCGAAAATTCAGAACGCAGCCTGAGCGCTGTGTTTGGCGGTTCCCACCAAACATGGAAGCCCTCAAAGTTTTCGTGAACATTCTGGAGTTGTCTTCCGAACGATGCGCCCACCTCTAGGCGGCCCGTCGGGAAGTAAAGGCTTCCTCGTCCGCCGCTGGCCCGTTCGGCAGTGAACTGCTGGTTGGTGCTGGCAGCGGAGAAATAGACAGCGTAGTCGGCGGAGACGTGATCTGTTGCAAACGCCGATCCTCGCAACATGCCTCCGACGCTTGAATCAGTTTCCATAGTTCCCACACTGGAGGTCAGCGGTGCGTCCTGGAAATTGCCAATCCAGATGGGGCTCAGCCGTTCGTTGTAGGTTGCGAAGGGGGTAAGGAATTCGCCTGCCACGACGGTGAAATGTTTTGAGGCGAGCAAGTCCGCCTGGAGATAGTTGAGCCCCATGAACAAGTTGCTGTTGTATCCCGGCTTCCCGGCACCGTTCGGGGAGAATGGGTCGAGGATGATGGCGCGGCTCTCCACCAGAATGTGATTTCCGATGGGCGCGGCAAGTAAGGGCGAGATGACGGGTATGTAGGTTGTGTTTCCCCCGTTGGTGCTGGTTACAAAACCGATGCCTCCGGATATAAGAGGGACGTTTTGATCTTGAATCTCCTGAGCGGCGGCAGCCATTGAGGCCACGCAAAACGCCAGGGCCACGAGAATCGCGCGCCTGGCCAAATTGTGTCGAGGCACTTCAGCAATCAACATGGACTTAGTTTCATCTGATTTCAGTACCGGCATGTCATGGGAGCGTCTTGCGAATGTAAGCGCATTGTCACTTATGTCTGCGGCACGTTGCTCATTGAGTCGCGAACGCGCTCGGACGCTGCGGGAGCGATGTTGAAAGGAGACTGAATCTACCGGGCGAGACAAATCCCTGACAATCTCCTGACATGCAGATGACAGCATGCTTCGAATCATGGCCTAGGGTGAAAAGCATGCGACGGAAACTGCGCGAAAAAGAACAGCCTGCGCGACTTCCCGTGCAATCACCACAACGCCTCAGGAGCAAAATGATCAAACGTTTCGCAGGTCTCTTCGCACTCGTCGGCCTCTGTTTCTCGACTCCGCTGCTTCCGTTGTCGTTTCCGGCGGACAGCGCTCCCCGGCGCATCGAGGTGGTCGCCAAGCGATTCTCTTTCGAACCAGGCACTATCGAACTCCAGAAGGGAGTGCCGGTGATTCTAGTGTTGAAGAGCGTCGATGTTGCGCACGGAATCCGATTTCGCGAGCTGAATGTGGACGTGAAGGCCCCAAAGGGCGGGAGCGGGGAAGTGCAATTCACTCCTGAAAAGACGGGCGACTTTGTCGGTCACTGTTCCGTTTTCTGCGGTGCGGGCCACGGGTCAATGAGCTTGAAGCTCCACGTAACCGGATAATCATGCGACGCGCCGTTCTCATCGCCGCGACACTTCTTCTAGTAGCTGCGCTTGGGTGGTGTGGGCTTCGTCTGGATGGGTGCAAGGCGAAAACTCCTTCGAAGCTCGAAACGCACTTGATGACTTTTGCCAAACATCAATTGCTTTTTGGAAACAAGGCGCAGAAAAATCCACTTATCGATTCGCCCCAGACGGTCGCAGATGGGAAAGAAGCCTTCTCACACTACTGTGTGGCCTGCCACGGAATGGATGGACAAAACACCGGCGTGCCCTTCGCCGATCGAATGGCTCCTCCCGTGCCGTCGCTGGCTTCCTATGATGTTCAGAGGTATAGCGACGGCCAATTGAAATGGGTTATTGACTACGGTATTTGGCCTTCAGGTATGCCGGGTTCGAAGGGAACCCTGAGTGACGACGAGATTTGGTCCATCGTTGTGTATTTGCGCCATCTTCCTCCTGCGGGCAGTGTTGGGGAGCCGGAAATGTACAGCCATTGATTCCTATGAATGTCTTTCAATCTCAATCCGGAATTAGACCGCACCAAGGCGCGCGCACGTTGAAGGAGGCGGTGATCGCCAGTTTTCAGCGCTCCGCAATAGAAGTCGCGAGTCAATTTCGAAGTTATTCACTGGTCGATTGGCAGGGGATTCTTGTCTGGTTGGATATTAGCGGCATGGCTTTGTATCTGCTGGACCGAGTAGAAGAGTTGGGGATTGAAGACAGCGTCCCCGCTGAAATTCGAGAACGGCTGCAGCGCAATCTCGAGCAAAACCGGCAGCGGACGGCGGCCCTTCTGTGTGAGGCAGAGAATGTCGCCACGCTGTTCGAGCAGACCGGAATCCCATTCGCACTGTTGAAAGGAATTACACTGACGCCTGACTCCGTACCCAAGCCTGCTCTGCGGTGGCAGATCGATCTTGACTTTCTGATTCCGGAGTCGGATGCTACGGCTGCAATTGAAGTCCTGGACAGGCTGAACTATTCTCTGCATGCAAAGTTCGGAAACACATTGGAATTCAGGTCCGGCCCCTCGGGCAAACCGGACCTCGCAAATTTGTATCTCGCGCACTCTCAAAAGTCTCTTGAACTGCATATTTTGCGGCGTCAAGAGGGACTTTCGGATCGGTTGACGCGAGCAGGCGCCACGCTCTTCGATGGAATAAAGATGCCCGCACTGTCTGCAGCAGACATTATGGTGCAGCAGGCGTTGCACCTCTTGAAGCACCTCTGCGGAGAGCATACGCGCCTTTCGTGGGTGCTTGAATTGTCGCGGCATATTCGGGCGCGGCAGAATGACTACGCATTCTGGAATGAGGTGAGGGAGATTACGGCAGCGGAGCCTCAAGGCGATCTTGCGATGGCGATGTCACTCTGGTTGGTGGCCGAAATGTTTGAGTCGGCTCCCTGTATCAACAACAGGCAGTGGGCCGCAGATCGAATCCCTGATGGGGTGCTGTTGTGGTTGCGGCGCTATGCCCGCGAGTTGCTGCTGTCAGACTCACACGCAAGCAAACTCTACCTTCTGCTTCGCCGCCAACTGCCGAACAGACCCGATGTGAAAGCTACGACGAGATTGATGATTCCTCTGTGCCTGCCGGCCAGGATTACAGTGCCCGTTCCGGGCGAGACTGTGGCGGACCGTCTGGCGCGCTATCGAATTGAGGCGGTGTACAGTTGGCAGCGCCTTCGCTTTCACGTCTTCGAAGGGCTTCGGTTGGGAATCGAAGCGCTGTGCTGGGAGTGGAGAATGCCGAAGGTGCAACAGCGATGATGGCACATAGAACGAGCATCTGGCCCAGAGCCGCGGGTTTCTCAATCCCCAGCGCGATTGCCTGCCTGGCGTTGGTCTGTTTCGCGCTCGATGTCCGGGCACAAACTCAATCAGATGCCGGAACGCAAACGCAATCAGAGACCGGGGCACAAACTCAACCAGAGAGCGATTCGCAAACGCAGCAAGTGACCACGCCGATTTTGCAGCCTATCCCTGCGATGGGCTTTCCCGATACCTCCAACCGGGTGGAGTCGATGGAGAAGCCTAAGGAAGATTTCAGGAATGTGCTTGGCGCGTCTCAAATCATCGCCATTGCACAGGAGAATCCTGAAGTCATTCTCGAGCTGAAGTCCCTTATGGCCGATACGGCCCAGGCAAAAGGAATCACATCGCAGGCGGATGGGATCACCGATGAACAGCTCTTCGAGCAAATTGCGAGAAGTAAAGAGCTGCGCGCAAGCATTACTCATTTACTTGTGGCTCGAGGATATATCTCCGAGGAGGACGTTGAGATTGCTTCAATTGAAAATGCAACTGCAAATGCGGAGGAGAACGATCAACGGACTTCGGGCCGGATCGGTGACAGAAGCTCGGATGTTTTTTTAGAGGATCGCCAGAAGAACTTCGACACTCCGAATCCGGCAGGGATGAATCAAGATTCGGAAGCAATATCGAAGCGCAAGGATCAGGAGTCGCGATCACGGACCGCTGCGGCAGACCGCCGGCAGCCACTTCATCCAGAGCCGAACATCACGGATGAACCAAAGTCGCTTCACCGGGAGGCGCCTTACAATTTGCTTTCTCTCAGGGATCTCTATACCCAGATTCCCGACTCGCCGGAGAAACTGAAGCGATTCGGCGCCGAAATATTTACTCATCAAGGAGCAGCCGTTGACTCGAACCGTCCGACTTCCGCATTCGATTCGATGCCGCTCGATGTTCCCCTCGGTCCGGATTATGTGCTGGGGCCGGGAGATGAACTGAGCATCAGCATGTGGGGCGGAGTCTCACAAAGTTTCACGCGCCCCATCACGCGGGAAGGCGTTATCACGCTACCGGAAGCGGGTCAGATCCAGGTTGCGGGCCTCACATTGGGTAATGCGCAGTCCGTGATCAGCAGCGCGTTGCAGCCGCAATTTCGCAGTGCCCATGTGGCCATTACACTGGCACGGTTGCGCACGATCAGGATCTATGTGGTTGGGGATGTGCAGCGGCCCGGCGCCTATGACATCAGTTCGCTCGCATCCCCGCTGAGTGCGCTCTATGCTGCCGGTGGACCGACCGGCATCGGTTCGCTGCGCGTGATGCATCACATGCGCAACGGGGATTCGATTGGCGACATCGATCTCTACGACTTCTTTCTTCATGGCGTTCGGAACACGGATGATCATCTCCAGGGCGGCGACACTCTTGTGGTTCCGCCAGCGGGTCCGCAAGTGGCCGTCTATGGGGCTGTGAAGCGCCCGGCGATCTATGAACTTCGCGAAGAAAAGACGCTGGCTGCTGGTCTTGAAAATGCCGGAGGGTTAACAGTGGCCGCTGAATTGAGCCACATCACCATCGAACGCATCGTAGCCAACCAACGCCGCGAATTGATGCCGGTGCAAGACTCCGCAGCCAAGGGACAAGCGAGCGACACGGCAAACTTCGTGAACTTTGAATTGAAAGATGGCGACCGCATTCGGGTCGGCACCGTGCTGCCTTCGAGCGAGCGTGTGGTATATCTCCAGGGGCATGTTGCGCGCCCCGGCAAGCTGGCTTACCGCGATGGATTGCATCTTGCCGATGTGTTGCAGAGTTATCGCGACTTACTTCCGGAGCCGGCAGCTGGGGGAGAAATTGTCCGGCTCGTAGCTCCCGACCTACATCCCGAAACAATCGCCTTCAACATTCCCGACGTCCTGATTGGGAATGCGAACCCACCGCTGCAGCCTTTCGACACCATACGAGTTTTCGGCAGGTATGAGCGAGACTCTCCCAAGGTGTCTATTCAGGGCGAGGTACAGCACCCGGGATCTTACCCCATGTTTGAAGGAATGAGCGCGGCTCAACTGGTGCGCGCAGCCGGCGGTTTCAAGCGGGACGCGTCGCTGCAGGATGCGGACTTAATCAGCTATCACGTGGTCAACGATTCAGGAATCACCGTGGAGCGTCGCACCTTATCGATTGGGGCCGCGGTGCTGCAAAATGACGCGAAGGCCGATTCTCCTCTTCAGCCAGGAGATGTGCTGACTGTCCATCAATTGACGGGATGGAATGACATTGGCGCTTCGATACTAATCCAGGGAGAAGTTGCGCACCCGGGAAGTTATGGGTTCACGGAAGGCGAACATTTAAGCGATGTTCTGAGGCGCGCTGGAGGGTTCCGCGCCACGGCATATCCCGAGGGAGCCGTTCTGACTCGTCCCGAGGTAAAAGTGCTTGAGGAAAAAAGCCGCGAGGAATTGATCCGCCAGATTGAGGCGAGCTCTGCGGCGGCCCGCATGTCTCCAGGGCTGGCAGCCGGCGATCAGGCGTCAACACTCCAACTGATTCAGCAACAGCAGGACCAGGTGCTCACGCGGCTTCGCAGCCAGCCGGCAAGCGGCAGGCTCGTGATTCACATTGGCGGGCCGATCGATCAATGGGCGGGGACCGCCGCGGATATTGAGGTACGAAGGGGCGACGTATTGCGCATTCCCAAGCGGCCTGGATTTGTACTGATTAGCGGCCAGGTGTACAACGCCTCCGCCATCACTTTCATTGCGGGAAAGACCGCCGGCTGGTACCTCGAGAATGCCGGCGGATCCACCGCGATTGCGAACCGTAAGGAGATTTTTGTAATTCGCGCCAATGGCTCGGTTATCGGTCGACGTTCCGGAGGAGGCTATGACCACAATGTTCTTTCGACCAAGCTTGACCCCGGCGATGTGATCGTGGTGCCGCAGAAGATTGTCGGAACGTCAGTGGTCTGGCGAAACATCCTTAGCGCAGGTCAGATTGCGGCATCGCTGGCAATTGCCGCTGCCGTTGCAGGTCTGTAGGAGCGGAATGAGAGATCGGATTGAAATGCCGGTTTACGATCAAGTTTCCGCCGAGATCCCAGAGGCGCGAAGCGATTCGGTCGTTTCTCCCAATTGGATCGTGAATGCGTCTGTCCTCTTGCTGCATCGCCGGTTCCTGGTGAAAGCGGCGTTTATCGCATTGCTCGCGAATATAGCTATCGCGTTTCTGATTCCCGTGCGGTATCAATCGACCGCGCGCATCATGCCGCCTGAGACATCCGGATCGGGAACTGCATTGCTCGGCGCGCTGGCTGGAAAGGCACTGGGGGGCGATGTTCTTGGAGGTATTGCTGCGAGCCTGCTGGGCGGGCACAACACCGGTTCTCTCTTTATCAATCTACTGCAGAGCGACACGGTCACCGGCCACCTGGTTGATCGCTTCCAACTTCAGTCCATTTATCACAAGCGGTATCGCGCGGACGCATGCAAAGTTCTCATCCGCCGCACGCACATTGAGCAGGACAAAAAGAGCGGAGTCATCACCATCACTGTCACCGATGCGCGCCCGGATCGCGCTCGTGACATCGCGCAGGCGTATCTCGACGAATTGAATCTGATGGTGAACCGAACCAACACATCTTCGGCACATCGGGAGCGGATTTTTATTGAGAATCGCTTAGCTGCAGTGAGGGTGGAACTGGATAAGGCAGAGGCAGCGCTGAGCAATTTTTCAAGTACCCACATGACCATCGATCTTCGCGAGCAGACGCGTGCGACCGTTGATGCGGCGGCTAAGCTACAGGGGGAGCTGATTGCAACGCAGGGGGAGATGACTTCGCTTCATGAGATTTATGGTGACAGCAATGTTCGCCTGCGGGCTGCCGAGGCGCGCGCCGCAAATCTGAAGAGCGAATTGGCAAAAATAGGGGGCACTTCCGCATCCCTATCGAAAGGCGCGGAAGGCGGCAAAGATTCGAACGACACGGAGGAAGACTCTGGCGATTTTTCCTACCCGCCGCTTCGGCAGCTACCACGCCTGGCGGTGCCGTATGGAAACCTCTACCGGAACGTGCGGGTTCAGGAAGCCGTGTTCGAGTTGCTGACGCAACAATTTGAAATTGCGCAGCTTCAGGAAGCGAAGGACATTCCTGTATTAAGCGTCATCGATTCTCCGGGGATGCCGGACAAAAGATCTTTCCCGCCACGTACGCTAACGATTCTGATTCTGACCATTGTTGAAGGTCTTGCGATTTCGGTGTTCATTATTCTGCGCTTTCACTGGCGCGCCATCGATCCGGCCGATCCGCGGAGGAGGATTGCAGACGAAACTTCCAATGCGTTCCAGCGCGGCTTGCGCAAGATATTTGGCTACATTCGGAGGCCGGCATGAGCGCCTCGCTGCCTATCGCGCTGCTACGTCGCGGAGGTGATTCGATTGCTCTTCGTTTCCCTTTGACCGGGGAGCAAGTTGCAACGCGCGCACTGTCGTTTACAGCGGCTGCGGCGGGGTTCCTGTTCTCATTTCGAACCGTCCTCGTAATGATTGCGGCACGTTGGCTCAATTGGGGAACGGAGCCGGGAGTCATCGCGGGCGTTGTCGTCGAGATGGTGCTGCTGCTGATGGTCGCAATGCAAGCTGTCGGACCTGCCTCGCGGCCTGTTGCCTGGATCTTCCGTCTGCCGTGCATTCGCTGGGTCCTGGTTTTCCTTGCGTTTTCATGCTGCAGCCTGGCCTGGAGCGGGACCGCGTCGGCGGTTGCATCCTTCATGTACTGGGCAACCATGGCGGCCGACGTGTTAATTGTTTTTCTGCTGTTGCATAACCGGGCGGTTATTGACGTTGTTCATTCCATGATGAAGGGCTACGTGGTTTCCAGTGTGATTCTCGCGGCTATTGCGTGGATCATTCCCGCCGCAACTGACCTCCGTCTTGGCGATCTGGAATATTTCAACACCAATCAGATTGGGAATGTTTGCGCAATGGGTGTATTCATGGCACAGTTTCTCGCGAGTCGCAAAGACGGGCGATGGAGAGTGTCGGTGTTGTTCCTGATGTTGACGCTGGTACGTAGTCTGAGCAAGGCCACGCTGATTGCATTTGTTGTGAGCCAGGGCGTGATGCTGATCCAGGACAACTCGATGCCGCGCAAGAGGAAGGTTGTCATCGGGGTTTCAGCACTTGCACTCGGACTGGCCTTCAGCGGACTCTTCGAATCCTATTACGGCGTCTACACCACGGCGGGAAGTCAGGCTCAAACTCTGACAGGGCGTACGGGAATCTGGATTTACAGCTTGGACACCGGCCTGGAAAGCCCGTGGTTTGGAAACGGGATCGACTCGATGTGGAAGGTGGCGCCCCCATTTGGTCCCGAGATGTATGAGTCCCGACATGCGGAAAACGAAGTGCTCCAGCAGTTCTTTACATACGGATTGGCAGGAGTTGTAATGTTGACCGGAATCTACGGAACGCTATACCGGTCGATCCGCAGCTTACCGCGAAGCTCGACGCGCGTTGCGCTCAGTGGCTTGCTGCTGTTCATCCTCATCCGGGGCCTTGCTGAAGCGGAGCCCTTCGATCTTCTCCTCCCCCTTTGGAGCATCACCATGATCAGTTCGTATCTTGGCCGTTGGCCGCGGAGCCTGAAGGAAATTGGCATCCCGCAACGCTTTGCAACTTAAGGGGGGACCGCTCGTGAAAATCGTCATCGCCGCTTTATCCGCCCCGTGCAGCCTTAACGGCGTTTCGCGGCATGCGGCCAACCTCGCTCGCGGACTGCTATCGCTGCCCGATGCGCCGGAGGTCCACTTTCTTGCAGGAAGCTGGCAGAGAGAGATATTTCCATCCTCCATTGGACTCACCAATTCGCGATTTCACCTGCACATGATCCAAATCCGGCATAGTAACTTTGCCAGGATTGCCTGGTACTATCGGGATCTTCCGGCTATTGCATCGCAGCTTGAGGCCGACGTTATGCACATGGCCTATCCGTCGCCTGTGAGGGCTGGCGCATACAGGTGTCCCACCGTTGTCAGCTTGCATGATCTATATCCGTTTGAGATCCCCGAGAATTTTGGAATCGTACGAAGTGAAATTAGCCGGCGTCTGATGCGGCAGTGCCTTGGGAAAATTGATGCGATTGCCTGCGTTTCCGAATTTACCAAATCTCGCATTGCGAAGTGGTTGCCTTCGGAGGTGAGCCGAAAAGCCTTGACGATACCAAATTCGATCGCACCCATAATGCGAACCGGTGTCGCCCCACGACAGCTTAGGGATGGGCTTCCATTTGTTTTGTGCGTTGCACAACACAGGCAGAACAAGAATGTGCCACTGGCCTTGCGAATCTTCGCCCAGGCGTTAAGAGCCGCCACTCTCCCCGTGCAAGCTCGGTTCCTCGTCGTGGGAAATTCAGGACCGGATACTCAAAGAATATTGAATGAAGTTCGCAAGCTTGGCCTTCCCGATCGCGTGGTCCTCCTCAGTGGAATCAGCGATCAGGAACTTTTGTGGTGTTATGAAAATTGTTCCTTGCTTCTGGCACCATCGTCGATTGAAGGATTTGGATTGCCCATCGCCGAGGCCTTGACCGCCGGCTGTCCTGTAGTGTGCTCCGACATTCCGCCGTTCCGTGAGGTCGGCGGTGATCGCTGCCGCTATGTGCCCTTCGACGAGGGGATGATGGAAGGGTATCTTGAAGCCATCCAGCAAGCGTTGAACCAGCGGCGTAGAGTTCGAGCTCCGATGCAGCGGTTCGCACCCGTTTCGGTCGCAGCGAAGTATATGGAACTGTACCGGCAATTGGCAGGATTCCGCGACGTCTGGCAAAATGGTATGCTACGGCATCCTGATTCGCAGACTCGGGAGCTCGAGATCCCCTTGAATGAACGGGGATAATTGTCATTGCATTGTCATTTTCGCGGCGTATTGAAGTGAGGTCGGGTAATACGGAGGAAAATGGAAATCATGGGCAAGGAATCGGGTGTTGCCGCCGTGGAGCAGGATGCATCGCCATCTACAGGAAGCCTGGGTGTCATCCTGGTGGTCGAAGACGACCCAAGAATGCAGCGCGTCCTGCAGAGGATGTTTCTTGCCGAGCACTACGATGTCATCACGGCAGGTGACGGCCAAACGGGTCTTGATCTCTTTCGCACGCGCCACCCTATAGCCGTCGTTCTCGATCTGATCCTTCCCCAAATATCGGGACGCGAGCTGTGCCAGAGGTTCAAAGCTCTCTCCAGTGATACTCCAGTGCTTGTGGTCAGCGCGATTGCCGAAGTGGTAGATAAAGTTCTTCTTCTGGAACTCGGAGCGGACGATTACGTGACCAAGCCGTTCAGTCCCCGCGAACTCATGGCGCGGGTTCAGGCCGCTATCCGGCGTCGGAACAAGCCTGCCGCTGCAAGTTCGTTTCACTTCGCGGATTGCGAGGTGGACTTCAAAAAAATGACAGTCCACCGTAAAGGCCAGCCGATTCAACTCACATCGCACGAGTTCAAACTCCTCAAGTTCTTCACTGACCACGCCGAGAGGGTATTGAGCCGGGAAGAGCTCCTGAATGAGGTGTGGGGCTACAACTGCTATCCAACCACCCGGACTGTTGACAATCAAATTCTTAAGCTCCGGCAGAAGCTGGAACCGAATCCTGCTGATCCCCGCCACCTGCTGACCATCTACGGCGCCGGATACAAGTTCGTTCCCTGATCGAAATGGTGGACGAACCCATCACACACGCTTTCGCAACGCCGCCAAAACCTCCGACAGACAATCGCGGCTTGCGCACGCGCGCACTGCTGACACTCGCAATGGCCGGCATCATTGCGGGGACAATTCTGGTGAGTGTGCTTGCGATTCGTCAACCTCTTCAAGCGCTTTTTGTTGGAAACGTCTCATCGGATCTCGATAATTCAATCGCAATTTTTGCGAAATTCCAGGCGGAACGCCTGGTGGCGCTCGACCGTGAGAATGCCCTGCTGGCGGATTTGCCCAGTCTCAAAGCGTTGATGACGACAAACGATGAAAGGACAATTGATGACGGCGCGGTGAGGTTCTGGAAAGTGAGTGGCACGGACCTCTTCGCGCTTGCTGACCACGATGGACGCATTGTTGCCGCATTCACAGGTAGGTCATCTGCCGATGAAACGCTGCGAAAAGATCTTCGGTTGTATGTGAGCGGCGCTCCGAGCGATTTCTTCGTGAGTGGAAACCTCTTATTCGGTTGTTCTGTCCGGCCCATTTATTTTGGCAGCCAGTCTGAAGGCACTATCCTTGGCTACGTAATCAGCGGGTTCACCATCGACCGCCCGGCCGTCGAGCAACTGAGCCAAGCGACTGGTGTTGAAGCGTCATTCTTTTCCGGCGGGCAACTGCTGGCGAGTTCGTTGAAGCCCGAACTGGAGAAGCAGGTGTCGGCTGTTGAAACACCCAACACAGATCACACGTCGGGGCCATTCAAGGTGGTGTTCGGCGGGGAATCGTATCTCGCTGTCGTACGCAATCTTTCGAAGAATGGGACCGCCCCGCTCAGGCTGATCGAGTTGAAATCGCTCAATGAGGAAGAACGTTCCATCCGCCAAATCGACCGAATCATTCTTTTTGCGGGGTTGCTGGCACTGGTGCTTGGAACGCTCCTGATGCTGCTTCTCTCCCGCGCGGTGACTCGTCCGCTAGAGGAATTGGCCGCCGGAGTGCGCGCATTTGCTGAAGGAGATAGTGCATATTTATTGCCGTTCAAAGGCACTCGGGAAGTGCGTGAGTTGAGCACCGCTTTCGGGGGAATGCGAAAGGAGATCCGGCAGGCTAACCAATCTCTGCTGGAATCGGAACGGCTTGCGACCATCGGCCGCATGGCGAGCTCGGTCTCTCACGATCTACGCCACTATCTCGCCGCTGTCTACGCCAACGCGGAGTTCCTTGCCGCCGGCAACCTTACCCTCGAGGATCGTAATGAGATTCTCGGCGAGATTCGATCGGCGGTAAACGGGACTACGGATCTGTTGGAATCGCTTCTAATTGTAAGCAGGTCCGGGCCAGGTATTCGTCGTGCGAATTCTTCCGTCGCGTCCGCTCTGGAGAAAGTGATGGGAATGATCCATGCTCATCCAGATGCCGCTGGCGTTCATTTCTCAGTTCGAACCTGCGATCCCGGTTTGACCAGCGCCGTGATTGACGCGACACAGATCGAACGTGCCGTGTATAACCTGCTGTTGAACGCATGCCAGGCGCCCCGTTCAGGGGGTGCGCCCCGTACTGTCTCATTGGACCTTGAGGCATATGAGAAAGAACTCGTAATTGAAGTGACAGACAACGGAGACGGGATTCCTCCCGGCATTCGCAACACACTCTTCGAGCCGTTCGTCAGTGAGGGAAAACAGAAGGGCTCGGGCTTGGGACTAACGCTCACGCAACGCATTGCGGTTGAACATGGCGGTAGCGTGACCCTCGTGCGCAGCAGGCCGGGCGAGACGGTTTTCCGCATGTCAATCGCCAGGAGCGGCGATGTGCCTCTCACACTAGCATCGAGCCGCTCTGGAATGGAGATGTTATGAAAACAACGATCTCTACCAGATATGTTTTGAGACACCACTTCCCGCATTCGACAATGGCTTGTGTCGCCGCAATTCTTCTTTGCGTTTCTGCTCAATCAGCGACATCGCAGGAGAGTGTCGAACAGAAGATTGCGCGGCTTGATGGGCAAATGAGCCGTGTCCAGACGCAGCTTGAAGAGTCAGAAAGCGAACTGAAGGAAATTCAGCAACAACTATCCGCTCTGCGCAGTCAGGCAGGGCTTCCGGAAAAGGGCGCTGAGGATAACACTGCCATTTCGGGAGCTAAAGACCTGGCTGCGGCAGTCGACGAACTGCGCGAAAAGCAAGACGTCCTCGAGTCCCAGGCTGCTGCGCAGGAACAGGCAAAAGTTGGAAGTGAGTCGCGGTATCCGGTGACACTCAGTGGCATGATTCTATTCAACGGCTTTGTGAACACACATGCGGTAGACTCAGCACCCACACCGGCAATGGCTTTCTCCGGGCCCGGTGCAACAGGCGCTACGCTGCGTCAAACTATCCTCGGGATCGACGCCAGCGGACCGCACCTCTTCGGCGCGAGCAGCCACGGGGATCTTCGCATTGATTTCGACGGTTCCGGACTGACTGGAAGTTATGCGAATGCGATAGGATTTGTGCGCTTCAGAACCGCGCATGCAGATTTGGATTGGCAACACACCAAGGCGTTTTTTTCTCTTGATCGACCGATTATCAGTCCGGACTCGCCCACGTCGCTCACCGCCGTGGCGGAGCCTGCTCTGGCGTGGTCGGGAAATCTTTGGGCATGGAATCCACAAGCTGGGATTTCTGAGAAGCTTCCTATCCATCGGAATGCAGCCTTGCAGATGGAGGCGGCTTTGATCGATGTCGCTGACCCATTCAACCCCAATGCCAATTCATCGTCATTGCCGGTGGTCCCTCCCACTACGGCGGAACAAAGCCGCTGGCCGGGAGGAGAAGTACGCCTGTCTCTACTCAATCCCATCAACGATAGCGCGGCACATGTCGGGGTCGGCGGTTTCTTTGCGCCGCATAGGTTCGCAGCTGGATCTACCTACAATTCATGGGCAGCAACCATGGATTTTCATCTTCCAATATTTGCTCACCTCGGCCTGACGGGAAGCGCTTATCGCGGTCAAGCGCTCGCCGGCCTCGGCGGGGGAACCTACAAGGATTTCGTTTATCGCGTCTATCAATCTGAAGGCTACTTCAGAACACTGGACGATATGGGCGGATGGCTCGAGGCGAAGCAAAAGGTAAACGAGCGGCTTGAATTCAATGAGGCCATCGGCATCGACAACGTACCGGCCTATCAGCTTCAGCCCTTTGCGATAGCCGTCCCAAACAACTACTACAATCTTGCGCGCAATCGCACGTTCGCGAGCAATGTGATTTACAGGCCGAGCGCTTATCTTCTGTACTCGATCGAATATCGCCGCATTGAATCGTCATTTGTGAACTCGCCAACTGCCTCGAGCGATGTAATCGGAATCGCAGCCGGCTACAGGTTTTGATGAAGTCTTTCGGGCTGCCATTTCGAGTGCGTCGCGCGTTGCTTTGCGGGATTGCGCTACTGCCGCTTCAGACCCTTGCGCAGGGAACTCAGGCCCATGCCGTCGCAGAGCTGCATGCCCATATTGATATTGCTCCGGGGCAACTCAAGGGCCACCCACCCGCGGCGGTAGTCTGGCTTACGCCGATGTCCGCTGAGCCTGCAGACACGCCCCTCCATCCCAGCCGCTTTACTCTGGTTCAGAAAAACCGGATGTTCATGCCTCACCTCCTCGTGGTACCGGTGGGAAGCGTTGTCTCATTCCCCAACGAAGATCCTTTCTTTCATAACGTTTTTTCATATTTCAATGGCAAACGATTCGATCTCGGATTGTATGAAGCCGGAAAATCAAAGGATGTGACTTTTTCCCGTGAAGGCGTTTCCTACATCTTCTGCAACATTCACCCGGAGATGAGCGCTGTTGTACTCGCTCTCTCAACGCCTTACTTTGCTACGGCGAACCAAGACGAGAGTGTTCACCTTGAAAGCATCCCCGCCGGTGAATATGAAATGCACGTTTGGATTGAAGGCCTGACGCAGCCGGATCTGGAACGCCTGGTACGGCACATTCATCTGAGCCCAGGCAAATCAGAGTCGTTGTCGCTTGATGCGCGCGAGCTTTCTCGTGAGCCGGCGAGTCATCTAAACAAATTTGGCCAGCCTTACGATCGAACTCCCAAGCCCGCATACTGAATAGTGTGATTGGTTCATTCCCGCGGTGCAACCGATAAATCGCCCGTCATGAAATCAGGCTCTTGCAAAAGTCCATCACGCATCGGAAGCGGATAAACTTTCAGGCCGCTTAGCTGCAGGGCAATGTGCCACAAAAACGCAACGTTGCTCAAATTCCTGCGCCACAGACGCTTGGGATCCTGGACCAGCCGGTGCAGCCAGTGCAGGCCCACCTTCTTAACCCAGGGACGACAATCTTTCAGTCGACCCGTATGAAAATCAAATGCTGCTCCAACGCCAAACATGAGGCGCGTTTCAAGGCGCGGCAGCATGCGGCGCATGAAAAGGTCCTGCCGCGGCGAGCTGATTCCCACCCAGATCATGTCCGGTTTGCACTCCATGATGATTCTTGCAAGATCGCTCTCCTCCTCCGACGTCAATTCGCGAAACGGTGGCGTATAAGTGCCGGCAATGCGGGTCCACGGAAACTGCCGACGCATATTTGCCGCAAGCTCGTCAGCAACGCCGACCTTTCCACCGTAGAAAAAATGGCTATAGCTCGCGAACTCCTCGCGGCTGAAAATCGCGCGCATCAGCGCAGGCCCTGTGACAGCCTCCATTGAAGTGTGTTTCTGCAGACGGCCGACCCAGGCGGTCGGCGTGCCATCCGGAATCACAATGTCCGCCTCGGCGAATGTCCGCGCAACATCCGGGTCTCGCCGAGCCGAAAGAATCCCGCTGACGTCGACGGCGCACAAGTAACCTTTCCGATCGGATTGAAGAAATTGCGCTACCCGTGAGAGCGCTCGCTCCAGATTCAGCGCATCAACGGCAACGCCCAGCACATTGGCATAAGGGCCGCGGGATATCTCAGAGGATTCATGATCGTAATCAGTCGCATACGACATATGTGCCGTCTCTTCGATGCCCGGCGATGTTGTATTCATCGCGTTCTTGCAGACTGTCGCTGAAGATTCAGCGTCTGTGCGGCGATTGGATCGACCGCGTAGAAACAACACGAGCGGAAAGTAGACCATGCAAGTGATTGGCCCATAGATCATGCGGCTCCACGCCATTCCCTGCAGACCGTAGCGTGGCGCAAGCCAACCCATCGAGCAGGTCATGAGCACGCCACCAAGCAGCGTGAAACAGGTCAGCGTGCGTGCATGGCCAAGTGCGAGCATTGAATAAGCTCCTGCCACTCCAAGGCCGGCGAAAGCGGTGCTCCATACGATCACGGGAAGAAGCACGGCACAAGTCTGCGCAAGCTCGACCCCGCCCCAACGATGAAGAACAGCCGGCCCCAACGTCAGTACGGCGGCAGCGCCAAGGATGACAAGGAGCAAGTTGGCGCAGAATCCAAGAAGAACCGTTTGACGTACGCCAACCTGGTCATCCAGCGCGTGTTGAACTGAAATGCGAGGAAACAGGAAATGCAATCCGGCAGCGACCACACCATAGATTGGCTGCGAAAGTTGCACGCACATGGCATACGCCGTGATCGAGGCCGCACCGAATGCAACTCCTGCAATCAACCTGTCCAACTGTCCGAACACCAAGCCTGAGACTGCCTGAATCCAGGCAAACACGCCGAATGAAAGAAGCGTTCGCGTAGTCTCGCGATCGAAAACCGGCAGCAGGTCAGAGACACCAATCAGCCTGCGAATCTGCACAACCTGTAGCCACACTCCATACGCAGAGATCAGAGCGGTCGCCGCCAACACGCTGACTACTGTGTGAGTAATGAACGGCAAAATCCCCGCACCGGCCAAACTCACGAGGCGTGTGATGGCGCTGATTTTGACTGCGCTTCCATACTGCTCGTACGCGCGCTGGGTGCTCACGCATACGCATTCGATGGCGCGTATGGGAATCAGTAGGCAGGCTATGCGGAGACTCCAAAGACAATCGGGCTGCAGTCCGGCTGTTCCGCTCACCAGATGATTCGTCGCGATCGGCGCTAGAAACCATGCCGCAATGGCCAGCGCGGAACCGAGAAACAAATGGATGCCCATGGTGCTGCGCACTGCCCGTATTACATTTGCGTGATTGCCGGTGGCGCGCTGCATGGCCACGACGCGTATATTTGCATCGCCGAACCCCGATGCAACAATGGCTCCCGTACTGACGGTAGAAACGGCAAACATCCAAATGCCATATCGATCGTTCCCCAGGCTCCTGAGGGCGAATGGAGCGATCATCAGCATCCCCAGCGGGTAAGCCAGGTAATCAAGCACTCCATAGACGGCGTTCGAGATGTGATTCTTCATGGTCGCAGTGCATGAACCATGCGCTTCCGCCTTTCAACTCTGACGTTATGAGGAGAGCGTCGAAGCCGTGTCAGGGCTCGGTCAGATGAATGTCATCTGCTTGTCACTGCGCGGGTCGCATCCGCTCCAGACCATCGTGGCAGGTCCAGAAACAACAGGGCGGCAAGTAATGCGAACACGGCGTTTCCAGCGATGACCGCGGGGTAACCGAATTGAACAATGCAGCTTCCTGTGAGCGCAGCAGTCCCAGCCTGGCACAAAGCCCCGGAAATATTTTGCACTGCGGAAGCTGTGCTGCGTTCGTCTTCAGGGATATGCTCCATCAGGTAGCGATAGATGCCCGGGCTGCACAGCCATTGCGCTGCATTGAACGCCAGAAAATACGCGATGCTCAGCGGAAGCATCTTCGTAGAGAAGAGCAGAAGGAGGAACGCAGCTGTCATCGCTTGCGCTAGCGAGACGCCCTTGATCGTCCCCAGTCGGCGATATAAAAAAGGGGTCGACAGCACTGCGGCGAATTGAAGCAGTTGCGAAAAGGAAAAGACCGTTCCCACACTGCCGAGAGAGAGCCCAAGCACTTTCTGCAGATAGACAGCACCGAAGATTGAGAAAGATCCTGTGACGACATTCCACAGGATGAAAGGCGGCAGG
>Ga0302200_10000959_pt1 | contig 27866 bp, 15 predicted proteins | sample II_Bog_N3_1_FD_194585 | JGI IMG/M metagenome (GOLD analysis project Ga0302200, IMG submission 194585) | Peat permafrost microbial communities from Stordalen Mire near Abisko, Sweden - II_Bog_N3_1 | ecosystem: Environmental > Terrestrial > Soil > Wetlands > Peat | place: Sweden: Abisko... | reverse complement strand
GTGATCGACGCCGTTCCTGTCACGTTCGCGTAATCCGTGTTGTCGGTAGGAACGAAGCTCACACTGAGCTGGTGGGTACCTGCGGTGAGATTAGTCCCGGCCGCCGGCGTGTACGTAAAGGTGCCAGGCGTCGAAGCGGTTGCATTCAACTGCGTGGCGCTGAGCGACGTGCCGTAGGTGATTGCGGCGGGGCTCGTCCAGGTAATAACAGGCGTCGCCTGGTTCACCGTAATCGAGGCCGTTCCTGTGGCGTTCGCGTAATCAGTGTTATCGGTGGGAACGAAGCTCACGCTGAGAGTGTGTGTTCCGGCAGTAAGGGTTGTTCCAGCCGCGGGGGTGTACGTGAAGGTGCCAGGTGTCGACGCGTTTGCATTCAACTGCGATGCGCCGAGTACCGTCCCATATGTTATGGCTGGCGGATTCGGCCAGGTGATAACCGGCGTTCCCTGGGTCACCGTGATCGACGCTGTTGCCGTGACGCTGGCATAATCAGTGCCGTCAGTTGGAATGAAGCTCACGCTGAGTTGATGTGTCCCGGCATTGAGGATGCTTCCGAGCGCCGGAGTATAGCTGAAGGTCCCGGGCGTGGAGGCGGTTGCGTTCAACTGTGCAGCGCTAAGTGCCGTGCCGTAGGTAATGGCAGCGGGGCTCGCCCAGGTGATAACCGGCGTGGCCTGGTTCACCGTGATCAAGGCCGTTCCCGTGGCGTTCGCGTAATCCGTTGTATCGGTCGGAACAAAAGTCACGCCAAGCGAATGCGTGCCCGCTGTGATGGTAGTTCCAGCCGCAGGCGAATAGGTAAATGTGCCCGGCGTGGAGGCGGTCGCATTCAATTGCGCAGCGCTGAGCACAGTGCCGTAGGTGATTGCGGCCGGATTCGACCAGGTGATAACTGGCGTTCCCTGGGTCACCGTCAGCGGCACGCTGGAGGTTGCTGTCGTGTAGTCGGTTGTGTCGGTCGGCGTAAAGGTAACTTGCAGTGTATGCGGGCCTGCGGTGAGAACGCCCGATGCCGGCGTGTAGACGAAGCTTCCCGCAACCGCCGAAGTCGCATTGAGCTGCGTTGCGCTCAGAGCCGTGCCGTAGGGGATGGGCGCGGGTGCCGCCCAGGTGATGGCGGGCGTGGCTTGGTTCACCGTCAGCGGGACGCTGGAGGTTGTGGTGGTGTAGTCGGTGGCATCCGCCGGAGCGTAGGTGACTCTCAGCGTCTGCAAACCCACGGGCAAGGTGGTTCCGGCGGGCGGCGAGTAAGTGAAGGCACCGCCAGGGGGCGTCCCGGTCGCGTCCAACTGGGCTCCGCTGAGCACAGTGCCGTAGTGGATGGCCGCGGGCGGAGTCCAGGTGATGGCAGGCGTGGCCTGGTTGACCTGGATCGGAACGGATGTGACGGTGGTGATGTAGTCGGTCGTGTCCGATGGCGTGAAGGTCACGCTCTGCGACGCCGTACCGGCGCCCGGAGCTGTGCTCGGGCTGGTCCAGGCGAAGGTGCCGATCACCGAGGCCGTGCCGCCGCTCAGCGTTGACAACGCCAGCGTCTGACCGTAGGTGATGGCGCTGGCCGTCGGCAATGCCAAAAAGGTCGGGGTGGCCTTGTTCACCGTCACGCTTACCGTCGCCGACGTACTGCTGTAGTCGATCAGGTCCGCTGGCGTGAAGGTCACGCTTTGCAAGGAAGCGCCTGTTCCTGGAGCAGTGCTCGGATTGGTGAATGCGAACGTGCCGGTTACCGAGGCCGTGCCGCCGCTCAGCGTTGACGACGCCAGCGTCTGGCCATAGCTGATTGCGCTGGCCGTTGGCCATGTCAAAACTGTCGTGGTGGCCTGGTAGACCACTTCGCTGACGGATGTGGGATTGTATGTGACGAGGGTGTTCGGATTGGAAGGCGTATAGACGGCGGTCAGAATGTCCGTGCCCGCAGGCAAGGTATCCGTCACCTGGAACTGGGCCGCGCTGTCGACGAAGATTGAAACACCGTTGTATCCGACAGCAAGGTCGGGATTGCCGTCGCCGTTGAAGTCGGCTGTGGCGAGCGAAAGCCCTGTGGTGATGACATCGTTTGTGGTGGGCAGAGTTGTCTCACCGTACATCGGTCCGGTGACCGAGTACATGGGGTTGGAGGCTGAGGAAGAACCCAGCAAAATGGTTGTACCGGAACCCTGGCCTGCCCCCGTGCCAACGACAGCGATGTCGGCGAAGCCGTCCTTGTTGAAGTCGTTCATGACGATCGCCGTTGGTTGGTTGGCAACCCCATAGATGCTTGCCGGACCGAATGTGCCGGGGCCGGGGGGGTTGGTACCGTAGTTCATCAGCACAGCAACTGTGGAGTCGACATTGCTCACAACAGCCAGATCGGGATACCCATCGCCGTTGATGTCGCCCGAAGCGATGGCGCTTGCCGATGCTCCGACGGGATAGGTGTACGGACCGCCAAAGCTGTGGCCATCGGGCTCATACATGAAAACCGCCACATCGGGCACGGTGCTATCGGTGAGGGCGATATCCGAGAACCCATCCTTGTTAAAGTCGGCCACCGTGATTCCCGTAAAGTTGCTATAGCTGAAGCCGGAAGTCCACGAGTTTCCTGAGGTGAAGTTTCCCGCCCCGTCGTTATAGAAGGCGGTAACATTGTGCAGGCCCGCCACCGCGAAGTCCGCGAAGCCGTCGTGATTGAAATCTCCAACGGCTACGCCGAGCGCGAAGGGAACAGAGAGCGTCTCGCTTACGGTCAAGTCACCCGCAGCGTCGCCTGTGGCTTGCATCACCGTGACCGTACCATCTGTTCCCGCGATCACCAGATCGGAGTACTGGTTGCTGTGGAGATTGGCAGCAACCATGGCCACTGATGTTTGATCGACGGTATAGGTTGTCGCCCCCTGGAAGGTGCCGTCGCCATTGCCCAGCGATATCAGGAGCGATCCGGAGTTGCTTTCGAGAACCGCGAGATCCGGAATGCCATCTCCATTAAAGTCGCCCGTGACGACAACGCTGTCAGTCAATTCTGTAGGGGAATCGGTGATGCCTAAATAGTTGAGCCCGCTGGAACCATTATTGACCGTTGCAAGTGTGCCGTTACCGATCTGGGTACTGCCGTTCAGGAAGCTGATGCTCCCAGTCGGGATCCCAAGGCCGCCGGTGCTGGCGTTGGCGGTGAGACCAACCGCTGTGGGGTAGGCGACCGGGTTCGCGCTGGTGGTGAGCGAGACAGTCACGGGAGTGGGGTTCACCTGCAGCGATACCGAATTGGACGTGGCGGCCAAATAATTACCGTCACCGGCATAGGTTGCGGTTATGGTGTACGGCGTCGAACTCGCCGGGAACAGTCCGTAACTGAAACTGGCAACGCCCGAAGAATTTATGGCGGGCGTTACGTTGGCAGCATCGGGAATTCCGGTGACCGTAATGGATTCACCGGCAGGCAAAGTGACGCCGTTGGCTGCCTGCGCTGTGAACGTCACCACACTCCCTGCCGTGGTTGTGCTTGCGGAACTGGAGAGCGCCAGTGAGAAGGCCGCCTCGTTGATCGTGACATTGATGGCGCCGTTGTCGCCCAACACGGTGTAGTTGGTGTCCCCGCTATAGGTGAGTGAAATGTTGTGAGATCCGACCGCAAGCTGGTTGGTAGTGAACGTCGCGGTTGAGGTCGCCCCGACACCGGATGGAATCACGGTTCCCGACCCGAGCGTACCTTCTCCGTCGAAAAAGGTGACAGTGCCGGTGGGCGCTGCGCCACCTGTCACGCCGGTGAGCGTCTCGGTGAAGGTTATAGAAGTCCCATAGGGGTAAGGCGAGCTTGGTGGGTTGACTGTCAGGCCGCCGGTGGGCGTGACCTGGGTGATGTAAATCGGCGTGGAGGCAGTGTTGTTCGCCCCATAGAGTTGGCTGCCGGGGTAGCTCAAGCCCAGCGCGTAGGTGCCGGCAGGAGGCGTCGGTGGCTGCGAGGCCCCTGTGAGGACGGTCTGCGCGTCGTTGCTGTAGTACCAGGGCTGCAGGTTAAACAGCTCATAAGGGCTAAGGCCGACGAACGTTTCGCTGTTGATGGCCAGGTCAAGATAGCCGTCCCCGTTCATATCGCCGGTGACAATGAAGTTCGGCAGGTTTTCGGGATCGCCGTATGTGTAAGGCTGCTGGCCAGTGTCAATGGGGTTCCCCACAGGGACCAGACTGTACGAGGACGCGTTGTACAGCGCTTGACCAATCCAAATATCGTTGGAATCTGTGTTGTTGATAAATGTGTAGGAGAGGTTCCAGCCCTGGGTGGCTGCCGCTCCCGGTGCGGGCTGCCCGATAGTTGGGAAAGGCAAGCCCACCACCGAGAATATCGAGTTGATCTGCTGTGTGAGATTCGAATTCTGATAAAGATCGCCGTATCCGTCGTTCTGAAAAACCAGGAGGTTGCCGTAATCGTAATAGCCGTCGCCGGGATCGGCCAAGACTACGTCAGGGTATCCATCGCCGTTCACATCCGTGACGGTCATGCTCTGCAGGTAGTAGGTGCTGGCATTGAAAGAGGACTGGCTCCAGAAGCTGAACCCGTTATAGGCACCCTCGCTGACGAATACGGAAATCGCGCCACTCCCGGAATCCTCATCGTAGTAGTTCTCGAACACAAGATCGGTGTAATAGCCGTAGCCGGCCTGGTTTTGGTCGAAGTCGGCAGCAGCGGCGGCGACCACCGGGCCGTATTCCTCGACGATCCCGGAGATATCCACCACTGGACCGTAATACGGGTAGCCAAACGGACTCATGACCTGGAAGCTTCCGTTCACGCCGTCGATAACCGCGATGTCAAGGTATCCGTCGCCATTAAACTGGCCGAGGACAACCTGGCTGGGAGAGTAAATGGCGGAAGGGGAACCGAATTGAATCGGAGGTCCGAAGCTGCCGGTGCCCTGCCCCAGGCCGTTGTTAATCCCCAGCATGTAATAGGCCACCAGCTCGTTGGGGTACGGGTTGAGGTCGTTGGCACTGCAGACGACGACCAGGTCCGGAATTCCATCTCCATCGATATCGCCGACGGCAAAATCCTGGGGGATGCATTGGGTGTAGACCATTTGCTCCGCCTGGAAACCGTCGAAGCCGGTGCTGAGCATGACTTGCAGGTAAGGTCCCGCCGCCGAGTCGTCGTTGTAAACACTGGGATAGTTGAAGGCGGGCAAACCGACGATGTCGACGTAGCCATCGCCATTGAGATCGGCCGAGATCAGCTTGCCGTTCCCACTCTGGTCTATCGGCTCGGTGAAGGGAGAAACATAGTTTCCCGGCGTGGTCACCTGGGAGAGCGTGGACGATCCGAGCGAAGCCGAATAGGTATTTCCACCAGTTCCGTTGAGAGTGAAGCTGACCTGGGCGGGCTGGCCGAGAGGAACGGTCGGACCGTTAGGGACGGCGCCATCTAATTTGGTGGACCCGCGCGTAACATTCGCATTGAAACTTGTTGGGAGCGCGGTTCCGTAGGGAATCGACGTGGGGCTTGTTGAGACCGTGGCGCTGTCGAGGTAGGGTGCGTAAACCTGTATCTGGACTGGACCACCAGTAGTGGTATATCCGCCGTCCATGGATCCAGTGACCAGGTACACGTAAAGCTCGCCAGGGGTCTGGAGGGAGGACGGCGGGATGGTGAATAGGAGTTGGGTCGATGGAGGGCTGTCGGGACTAAAGTTGAACTGCGCTCCTGTTGAGTCAATGACCTCCACCGAGGAGCCTGGGGCGATTCCGGGCCCAGTCAAGGTGAATTGGGTACCGGGGGCGCCGGGGGCGCCGGCCAGGCTGGCATTTACAGCTGCGGGACTAATCGTACTGAGGCCGTTTATGACGTAGACCGAGTTAGCGACGGACTGCTGGTTGTAGTTGCCATCTCCGCTGTAATTCGCGTCATAGGTGCTTCCGCTGAGCGTCGCCGAAACGGAAGGTGGGACGATACTGCCATCATTGCCTACAATTGCCGTACCGATGACTGCGTAGTAGTTGTTGGGGTCATAGAGGGTGATGGTGCCCGTGGGCGGCACCTGCCCGCTTGGCGTGGTGAGGCCGAAGGTGAAGGTGAGCGGCGCTCCCTGCACAACCGTGGGCGGCGTGCTCACCGTAAAGCTGGTGGGCTGATACACATTGAGCGTGACTGGCGCCGATATAGCCTGGCCGTAAGGGTCGCCACTGTTGGGGTTGTATTGGGCGCAAATCGTCAAAGGCCCCGACGTGTAAGCATAGGCATAAAACTGGATGGCAGTTCCATTCGAGCTGACATTGTCATAGCCGAAGATGTAGGGTGAGTCAGTGAGCGAGCAGCCCTCGGAACTGGATGAAACGTAGAACACAACCGGGCTGGGCGGGACGATTGAAGAATAAGAGAGCGTCGCAGTCAGGGTGGTGTAGAACCCCTGGCCAGCCGGATTGGGCGTGACCACAAGGTTAGTGATGCTGAGTGGCAACGTGGTTACGTTAAGCAGGTATGGCGCCGCTGTAGTGAACGAGGAGTAAGGGTCGTACGGGTTATTTGGTATGTAGGTGGCGCAAATAGGCACCGTTCCCGCCCCGGTGGGGACGAAGGATGGGTCGGTAGCGATTCCCGTTCCAGCGTTAACAAACTCCGGCGAGTCGATGTTGCCGTTATTCACGCAGGTTGCGGTATTGGTGGATTGAAAGAATTGAATGGAGCCCGGCGCAACGCCATAATTCCCGCTCACGGCGGCGGTCAGCGCGGTGGAGGCCCCATTGACAACCGGATTGGTTGAAGCGCCAACAACAATCGTGGGCGTCGACCCGGTTACGATAATTATGTATGGCCCCGCCGGAATCCCGGCAGCGTATGGGTCGGTTCCGTTTGTGTTGGGAACGTATTGGGCACAAATTCCCATAGGTCCCTCGACTCGAGCGCGGGCGGTCGTGGTAGCGACGCCATTCGAGCCGACCTGTACAGTGCCGAAGAGGTAAGTATGGTACTCGCAGGAATTCAAACTGGGATCCGATGTGGAGTAGAAATTAACCGTCCCGGTTGGAACTCCGGCGGTTCCGGTAAGAGTCGCGGTTAGCGTGGTGGAGGTCCCATTGACAATCGAATCGGACCCGGCTCCGATGTCAAACGTGGCAAACGAACTTTGGCCGACTGCTGCGGCGCTCACGACGACCGACTGGTTGGGAAAGCTGCTTTCTCCGCTATACGGGTCGTTGGAGTCGGTGGGGACATACAGGGCGCATAAATTAAAACTCCCGGTCGTTGTGGGCGTCCAGTTCAGAGTGGCCCCGCCGCCCGCCACAAACCCAATCACATTTGCATCGCTTGTTAGCGTGCAGGCTGTACTGCTTGAGGAAAAGTAAACCTCATAGCTGCCTGCCGGGGACGCGTCTATGTTGCCGTTCTCCGAGTAATACACGGTCAGTGTCGTGGATTGGCCCAGGGTAAGCGCATAGCTGGAGGCATAAACAGAGATTGAGGAGAAACCAGCGCCGAGCGCAGTGGTGGCAAAAGGAGAAAAGGTGGCGGCGATTCCCACAATTGCCGCAAACGCAATCACGATAAGACGGCGCATCATTGGCCACTCCGGACGGGCGGGATGAACAGAACCCGCGACGTGAGACCGTCGGCTTCAATCATCCATCCCGGTGCTGCGGCCGGGGCCGTTAATTCGAATACGGCATTCCCGCTCAGCGCCAACAACTGCGTGGGTGTGCAGGCGCAGGTTGATTGAGCCGGAGCAGTCGCCCCTGTGAGATCGACGCGCAGCAGCGAGCCATCGGCCTGGTCGGCGGTCACAGCCCAGTGCCCGTCCTGGCTGGCTGCCACCGCGAATGGCTGATTGAGGCCATTGGTGTGGGTCGCAAGAACCGATGCAGACCCGTTGTGGTAACGCGCCAGCGAGTTGGCCGCGGCATCCGCGATGAGAGAGTCTTCCGATCCCGCGATAAAGCTCATTCCGCCGTATCCCGCCAAAGACGCCAGCGAAGAGCGGGCTCCGGCTGCGCCGATGGATGTGACAGTGATACCACTGCTGCCGGCGCCTGTTGCCAGAAGCAATGTTCCCGCATCGCTGACGGCCGCGCCCTGGATTGCCGCCCCGGCATTGATCGTGCTCACAGCAGGCGCCTGCGGCAAGCCCGTAACCATCAGAGCCGATGTTGACCCTTGCGCATAGACCGCCGCAAAGCCTCCACGGGGCGCAAAAGCGATGATCGATGCCGCAGTGACGTTTTGAGCCACAGTTGACGGCGTCAGCGACGGCAGGATCATGATCTGCAGATTGCCCTTGGGATCGATCAACAGCGCGGTCTGCGTAAGAGGCGCAAAAGCTCCCGCGACGAAGGTGCCCACAGGGAACAAGGCGGGCCCAAGCTGAGTCGAGCCCGGCACACCCACCAGCGTTCGAAGTGTCGAGTCCCCAGAGTTCCAGATCAGGCCCATCTGCGCTCCCGTCGAGATGTTGGTTCCAGTGGGAGTGTTGGAGCTGACCGGTCCCTTGGCCAGGGAGCTGGAGGTTCCCGTGCCGCAGCCGGAAACCAGCAGTAATCCGAGGGACGTGACGCCGACGATTTGGGCCGCGCGGAGCCCGAGCGAACGCACTATCAAGGGGGAACCGTCCTTAAAACTCGCTCCAGAAAAGGGAATTTCAAGAGCACAAATAGAAGAGATTGCCGGAAGGGTAACCTGCCTGTCGGGCCTAAGTCAATCGCATTCTGGTAACTAACAATTAAACTTCGGGCACATTTAAGGCAGGCTATCAGCGCATTGAAGACGCATGAAAAAAGGGGATCGTTTAGTTCGCGCGGGTAAAGTCCGCGTCTGCAAGTGACGCAGTTTCAGGTAACTGGTCGTAGAGTGTTCCGCGCATCTCGTACAAACTTCGACTATCCGGATACTTTGCGATAAGGTCCGAATAAGCCGTCACAGCGTCATACCAAAGCCGCTGATCAAAGAAATACTTAGCCCGCGCCGCATCCGCATCCAAACCGGATCCGGAAATCTGACTAATTGCCGATTCCAACTGTGCGCGTTCCGATGCGCCTACAACGATGATCATTGCTGCCGGCGGGGGCGGCCCCAGCAACGGCGAGACCGGGTCGACCTTCCAAAGATAAGTGCCGCCCGGCGAAAGCGGCGGCGCGTCCGCGGGGTAAGCAAGGCTGGTTCCTGTCACTTCACGATCCCAGGCAAAGGTGCCCGTCACGTCCTGGATGTGGAGTTTGTATGCAGCGCTCGGGTCGCCCCGCCACGAGAACGATGGACGGAGGGTGTAGATTTTCGCCTTGTGCGGCGCGTAGAGGGCGAGTTTCTGCCCTGCGCCCCGCGAAGCTCCACCCACCTGGTTCGCGCTTGCCTTCGCAGGAGCTAGTTCAAAGCCATCGAGTTTGGCCTGCACCCGGCGCGGATGAGCCTGCTGCGCCTGACTTTGGGGTGGAGGAGGGGTTGGCGTCGGCGGTTTCGTTGGCGGAGTATTCTGCGCGCTCACGAGCGTTGCGCATGCTGCCAATACAACTGAAATGATCTGTTCTTTCATGCCAGTATCTCCGTTTGGTCTGCCTCCACGGCGGACGGTTTCTTTTCTTTTCGTGGGCCTATCCCATAGATCGTAATCTGCTCGTCAAATCCTCTCACAGCAGTCGCGCCTAATGGGAAAATTCCAGGCATTTGGTCCTTCACTCTCTCATAAGTTCCCTCGGAAAGAATAATCTCGGTACCGGTTTCCTTGTTAAGACTCTCCAGCCGGGATGCGAGATTGACGGTTTCGCCTATGACAGAATATTCAAGCCGGTTCAGGGAACCGACACTTCCGCTGGTGAGCATTCCGGTATGAATACCCACTCCGATCCTGAGGTCAGGACAGTCCTCGTCTTCCGGCCGACTCGCATTCAACTCCTCCACGCGCTTAAGCATGGCGAGTGCGCTGCGGACGGCGTTGCAGGCATCCTCCGATTCGCCCTGAGAAAGCGGCACACCATAAACCACGAGCAGCCCATCCCCGATGAACTTGTTGAGAAAGCCGCCATGCGCACGAATCACTTCGTCCATGGCGGTAAAGTATCGGTTGAGCCAGCGAAGCACGGTTCGGGAGGGTTTTCCCGCTGTAATGCCCGTGAAGTTGCGAATATCGCTGAAGAGCACCGTGGCGACGCGCTCGTCGCCTTCGAGGCTGACTTCGTCGCGCCTGAGCCAGATGGCGTTGGCGACCTGCGGGTCCACGTAGCGCGAGAACATTTCCATCAACTGCTTCCGCTGCTGTTCGGTCTCGGAGCGCAGCAGATTCGCCTTCACGTATTGCCAGGCCACGCCGCAAGGCAAAGCAGCCGCCACGCCGAGAAGCGTTTCAAGATTCGGATACCACAGGTGGTACGCCGTAAAGAGGATTTGCGTAGGGACATAAACGGCCGCCATGAAAACCACTGTCAGCCCGAAAGCCACGCTGAGCCGAACGCGTGTAAATACCCAAGTTGCCCCGGTCAGCAGAATAAAGTTTACGCACCAGCAAATCCAGACGGGGACTTCCCCGATCGCATGTCCATTGAGCAGCGTCTCAATCGCTGCCGCATGAAGCTCGGTTCCCGCAATCTGCTGGCGCTTGCCATTGTCCTGGCTCACGCGGTAGAGCGGCGAGAAATCGCGATCGCGCGCGGCATCGCTGCCCTGCCCAATCAGAACCAACTTGTTATGTAGCTGATCGGGCGCGGTGGCTCCCTGAAGCACATCCCACGCGGAAATATGGACAGCAGGATGCAATGACCAGTCGCCGATTCGAAAGGTTTTGGCATCAATATCGCGCAGGGGCACCCGGTAGCCGCGGAACTGCGCGTTCTTTTTGTCCAGCGGCTGCAGGGTACAGTTCTTGCACGCCGGATCGACTTGCCCAAGATACTGCTCCGCCAGAAAAACGGGGAAACTCTCCGCCTTGTGATCCCCGTTCAACGTCATCAGTTCGGCGTCGCGCACATAACCGTCCGTATCAATCGGCATGTTCACGGATGCGTAGCCCAAGGCGCCCGGCTTCCCTTCCGCGCAGAAGCCGGTGGGGAGTTCAGGCTTCTCCGGCTGACAGAACGTCGGAAGCGGCATCACGTACGGAATCTGCCCCTGCCCCGCCTGTGCGGCGATGACCACATTTCCCGCGGAGGTGAGCGCGCGCTGCATGGCGGCATCCTCATCCGGGTTGCGTGGCTCGGAAAGAAGAATATCCAGTCCGATGACGGCGGGAGCGGCCTTCCCGACACGCTCGATCACTTCGGCTACAGTCGAGCGGGGAACAGGAAACTTGTTGATCTTGGCGAACGTGGCATCGTCGAAGTCCACAAACACAACATCCTGCGAAACCGGCGCGTACGAGCCATGGTTCACAAGAAAGTCGTATGTCCAGTCCGTTAAGTCGGCAAACGCGGGCCAGCTCCCGAGAGCCGACACCAGGACGGTCAATCCCAGGGCCACAATCGTGGCGACAATCAGGCGGTCTGGTAAACGGCGTCTCATGGATGTGAGGTTGCGGGCTGCTGCTGCGCGAGCACTGAATCGATGTTCTTCACGTATTTGCGGGATCGATCCGCTTCGTTCGCGTCGGGATTCTCGTCGATCACATTTTCAAAGTGCTTGCGCGCCGCGGCAAGCAGTGCGACGCTGCCCGATTGGTTGTACTGCTGGGAGTAGAGAACGCCGAGCCGGTAATTCGTAAACAGATCGGTTGGCGTAAACGTCAGCGCCGTCTGACAATAGCGAATGGCCGAATCGAGTTTCTTCTGCAGAAACTCGCAGTCGCAGAGGCCTGTGTTTGCCTGGCCACGCAATACCTTCCAAATATCGGTTTGCGCCGCCCGCTTCTTTACGCCATAACCCAACAAATATCCGCCCAGATAGTAGTTGAGCTTGCCGGCCATGCCGCTATCGAAGTTGGAAAGAGACAGGTAATCGCCGTACTGTGATTCGGCTTCGCCGCAACCATTCTTCTGGCGTAGCGATTCTGCCAACCAGAAATGGGCCTCGGCGTTTCCGGGCGTCAACAGGATAGCCTGCCGCGCGGCCTGAATGGCATCGTCGAAGTCGCCCTTGCGCGCGAATGCCTGGGACAGCAAGTAAAAAGCCATGCCGCTTTTGGGGTCGCGCTGGGTCACAACGTTCAACTGGCGGATCGCCTCGTCCATGTCGCCCGCATCGAGCAAAGCACCGGCAAAGCTGGAGCGAGCTTCCAGGTAGTCGGGATCGATTGAGATCGCCTCTTTGAAATATTCGAGCGATTTCTTGTCTTCGTAGAGGGCGTTGTAGGCGCGTCCGGCATAGAGCGCCGCCTGGCTGTACTTGGGATCGATGGCCAGCGCCGATTCAAACTCCGCCGCGGCCACGCGGTAATTCAGCTCGAATCCCTTGTTGTAAAACTCGATCCCCTTATTGAAGTGTTCGACGGCCGCATGGTTGCGGTTGCGCGCGATCAGGATCCTGAGGGTGACTGTGGTCTCCTGTCCCGGATAGACTTCTTCCTGCCTGGGACCATCCGGTTCGTAGCCCATATGTACACCTTGAACGGTGTGCGAGCCGGGCGAAAGCCCTGGCAAGCGCAGCGCCGCGGCCTTGTTCACAACACCCGCGCTTTGCCCGTCGACGAAAACCTCCACTCCGTCCATATTGGTTTCGATCACCAATGTTCCGTACTTCGGCGGCGGCAAATTGGCAGCCGTCACGTGCGTAGGATTGTACGCAAGCAACATATTCGGGTCGAAGCTGCCGCGCTCCGAGGTCGGATTCTGCGCCGCATTGGTCGCATCGCGCACGTTGGTATGAACGTATTCCGCAAGTTCATCCGCGCTCACAATGCCGTCGCCATTGGTGTCCGCCTCCCCCTCCAGCCCCTTCACTACGTAGTAGGTAAAAATTCCGTGACCGCCGCCCCACTTGTCGCTTTCGAAGCTCTGCTCTCGATCGCGGCTGGCGGTGATGGAGAAAAGCGATTTGTCCAGATCCAACAGGGTGCGATTTACGGTAGAACGATCAGCCTCCGGTGTGATGGCGCCCGAGTGGCAGGAGTCAGTGATCAGCACCTTCCACTTACCGTTGATCCGCGAGCCGATATCCTTGCCCAGCGATTCCATGGGATACGCGGTTCCTGCGATGTTCTTCAGATCGATGTCGTGTGGTGCGATATAGGCCGTCCCACTGGAGACAAAGCCGTGGCCTGCAAAATAGATCAATACCCGGTCTTCTGGATGAGTCACCGAAGGCAGCCAAGTCTCCAGTTCGTGCCGGATATTCTCCAGCGTCGCCTGGCCATCGATGAGCTTGTGCACGTTCTCAGCGGGGAACTGGCCGCCTTCCGGACTGATGAGCACGGTATATACCGATGCGGCGTCCAGATTCGGATACTGCAGCTGGGATTCCTGGGGAAGGTTCTTATACTTCGAAATGCCGATGACCAGCGCGTAGCTACGCGGGATCTGCACTGTGGTTGCGGCAGCCGGAGCTGGCCCTTCTTTCTTGAATGTTAGGTCGCGATTCTGGTCGGGCGCCGCTGGCTGCTGCTGCGCGGTCGGAGCCGCGGGAGGTTGCGCCAAGAGCGCGGGGCCGGCAAACATTACGAAAGCGGCCAGGACTGAAATGGAACTACGCTTCATAAATCGAGCCCCACGAAAAGCCATTTGTGAAGGTTGACGTCCAATTGTGGAGAATTCCGCACGATTGTGACGTTCGCTACTTATGCGCCAGCAAAAACTCGTACACTACAGGCCCCGTCAGCGGCATTCCGCTGCTCACCGTGCTGCCTGACCCACTGTTGGTAAACTTCAAATCTCTTGAGGCTCCATTTGCCAGATCCGTCAGATCGCGCGGCAGGGCTTCTCCTGGCGCAACTGCCTTCGGTCCAGCGGTCGCGTCAACGCAATCGCCACGCGCCTTGAATATCTCATCGTTGCACCGCGGACGCATGCTCGACGGGGCGGTGCCCTGAGGCAGCGTGGAGTTGGTGCGGCCCTGGAGCTGGCCCATCGTCAAGGCTGCCGGACTGAGCAGGAAATAAAGCTTTTCATAGCCTGGAGGGCCGGTAACTTCGAACCAGCCATTGTCCGTGGCCGGCATCAGATACCTTTTGCCGTGTTCAATTCGGTTGTCATTTCCGGTTTCCGGGCGCGGAAACAACACTTCATACTTCCCGGTGGTATTCAGGTCCATCACGTATAGATAGCCATCGACCGCCGGGGTCAACCGAAAACGAACCGTATCGCCGTCGGCGAAGACGTGCGTTGGGTCAACCGTCTGCACCGCATCCCCTGTCTTCTTCTCCAGCACAATCGAGATGAGGCTAACGGCTGCGGAATCCTGAGACGCCGGAGTCACCGGCGAAGCGGATCCGAGTAGCGCGACAAAACAAATCAGTTGACTCCGCATACGACCTCTTCACGACACCGGGAAAATCAGGCCGGAAACCCTTCCTGGCAATCAGCGGCGCCGGGTAATCTTTCATTCAGGGGGAGTACCGCACCATCATACTGCCATCGAACACGAATTGGGGAGAAGAGATTTTTTTGCTGGGGCTATTTCTGAAGGAATGCCGGAAGTTTCTTAAACTTCTTGTCCACCAGCCGCAGAATGCTTTATGCTCCGGTTCTCACCTTGGAGCGCGCATATTCTGGCGGGTTACCTGCTTTCAGGCATGCGGCGCCTTGGATGGGATTCTTTTGCCGGAGAGTTTAGCTGCCGGCGGGAAAGTGATTCACTGGCTCTGGATCGAATGAGACATTCGCGATGAATCTAAGGTTCTGGGGAGTGCGCGGGTCCATCCCGACGCCCGAGTCGGACCGGCTGCGCTATGGCGGCAATACAACTTGTCTGGAGTTAAGTAATCCAGACGAGAAAGAAGCGGTTCTCATCGACTGCGGCAGCGGGATTCGTGCGCTGGGCGGGGAGTTGATGCAGCGATCCGTCTCCCGCATTCACATCCTGCTGTCGCACTTTCATTGGGACCACATTCAGGGCCTGCCGTCATTCGCTCCACTGTTCAAAACCGGTGTCGAGATCATTTTTTATGCAAACCGGCCTCCTGACAAGGTTCGAAAGCTTCTCGGCGTTCTAATGGCCGAGCCGTTTTTCCCGGTTCCATTCGCGGAGATTGGTTCCCGGGTCGATTTCCGTCCAGTCGAATGCGGGAAGGCTTTTCAGGCGGGTCCGCTGACGTTCCAAGCGTTTCCTTTGAACCATCCTCAGGGCGCGGTGGGATTCCGCGCGGAATCAGACGGACAGGTTCTCGTCCATGCCTCCGATCACGAATACGGCAACCCGGAGATCGATGCCGGACTGATTCGCGCCGCGAAAAACGCAAACCTTCTGGTAATGGACGCTCAGTACACGCCGGAAGAGTATGTCGCGAAAACGGGTTGGGGGCACTCCAGCTACTCTCACGCAGCCCTGGCTGCTGCAAGCTCCGGTGTAGATCGTCTTCTTTTGTTCCACCACGATCCGAACCACAATGATGCATTTCTCGACGAAATGCTGGCAAGTGCAAGGACGTTGTTTCCCTCTACGGAAATGGCTACCGAAGGCAATGCCGTCGACCTCGCGCAGTCCAGCGAGCAAGAAGTGCGTAAAATGAACTCTTGAATCATCGGCAAGCGGGAATCATGGGATCGGATCTTCTCACCCAATCAAAATAAACGACTTATAAAATAGGGTCCGAAGCGATTTGGCCTCGAACTCGCCGCTTCGGGCGCTACAGCGAATTCGATTGTGCCCTTTACGGGAAGCTTGAGGTCAAGTGGCATTTTCCCCAACCGGGGTCCCCGGCAACAGGCCGTCGATGCCGGGGTGAAAATAAATGCCACCTCCAGTGATCTTCAAATGGCGACAAATGAATCGAAACCGCTCTAGGGTGCGCCGCGGCAATGGTCTGCAGACTACTTGACCTGCGTTTCGGCAAGCTTGCCCAGGAGCGGGATATGGAATCGCTTTCCGTTCAACGCGGAAAGTGAAGTGGCGATCCAAAGTCCAAACCACACGCCCCACATCACTCGGGTCAGGCCCAGAATGAAGTAAGCTCCCCCCTTCAAGGCAGGCACCGCGAACAGGGTCAGGATGACGCTGACCAGAAATGCCGCGATATTGAGGAGAATGGACTGCCAGCAGTGAAACCGCACGTAGGAACTCTTGTTGTAGCGGGGCAGGATCAGGAATAGAACCGCCGGCACAAACGTGATGTACGAGAGCGCGGCGATGCCGTTTTCAGAGAGGCCAGACCGGGTCATTGTGTCAGACACATTAGCTCCTTTGAAGGGTTGTCCGGAATGCTGTGTGGGACTGTGCAGCATGACGCTGAGGCGCTGACGGGAAGGACTTCCAGGGCCTCCGATGCACAGGATGGGCATGAGTTACCGTAAGGCCAAATGCGTCGAGCGTAGGAATCGCCCTGGTCGGATCTGCTTGAATCATGGGACCTCCACCTACGAAATAGTCGCAGTTCAGAACCAGACTGATGGTAACTCTTGTTGGTAATCCGGAATGGTAATGCATCGGTTCCGCATGGTACAAGGAAAATCTTCTGACCATTTCCGGACACCCTCTCGAAGATTCGTCTTTCCCAAATTCGTGCATTTTGCCTTCCGTTGGGACGCCGGCGAAACCACGCTGAAAGCAACTGATCGAAGGGATTCGAGCGAACCGGAAACTGTCGGCCCCCACGAGGACTCCTTCAATCTTCATCAGTTTTCCTTCATTCAAAGCTCTCGCCCTGGGATGGGCCGCTGCTGTAGCCGGAAGCTGCGCTGCCGTTCCGGCGGCTGACGAAGAATTCCTAGAGTTCAGGCAAATCGAGAAAACGACAAATCTTATCGGACCTTATCGGACAAGGTTCAGTAGCTTTGTGAACTTGGTACAAGGTTGACTATGACCGGGAAGAACTTGATAATCTTTGAGCATCCGGGATCAGAGGAATATACCCCCAGTGTGCACCAAGGGTGTGCGCGGTCCCTCAATTCAGGATCACCGGGAGGACGTCATCAAAAAGCGAATGCGATTGGGCGATCTTTTGATCCAGGCAAAGATGGTCACTGCAGAAGATCTGGCGAATGCGCTTGCGATACAGTCTGAAAGAGGCGGAAGGCTCGGAAGCTTGCTGGTCGCCAGCGGCGCCATCACGCAACAAAAGCTTGAGGCATTTATCCACCGCATGCCGGGGGAGCCGCATGATATCGCCGCGACCAAGATTGATCCCATTGATCTGCTCAGCCTTTTGGTCCGCATGATTTATGTGGACCACCTCGAAACCGTGCGCGAGTTCATCGATACGATCAAACTTCCCTATAACATTGTGACTGACCTGGTGCAGATGGCCGTCGACCGCAAACTCCTGCAGACGATGGGATCGCGCGATTCGGACAGCCTTCTCGACGCAAAATTCACTTTCACTGAAGCGGGCCAGCGTTGGGCAGAGAATGCTCTGAAGCAGCTTCGCTATACCGGGCCGGCGCCCGTCACGATTGAAGAGTTTGCCGATCAGGTCAACATGCAGAAGGTGACAAATGAAACCATCACCTTTGATCGCATACGCAGTAGCCTTGGCTATCTGACCGTCGAAGACGGCATGATCGAAAACGTCGGGCCGGCGTTGAATTCAGGCCGGGCCATCCTTCTTTACGGGCCTCCAGGGAACGGAAAAACCTCCGTTGCAATGAGCATTGCCAGTGCCTTTACCGACGTGATTTATATTCCCTACGCAGTAACCGTGGAAGGGCAGATCATGCGGGTATTCGACCCAAGTGTCCATACGGAGCTGAGTACCGCCCCGTCAAACGACGATGCCATGTCGTCGTTCATCCGAACCGGCGAATACGATGCGCGTTGGGTTCCCTGCAAGCGGCCCTTCATCATTACCGGCGGCGAATTGACGCTGGAGATGCTGGATCTGCGTTTTGACGAACACGCGAATTTCTACGAAGCGCCTCTTCACGTAAAGGCATTGGGAGGCTGCTTCGTGATCGACGACTTTGGACGCCAGTTGGTGTCTCCGAAGAACCTGCTCAATCGCTGGATCGTGCCCCTTGAGAGCCGCTTCGACTACCTGAAATTGCATACAGGCAAGAGCTTCACGATTCCCTTCGAAGAGCTCATCATCTTCTCCACGAACCTGGAACCGGAAGACCTCATGGACCCCGCCTTCCTGCGCCGGCTACCGTACAAAATCGAGGTTGCGGGTCCAAAGCTGGAGGTATTCAAGACCATTTTCAAGAATGAATGCGAGCGTCAGTCGTTGCCGTTTGACGAATCGGCGTTCGATTTCATTGTGGACAGGATCACCAGGGAAAAAGGAATGGAGCTCGCCAATTACCAGGTCAGGTTTGTCATCGACCAGGTGGTGGCAACCTGCCGGTTCATGGGACAGGGCGCCCACTTCGAAACGCGATTCATTGAGTATGCCGTCGACAATCTGCGCGTGAAACAGCACGGGAAGGCCAAGGTAACTTCCGCCAACGTCGCATAAGCCAAGAAGCTCTGCAAACGTCGCGGGCTGAAAGCAAGCTAAGGAAGCTCTGCACCAGTCCTGGCTCGAAGGCAAGCCAAGGAAGCTCTGCCGGAAAAGTTTTGATAGGGCACGAGTTTACTCGTGCCACAAAAGGCCAAAAAATACGAGGGCTTCAGCCCCTGAGGAACGATTTCCTGTGTGCCCGGAGCACTCTTGCTGTGCTTCCCTAATTCGAAGCTGTTTGTTCGAAAGCAGGCGACAGGTTTGGGGCAGTGGCGGGGATCTTCATCAGCAGCAGATAGACGATACCCGCCATGAAGAACCCATCGAACCACGCGTAATCGTAAAGGAAGTGGAGCGGCTTCACCGCCAGGCCGATGAGGGCAATGGCAACGCCCAAAGCCAGCGCCACCACGGCGCGTGGATTGATGCCTTTGGTATAGTGATACGCGCCCTCGCGGTGGTAGAGCGAATTCACGTCCAGTTCGGTGTGGCGAATCAGGAAGTAATCGCAGACCATGATTCCGGCAATGGGTCCCATCAGGCCTGAGTAACCCACAAGCCAACCAAAAATATAACTGTCAGGCGTGGCCAGCAGCTTCCAGGGGCACATGGCCAGGCCAAGAAAGCCCGTGATCATGCCGCCGGTTCGAAAGCTGATCAGCCGCGGATAAAGGTTCGAGAAGTCATTTGATGGCGCAACCACGTTGGCGCCAATGTTGACACTGAGCGTGGACACCAGGATGGCGATTAACGCGATAAAAGCGACCACTGGCTGATGGAACGCGCCCAGAAGTTCGATCGGATCCCAAATTGGGTGGCCAAACAGGACAGCCGAAGCAGATGTGACCGCTATGCCGACAAACGTGTAGAGAGTCATGGCAACCGGAAGCCCGAATGCCTGCCCCCAGGCTTGTGCCGATTGGGATTTGGAGAAACGCGTGAAATCGGGAATGTTCAGCGCGAGCGTAGCCCAATAGCCCACCATGGCTGTAAGTGAAGGGAAAAAGACATCGAGGAATGCGTGAGTGGAGTGAAACTGGCTGGGCGTGGAAAGCATGGAGCCAAAACTTCCCGCCTTCATCCGCACCCAAACGATAAGCGCAACGGCCATGACGAACATGAAGGGCGCGCCGAATGCCTGCAGATGGCGGATGGATTCAACGCCGCGCCAGACGATGACCATGTTGAGCAACCAAAAGCCGAGGAAACAGGCCCAAAGCACCCAGCCGATGCTCGCAATGGAAGGCCAAATCACGATCAGCATGGAATGAATGGCCGTGCCGCCTATCCACGATTGAATGCCAAACCATCCGCAGGCCACAATGGCGCGCATCACGGCAGGCAAGTTTGCGCCACGCACACCAAAAGGCGCGCGAATGAAGACCGGAAAAGGTATGCCGTATTTGGTGCCGGCATGGGCGTTGAGCAGCATGGGAATAAGAACGATGAGATTGCCGAGCAGCACCGTGGCGAGGGCCTGCTTCCAATCCATACCCTTTGCGATCAAAGAGGAGGCGAGCTTGTAAGTGGTGATTTCCATGGACATGGAAAACCACAGCGCGATGTAGTTGTAGGTAGTCCAGGTGCGCTGAGCGGCAGTGGTGGGAGCAAGGTCCCGGTTTGATAGGGATGGGTCGATGGTACTCAAAGATCCTCCTCTAGGTCTCTTGTATTTTTTGGCGCTTTCGATCTATTTCCATGCTCCGCCGCGCGCTTCGCGACGAAGATACTGGCCGCGGCCGGCCGTGCCAATGAACCTGCCTTGCGAGACAATCAACTCTCCGCGTGAATAGACATCGCGGGCGTTGCCGCGGACATGAAACCCCTCAAACATTGAGTAGTCAACGCGCATGTGGTGCGTGGCGGCGCTGATAGTATGCTCGGCAATCGGGTCCCATAGAACGATGTCGGCGTCACTGCCCACCGCGAGAACGCCTTTCTTCGGGTACATGCCGAAGATGCGCGCGGGGGCGGTAGAGACGAGTTCGACGAAGCGATTGAGGGTCAGGTTGCCCAGTCCCACGCCGTGATGATGCAGCAACTGCAATCGGTTTTCGATGCCGGGACCGCCGTTGGGGATCTTCGTGAAGTCGTCTTTGCCCAGTGCCTTTTGGTCTTCGAAGCAAAATGGGCAATGGTCGGTGGAGACCACTTGCAAGTTGTCTTTGCGTAACCCTTCCCACAGTTTCGGCTGGTTCTTCTTCTCACGGAGCGGCGGTGTAAATACATACTTCGCGCCCTCCCAGCCTTTATCCTGCACATCTTCAATTGAAAGCAAAAGATACTGCGGGCAGGTTTCCGCAAAGGCAGGCAGTCCACGGTCGCGCGCCTCGCGCACTTGGTTCAGCGCGTCTTCGCTGGAGAGATGCACAATGTACACCGGCACGCCTGCCATCTCCGCCATGGCAATGGCGCGGTGCACAGCTTCCGCCTCCGCGAGCGTAGGCCGCGTGAGCGCGTGATAGATAGGTGCGGTCTTTCCCTCGGCGAGAGCCTGCTGCACAATGACATCGATCACGGAGCCATTCTCAGCGTGCATGCAGATGAGCGCCCCGTTCTTTGCCGTCTGGCGCAACGCTTTAAAGATGGTCGCGTCGTCCACCATCAACACATTGGGATAGGCCATGAACAGTTTGAAGCTGGCCACGCCCTCGCGCACCAGGTCGTCCATATCTTCCAGGCCCGCATCGCCCAGGTCGGTGACGATCATGTGCAGGCCGTAGTCGATGCAGGCCTTCCCTTCCGCTTTCTTCCACCAGGTGTCCAGTGCGGCGCGCATCTTTGTTCCGCGCGATTGAATGGCGAAATCGACAATCGTTGTAGTCCCGCCGATGGCCGCTGCCCGCGTGCCGGTCAGAAAATCGTCCGCGGAATTGCTGCCTCCAAAAGGCATGTCGAGATGCGTGTGCGCGTCGATGCCTCCAGGTAGCAGCAGCAAGCCAGTTGCGTCGACGATGGTGTCAGCAGCCGCGACTGGAATGCCCGCGCGGATTTCTTTGATGACCGCGCCGTCGATCAGCAGGTCAGCCTGCGTTGTCGAGTCCGCGTTAACGATGGTGCCGTTTTGAATGAGAACGGTTGCCATAACCTGTTGTCCTTGTACAGTCGTCTATCGTTCATCGAACAAATTCATCTGTAGCTCTAAGTCATTGCGTCGGAGTCGTGCAGGATGCGCGACGAGTGCGCTCTTCCCATGTTTCAGGTGCTAATCCATTTTCGACACGCACCATGGTGATGCATTCGTCAACCGGGCAAACCAGTGAGCAAAGATTGCATCCGACGCACTCGGTTTCATCCACGCGCGGAATGCGCGCCAGAGGCGTGGGATAGGGACCGCGTCCTTCCGAGAGAGACTCGCGCTCCCTGCGCGTTACTGGGGTAGTAGCGATGACTGAGCGACTACGAGCCTCATATTCTGCGGGAACTGGATGCAGTTCCACGTGCCCGTCGACAGGACCGGAAACGCGATCGAGATGAATGCACTGGTGCGCGCCGTCCCAGCAGGCAATGTGGCAGAGATCGCAGCCAATGCACTTCTGCTCGTTGATGTGCGCGACGATTTTGTAGTTGAGGTTCAGGTGCTTCCATTCGGTGACCTTCGGTAATGACAGGCCGCGGAAGTCTTCAATTGTGTTGAAGCCCTTGGACCGCATCCAGTTGTCCAGTCCCTCAGCCATGTCCTCAACAATGCGGTATCCGTAATGCATGGCTGCCGTGCACACCTGCACAGTCCCGCAACCAAGCAGGATAAACTCAGCTGCGTCGCGCCAGTCGCCAATGCCGCCTATGCCGGAGAGCGGCAATGCGGCTTCCGGATCCGACATTACCTGCTGCACCATGTTCAGCGCGATGGGTTTGACCGCCGGCCCGCAGTATCCGCCATGGGAGCTTTTGCCGTCTACATTGGGGCGTGGAATCAGCGTATCCAGATCGATGCCCGTAATGGAATTAATCGTATTGATGGCGGAAAGACCATCGGCCCCACCCCGCTTGGCCGCGCGTGCCACCGTGCGAATGTTGGAAATGTTGGGCGTGAGTTTAACCAGCACCGGCGTGCGCGCTTTCTCCTTGACCCACGCCGTAATCATCTCGGCATATTCAGGTACCTGTCCCACAGCGGAGCCCATTCCACGCTCGCTCATGCCGTGAGGGCAACCGAAGTTGAGTTCAAGTCCGTCGGCGCCCGCGTCTTCAGCACGCGCAACAATTTCATGCCATGCTTCGCGAGTGGATTCAACCATGAGCGAAGCAATCACCGCATGATGCGGGTAGCGTTTCTTCACCTCGGCCATCTCGCTGAGATTGGTTTCCACGCTGCGATCGCTTATGAGTTCGATGTTATTGAAGCCCATGATGCGCTGACCGTTCCAGTCGGTCGCTGAATAACGCGAACTAACATTGGTGACAGGTTCGCCGATGGTCTTCCACACCGCGCCGCCCCAGCCTGCGTCGAACGCGCGCATGATCTGCTCGCCGCAATTTGTAGGTGGTGCAGACGCAAGCCAGAATGGATTGGGTGAACTGATGCGGCCGGCAAATGCGCGAACGCGGAGATCAGGCATCAGCGACCTCCATAGTCTTCAGCATAGCCAGGGCAGCGCGTTTGCCGTCGGCGACGGCGTCCACAACCTCGCGGCCGCCATTGACGCAATCGCCGCCTGCAAAGTAGCGGGGATTTCCGGTTTGCCCGCTGGTACGATCAGCTACGATGCGGCCGTTCCTTATCTCGATGTGGCGTAAGTCCTGAACAAGCTGTGAGAGGGGCGACTGGCCGATGGCGGGAACCACGAGGTCGCACTCGAGGCTGTATTGCGAATTAAGAATGGGCAGCAGCGTTCGGTCCACCTGCTGAACCAGCACCGTATCCAGCAGCAGGCGACCGTGTTTCCCAGGAAGAATGGCTAGCGCCTGACGGCGCCAGAGGAATTGCACGCCTTCCTGCTTGGCGTGTTCATATTCGAAGTCAAAGGCAGGGATATCGCTTTCGCCACGTCGATAGAGCAGGTAAACCGTGTCGGCCCCGAGCCGTCGAGCTGCATTTGCGGCGTCGATTGCGGTGTTTCCCGCACCGACGACGACAACGGTCCCCTTTATTTCGCGAATGTGTCCGGTCTTGTAAGCCGAGATGAGTTCAAGTGCATTCATTACCCCGGCAGCGTCTTCACCTGGTATGCCGAGACGCTGCATGGCGCCCAAGCCTACGCCCAGAAAGATGAAATCGAATTCAGCCTCAAGGGCTTCAAGATCGACGCCTGACTCAATGCTCGCGCCGAAACGGAATTCAACACCCATGCGGCGAATCATCTCCACTTCGCGCAGGCTGTCTGTGGCGCGCAGCTTGTACTCCGCTACGCCATACGTATTGAGACCCCCCGGGAGCGCGCGCCGCTCGATGATAGTTACAGACGCCCCCTGGCGCCGCAGTTCCGCGGCACAGGCCAGCGAAGCAGGACCTGCGCCGACACAGGCGACTCGCAGATTGCGCGTTGCGGGTGCTTCACTCAGCAGAGCCTCGCCCGAGTCGTGGAAGAAATCCATGGCGTGTCGTTGAAGAAGCGCAATCTGGATTGGTTCGCGATGATAGCGATGCATAACGCATGCGCCCTCGCAAAGCACTTCAACAGGGCAGGCCCGCGCACAGCTCCCGCCAAGAATGTTCGCGTCGAGAATACGCAGGGCAGAACCGCGCAGGTTGCCGGAAGCAATGCGTTTGATAAATCCGGGAACATCGATGTGGGTGGGGCAGGCCGCGGTGCAGGGCGCGTCAAAGCAGTTCAGGCAGCGGTTAGCCTCAATGACGGCTGCCTGCGGCGCAAGAGGCGGCTTCAGTTCGCTGAAACGCTGGCGCAGTTGCTGATCGTCTGGTAATGTCGCAGTGCTCATTCACGCCTCACGAGATCTACCGGGTTGACAGCAATTTGCGGTACAGCCCACGCAAAATATCGCATTGCCGGTACTGCCCTAGGAAGCCACCAGCGGTCCGTAAAGGTCAGGCCGCCGGTCTCGATAGAACTGCCATGTGCGCCGCACCTCTGCAATCTCATCCAGGTTCAGGTCGGCCGTCAATACTTCATCCTGGTCTCGCGAGGCCTGGGCGAAAATCTGTCCTCGAGGATTCGCGAAATAGCTTGATCCGTAAAACTCACCAATATTCCAAGGGGGCTCAGTGCCTACGCGGTTGATAGCTGCGATGAAGTAGCCGTTCGCAACCGCGTGGGCTGGCTGTTCCAGTTTCCACAAATACTCACTCAGGCCGGCTACCGTTGCCGAGGGATTGAAAACAATCTCCGCGCCGTTCAATCCAAGGCAGCGGGCGCCTTCGGGAAAGTGCCTGTCATAGCAGATGTAGACGCCGATTTTGACAAAGCCCAGATCGAACACGGGAAAGCCGAGATTCCCGGGCCGGAAGTAGAACTTCTCCCAGAATCCAGGAGCAACATGCGGAATGTGTGTCTTGCGATATTTGCCCAGATACGATCCATCGTTCTGGATCACAGCGGCTGTGTTGTAGAAGATGCCTTCCTGCTCCACTTCATATACCGGCACGATCATGGCGATGCCAAGTTCTTTGGCAAGCGATTGCATGAGGCGCACGGTCGGACCGCCGGGAACAGCCTCGGTGCTTTCGTACCATTTCACGGATTGCTCAGCGCAGAAGTAGGGCCCGTTGAAGATTTCCTGCAGGCAAACAATCTGCGCGCCATCCGCTGCGGCCTTGCGAATGAGGCCAAGGTGTTTTTCGATCATCGCCTGTTTTTGCGCAGCCAGGGGTTCGGTGGCCGGCACCGCGTTTGAAGCCTGGATAATGGAACATCGAACGATTCGGGGCATCGCGCCGACTCCAATCGAAAGAGTTTGAGTCTTTGAAGTTAACTGAAACGCGCCGGTTGGGCAATGGGTTTGTTGGCAAATGGTCAAAGCGACGGTGAGCAGCGCGGTCAGAGCGAGTTCTCGTTCATCACCAGGGCGACCGCGCTGCGCAAACGAGCCTTGTCGCCTTCGTAGGCTGGCCGTAGCAGCGGAACTCTCGGCAATGGATTGCGGCGCATCTCGGCCTCCACAAGAGGGCCGGCCAACTCCCACAGGCTGGTAATGTCCCCCACAACCACGATCTCGCTGGGCGCAAGAGCGGACGCGATCATCGCCATCCCTCTGCCCAACGCGGCGCACATTCTCGCAATGGCCTGCCTGCCTGCGGCGTCCCCCGCATCCGCCAACTTCAGCAGAGCCTCGAAGGGCGGTGAAGGCCGGTTCGCGATCTCGGAGTAATAACGCATTCCTGCGCGATTGGAGGCTACGGTCTCCCAGCATCCCCTGCTTCCGCATCCACAAATCAATCCATTCGGGTCCATCTGAACGTGGCCGAACTCCCCGGCGAAGCCGCCTTCTCCGCGAAGGATGCGGCCGTTGGCAAAAATGCCGGTGCCCAATCCTTCGGAGACGTTCACCACCACAAGATCCCTGACGCCGTCGCTGTAGCCAAACCAAACCTCAGAAAGCGCGCAGGCGTTAGCGACGTTGTCCACGACGACGGGAAGGCCGGTTGCCTGCGCCACCCGCGACTTGATTGTCCCAATCGGCCAGTTGATGTTAGGCGCGAACATCGAACTCTTCAGAGAGTGTTTGCCGGTGTGGGATTTCTCGGACTGAAGGTCGAAGCGGCCGGGCACGCTGATCCCGATTCCATCGAAAGAACGACCGGCATGAGCGGCAATCACCTTGCGGATCTCGTTCACGATGACCCCGACCACTTTTTGCGGATTCTCGGGAAGCGCAATTACGCTTTGAGCCAGAATCTGTCCGCCCAGATCGGTGACAGCGAGGGTGGTCTGACCAGGATGGATGTCCATGGCGAGAACTCCACGCTGCCCATTGAGATTGAGAAAGGTTGGCCTGCGGCCGCGGGGAAGGCGGCCCATCGATCCCTCAACAATCCATCGTTCTGCGAGCAGTTCCTCCACAATCAGCGAAACAGTGCTCCTCTGCAGCCCCGATGACCGCGCCAAATCCGCACGCGAAATCGGTTGCCGGGTGCGGATCTGGTTGAAAATGAGATTTCGATTGATCTGCCGCGGCATTTTATTCGATGCGCTCTGCTTATTCGTAAAGGCGTAGCGAGTCGTCATCCTTGTGGCTTCCTGTCCTCAATCGAGTTTTGCTGCAGAGCTTCTCCATGTCGATTTCGCAATCGCTTCCGGCTAAGATGCAATAACCGATGAGTTTAGCAGAATGCGGCGGTTTGCAGCAGCTTTGAACTAGTTCAGCTACTGGTTTACGCCGCTGGCCAGGAACCCTCCATCGACTACGAGAGTCTGTCCGGTTACAAAGGAAGCGGCATCGGACGCCAGATAGAGTGCCGCTCCAACCAGTTCTTCGGTCTTTCCGAAGCGGCCCATCGGTGTGCGCATCAGCAGTTCCTTCCCCCGCGCCGTGCCATCAAGAAAATCCGCATTCAACTCTGTTCGAAAGACTCCGGGCGCAATGGCGTTGACCGTCACCCCTTTCTTGGACCATTCCACGGCCAGGGATCGGGTAAGCGACGCGACGCCGGCTTTGCTTGCGGCATAAGCCGCCACCTCGCTGAGCGCTACAAAACTGTTCAGCGACGCGATATTGATAATGCGCCCATAGCCGCGCTCAAGCATGTGCTTTCCGAAAACCTGGCAAGCCCGTAGCGTCCCAGTGAGGTTGGTATCCAGTATCCCAGTCCACTCCTCTTCAGGCTGAGTGAGGGTGGCGGTGCGCTTGATTCTCCCGGCACAGTTGATGAGGATGTCGACTTTTCCAAAACAATCGATCGCAGCCTCGAGCAACTTTTCCAGGGAAGCGCGGTCGCAGACGTCGGAGGCAAGCCGAAGAGTCCGGCGTCCGCGCGCTTCAATTTCCGAAGCGGTTTCGTCAACCTGTTGCTGACGGCGCGCAGAAGCAATCACATCAGCTCCGGCGTCAGCCAGACCGAGGCTCAATGCTCGCCCGATGCCGGAAGTGCCTCCAGTCACGACAGCAGACTTGCCAGCCAGATCAAGAAGATGAGAGGTCATTATTTCTCCATGCCGGGATGTGTCCGGTCATTCAGACAGACATTTTTGATCAAAGCCGGTACGCTTTTTTCACCAGCGAATATGTCAATTCATACGCGACTTCGAACGCTTCGTCTTCCGCGAGCCGGTGCTCGGCGACAAGCCTTGCCAGGAAAGCGCAGTCAATCCGCCGCGCCACATCGTGCCGGGCAGGAATGGAAAGGAAAGCACGCGTGTCGTCATTAAACCCTACAGTGTTGTAGAAGCCTGCCGTCTCGGTCGCCTGCTCCCGAAAGCGCATCATCCCCTCAGGACTGTCATGAAACCACCAGGGTGGCCCAAGACGAAGACAGGGATAGTGGCCTGCGAGCGGAGCCAATTCGCGGCTATAGGTAGATTCGTCCAGCGTAAACAAAATGATTGTGAGCGCAGTCTCGTTGCC
>Ga0302200_10000958_pt1 | contig 27871 bp, 18 predicted proteins | sample II_Bog_N3_1_FD_194585 | JGI IMG/M metagenome (GOLD analysis project Ga0302200, IMG submission 194585) | Peat permafrost microbial communities from Stordalen Mire near Abisko, Sweden - II_Bog_N3_1 | ecosystem: Environmental > Terrestrial > Soil > Wetlands > Peat | place: Sweden: Abisko... | reverse complement strand
AATGAGTAAATTATTTGCTCAATAAAAAAGTCGAATATATGTTAGCAATTATCTATATGTTAATTATAAAGAAATAAACTTGCAAATAAGTCGGCATCCATATATGTTGCAAAAACAACCAACTTGGAGACCAATGAAAATGCTTATAGTTATACTATAATAACGGCACATATGATAAAGAAGTAGTTTTAAATCGTGTTTAGAACAATTACTCTAAATCTTCAGATTTGTTTTAATATTATGGTCCAACTGCAAAAGATGTAGAAAGTGGTTAGGGAAGGGGTGCTCCAAGACTTTGTAACTTTAATCGACAATCTTTAGCATTAGTAAACAAAATTCCGTGCCAACCTAAATCCATAGCACCTTGTATATTTGGCAAAAGATCATCTATAAAAACGGTTTCGCTTGGAATAAAACCATGTGAATTAATTAGTTTTTGATACATTAATGGATTTGGTTTAAGAACTCCAAGTTCTGCAGATACAACAATATCAGAAAATTTAGTTAAAAAATCATATTTGTTTTTTAAAAAAACCATAAGCTCTCTTACATTATCAGTTATACAATATAAAGGAAATTTAAGCATATATAATTCATTAAGCAATTCAAAGCTACCATCAATTGGAAGCAGTGATTCTTTTATAGAATTTATAAGTTCTTGAAGTTTATCTTCTGCAATTTTTAATTCTTTACTATAAAGCTTTATTGCATCTGTTTCTGTTAGTTTACCAAGATTAAGATCATACCAGATCTTAGATTTAAATATCGTTGTGGTTAAATTTTCTGGAAATTGCTCTTCTGGAAAAAAATTAATTACAACAGGCAACGGATCCCATCGTACTAATACATTTCCAATATCAAATACAATATTTTTAATACTCATTTATACCAACGACATCCTGTATTCAGGAACAAAAACATCTAAAATATTTATAATTTTATCTTTAAAAAGTGGTTTAGTAAAGACAGCATTCATTGACGCTTCTAAACATTGTTGCTTTTCTTCTTTACTCAAATGAGCTGTCAAAGCAACAATAGGAACCTTATGTTCAAAATGCGTTTCATGTAAACGGATTTTTTTACTTACCTCATAACCATTGATATCTGGCAAACCAATATCCATCAATACTAAAGAGTAATGATTGTTTTTAAAAAAATCAATAGCTGTTTGCCCATCTTTAGCAATATCTACATCATATCCAAATCCATTAAGCATATTTTTTACTACCATTGATGTTGGAACATGGTCTTCCACAATTAAAATTTTACTTTTTTGTTTTACTTCAATTAATTTTGCTTCCGATAACTTAACTTGTTTTTCACTAAATAAAGAATGATCAACAACAACCTCATCTTTTTCAAAAAACTCATCCAACAATGCTTCTTGCATAGGGATCAAACAAATAAACTTTGTACCTTTACCAAGACAACTTTCAATGTAAATTTCTCCTTCCAAATCATCTATAAACTGTTTGGCAATAAAAAGACCCAACCCAGATCCACTATATAAACCATTATAAGATGGAATTAACCTTTTAAATCTAACAAAAAGTTCTTGTTGTTTTTCTACCGGGATCCCTGGACCTGTATCTTCTATTTCAATTCTGACAACAATTTTAAATTCATTTTTTTTAGCTAATTTTGCACAAACTTTAACATAACCTTGCTTAGTAAATTTTAAAGCATTTCCAATCAATTCAAGCACTATACGATAAATACGAATCGGATCCCCAACTACATGTTTAGGGATATCTTTATCAAAAACAAAATCTAAATTTAACCTTTTTTCAAAAGCTTTTGCTTTATGTAAATTTATAACGTCAGAAAGTTTGGTTTGCAAATCAAATGTTTTCTTTAAAAGAGGGATTTGTCCGGAAGCTACATTAATTGATTCTATAACTTCATTTAAAAATCGAAGAAGCTCTTTACTACTTTGCACTAGGCCTTCACTAAACTCATTGATTCTTTCTTTATTGTTCTCACTATTTAAAAGTTCTGCAAAACCAATAATACCACTTAAAGGGGTGCGGATATCATGACTCATGTTTTCAAGAAATGCAGTTTTGGCTTTATCAGCAGCTTCTGCTTTGTCTTTTGCTTCTTTAAGTGCTTTTTCCATATTTTTACGATCAGTAATATCAATCGAAATACCAACCATAGCAATAACTGAACCGTTATGATCAAACAATGGAACACGACTAGTTAAAAAATAAATTAATTTTCCATTACTATCTGGGATTGCAGGTTCTTCAATATTTAATTTTGATTTGCCAGTATTAGTTATCTCTAATGTATTTTTTTCAAGCAATTGTAATGCTTCAGGTGACCAATTCCCTACTTTTCCCATTTCTTCAAAAGTTAAACCTTTAAATTCACCTATAGAATTAATACCAAACATTTTTAACACGTTTTTATTACATCCAAGTGCAGTACCGTGTTTGTCTAGCCAATAAACATTTCCAGGCATACAAGAAATTATTGATTCATAATAATAGACAATATTCTCTACAATTTTTTCTATAGATAAATTGTTTTCATCGTATGTTCCAATAATATTTTGATATTTATTTAACAACAAATGCTTTAAATCATTAATATTATTAAGCTCTAAAGTGTCGTTATTTAATGTTTTTTTAGATTGCACACTGTTTCCCTACTAAAAATTATCCTATTAAAATCATGCTATATTTGGTTTACACCTTTCTAAGTTGTCTAAAAGTCGTTCTATACTAATACTCTCTCTATTCCTTGCTGTAAGCGCAACATTTTGATGAGCATAACTTAATATATCTTGTTTGATTAGTTTACTCAAACTATCTTGACAACCACCAAAATAAAATAAAAGACCTTTTCTGTTATGATCATAAGCTATAACTGGATCTGTTGTTGTAAGGTTAATAACAACAGGATAATCACCGGATGATTTACCACAAAAACTTGCATAACTAACTTGTATTTGTTTTTCTGAAAAAGGTAATATTGAACAAACCTTGTGATCTGTTTCTCCCTGACTTGCAAGCAAAATCACAATTGCATTAGCAACTTTAAATAAATCATCTAAATTATTTACAGAATCTTCTTTTATAAAACTAATATAGTCATTCCATACTTTCTTGTGTCTTGGGTTAATATTGTTTTCTAGCAATTTTTTTAAACAATGTTTAACTAAACGTTTTTCTTGTAACTTTTGTTGGTTATCATCTAATTCTGGGTTGGAGTCCCTAATAGACTCCCCTAACATAGGTAATATCATTTGAACAATATTTACTGCTTCTGAATTAGTAGAACCTATTATTTCAGCTATTTGGTCAAATGGTAATGGTAGTCGTCCAAAAAGATTTTCAAATGGGGATCTGATTTTACATAGAATTGAGTGTTTTTCACTAATTGCTTTAATCTTCTTCACATGATCAATAGTTTTCAAAATAATTGCCTTGAAAAAATTTTCTAATGCTAATATTTGCATTCTACCACGAATAAATAACTCTATCCCAAATAACATATAATCATAAAATGGTAAATGGTAATATAATTCAACTGCATCACCTTTGATTGACAAACTATTTATAAGCAGCATCAATTTTTCTAATTCATTAAACATTATCTCTTCATAGGCATTAGATGAGTGTGAATACTCAATTGTCATTATTTTTTGTAAAGGATGAAATTTAATATCATGTTTAATTAAATCAAGACGTGCTCCGTACTGATCTATTCCTTTTAAGGTTGAACCAAACATACATCCAACTGTTACAAACCTCTTAAATCCAGAAAAAGAAAATGATTGACTACTAGAATTATTTGATGATAACCATGGATAAAAATAAAAACCAAAATTTTGTGGTTGATTTTGAATAATAAAAGGGAAAAATACTTCTTCTCTACGTATCGAGTTGGCAATAATAAAATCTTTACCTTCTTCCGAAATATGACCATCATTAGCATATTCTTTTAACTTATCTAATAACGAAATAGTTTTTTTTAGGGCAGAAGCTGTCTTGCCACCATGGGCTATAATTTCTGCTTTATTACTAAAAAATAGTTTCCTTGAACTAACAGAAAAGCTAGAACCATCACATACTTGTGGCATAATTTCTGCTTTTTGATTAAGACACATCTTTCTTAAAGATGTAGTAAAAGCAGAATTATCTACCGAATAGCTTAATGTTGGACTATCTAATGCTGTTGACATCAAATAACCACAAGGTTCAACTATTAAGATTCCTTTATTAAAAAGATCTATATTGATTTTTAAATCACCATAACGTTTCCATCTTGGACTTGTAGCAACAGACGGAGTGCCTAGGCTAACTGGAATGCACGAAGTATTTGGAAGGCTTGAACTAATTGGAACTCTTGAACTATCACAGTTAACTGGAGAAGACAATAAAAGCTCATCACACGCTTCTGTTGATCTCCAATATGGTCCATGAATTTTTAAATCTCTTTTAATACTACTTACTGTAGAACTTGTAGCCCTTTCTTTTCCTTTAAGAGAGTGTTTATGATTATTTGATGCATCGATACCTTTCATTCCCTGCTCGAATCCACACTGTTGAATTTCTTCTTGCGTAGGTAAGTTTAAAGCACTTTCTTCATCATCTAAAAATAGCGGACTAACGCGCCTACTTAAAATATTTGCACCTACTACTGGACTATAAGTTTTTTTGACTACACTAACAGGATCATCAGTAAAATCTATTACAAATTGTTCTTGATCTTCTTCCTCTTCTTCTGTTAAAGACAAATCTAAAGCACCAACCGCATCTAAACTAAGTGAAGTAATATCGACACCTTGAACTTTACTTTCTTGCTGTGGGGTGTCTACTTGACTGCTATTTATGTCTTCATCTGTATCTATTCCTGTAGTTCCATTATTACTTTCAGCTTGTCTATCAGAAAGTATATCTACTTGTTGATTTAATTGTCTTTCATCCAAACCTAATATCCTTGGCATAAGACCATCAGCCATGCTTTGCATAGAAGAATCAATAGGATTACTACCATTCGCTTCAACATCCAGGCAAGTATCTTCAATCATAATATTACGCTCCTGTAATAATTGTCAATTATACTGTTTAACCATTAAAAACAAAATCAATATAAATTTTTTAATTATCCTCTCACAACCCGCCAACCAAAACTTGGCTTAAATTTTGAGAAATTATATACTACAATTACATATTGCAAAAGCCAAAATAAAAATTATAAAATACTAAGCTTTGATGTTAAAAAATTTAACCAAATATTTATTTTGCTATCTTTAATATTGTAATAATATACAGAAAACAATATTTTTCCACCACAAAGATATATTAAACTGTATTCAAAGAAAGATTTTTCTTTGAATTTAAATTACAGAAGCCTCTTTTTTTATAAAATGATCAGGAACAAAAGTATCCACAATATCAATAATTTTGTCTTTAAAAAGTGGCTTAGTAAAAACAGCATTCATCGATGCCTCTAGACATTGTTGCTTTTCTTCTATAGATACATGTGCTGTTAAAGCAACAATAGGAACTGCATTTTTGGAAGGAGTTTCGTATAAACGAATCTTTTTAGTCACCTCATAACCATTAATATCTGGCAAACCAATATCCATTAAGATCAAAACATAATGGTTGTTTTTAAAAAAATCAATCGCCGTTTGACCATCAGGAGCAACATCAACACTAAATCCAAAACTATTGAGCATGTTTTTTATTACTATTGATGTTGGTACATGATCTTCTACAACTAAAATATGATTTCTTTGTTTTATATCAACCGACGTCTGTAGTGGTAAATTAACTAGTGTTTCATTAAACAAAGCATGATCGACAACACACTCATCATCCCCAAAAGATTCATCCGACAACGATCCTCGCATAGGGATCAAACAAATAAATTTTGTACCTTTACCTGGATAACTTTCAACATGAATTTCTCCTTCTAAATCGTCTATAAACTGTTTAGCGATAAAAAGACCTAAGCCAGATCCATTATAAACACCATCATAAGACGGAATTAAGCGTTTAAATCGAATAAAAATTTCTTGCTGTTTTTCTTTTGGAATACCAGGACCAGTATCTTCTATTTCAATTTTCACAATAATTTTAAATTCATTTTTCTTAGCTAATTTTGCACAAACTCTAACATAACCTTGTTTGGTAAATTTTAAAGCATTCCCAATCAACTCCAGAACAATACGATAAATACGCACTGGATCTCCAACCACATATTTAGGGATATCTTTATCAAAAACAAAGTCTAGATTTAATCCTTTTTCAAAGGCTTTTGCTTTATGCAAACTTATAACGTCAAAAATTTTAGTTTGCAAATTAAATGTTTTCTTTAAAAGAGGAATTTCTCCAGAAGCTACATTAATCGATTCTATAACCTCATTTAAAAATCTAAGAAGCTCTCTACTACTTTGTACCAAACCTTCTGTAAATTCTTTAATGCTTTCTTTATTGTTATCGCTATTTAAAAGTTCGGCAAAACCAACAATACCACTTAAAGGAGTACGAATATCATGGCTGATATTTTCAAGAAATGCAGTTTTAGCTTTATTAGCAGCTTCTGCTTTTTCTTTTGCTTCTTTAAGAACTTCTTCCATGTTCTTACGATCACTAATGTCAATCGAGATACCAACAACAGCAATAACAGAACCAACATGATCAAACAATGGAACACGACTAGTTAGAAAAGAAATTAATTTACCATCACCATCTGGAATAACAGGTTCTTCTATATTTAATCGTGCTTTACGTGTATTTATTACATCCAAGGTATCTTTTTCAAACGAAATTATGGCACTTTGCGACCACCCACCTAATTTACCCATCTCTTTAAAAGTTAAACCTTTAAAGTCAACTATAGATTTAAATCCAAACATTTTTAATACATTTTTATTACATCCAAGCGCAACACCATTCTTATCTAGCCAATAAACATTTCCTGGCATACATGAAATAATTGATTCGTAATAGTGAACAACACTTTCAACAATATCTTCTATAGACAAGTTGTTTTCACAACATGTTCCAATAATATTTTGATATTTATTTAATAACAAATGCTTTAGATCAGCTATATTATTAAGATCTAAATTTTTATTATTTAACTTTTCTTCAGACCCACTATTGTGATCCATATTACCATTATCCTATAAAAATCATGCTGGAATAACTTGTTTTGGCCGAGCAATGTCTTGCACGCCAACACCATTTTTATTTTCTGCAGCAAGAGCAATATTTTTATGAGCTAATGTTAATATATCTTGTTTAACTAATTTACTCAAACTATCTTGGCAACTACCAAAATAAAATAAAAGACCTTTTTTTCTAACATCGTTAACTGGATCATAACCTATAACAGGATCTATAGTTGTCAAATTAAATACGGTTGGATAATTAACTTTTGATTTTTTAAAATCACTATAACCAACTTGTATTTGTTTTTCTGAAACAGGTAATACAGAACAGGTTTTATAGTCTTCTTCTCCGGTTGCAGCAAGAGCAACCATGGTTGCATTTGCAATTTTAAATAAACCTTCTAAATTATAGATTTTGTCTATGCCTATAACACTAACAAAATCTATCCACACCTGTTTATGTTCTTTATTAATATCATTTGTTTGCAATCTCATCAAACAATACTGAACCAAATCTCTTTCATGCAATTTAGTTTGTTCCACATCTAATTCTGGATTAAGTTCTCTAATAGGTACTTCTAATTTTTCGAGTATAGTTTCAGTAATTCTTTCTAATTGTACATTTCCAAAAAGATTTTCAAATGGAGACTCAATCTTACATTCCATATGATAATATTCACAAATCGCTTTAATCTTTTCTACATATTCAATCTTTTTTAAAATAATAATCTTAAAAAATTGATTCAACGCTTTCAATGTCATCCTACCTCGAATAAACAACTCGATACCAAACAACATATAATCATAGTAAGGCAAATGATAATACACTTGTCCTAATTCTGTTTTATTAGATAAATTCTTCATAAGTAACATTAATTTGTTAAATTCATTAAATATTACTTCTTCGTATGGATTAGATGCTCTTGGATTAAATTCAATATTTACTATTTTTTGCGAAGGATGAAATTCAATATCATGTTTAATTAAGGCAAAAGATTGGTATAACTGTTCTATTCCTTTTATACTTGCACCAAACATACATCCAGCTGTTACAAATCTAGTAAATCCAGAAAATTCAAAATTTGTAGTATTAGATAACCATGGATAAACGTAAAACCCAGCCTTATGTTGGCCATCGGTTACAACCAAAGGAGAAAAAACCTCATCTCTACGATTCTTATTAATAATAGTAAAACATTCTGCTTCTTTAACACAGCTATCTTGCTCAATATGTTCCTTTAGTTTATTTAATAATAAAGTAGTCTTCTGAGGTGCTATCTTTGGATTAAAAAGAAGCTCCCTTAAACTAATATAAAAACTTGATCCATCGTCTAAACAATCATCAGAAACTTCTATTGATCTGTATGGTCTAACAACTAAGATTCCTTTTTTAAAAAGAGGTAGATTAATTTCTAAATCGTAATAGTTCACCCATTTTTTATTTTCGTTATAATGCTCTGATTCAGGTAGCAGGAGGATCTGCTCATCAATAACACTAATTTTTTGCTTATAAAGCTTGTGTATAACACTATATATATTATTCAAAGCATCAGTACAAATATCTGCCAAATACCCTTTCATTTGTTATTCTACCCCTATTGCCAATAACCAATTTATTAAAGTATACTAAATATAAGTCTTTTTTTTTAAATTACTATCTACTTACAAACTTATGCTAACTTTTAGTGATAAGAATTTTTGTGAGTATTATATAGTACAAACATATAATTGACCACTGCTGTCATAAGTATTCATGGCTGTCCAGCAAACAGTTAATTTGCTAATTCATGCCTCACCCAAACGCTCTCAACTATAAGTGACGCTTACCACAGCCCTCTCCAGCTAACGCTGGTAGAGGGCATAACCATCATTATCAGTAGATGTTTTTTTTTAAAATTTTTGCACATTCTAATAATTTGTGTTTTTGCATAATATGATCAAAATAATTGAAAATTTAATGAAAATATATAGCATTTTTTATAAGATATATTGAATCTTTATTAATATTAATATTAATGTTTCCGCCCCTCTACCAGCGTTAGCTGGAGAGGGCTGTGGTAAGCGTCACTTATAGTTGAGAGCGTTTGGGTGAGGCCTAAAATTGATGTTCTTGATTAACACCTAAATGTACGACATAATTCAATTTTATTTTTAATCATTCATAATCATGCATATTTTTGTTAGTTTTTTACCAATACTATTGTTTATTACATTATATGTTGGTGGTGGAGTCTATTTTAGTGTGACAGGTGTTCAAGATGCTTTTTACCAACTATCACCAGCTGTAACAATTATACCTGCATTAATTTTAGGTTGGGTATTACATAAAGACACTACTTTAAAACGCATGCATGATTTTTTAGATGGTGTTAGGCACCGCGATATCATTACTATGTGTATGATATTCTTACTAGCTGGAGCATTTAGTGTTGTCACTCAAAATATCGGTAGCTTAGATTCTACAGTTAATCTTGCTTTATCATTAATTCCTTCTAAATTTTTATTAATTGGACTTTTTATTACTACTGCATTTATTGCAACTGCTATAGGTACTTCTATGGGTACCATTGCCACCATTGCACCACTAGCAGTTGGCCTATCTAATCAAGGAGCATTTCCAATAATTATTGGTATCGCAACAGTAGTTGCTGGTGCCATGTTTGGTGATAATTTATCTTTTGTATCTGATACAACTATTGCAGCTGTTATGTCTCAAGAAGCAGATTTTAAATTAAAAATGAAAATCAATAGTGTTATCGCATTTATTGCAGCACTTATTACTATTACTGTGTTATTTTTTAGCCATAATTGCACTGCAGAAGTATATTATAACGATTATTCTTTCATATTAGTCTCACCTTATGTTTTACTTATTTTATTGCCAATGTTGGGGTTTAATATTTTTATAGTTTTAATCACAGTATTAATATTTTCTGGATTACTTGGATGTTGTTTAAATAATGAATATTCAATACTTGTATTTAGCAATGATATTGCTAAAGGTTTCAAAAGTATGCATGAAATTATGGTATTGTCTATGTTAATTGGTGGTTTATCTGGGCTTGCTAATAAAGGATCTAAAGATCTAACCACTTACCTTGTACATCTTGTTTCCAAGCGTGGTAGTAAAACAATAGCACAATTATTGATTGCAGCTATTGTTTCTGTATTTGATATATTATTAGCTAACAATACTGTTGCAATTATTTTTAGTGGGGAAATAGCCAGAGATTTTGCAAAAAAATATCATATTCCACCGCATTATAGTGCTGCTTGGTTGGATATTTTTTCATGTGTATTTCAAGGTATTATACCTTATGGAGCTCAAATATTATTAGCCGCTACTATTGCTGGTGTTTCTCCATTAGAGATCACTCCTCATGTATATTATTGTTATATATTAGGAATCGTATCAATAATTTATATTTTATGTAATAAAAATATTACAATTTCTTGAACGTACCCGTTCACGGGATTGGCCTCACCCCTTCAAGCTCAACTATAATTCACGCTTACTAGGCCCCTCTCCAACAAAAATTGTTGGAGAGGGCGTTAACGAATTTTTCGTCAAATAAACATAATTGTTAATGAAAATGCTATATACCAATATTTAATTTTTAATTATTTTTCTCATACATCTTGTATTACATTCATGAAAATATAAATTATTATGTCTAATACATACCGCAAGTGGACGTCCTCTCCAACAATTTTTGTTGGAGAGGGACCTGGTAAGCGTGAATTATAGTTGAGCTTGAAGGGGTGAGGCCAAAATTTTGTGGGGATTACTCAGATCCTAAACGAATAAAACACGCTGTTAATGTATTAAGTATCTGAATGGTGCGTAATAAGTTTAAAAAATACCTACCCCCATGAACAAATACCTTATTATTTAGCTAAAATCATTACAACAAATCCTATAATAACTATTAAAATAACAGTTAACACTCCCATAGTAAAAAAACTTTTATTAAGATTTTGAGCAGTAAACAATTCTGGTTTATGTTTTATAGTTCTATATAATGACCACAACAATATTACAGAAGTACATATTAATAAAATTGAATTTACTATACCCATAATTTATATATTTTTATTTATAGTTTTTTTCTCAATAAATTCTATTATAGATTTAGCAACATTAGTTTGACTAGCAGCTTCTATACCTTGCAGTCCAGGAGAAGAATTCACTTCTAACACTAATGGTCCCCTATTAGAACGAATTATATCAACCCCAGCAACATTTAATCCCAAGATTTTAGTTGCTTTAATGGCGGTTTTTTTTTCTTCAGGAGTAAGGACTACGCTAGTTGCTGTGCCACCACGATGCAAATTTGAACGAAATTCTCCAGATTTTGCTGTACGTTTCATGGCGGCAATCACTTTATCACCAACCACTAAACAACGCAGATCTTCACCATTACTTTCAGTAATAAATTCTTGCACCATAATGTTAGCTTTTAAGCACATAAAAGCCTCTATAACACTTTCTGCAGCTTTGGTAGTTTCAGCTAAAACTACTCCGATGCCCTGAGTACCTTCTAACAATTTAATAACTAGCGGTGGGCCACCGGCAATTTTTATTAAATCATTTGCATCACTAGGAGAAGATGCAAAACCAGTAACTGGCATACCAACGCCTTTACGTGATAAAAATTGCAATGCACGTAATTTATCTCTAGCTCTCGAGATCCCAATTGATTCATTTAAAGAAAAAACTCCCATCATTTCAAATTGTCTAACTACTGCTGTACCATAAAACGTTATTGATGCTCCAATTCTTGGAATTATGGCATTAAAATCAATCAGCTTTTCTCCAGAATAATGTATTTCAGGATCAGTAGAAGATATATTCATATAACAACGTACAGTATTAACAATACGTACATAATGCCCACGATTTTCTGCTTCTTCTTTTAAACGACGAGTAGAGTATAAATTTTTATTTTTCGATAAAATTGCAATTTTTAATTTCATATAATATTACTTCATTTTATTAATTAAAAAAGATTTATTTGGATTTATTAAAAATCTCTTGCTTAGAGCAGTCCTACCTAATAATAACCTAAAACCCATAGCATCACGATTAGTCAATGTTAATTCAATTGGCCAGGCATTATGCCCAACAGCTAAAATAGTCTTAATAATATACCGATGTTCAACTTCCCCACCAGAATTTCTTACATTACGTTTATCTAACAGATCCGCTTCGCAATGTAAAACATAATTATTATTACGTTGAATAGGATGTACTTGAAATTTTATTTTAGTCTTGCCTAATGTTGTTTTGAATGACTCTATATTAAATGCATGCAATGTGGAAGTTCTAGCACCGGTATCGATTTTTGCCTTTATTTGATCTATACCTAATTCAGGAAATTCTACCCATTCCCGCCATCCAATAAGAATTTTTGTTCTCATTTGATTTTTTTGTATATATTTGCTAGGCACCTATCACCCGTTAATACTAAGATATAATACCATTTTAAGCTCCTCTTCAAAATAAATTTTGAAGAGGAAAAAAACAACGACTTTATAAAATTTATTATAGAACCATATCTTTTACTTTCTTTAAAGCCCTTACTTTTACAACTTTCTTAGCTGGTTTTGCTTTAAAAATAGTTGGTTGACCAGTAAATGGATTAATACCTTCTCTTGCTTTGGTGGCTGGTTTTTTAATAACAATAATCTTCATTAATCCAGCTATAGAAATTTCTTCTAAATTTTTCAAATGGAAAGAGATCATTGGTTCTAAAGCATTTATTATTGAGGTAACATCTTTTTTAGGCAAATTAGTAGCCTCTGCTAAATAGCTAATTTGTTGAGTTCTAGTTAATGGTTTATTAAGATTTTTTAATAAATCTTTGCCGCGAGCACCTGATGATTTGTTATCCATTTTGTGTGCAACTTTAGCGGTTTTGGAAGTTTTACTAGTTTTGCTAGTTTTAACAGGTTTTTTAACAACAACATTTTTTTTTTTAGCTTTCGCCATAATAAATTCCCCTTTATTTCATTAATCGACCTAAAAAATATACTTAAATTCTTCTTAATGTACTAAAATTAACAAAAAATAAATCAAAATACTACAGATATCTTCATTAAAACCCGTTGTAACCAAAAATTATGTGCTAACTTTAAAAATAAAAACAAACTTGTTACATCTGCTTAACTATGAAATTGTTGTATTGCTAGGGGAATTTATTGAAAAATATATTAAAGTATATTTATGTTTTAATTGGTTTATATGCCACAACCTATAGTATTTCTTGTTATGGATTAACTTTTGACATTCAACCAAACAGTGACATAATTGGAACCATACAAATGGTTACCTTTAAAGAAAAGGATACTTTACAAGCTATTGCTAGGAAATTTAATATTGCCTTAACCGAATTAATCGGTGCTAACCCTAATGTTAATCCTAAACATGTTAAAATTGGCACTAAACTTATCATTCCAACCCAATTTGTACTGCCACCCCACACTAATAATAAAGAAAGCATTGTGCTTAATTTAGCAGAATTTAGATTATATTACTTTCCTAAAGATGGAAAGACAGTAACTACTCTACCAGTAGGTATTGGTAGACTTGGCTGGAAAACACCTATCGGAGAAACTAAAATAGTTCGTAAAAGAGAACAACCAACTTGGGTGCCGCCACCATCTATTCGTAAACATTATGAAGATAAAGGTAAAATTTTACCAGACTTCATTCCGCCAGGGCCTAATAACCCATTAGGTGAGTATGCTATGAATTTAGCATGGTCAAACTATTTAATTCATGGAACCAATGCTCCAACCAGTATCGGATTAAGAAGTAGTAGCGGCTGTATACGTATGTATCCGGAAGATATTAAAACTTTATTTAATTTAGCTTCAGTTGGTACAACAGTTACAGTAATTCATGAACCTTTTAAACTTGGGAAAAAAGGTAATGATTTATATCTAGAAGCTCATGAACCTTTTAAAGAAAAATATTATAATGACGAAAATTTAACTGAAGAAGGGTTATTAGAAGTAATTATAAATGACTATTACCAACGATTTAAACAACGCATAGACTGGTCTTATGCTAATAAAAATTTAAAAAAAGCTGTTGGATATCCAATTGATATCACTAAATAATTTAATATTAACTACTTATGTATTTATTCACGGTGATAGGTATTTTTTAAACTTATTACGCACCATTCAGTGTGTTAATAGATTTAAAATGTGTTTTTATTCTTTCAGGATGCTCCATAAGTTTAAAAAATACCTATCACCGTGAACAAATACCTACTTATTTCGTAAATTCGCTTGTTCTTCTGCATAATAAGAAGATCTAACCAGCGAACCACTTGCTACATTGGTAAACCCTAAAGAATAAGCAAATTCTTTATATGCAGCAAATTGCTCTAAAGTTATATATCGAGACACCGGGGTATGAAATTTACTGGGTTGCAAATATTGTCCAATTGTAAGCATATCACAATCATATTTACGTAAATCTATTAATACTTGCTTTACTTCTTCATCGTGCTCCCCCAAACCTAACATAACCCCAGATTTAGTTGGAATAGTTGGAAATTTTTGTTTAAAATTTTTAATTAATTCTAAAGAACAAAAATAATCCGAACCAGGACGTACAGCTTTATATAATCTAGGTACAGTCTCAATATTATGATTAAAAACATCTGGTGGACTAATGGATAATTTTTCTAATGCAGCTGCCATTCTGCCACGAAAATCAGGTACCAAAATTTCTATTTTGGTACTTGGACAATGTTTCCTAACAGCCATAATACATGCAGCAAAATGACTGGCTCCACCATCTCGTAAGTCATCCCTATCAACCGATGTAATAACAATATATTTTAATCCCATTTTGCTAAGTGCTTGCGCTAAATTTTCTGGTTCATCCTGATCAACAGGATCTGGTTTACCATGCCCCACATCGCAAAAAGTACATCGCCTAGTACATTTATCACCTAGGATCATAAATGTTGCAGTTTTTTTCTCAAAACATTCTGCAAGATTTGGACAAGATGCCTCTTCACATACAGAATGCAATTTATGTTCTCGTAATAATTTTTTTAATTCTAAAGCTCGCTCACTTGGTGGTTTTACTCTAATCCATTCTGGTTTTTTAAGTGATAATGAATTAGAGAGATCATCAGGATCTATATTAATAGCTATATTTCTAGATCTGGCAAATTTATCTTTGCCTTTTTGTTTAGTATTATTTTTAATTGATTCCATAAATTAACCCTCACTCACTACCCCTCTCCAGTGGAATGGAAGGAGATGGTGTAATTCAATTTATTAAGCAATATTTTTTTAAGCTCTATTGCAACACAATTTATATCAATTTTTTTTATTTTACTTATATTGCTAAGCTGAGTCATCTGTAAATTAGCAATTCCACAAGGATTGATTTGAGTAAATGGTTTTAAATCCATATTAACATTTAAACTTAAACCATGATAACTACAGCCTTTGTAAATTTTTAAACCAATCGAACAAATTTTTTCGTCTAATACATAAACCCCAGGAACATCTGCTCCAACATTAGCAATAACATTATATTGATCATGCAACATGTCAATAATTGCTTGTTGCATAATATAAATTAATTTTTTTAAACTTAAAGATTTTCTTGCTAAATCTAACAAAAAATATATTACCAATTGACCAGGTCCATGATAAGTCACTTGCCCACCACGATCACTTTTAACAACCGAAATATCCCCTGCATATAAAATATGTTGTTCTTGAGCTGCTTTTCCCAAAGTAAACACTGCAGGATGTTCTACAAACCAAATTTCATCGACAGTAGTTGTATCACGATTTTTAGTAAAATTTTGCATATCACTTAAGGTAACTACATAATCTTGGATATTTAAAAATTTACAAACTACTTGCTGCATACTTAGTACTTGTCTAACCTGCCTAAAAAGAAACTTGTACTTTTAAACGCGCGTCTGTCTGAGCGCAGCTCGCGTACGCGAGTGAAAAAAGTACAAGTTGCTTTCTGACAGAACCACACCTAAGACTTAGCTTTCCCAGAAATTACATTTAAATACATTGATATTTTATCTGATACTCTACTTAAAAAATTACCATGTTTAATAGTAGCTAGCGCAACAGCCGGATACTCTGCAACAATTTCCCCCTTCAGCTTAACTACATAAGTTCCAATTTGAAAACCTTTTTCTACTGGTGCTTTAATTAAATTTGGAATATGTAAACTAGCAGTTAACTTATTTATATCATTCTTTGGTAAAGACAAATAAACATCATCTACCAATCCAATATCAACGGTCTTATTGTTGCCACCCCAAATTCTTGCGATTTCTAATACATTACCTTGTTGATATACTTTATGAGAAGCAAAAAATCTGAAACCCCAAGTAAGCAATTTTGTTGCATCAGTAGTTCGCATTTCATCGTTTTTAGATCCTAAAAGAACTGCAATTAATCTAGTATTATCTTGCATACCAGATACTGCTAAACAATACCCTGCATTATCAGTTTGACCAGTTTTAATACCATCCACAAAACTACTACGCCACAATAATTTATTACGATTGTTTTGCTCTATATTGTTATAAGTAAATGATCTTTGTGAATAAATAGTATAACTTTCTGGATGCTCTTTAATACTAGCTCTTGCTAATATAGCTAAATCTTTAGCTGTAGTATAATGATTAGCATCAGGTAATCCAGTCGCATTGTTAAAATGAGAATTTTGCATGCCTAACATAGCAGCATAATCGTTCATTAAGCTAGCGAACGCTTGTTCAGTACCAGCTATATGCTCAGCAATAGCGACTGACGCATCATTACCAGATTGTATAACTATTCCTTTAATAAGATCTGCAACTTTAACTTTACTATTTACGTCTAAAAACATTCTAGAACCAGTAGTTTGCCATGCTTGTTTGCTTATAGTAACTTCATCGTTTAAAGATAGGCGTCCAGATTTAATTTCATGATCAACAACATACATAGTCATTATTTTTGTAAGACTTGCTGGTTCTAATTTATCTTCACTTTGCTTTTCTAATAAAACTTTACCACTATTATAATCAAGCAATACAAATGCACGCGTACTTAAACTTGGTTGTTCAGGAGTAAAATTAAGTGCAAAAATTTTGCTACTAAATAATAAATTTAAAATTATTATTATTAGATATTTGAAATTTATTGTTTCTGATAATTTCTTTAGATTTCTTATTTTTGCTAACATAGCTTGAATTACCTCTCTCATTAATTAATTTAATCAATTTATTACAAATGCATCATGACTTGGTATATCAGACAAAATCTTTTTCAAGTTTAGAATATTAAATTCCCCGTTTACAGAACTAATCACAACCTTATATAAAATATTTTCTTTAATGTTCTTTTGCAAGCGATGTTCAATAATATTTACCTGATAGTTAGTTTTGTGGTTATTTGGATGATTTTTTAACAGACTTTCTAGTTGATCAGCTAGTTTTTTAGCATTGCTCTGGAGAGTAAAAGCGCCCAATTGTAAGCTAGAACTAACTTTCGTAGGAGTCGCTTCAGAAGTAGAGATAACTTCAGATGATTTATGTGCAAGCATAATATTTGAACGTTTTGGTAAATCCATAGAAGGATTAATAGCCACAACTTCGACTTTGCCTACACCATTAGCTAAAATACCTAACTTGCTAGCAGCAGCATAAGAGAGATCTACAATTCGATCATCATGAAATGGCCCACGATCATTAATTTTTACTATAATACTACGATTGTTATTTAAGTTAGTAACTTTAGCATAGGTTGGCAATGGTAAAGTTTTATGAGCTGCTGTCATAGAATACATGTCATATATTTCTCCACTCGAAGTTCTAAATCCATGAAATTTAGTACCATACCAAGATGCATATCCACGCTCTTTATACCCTTTACTTGATGTTAAAACACTGTAGGTCTTATTAAGTACAGTATATTTTGCCGGATTACCGTAACGACTTTTTGGTTCATGTTTAGGTTCTGGTTCTCTAACTAGAGTTAAATCTGGGATATCGTGGTGGAGTGGATGGCTATCGTGTTTTTTAGTGTACGCATTAACCTTTTTATTGCTTTTTTTGCTATAATTAGAAGTATGTTTAGGATTACACCCTACAGTTAATAATACCGCTAACCACGTTGATATTTGGACTATATATTTGTTCATTAGTTGATATTCACCATTTCAGCAAAATTAACTTTTAAAGTTTATACTTAAAAGTATGTAGATCAAAATAAGATTTGTATAATTTTTATATTTCTTATACTAACAAATTTATGTTTTGCAGATGAAGTTTCGGTTAACATAGTTGGCTTATTTAAAAATAAAATAGTAATTATGGACGAATTATCTAAACATAAAGTGCTAGCTGTTGGAGATATGACTAATTCTGGTTTCAAACTGGTGTTTGCCAATAGTGGTGGAGCGGTTTTTCAGGACGTGAATGGTAAACTGGTTACAGTTAGTATTAATAGCGATATTAGTACATCATTTAACAATCATCCTTTAAACCCAACAGAATCAATAAAATTAAATGATCAAAACCAATACATAACAAATATTTTTATTAATAATAGTAATACTGCTATAAAGGCTATTATAGATACAGGAGCCAATTTGGTAACTTTAAGTAGTGAAACTGCAAATTCACTAGAATTAAATTATAAAAAAGATTCATCTAAAGTAGATGTATCAACAGCTAGCGATAATACCAATGGTTATAAAATACAATTAAACACTGTAACTCTTGGAACAATTACTTTATCCAATATAGATGCAATTGTTATGGAAGGTAATGATCCGGAAATGGTGTTAGTTGGCATGAGTTTTTTAAAACAATTAGATTTACAATATTCAGGAGATCATTTAGAACTGAAAAAACATGATAATGTTGCTCATCCGCTGCCACCACCAAAAGTGGCTACAGAATCACCACTTCCTAATAAAACACAAGCCAATAGTCCTGCTATTCCTAACACTTACGCCAATCCTACTCCTACAACCAATCCTATTGCCACACCGTCTGCTGCTAATCCACCCTCTCTTCCTATTAATATTCAATCTTCTCCAGGAATTAATTCTCAGCTGTCTAATCAGCTACCTAATACTCAATCATCTCAAAGTAAATAATAAAAAATTATGGATTAGTCTTCACAAAAAACCCAACAGTATATTCAGAACGTTTACTTTGCATTTTAAAAGTAACATGCTCAGATCCATCACTACTAGAAATTTTCTGAATATTTATTGGTTCTTTAAATCCAGCCTTATCCCAATCAATATTAATTTTATCATTTTTGTTAGTTAATGTTAATTTAACACTGCCTAAAGGTTGATCGCTATCTAATGGTGGATAATCATTATCTACTAAAGATATAATTAATTTTTTATTTTCTGAATCTTGGATTATGCCATTCCATAAGATAGTATTTTTTAGCTTAGGTAAATCTTTTATTAACCAATGTTTAGGATATGTTGGGATCCTATATTCTTTAGCCTTATTAATACTAGAATATTCAGTAATTTCTATGTAAATTTTATCTTTAACTGGTTTGTTAACCGTAATTGCATCTAACTTTACTATTACTTCTGTTGGATTGGAATTATTAAAATCACTATCGTGAGCATGTGAACAATTTAAAATTATACACTGCAAAAATACGAACAATAAAAATAATGTTTTTTTGAACATAATACTTCCATCCTTAGAAAATTTAATAAAAATTTAGTTGTTTAAATTCATTGGGCATTGGCTGCCATAATTAATGGTTATTTTTACAGAAATTTCGCTATAATGATAGTCACTAATGCTATTGATAAACAAATACTTAACCATATAGCACTGTTTTTTTCTTCGATAATAAATTTTCTATAATAAAAATAACTTCCTATCGGAAATAAAAGATAAATAACTCCCCATAAAAAATTTTTTTTAAAAGCATTGCTCATAGATTGTAAAAAAATAATTAACGCAATAAATGAACAGCATGTTCCTATAAGAATTAATGAATGCTGCATAACATTACTCCAGGCTTGATAATTTTAAAACACTATAATTATAGTATGAAAAAAGTGATGCCTTGTGTCAAATAAATTACAGCTATTTACCAAGTAATGTGCTCAACATTACTAAATGTTAACTTACTACCATCATCCATAATTATGGTACCACTAGCATTAAACTTGAGGTATAAGTTAATACTTTAACCGCTTGCCTCTACCAAGTTATATGCTCAAGATTACTAAAATGTAACACACTACCATCGTCCATGGTTATAGTGCCTGTTGCATTACTGGTGTTAAAATCAAGGGAATGCGCTTTCATCGTGGCTGTATAATTATCAGCTATAACTGCAGTGTGCCCCGCAAGAGATAGGGTCCAATTGTTGCCAGTACCATGCACCATGGTTGCAGTAGTTCCTAACGTTAAATTAACATAATCATTAATATCTGTACTTCCAATTAATGTATCTTGACCATGTAATTCACCAAATTTTAATGTATCTGTTCCAGAACTAAAAGTAATAGTATCACTACCAGTCCCTGTGTCGATATTGGCTGCATTATGTGTTCCAGTTAAAGTAATATTATTATTACCACTTCCAGTTGTTACATTAAATGTTGTTTTATTAGTAGTACCACTTAAAGAGACAGTACTATTACCACTTCCAGTCGTTATATCAAATATATTTGTTCCCCCACCACCAGAATTTGGCGTTATATAAAGAGAATCATTACCATTTCCCAGTGTAATTCTACCATCATATGCATTAGTAATATTTACTACACTACCAGCTGAATCATCATTATAACCTAACTTAACATAAACATTATCAAAATTATTAAGTGTAACACTAGAAGAATCGTCATGTTGAACTACAATATCAGTTACTTTACCCAACGTTGATGAAGAAATATTTAAATTTCCTAAATTATCTCTAGTATATGTAATGGATGCATTAGCTGGTATACCGTCAACCTGTTCCATACTGGTACCAGTTAAAGTTGTTGTGCCTGGGGCATAATTAGTTTGAGTATAACCATTAGCCAATGTTCCTATGTTATTATTTACATCTAATACTGAATTTTTACCAAAAGTTACATCTGGCGTCATGTCATTTCGCGTTAAATCCAAAAATGAAGCAAGAGTGTACGGCACAGAATTAAGATTAAAAGTACTAATATTATGTGCATTATTAATCGCATGGTTACCATCTAATTGAGTGGTGGTAAATACACCAGATGTTTCATTGTAAAATAAATCATAATCACTTATTGCATTATTAAAGTATAAAACATTAGTACCCAAACCACCTTCAACCGTATTATTCCCTGTCCCTAAATAAATAGAATCATTACCGCTACCAGCATTAATAGTATCATTACTAGCTGCAGTATGAATTGTCGAAGATAAGTATGTTCCGCTCATATTTACAGTATCACCAGTATCGCCAGAGGTAAAATTAAAAACACTACTACTGCTGTTGCCAATTAAAGCAGTGGTATTAGTACCAATACCACTAGTAGTAATAGTATCACCTGCAATACCACCAATTATTGTATTACTACCAGCACTAATATTAATTGTATCGATACCTATAGAACTTGCTGTAACTGTATTAGTGCCGCCACTAAGTGTAATACTATCAGCACCAGTACCACCATATATTGTATTAGTACCAGCAGTTGCTGTAATGGTATCTAATCCAGAGGAACCACCAGTTATAGTATTTGAACCACCACTTGCAGTAATAATATCTTTACCTACTCCACCTAACACTGTATTCGTACCACTAATTAAATTAATGGTATCAATGCCTGCTCCTCCATTAATAGTATTGGTTCCACCTTTAGCGGTAATTAAGTCAGCACCTGTGCCGCCTGTTATTGTATTACTGCCATTATTAATAGTAATAGTATCTAATCCAGATGCTCCACCAGTTATATTATTTGTTCCGTTATTAACTGTAATTAAATCAGCACCAACTCCACCTGTTATAGTATTATTACCAGAAGTGATAGATATTGTATCTATTCCTTTGCCGCCAAATATAGTATTTGTACCATTAATTAAATAAATTGCATCAGCACCAGTCCCGCCTGTAAAAGTATTATTACCAGCACTAAGTGTAATTGAATCTAAACCAGAAGAACCACCAGTTATGGTATTAGTACTGTTTGCGGCAGTTATACTAATAGTTTCTGCACCCACACCACCAGTTAAAGTATTAATGCTTGTATTCGTACCACTTATATTAATCGTGTCGGCACCAGTCCCTACTTTTACTTGATTGTTACTACCAGCAGTTATACTTATTGTATCTAATCCCGAGGAACCACCAGTTATAGTGTTAGTACTATTTGCAGCACTAATACTAATAGTTGCAGCACCTGCACCACCAATTATAGTGTTAGTGCTAGCATTAGTACCGCTTACATTAATCGTGCTAACACCGGTGCTAACTGTTATTTTGTTGCTAGCACCGCCTGTGATTGTTATTAAGTCTAATCCTGAAGAACCGCCTGTTACAGTGTTAGAACCACCAGTTGCGGTTATAATATCACGCCCCGCACCACCTACTACTGTGTTGGTGCCATTATCTAAATTAATAGTATCGACGCCGGCACCACCATTAATCGTATTAACACCTCCATTTGCTGTAATTAAATCCGCACCAGTACCACCTGTCATTGTATTGCTACCAGCACTTAATGTGATCTTGTCTAACCCAGACGATCCGCCTGTTATTGTGTTTGTACTATTTGCAGCAGTTATAGTCATTGTTGTGGCACCAACCCCGCCAATTAAAGTATTAACACTAGTATTAGTGCCACTTACATTAATAGTGTCAGCCCCAGATCCAACTGTTATTTTATTGCTAGTGCCACCCGTAATAGTTATTAAATCCAATCCTGATGATCCACCAGTCACAACATTGGTGCCACCTGTTGCAGTAATAATATCTTTACCTGTGCCACCCAACACGGTATTCGTGCCACTATTTAAATTAATAGTATCGATACCAGCACCACCATTAATAGTATTCGTACCACCGCCAGCTGTAATTGAATCCGCACCAACCCCACCTGTTATGGTGTTACTGCCAGCACTTACTGTTATGCTGTCAAATCCTGATGAACCACCTGTTATAGTGTTCGTGCTGTTTGCAGCACTTACATTAATCGTGTCTGTTCCTGCACCACCAATAATAGTATTAACGCTAGTACCAGCACCACTTATAGTTATAGTATCGGCACCAGTACCACCTGTTACTTTATTATTGCCCCCACCTGTAATTGTTATTGTATCTAAACCTGACGAACCTCCGGTTATAACGTTAGATGTACCACCGCTAACTGTTATAATATCTTTACCAACTCCACCAACTACGGTATTTATACCACTATTTAAATTAATAGTATCAATACCTGCACCACCATTAATGGTATTAGTGCCACCAGCCGCTGTAATTAAATCTGCACCAGATCCACCAGTGATGGTATTGCTACCAGCACTTACTGTTATGTTATCTAACCCTGATGAACCACCTGTTATTGTATTTGTACTATTTGCGGCACTTACATTAATGGTTGCAGCACCAACTCCGCCTATTAAAGTATTAGTGCTAGCTGATGCACCGCTTACATTAATCGTACCGGCACCTGTACCTACGGTTACTTTATTACTGCTGCCACCTGTAATTGTTATTAAATCTAATCCTGATGAACCACCGGTTACAACGTTAGTGCCACCTGTTGCATTAATAATATCTTTACCTGTACCGCCAAACACTGTATTCGTACCGCTATTTAAATTAATAGTATCAATACCTGCGCCACCGTTAATAGTATTTGTACCGCCAGCTGCTGTAATTGAATCCGCACCAGTGCCACCTGTTATTGTATTGCTACCTGCGCTTACTGTTATGCTGTCTGATCCTGATGAACCTCCGGTTATAGTATTAGTGCTATTGGCAGCACTTACATTAATGGTTGCAGCACCAACTCCGCCTATTAAAGTATTAGTGCTAGCTGATGTACCACTTACATTAATCGTATCGGCACCAGTTCCTACTGTTATTTTGTTACTGCTACCACCAGTAATTGTTATTAAATCTAATCCAGATGAACCACCGGTTACAATGTTAGTGCCGCCTGTAGCATTAATAATATCTTTACCTGTACCGCCAAGCACTGTATTGCTACCGCTATTTAAATTTATAGTGTCTATGCCGGCACCACCATTAATTGTGTTCGTTCCACCAGCAGCTGTAATTGAAGCTGCCCCAGTGCCACCTGTGATGGTATTGCTACCTGCATTTATCGTAATAATATCTAAGCCTGACGATCCTCCGGTTATAGCATTTAATCCATTGTTAATGGTAATAAGATCAGCACCAACCCCGCCTGTTATAGTGTTGTTTCCAGCGGTTATAGAAATTGTGTCAATTCCTTTTCCACCAAATATAGTATTTGTGCCATTAACAAGATAAATAGCATCAGCACCTGTGCCACCGGTTATGGTATTATTACCAGCACTTACTGTTATGCTGTCGAGCCCAGATGCGCCACCAGTTATTGTGTTCACGCTGTTTGTAGCGCTTACATTAATTGTTGCAGCACCAACGCCACCTATTAAAGTATTAGTGCTAGCACCAGTGCCGCTTACATTAATCGTATCGGCACCAGTCCCTACTGTTACTTTATTGCTATTACCACCAGTAATTGTTATTAAATCTAATCCTGATGAACCACCAGTTACAACGTTAGTACCGCCTGTTGCATTAATAATATCTTTGCCAACACCACCAACTACAGTATTCATACCACTATTTAAATTAATAGTATCGATACCTGCACCACCGTTAATAGTGTTAGCCCCACCATTTGCTGTAATTAAATCTGCACCAACGCCGCCTGTGATTGTATTGCTACCAGCACTTATTGTTATGCTGTCTAATCCTGATGAGCCACCAGTTATAGTGTTCGCACTATTAGCAGCGTTTACATTAATTGTTGCAGCACCAACTCCACCTATTAAAGTATTAGTGCTAGCTGATGCACCGCTTACATTAATCGTATCGGCACCAGTTCCTACTGTTACTTTATTGCTATTACCGCCAGTTATAGTTATTAAATCTAATCCTGATGAACCACCAGTTACAACGTTAGTACCGCCTGTTGCGTTAATAATATCTTTACCTGTACCGCCAAACACTGTATTCGTACCGCTATTTAAATTAATAGTGTCTATTCCTGCGCCACCATTAATAGTATTTGTACCGCCAGCTGCTGTAATACTATCCGCACCAGTACCACCTGTAATTGTATTGCTACCGGCACTTATTGTTATGCTGTCTAATCCTGATGAACCACCTGTTATAGTATTAGTACTATTGGCAGCACTTACATTAATGGTTGCAGCACCAACGCCACCTATTAAAGTATTAGTACTTGCGCTCGTACCGCTTACATTAATCGTGTCGGCCCCAGTACCTACTGTTACTTTATTGCTGTTACCACCAGTTATAGTTATTAAATCTAATCCCGAAGAACCACCAGTTACAACGTTAGTGCCGCCTGTTGCGTTAATAATATCTTTACCAACACCACCAAACACTGTATTCGCACCGCTATTTAAATTAATAGTGTCTATTCCTGAGCCACCATTAATAGTATTTGTACCACCAGTTGCTGTAATACTATCCGCACCAGTGCCACCTGTAATTGTATTGCCACCTGCGCTTACTGTTATGCTGTCTAATCCTGATGAACCACCAGTTATAGTATTCGTACTATTGGCAGCACTTACATTAATTGTTGCAGCACCAACTCCACCTATTAAAGTATTCGTGCTAGCACCAGTGCCGCTTACATTAATCGTATCGGCACCAGTACCCACTGTTATTTTATTGCTGTTACCGCCAGTAATTGTTATTAAATCTAATCCAGATGAACCACCGGTTACAACATTCACACCACCTGTTGCATTAATAATATCTTTACCAACACCACCAACTACCGTATTTGTTCCGCTATTTAAATTAATGGTGTCTATTCCTGCGCCACCGTTAATAGTGTTGGCACCACCGTTTGCTGTAATTAAATCTGCACCAACGCCGCCTGTAATTGTATTCGTGCCACCGCTTGTTGTAATACTATCCGCACCAGTGCCACCTGTAATTGTATTGCTACCGGCACTTATTGTTATGCTGTCTAGCCCTGATGAACCGCCGGTTATAGTATTTGTGCTATTGGCAGCACTTACATTAATTGTTGCGGCACCAACGCCACCTATTAAAGTATTCGTGCTAGCACCAGTACCACTTACATTAATCGTGTCTGCACCAGTACCCACTGTTATTTTATTGCTGTTACCGCCAGTAATTGTTATTAAATCTAATCCAGATGAACCACCGGTTACAACATTCACACCACCTGTTGCGGTAATAATGTCTTTGCCAACACCACCAACTACAGTATTTGTGCCGCTATTTAAATTTATAGTGTCTATGCCAGTGCCACCGTTAATAGTGTTGGCTCCACCATTTGCTGTAATTAAATCTGCACCAACTCCACCTGTGATTGTGTTCGTACCACCGCTTGTGGTAATACTGTCCGCACCAGTGCCACCTGTAATTGTATTGCTACCGGCGCTTACTGTTATGCTGTCTAATCCTGATGAACCACCTGTTATAGTATTAGTACTATTGGCAGCAGATACATTAATTGTTGTAGCACCAACTCCGCCTATTAAAGTATTCGTGCTAGTGCCAGCACCACTTACATTAATCGTATCGGCACCTGCACCCACTGTTACTTTATTACTGTTACCTCCAGTTATAGTTATTAAATCTAATCCAGAAGAACCACCAGTTACAACGTTCACTCCACCAGTTGCAGTAATAATATCGCGCCCAGTGCCGCCAAACACTGTATTCGTACCGCTATTTAAATTAATAGTGTCTATTCCTGCGCCACCATTAATAGTATTTGCTCCACCATTTGCATTAATTAAATCCGCACCAGTGCCACCTGTAATTGTATTACCACCCGCGCTTACTGTTATGCTGTCTAATCCTGAGGAACCACCAGTTATAGTGTTCGCACTGTTAGCAGCACTTACATTAATTGTTGCAGCACCAACTCCACCTATTAAAGTATTAGTGCTAGCACCAGTACCACTTACATTAATCGTATCGGAACCAGTACCCACTGTTATTTTATTGCTGTTACCGCCAGTAATTGTTATTAAATCTAATCCAGACGAACCACCGGTTACAACATTCACACCACCTGTTGCAGTAATAATATCTTTGCCAACACCACCAACTACCGTATTTGTTCCGCTATTTAAATTAATGGTGTCTATTCCTGCGCCACCGTTAATAGTGTTAGCTCCACCGTTTGCTGTAATTAAATCTGCACCAACGCCGCCTGTGATTGTATTCGTACCACCGCTTGTTGTAATACTGTCAGCACCAATTCCACCTGTAATTGTATTGCTACCAGCACTTACTGTTATGTTATCCAACCCTGATGAGCCACCGGTTATAGTGTTAGTACTATTGGCAGCACTTACATTAATTGTTGCAGCACCAACTCCACCTATTAAAGTATTCGTGCTAGCACTAGTACCACTTACATTAATCGTATCGGCACCAGTACCTACTGTTACTTTATTGCTATTGCCGCCTGTAATTGTTATTAAATCT
>Ga0302200_10000954_pt1 | contig 28001 bp, 22 predicted proteins | sample II_Bog_N3_1_FD_194585 | JGI IMG/M metagenome (GOLD analysis project Ga0302200, IMG submission 194585) | Peat permafrost microbial communities from Stordalen Mire near Abisko, Sweden - II_Bog_N3_1 | ecosystem: Environmental > Terrestrial > Soil > Wetlands > Peat | place: Sweden: Abisko... | reverse complement strand
TGCGGATGGTGATGGTCTTGCCGGTTTGCGCCTGTTGGGCCTGCATGGGCGTGCTGAATGCGGCCATGCACAAGAAAAGCAGGAAGAGAAAAGAAGAACGTGGGGCCATGATCGTCACCCGGTTTTTCTACCAGCTTACCATGTGGAGTAAGATTGCCCGTCGGAGCCCGAGTCCTGGGAGCCCGAGTGGACATCGTCGATGCCGGGGTCGGTCTGGTCAATGGAGTGGAGCGAATCGCTGGAATCGGTGACCCAGGTGCTGGTGCTCTTGGTCATTGGATCCTCTGGAAGCGACTTCAGGTAGCCCTCCTGGACTAGATCGTCAAGCGATTGCGGCGCCTTCTGCTTGTCCATGGTGTAGGAATCGATTGCGCCGCGAATTGTGAACAGGTCCTCCTTGAGCACTGCTTCCCGGGCCATTCTGACGGAGGCCGCAAAGCGCGGCACGGCCACCATCATGAGTATGGCGATGATGGCCATCACGATCATCAGCTCTACCAGCGTAAAGCCCGCGTCCTGTTTGCGTCCGATACTCAAAGAATCCTCTTGGCTATTTCCGCGGAGTTAGCTCCGTTTACCACCTACCAGGTGGAGTATTTGGTGCCATCCAGGGCCGTCCCCTGGGACTTGGAATACACGTCGAAAACGCTTTGGCCTCCATAGGAGTCCGACGTCGGATCGTCCTGCATGGAGCGCAAGCCCCACTCCGCCTTGCCGGTCATGGGATCCACCGGTATGTGGCGAAGAAACTTCACCTTCTTGCTCTGCACGTCTACCCCGCTCACCAGCGTCTCCAGATCGGGCGGATAGTTCTGGCTGTCCACCTTTGTCTGGAATGCATGCATATCGGCAGCATCTTTATAGTGGTCAATGGCGTCGCGCATCTCCCACAGATCGTGCCTGAGAATGCGCTCGTTTTGGCGCTTAACCTGGAAACGCGCAACCGGCACGGCCACCGAAGCTAGAACGGACAGGATGGCTATTGTAACGATCAACTCCACCAGCGTCAGGCCACGCTCGCGGCCGCCGTCGATTCGGATTGGCTTGACGTTTCTCATGGCCTATTGCTCTACTGCACCACAATGGTTGCTTTCGCTCCAGTGGCCGCCACCGGCTGCCGTGCGCTGTTTTGCGGCGCTGCCTTGCTGATGGTCACGGCGGTTTCTCCTGCGGCTTTGGCCTGGAAGCTGAGCACACAAACCGTTCCCGCTCCGCTGACGCCGGACGACCCCGGCGGACGCGCAATGCTGATGGTGAGATTGCCCGGTCCGTCGTCGGTGTGAATCGGCGTTGCGGTCTTACCATCCCGGCGCAAAAAGTCGCCGGTGTCAAGATTTACCAGCGAAAGCTTGGCTGGATCGTATTGAATCTGCAAGGCAACCGAAGCAATATCCACTCCGCCCGCGATTACAACAGGTACCTGAATTGTGGATCCCACAGCCGTCGTGCCTGGCGGTTGCCGAAGCGAAAAGCTTACAGACCCTCGGCCGGGCAGGTTCTGCCTGCCTGCCGCATTCGGCGAACCGGGCGGGTTGACGGAACCCGGAGGGCCGGGCGGAATGGACGGACCAGGAACGCTGGAAGGGCCAGGTACATTGGGCGGACCGGGGAGATTGGGCGGCCCGGGCGGATTCGGCTGAGCAGCCGGGGTAAACGGAGCCGGCGGACTGGGCAAGCCGGTTGAGTCGGAAGGGTTGGGCAGCCGGTTCGCATTCGCCGTTTGGCCATTCGCTTCCGCCGATTCACGCATTTGCGCCAACGCGGCCGGGCCTGCCGCCATTGCGCTTTGGCCGGGAACCACGCCTACATTGGGACGCGTGGCCGCCGGTCGCGCCGGGACGACCCCCGGTGCCGGACTCGCCGGCTGCGCCGGGCTCGACGGCGGAGTGGAACTAGGGCTCTCGCTGGGAGCGTGCCGCAGCTCGATGGTCGCGCCCGCGCCGGTATCGATGGTGCGCAGATTCACGCGGTCGAGCATCTGCGTGCGAACGATATGAGGAACCACCACGAAGACGAGCTCGTCATCCGTCTTGGTGTGGTCCTTGGAGCCAAACACGTATTTGAGAATCGGAATCGAACTAAGCCCTGGAATGCCGCTCCAGCTTGTCTGTTCCTGTGTGTCCTGAATGCCGCCCAGGATGCTGGCCTCGCCCTCACGAAGCCGGATGACCTGATCCACCTTGCGCTGGCTCAGAATTGGCTCGGTGACACCGCTGATTGTGACGGAACTGGTTTGCGCCGTCACTTCGATAACGATTTTCAGCGTTACATCGTGGTCGTAATGAACCGTGGGTGTAACTTCGATATTCACGCCCACGTCCTGATATTGAAACTGCGTGTTCACCAGCGAGCTTACCCCCGCTCCCACTACACCGGCGCCGTTCTGATACGAACCGGTGGCGATGGGAATTTTCTCGCCGATCTTCATGGTCGCCTTTTGCTGGTCGGTAGCCCGGATGCGTGGATTATCCAGAATCTTGGTATCCGAATCGGTGAGCAGCAGGTTGGCCGTGGCCGAGCCGATGGTCACCGCGAAATCCGTCGCCTTCAGGTGGGCCAGGTCATAGAGAGAAGGGCTGGTGCCATTGTTCGTCGTACCAGTAGTTCCGGTGGTCCCGGTGGTTGTGGTGGAAGTGCTGCTGGTGGGCGGCTGCAAGGCAATCCCCACGCTGCTGGGCCAGGCAATTCCCAGGGTCCGCTCCCAGTTCTTGCTCACCTCAAGTACTGCAATGTCTACCACCACTTCGGCGCGCGCCTTGTCCAGGTCGTTCACCAGCTTTTGCGCCAGCAGCAGCTCGTCGGGCGTGCCCCGCACAACAATGGCGTTCTGGTTCACAATCGCGGACACCTTGACGTTGGCGCCCAGTACATTGCGAATGGCGGTGAGGACGTCGTTTACATCGTTTGTTTGCCAGGCATTGCTCAGGTAGAAGGTCTGTATCGCCTGCTCATCCAAGTCCGTGCGCTTGTTGCGGGTATTTGCAGCCACAAAGATCGTGTTCGATGTCACCGGACGCCAGAAAGTGTTGGACATGGTGCCCACCACACGCAGCGCGTCGAGCAAACCCATGTTGGTCAGGTCCACCTGAATCCGCTTCGAGGTGTAGTCCGGGTCGAACAGCACGTTGATGCCGGCGCTCTTGCCGATGGCCTGGTAGATGACCTTGGAGTCTTCGGTGTAGTGCATCGTGAGCGGCTCATTCGAGATGGGCTTGAGCTGGGCCGGCGATTCCATCGAGTCCAGTTCCGTCTGCGTGCCTGGCTCCTCGGGCAAACTGGTTTCGGATTGCGGCGACAGTTCACCTTGCTTTTTGCGAAGCTTCTCGATCTCCTGCTGGGCGGCTTCGTTGCTGGGGTCCATCTCCGCCGCATGCAGAAACTCCACCAGCGCCGCCTGCTCGTCGCCGGCCAGCAGCAGCTTTCGGCCCTTCGACACGTGCGCCGACGAGGCGGAGATTCGAACCCGGTAGAGAGCCGTGCGGTAGGCAAGGTCCTTTGGCGCCTTGGCGGCGGCCTTCTGGAAGAAGCTGAGGGCCGTATCGTAGTCTTCTTTCGCCTCCGCGCTTTGACCGTGCTTGTAATCGGAGTTGGCCGACTCCGCAAAAACGCCGACGCCGGCGAGGCCAACCATAGCGAGTACAGCGAAGATGGCAATCCGGCAAGCGGCGCCACGAGACAAGAATGCGGCTGGAAAGGACCCAGGGAAATCGGCTCTTGAGGTAGCCCGTGCAATTACGCGGCGGTTCATCGAACTCCCAGGCGTCTCAGCCGGCCCGCATTCCGCATGGGGCCCTTGCGGGCTGCCTTGGCCGCCCCTGACGCATACACATCTGCAATCGTCGTCGCAATTCCTGCTGGCGAATTTTCCCATCCAACGATGCCTCATTTTAGCAAAGCCCCGCGGTTGCCCGGCTCGGCGGCGCGGATTGTGCACCCCCTCCCGCTGCCAGCATCCACGGCATCAAGGCGCGAACCCCGGCCGGCACAGCCGGCTCAATGCTAGGATGAAGATTCGAGGATGCTTTCCGATGGCTCGCCAAACCAGCCATGTCATTGTTCAGCCGGACATTTCCGGTCCCAAAAAGACGGTACGGCCGCGCGATCCCGTGGCCTCCGGCGAGCGGGACGCTGCGCATAATCGTGCCGCCAGCCATAACTATTTCCTGCTGGAGAAATTCGAGGCCGGTGTCGCCCTGCGCGGCACCGAGGTCAAGTCCATCCGCGAGGGCAAGGCCAACCTGAGAGATTCCTACGGTCTCATCAAGGACGGCGAGGCGTTTCTGCTTAACGTTCATATCGGTCCTTATTCGCACGGAAACATGGCCAACCACGACGAGACGCGCACACGCAAGCTGCTGCTGCACCGCGACGAGGTTCGCAAGCTACTCTCCAAGACGCAGATCAAGGGCCACACGCTCATCCCCACGCGGCTTTACTTCCGCAACGGGCGGGTAAAGTGCGAGTTGGCGGTAGCCAAGGGCAAGCAGGACTGGGACAAGCGGGAGACGGAGAAGCGCCGGGAAGGCGATCGCGAGGCTCGGGCGGCGGTGAATGCAAGCAAAGCTCGGATGGGGCGATAGGGCCAAGAGTGGCAGTCGAGGCGAGCAGGCTGCGGAAAACTCATCTCCGATCCAACTCGCGAACGCTCCGTAACAGGACACGACTTCAGAGGCTGCGGAAAAACTAATTCATTCACCAATTTCAAAGGCTTTGTAACAGGGTACGACTTCAGTCGTGCCGATAAAACCAATCAAATCAACGCCGGGCTTTAGCCCCTGCAAAACTATGGGTCGCATTTCGCGCTCAAGCAGCCCTTTTTCCGCAGCGTCCTCAATCGTGCCGCAAAGGCCATAGAATCAACTGGGCTTCGGCCCCTGCGGGATGCATCTCGGACATCTCGACCAAACTCAGGCCCTTTTTTCGCAGCCTCTTTATACCCCAGCTAGAGTTCGAAGATCCCGGAGGGAGCAGGGGGTTTTAACCCCCTGAAAATGGAGCAAATCGACAAGGCCTTTAGGCCCGGGCCTCTCATTGTAGTGCTAGCTTCGGACCCGCGCGCACGGCTGTGGACTCATCGAATCACTTCAATCTCGATTCCCAGCGAAAGATTCTTCCAGGCGCGGTCGGTTGTGTAAACCTTTGCCTCGCGGTCGATGGCAAGTGCCAAGCATGCTCGGTCGCCGAGGGAGAGGCCGAAGGGTCGAGTGATGGCCCGCAACTCGGCCGCCATGCGCGCCTGTAGCTCAGTAAATGGGCAGACCTCGAATCCCAGCGCCCCGATCCAGCTCCATGCCTCTTCAGTCTGTGCCCCGTGATCGAGCATTCGCTCATGAACCTCCGCCACATTCACTGTGCAGAGCAACGCGCCCATGAGAAGCGCTGAAACCTCTGCCGCCCCTGGCTCGGCAAAGAACACGGCCAGAACCGCTGAAGAGTCCAGGACGGCAGGGCTAGGCAACCTGAGCCGCCTTCAGCAAACGCTCCTGGTAAAGCTCGCGGTCGTGGGCGATCTCTTCCTCTTCGCGGCGAGCTTCAGCGCGACGCTCTGCAATCAGCTCATCTGATGCGAGAACACCCGGTTTGGCATATTTCGCCACCTCGCTCTGGATGCGCCGAATCCGGGCAACATGGGACTCGACTCGTAAGACGCCGTCCTTTACTTCCATCAGAACAGCATCGCCCGGTTTAACGCCCATCTCCTCCCGCAGCGCGGCCGGGATTACGATGCGGCCATTTTCATTGATCCTGCCAAGGATAGGACGCGAAGCCGTGACGGTTGGTGACATGTTGACTCCTTTAATCATTATGTCACAAAGTGATGAATTGACAGAGAATAATTCTCTGTCAACTCCGGCGGTAAGGAGCCCCAGGTCTGCTGTTCTTCAGCACCAGCACTCAACCATAGTATTTACGGGTGAGCACGTATGGATTGCCGCTGAAGATTTTCTGACCAGGCAGGAGTGCTATCAGTGATAGCACTTACCTAGTTTTGTAAACGTTTACCCGAGCAATTTTGTACTCGAAAACGCCCTTATTTGTGCGTTTCTTGCACGAAAACAGCACTAAAACGGCCCTAAATCATGCTATTTTGCACTATTTGTCACGCGCTTGCCGGTGTACATTAGCACATGCTCCGCGCACCCTGGTGTGCGCATTTAACGCCACACACGGAGACGCCCCTTCGACAACACTGCCCACGTGCCGGGGCAGGATGGATAGTCATCGAATCGAAATCGTCCGCTTCCGTCTCAGCCCGTACCACACCAGGCCTGCGGCGATGATTCCGAGATAGATCCAGGGAATGCGCGCATGGTTCGCATCCGTCGCGGACCTCAGGTCGAAGACCACGATCAGGACCATCACCACCACGGTGAGTATGCTGATGCCGGCGACCCAATGCGAGTGCTGTCCCAGCGCGCGGCGCGCAAAGGGAAGCGCCGCGGCCACCAGGGCATAGGCGGTGAGGAAGCCGAATACGGAAAGCGAGCCGACCCAGTCGTACATGTCGGAGCCGGACGCGCCGCGCAGCGATAGCGCCGCCGTCGAAACAAACATCAGCCCGGCCGAAAGCGCGATGGCCGTTCCCGGCGTACCGTGCCGCCGGCTGGTGCGCTCCAGCGCGGCGGGAAGCAACCGGGCGTGCGCCATCCTGAGCAGCACGCGAGCGGCCGCTGTGATGCAGGCCAGCACGCAGGCAAACATGCTTACCGCCGCGCCGAAATCGATGGCCACGCCCAGCGGCGAGATGCCCGCCTTGGCGGCAAGCAGGTGCAATGGGCTGGTTGCATCGCTAAGCTGCGACGAGTAGCCGCGAAACCCCAGCACCTCGGAGTAACAACACAGCATGAAGAAGACGCCGGCCAGGATAGCGCATTGCAGCACCGCGCGCGGAATGGTCCTGAGGGGTTCGCGCGCCTCGTTTCCCAGCGTGGTCGCGCTCTCGAATCCTACAAAGCTGAACATCGCCAGCACCAGAGCGGGGCCCAGCGCGGAGAGGGACACGCCCTTGAGACGCAGTTGATCGAGATCGAAGTGCAGCCCAAACCGGAACAGCATTACGGCGAGCACAATCAAAATCAGGCTGACGGAAACAACCTCAATCCAGAGCATCAACTCGGCGGAAAGCTTTACGTCGCGGTAGGCAATCAAGCCTGCCACCAGTGACACCAGGGCCAGCACTGGGAGCGCCGGCGGCGTCCAGTGAAAAAACTGCTGCGACAGCACGCCTGCGTAGTACAGCGCGCCGCCCGCCACCGACGCGCCAGTTGCGATGTAGGCCAGAAGCAAGCCCCACGCGGCAACGACGCCAAATACGGGCGGCAGCGTATCCGATGCATAGGAATAGAGCGACCCCGGCGATGCGGAGAGCCGCGCAAACCGGCTCACGCAAAAGCCCACCAGCAGCGTAGCCCCTGTTGCCAGCAGATAGACGAACCACGTGGCATTCCCCGCCAGGGCGAAGACCAGCGGAATAGTGAGCGAAGGCGAGGTGGACGGGGCCATGGCCGAAACCGACTGCGCCAGCGTTTCCATAGGGCCCAGCACGCCGGAATGAAGCCCGTAATTCTCCTTCGCGGCTGGCTGCGAGGACACTTCGCCTTTTGTCTGGCCCGTCACCGGTCCGCCTTTCGCGCCCGCTTGCCGCGCCCCATTGTCTTGAGGGTCTTTGGTGGTGCTGGATTGCTCTAGTTTTGCGCCCGCGCCCCCTCGCGGTCAAGACGTACTTTGCCTTCGCTTCCCACTGCTCTTCGACTGCAAGCCTTCCCTGAAGAAATTCTAGAAAAGCATTCGCGCCTCTGAGATCAGGTTGTGGTTGTAGGTGTGGAAGCCGGACGTTGCCATCTGCATGCCGCCGTCGATGATGAAGAAGGGATGCGTGGACTTCCACTCCTTGCGCCGCACCACGTAAAAGGCGGCCGGAGTGACGAAGTTCTGCATTTTTCCGCCGTGGCTCCCGGCAAAGTAGAAGGTGGCGTTGTTCTCGAATTCAAACCACACGTGACGGGTAGCGTGGGCCTGTGCCAGCGCGTTCCATGCGATCGAGCGGCCCTGCGTTGCTATTCTGCCGGTGGGCATCGTTCCGCCCAGCGTCGACTCCACTTCAAAGCGCCTGTGGAAACCAAATCCGCCTGCCAGCGTGGGGCCCCAGCAGTCGGTCGCCGCGCCGTTCTTGTAAGAGCCGGTTGCAAAACTATGGCTCAGCAACGCTGTCACAATGAAGTTGCGGTGGTCGGCGTTGCTTGAAACGATGCGGTACTTGACCAGCGTCGAAGCATCGCCAAGTCCGTCCACCGCCGTGCTGTTGTGCTGGATGTACGATGGCGGCATGAAGTCGAATTCGTAGCGATCTCCGCCGATCAAGCCAAACCCGCGGCCGTTGCCATAACTCACCGTCTGCGTTCGAGCAGCGGCGTACTCGTTTGAAAATGAGGCCCGCACAAATTGCACCAGCCGCGGATCGGCTTCCACCACGGGCGTGATCCAGGCCGGCTGCACCGCGTTCATGGCGCTGTTATGCGCGGTGAGTCGTTCGGTAAACGACTGTTGCGCTGTTGCAACGCACGAGCCGGTCGCAAACGCCGCCAACAGCAGAGAAGAGATGGTCCGAAGTCTGTTCATTGGGTGAATCCTCCTTATAGCAGTTCGCTCAATCGGCAATCGGTGATTCGCGGCACCGATGCGGTCTTGGCCGCGAACCGGGGCTGGCGCACGCGATTTTTTGAGATCGCCTTAAGCCTCACTTCGACGGAATTCGCTCGTGTCTCCAGCGATTGCCGCTGCCCGGCAATTACGTTGGGAATTAGGGAATCCACAGGCGAGAGCCGGTTCCTGGGGCACGACTGGAGTTGCCACCGTTGTTTGCTGGGCACGCGGTGCGCCACGCTGAACCGAGAACTCAATCTGGATTCTCCTCGAACACAGTGCCAGACCGTGGCCCACGCTTCTATACTGCGAGGCATGCGTGTTCTGCCGCTTACCCTTCTCCTCGCCGCCTCGGCTATCGCAGTTGCGCAAGCCCAGTCGCAGGCGTCTGAGGTGTGGCAATTGCAGGATTCGGGCACAACCGCCAGCCTGCGGGGAATAGACGCGGTGAGCGGTGCCGTGGCGTGGGCCAGCGGAACCGGCGGAACTGTGCTTCGAACCACCGATGGCGGCGCTCATTGGCAGCAATGCGCAGTTCCCGGCGCTGCGATCGATGGCGCTACGCTCGACTTTCGCGGGGTTCAGGCATTCGATGAGACGACGGCTTTTGCGATGTCGTCGGGGCCGGGCCTCAAGAGCCGCCTCTACAAAACCACCGACGGCTGCAAATCGTGGAAACTGGTGCTGCAAAATACTGATCCGAAAGGCTTTTGGGATGGCGTCGTGTTTCAGCGGGGGGATTACGGGCTTCCGAGCCAGCCGGACGACGGGGCGCTCATCGGCGATCCACTGTTTGGCCGCTTCGATACGCGCCTGACCTTCAATCGGGACTCGTGGTTCATCGATACCGCCGGCTGCTCGGCAGGCTCGGGCGAGTCGGCCTTTGCCGCCAGCAACTCATCTTTTGCGTCGGTTGGCTTCGGACGATACATTCTGGGCACGGGAGGCAAGAGCGGCGCGCATGTGCTGCTTTCTCCATTGCTGAGCGGGCCGGACGGCACCGGACCATGTTCTGAAGCGGAGGTCCCGATGGCGGGCGGCAACGAGTCTTCCGGGATATTTTCCCTGGCGTTCCGCGACGTGAAACACGGCGTTGCCGTTGGCGGCGATTACACCAAGCCCAATGAATCCAAGGGCACAGCGGCATTCTCCGAGGGCAGTTGGAAGCGCTGGACGGCATCGGCCAAGCCGCCCCACGGTTACCGGTCCTCAGTAAAATGGAGCGCCGATCTGAACGCCTGGATCACCGCCGGAACCAACGGCAGCGACGTAAGCCGCGACGACGGCCGCACCTGGCAGCCCCTCGACAACGGCAACTGGAACGCCCTCTCGCTCCCCTTTGTCGTCGGCCCCAACGGCCGCATCGCCCGCCTGAATCCCGCTGCCCTCGTACCCGCCAAGTGAGGGTTTGGAGGCCGGATCAGCGAATGCGCGTCCCGTGGGTGTTGTTATCTGCGTACGCTGCGAGGTTGAAACGGGCAGCGGAGCCGGTGCTTATAGCCACCGGCAAACGCGTGACAAATAGTGCATTTTGACGCATCTTTAGCCCGTTTAAGTGCTTAAAACGCGCAAAAAGGCACGTTTTCAATGCATTTTTGTGCGCCAAAATGCCTGTTTGGCGTGGGAAAACGATATCAACGATATCAATGATATCGCAGCGGCATTGTCGCGGTACTATGAGACGAATACGGCCCGAAATTTCGAAGAAAGGTCAAACACTGCCTACGAATCGGGAATGGCCGTAGGGCCGGATACGGCGAATTGCGTCGAGAGAGAAGCTTGGGAAGCTCTTGCATGTCTCCTCGACCGTCGCGCCCAGTTCTTCGTCGGTGAGGATCGTTTCGGCAGGGATGTGGGTACCCTTGACTAGAGGCCTTCCGCCTACCTTTCCGGCAACGCTTTCAACCAGATCGCATTCCGGCCAGTCTTTGGTCATTTCGCCTCCGCTTCTTCTTTCGTCCCAGCGCGGTCTCCCACTCTTCGCTAAAGAAAGCGAAGGGTGAGGCGCTCGGCACCCGGCGTGAGCATGGGCAGTCTCTTCGATAGGGGCGGGATGCAAGCGTTACAATGCTCGGTATCCCCACGACGATGTTTAAGACAGCCCGCTTCAAGGTTCACAATCCGTCACGGCACAAGAGCACAATGCTCTGGTACGCCATGACCCGCTACCATGTGACCCTGAAGGACGTAATCGAGAAGACGCTGGCGATTCCCGATCTGATGGAACAAGTCTCCGAGCCGGACAAGAAGGAAAAACTCCGGCCCAACAAATTCAAGCTCAGCAAATTGCTCTACACAATTGCTCCACAGAACTGGGAGCTTGCCCCGCTGCGCGACTATCTCATCGGCGATGCATCCGCTATGATCATGAGTCACTTGAGCAAGGCGTACAAGGGAGCGAACGAGTCCAACCCGCCCACGGTCCCCGGCCTCGACCCGATGACCGATGAAGAGTTTCGCCAAGCCTACAGCGAGTTTGCGGACCCCGAGGCCAAGCTCACCGTCAAGCCGCAACATCAGGAGAAGATCGATAAGGCCGCCGCGCGGGGCGAATCTCGCGTCGCCAAACGGCTGAGCAAAATCTACGCCAATTGGGCCGTCTCGCGCGCTGCGGGCCGGGTGCTGCGCAAGCTGGAAGGGGAACTGCCCCATCCCATTGAGTTTACCCGCAACGAGTTCGGACGGGGATGCCTACTTGCCTTTTGCGATGGAAATTACTATTTGCTTGTCCGGCTCTTCGCGCAGGGGCACCGCTACTGTGAAAAGCGGGTCTTGAAGGAGGGCTTCATCGACTGCAAAACAACGGCGCGCCTTGGCGGCAAAAAGTATCCAGGCCTGATTTTGCCGCTGGAATTGGGCCGCGAGTTCCATGAGCTGGAATATCTTAAATACGGGGCAATTCAAAGCGCCAAGCTGGTCGTCAAGCGGCGGGAAAAGCCAATCTCTCGGGCCAAAGGCAATGACGCTCAGCCACTCGCCCCCAATGCCGAAGGCCATGACTTTTACATCCACGCGGCCTTTGAGTTCACGCCTCCAAAGGTTGAGACCGAGACATACCTAGGCATTGACCGAGGCGCGGCCAAGCTGGGCGCGGCCACGCTGATCGACCGGCAAGGAAAGCCCCTCGAAACCAACCTCGACCTGGACGGCGATGCCTTCAAGGCGGAGATGCGGGATCACGAAGAGCGTATCGTCCGGCTGCAAAAACTCGGAAAGCAGCGCTCGCGCAAGTTCTCCCTGCGTGGCAAGCGCGCCGACATCATCTTGGGTGAATACGCCAACCGCATCGTCGCCATCGCCAAGGAGTACCGCTCCCAGATCGTGATCGAGGCCATCAAGGGTGTGACGATGGGCCGGTTTCTTAAACAAAGTCAGTTCACCAAACTGAAGCAGATGCTCACCTACAAGGCGGAGCGCGAGGGCCTGCCCGCGCCGGTCGAAGTTCCTGCGGCTTACACCTCACAGACCTGCGCAAAGTGCGGCCGCAAGGACGCGGCCAATCGCCCCAGGAAGGACGCCGCTGGAAAAGCGATACAAGATGTGTTTTTGTGCATTGCCTGCGGCCACAGCGCCAACGCGGACTCCAACGCCAGCCAAATAATTGCGCTCCGGGGGCTGCATCAAATAGAAAATGGTGGTAAGTTCAAGAAGTTCGATCTCTTTCAGCAGTGGTTGAAAGATTCAATCGGCCGGGACGGTTCCGCTGCCCCAGGGCAGTTGATCCAGTAGTTTCGCGGCCGGGCACTGGGCGGATTGGCGAATGACGGCAGCCTCACGGCTTCCGCGTAGCCGACCATCCCCTGGTCCAAACAGCCGAGGTGCGTTACCGGAGGGTTTGTGCCCGCCGGTTGGGCTTCGCCCTTGCACCGGAATTTGAAAAGAAATGGACGAAACAGGGGTTCTCGATGCCGTTGTTTTCTGTTTTTTCGATCCTCAACCGTTGCGATGCCGTTCCCGGTCAGTGAGTTAGGACGGAGCTGCTGTAGAGGGGCGTCCATTCACGGCTGACGGAAACTCAACCGGCGAGAGGGCTCATCGGCGGCTGGCTGTAGAGGGGCGTCCATTCACGGCTGACGGAAACGCAAGAGTAGTAGACGACTCAATCTATCTGGCTGTAGAGGGGCGTCCATTCACGGCTGACGGAAACCCAGGGGAAGAGATCCAATTGCAAAGGACAGCTGTAGAGGGGCGTCCATTCACGGCTGACGGAAACCCACCGGCAACGATGTTGCGGTCGCCGGAAGCTGTAGAGGGGCGTCCATTCACGGCTGACGGAAACTTGAAGATCGACCGCCTGCCGCAGACGGCGGCTGTAGAGGGGCGTCCATTCACGGCTGACGGAAACTGCGCGAGAAATGCAGCGGCTGAATCGCCGGCTGTAGAGGGGCGTCCATTCACGGCTGACGGAAACCTCGGCTGAATCTGCACATTCACGAATCCAGCTGTAGAGGGGCGTCCATTCACGGCTGACGGAAACTGGAATGCGCTCTCGCTACCCTTCGCGGTTGGACCCGACGGCCGCATAGCGCGGCTGAATGCTGCCGCGCTTCCGCCCGCAAAGTAAGTTTGTCACGCCAGCAACCTATTGAAGGTTGCGCCGCCGGAATCTCCGCCTCAAGGCCAGTCTTGCGCACCGTGGAAAATGCGCGAAATCTCAACCGAGTCCGCCTTGACCTGATAGACGACGATGTAAGGCAAAGGCGCAAATGTAAGTTCACGCCGCCCGTCCATCCGGCTGCTGGCTCGTCCCAGATGGGGAGAATCCTTCAGGCGGGCGCATCCGTCATAGATGGTTCGAGCAACGCGGCGCGCTGCTTCGGGATTGTCGCGTTCGATCCATTCGCAGATGTGCTCTAAATCTTCGGCTGCAGGCAAGGACCAGCGGACTTCGATCACGGCCTCAAGAAGCGTTCAAGGCGCTGGCCCACCTGCTCATGCGTGAGGTACTCGCCGTGCAGCAGCGCGTTCTCGCCACGGTTCACCGCGTCGATGAAGCGGCTTTCCTCGTCGAAATACCGCGCCACGGCCTGCTGTACCAACTCGCCGGGATTGCGGCCCTGCTGAGCGGCGGATCGCGCCAGCTTCGCTTCGAGTTCGGGTGTGAAAAGCACTTCCATATCGCTCAGAGTACGGGAAACCCGCGCGTGTGGCAAGGTCTGCTGAAAATGTAAGAAATCTAATGCGGGACCGGGGTGGCATCGCGCCAGCTTCGCCGGAACGTTCTGATTGGACAGAACCTTCAATACAGCGCCTGAAGTAATTGTTCGGCACGTGCGGGTCCCGACGGCCTCATCGCCCGCCTGAACCCCGCAGCTCTTCCGCCCGGCAAATAGGCATCGCGCGTCTGCATTGCTGCTCCCGCAGACTTCGAGTCAGCCGCCTCGTGGTTAGACCGCATGAATTGGTAATTCATCATCGACAAGCGCGGACGGGGACCTCCGCGCTACAGCCGGCCAGGAGGCCAGCGATCCATTCCGGCCGTTGCAGAATCATGAGGTCACGGTGCTCGGAAACGCGTTTTCGTGGAACCGGCCCCGGCAATGTAAAATTGAAATCAACCGGATGATGCAATCCTCACCAGCGGCTGCCAGCCAGGCTTCCCGCACAGCGCGGGAACCGGAGTTGCGGGCGCCCATCGTAGAGGTAACCGATTTACAGAAGACGTATAAAACAGCACGCGGCGAACTCAATCTCTTCCAGGGCCTTGATCTTCAGGTGGAAACCGGCGAAATGGTCGCGATAGTCGGCCAGTCCGGGGCGGGAAAAAGCACACTTTTGCACATTCTGGGAGCGCTTGATGCTCCTTCCGCCGGAACTGTATACTGCGCCTCAACCAATGTGGCCAAACTCTCCCCCCGCGAGGCCGCGGCCTTTCGCAACCGGGAAATCGGCTATGTTTGGCAGTTTCATTACCTGCTGCCGGAGTTTACGGCGCTGGAAAACGTGGCCATGCCGCTGCTCGCTCGCGGCGTTTCAAAGCGGGAGGCGATGCAGGTGGCGGCTAACTGGATGAAGCAGGTTGACCTGGAAGATCGCGGCGACCACAGGCCAGGCGAACTCTCCGGCGGCGAGCAGCAGCGCGTGGCGCTGGCCCGATCGCTGGTGAACAATCCCCGCCTGCTGCTGGCCGACGAGCCCACCGGCGACCTGGACGAGATTACCGCCGGCCGGGTCTTCGGGCTGATTGAGCGCCTTCATGCGGACCACGGGCTCACATCCATACTGGTGACGCATAACCTTGACCTGGCCTCGCGATGTACGCGAGCATTGCGGCTTGAAGGTGGCAGGCTGTCTCCGCTTGCATCCAACCCACAAGTGGGATTGCCAACCACAAGCGTTTGAAGCAAAATGCAGCATTCCTGGTGTTTTTTGAGTCTTATACAGTAAGCAGTCTGGAAGCGGAACAGATTTAAAGCGTCCCAGGCTGAAGAGGGCAGGATGGTAGCTAGCCGGAAGCAAGACCGCCGGACGGCAATGGAGCAGGAGAAAAAGCTCTAAATCCATCTTAAAAAGCTGTTCGGGGCAGGAGAAGCATTTTCCGGGGCTCCGTCGGCGCATAAGAAGAGGGCACGCGCGGGTTGGGTTGAAGCCGGAGTCGATGAACCGGACGGCCACTCCAGCCGATAGCCTGTTTCAAGGGGGACATCATGTTCGAACGCTATACGGAGAAGGCACGGCGTGTGATCTTCTTCGCGCGGTATGAGGCCAGCCAGTTTGGCTCGCCCTATATCGAGACCGAGCACCTGCTTCTCGGTCTGCTGCGCGAGGACAAGGCTTTGACCAACCGCTTCCTGCGCTCGCACGCCTCGGTGGAGTCGATTCGCAAACAGATTGAGGCACACACCACCATTCGCGAAAAGGTCTCCACCTCCGTCGATCTGCCGCTTTCGAACGAGTGCAAGCGCGTCCTGGCGTATGCGGCGGAAGAAGCCGAACGGCTGGGCCACAAGCACATCGGCACAGAGCATTTGCTGCTCGGCCTGCTGCGCGAAGAGAAGTGCTTCGCCGCCGAGATCCTGCAGGAACGCGGCCTCAAGCTTGCCCAGATTCGCGACGAGTTGGCCCGCGTTACACAGGAAAAAGCTCCTGCGCAGGCGCGCCAGCGCGAGTCAAGCCTGCTGGCCGAGTTCAGCCGCGACCTGACCCAGGCCGCCATGGACGGCCAGCTCGACCCGCTCGTAGGGCGCGACGGCGAACTTGAGCGCGTGATTCAAATCCTTTGCCGCCGCACCAAGAACAACCCGGTGCTGATTGGCGAGCCGGGCGTAGGCAAGACCGCCATTGTGGAAGGGCTTGCCCAGCGCATCGCGGACGGCGAAGTGCCCAGCTTTCTGGCCGACAAACGCGTTCTGGGGCTGGATCTATCGCTGATTGTGGCAGGCACAAAATATCGCGGCCAGTTTGAGGAACGCCTGAAGACCATCATGAAAGAGCTGATGGAGAATCAGAACTCCATCGTCTTTATCGACGAACTGCACACCCTGGTAGGCGCAGGCTCCGCCGAGGGGTCGCTCGACGCGGCCAACATCCTGAAGCCCGCGCTCAGCCGCGGCGAAATTCAGTGCATCGGCGCCACCACCCCGGCCGAGTACCGCAAGTCCATCGAGAAAGACCGCTCCCTCGAGCGCCGCTTCCAGGCTGTGAAGGTGCCGCCACCCAACGAGGCGGACGCCGTGAGGATCATCCACGGCATCAAGGACCGCTATGAGAAGTTCCACGCGGTCAGCTACACGGATGCCGCCATCGAGTTCGCGGTGTCGCATTCCAATCGATATATCCCCGACCGCTTCCTTCCCGACAAGGCTATCGACCTTATTGACGAGGCGGGCGCGCGTGTAAAGCTCCGCCAGACCTCACTGCCTGAAGAGATTACCGAAGTCCAGAAGCGCATCAAGTTCATTGTGCACCGCATGGATTCGGCCATCGCCAATCACGAATTTGAGAAGGCGCGTTTCTACTCCGACGAGGAGCGCAAGGAGCGCGAGAACCTGCGCGCCCTGCGCGACAAGTACCACCTCGACGACTCCGCCGCAGGCATCGTTGGCCGCGAAGATATTGAAGATGTGGTGAGCCGCTGGACCGGCGTTCCCGTTACCAGCATCAAGGAGGAAGAGACGCAAAAGCTTCTCCGCGTGGAAGAAGAGCTGCACAAGCGGGTTATCTCGCAGGAGAAGGCGATCAGTGCTCTGGCGCGCGCCATTCGGCGTTCCCGCGCCGGTCTCAAATCCCCGCACAGGCCCATTGGCAGCTTCCTGTTCCTCGGGCCCACCGGGGTCGGCAAGACGGAGATGGCACGCACGCTGGCCAACTTCCTTTTCGGTTCCGACAAGGCCCTCATCCGCTTCGACATGTCGGAGTTCATGGAGAAGCATTCCGTCTCCAAGCTCATCGGTTCGCCTCCGGGATACGTGGGCTATGAGGAAGGCGGCCAACTGACCGAGCGGGTCAAGCGCTCGCCATACTCGGTGGTCCTGCTCGACGAAATCGAGAAGGCTCATCCCGATGTTTTCAATATTCTGCTGCAGGTTTTTGAAGACGGCCAGTTGACTGACGGCCTTGGCAACACCGTCGACTTCAAGAACGTGATTCTCATCATGACCTCGAACATTGGCGCGCGCCACCTGATGAAGAAGCAGGGCCTCGGCTTCCAAAGCGAGCGAGAAGACATTGTCTCGGACAAGGTTGAGGAGTTGGTCAAGCAGGAAGTCAAGAAGACCTTCAACCCCGAGTTCCTCAACCGTCTCGACGAAGTGATCCTCTTCCAATCGCTGTCGGATGCGGACCTCATCCAGATCGTCGAGTTGCTCGTTCAGAGCCTCAACGCCAACCTGGCCCAGAAGTCCATCACCATCTCCGTCACCGAGGAAGCCAAGAAGTGGATTCTCGACAAAACGCTGGTCGACCGCAGCTATGGCGCTCGCCCGCTGCGCCGCGCCTTGCAGCGTTACGTTGAAGACCCGTTGTCGGAAGCCCTGATCGCCGGAAAAATCTCCGCGCGCCCGGCCTTCCTCGAGGTGTATCTCGACGCCAACCAGCTTTTCTACCGCCCGGTAAGCGCCGACGAAGCAGTGACCGAAGAAAAGGCCGCCGGCATCTTGCTCTTCAGCGCATAAGCACCGCTGCGGAAGCATACGGTTGAATTCCACACGCCCCCGGCCACAAAGCCGGGGGCTTTTCATGTATTCAATAACGCAGGCCAAGCTTCATCGGAAACTCTTCTTCGTCGTCTTCGAGGTAGAACGAATTACAGTGATCCTGGACGATTTTGCGATGGCGATATCGCAATAGCAGGTGAGCTGCGCCAGTTGCCGCCACGGCGATGACGAGATGCGAAATACCCGCCTCAATCCAAGGTTCGATGACTAACGGTATCCATGCAACGGCGGGAACAAACGCAGCGTATTTGAGCACCGTGATAGCCAGGTTCGATTGCTCCCGTGCCGGTTCGCCTGTGAAGGCCACAATCTTCACGTTCAGGAAGAATACGTCGGTCAGCAAAAGGCACATGACGCCCGCAATGATCAGTTGACTCAGCGTCGCGGGCCAGGTCAGCAGTTCCGGCGGAGCGACCATGCGAAATGCAATCAGCGCGCTGAAAGTGACAATCGCTCCCCAAAGCAGTACCCATACTTTGGCCCCCAGCAACTGCTCCATTGCGGCAAGAAAATACGGTGGCCTTCCATGCACGATCCTGAAGATCCAGCTCCCTTGCTGATTGCCGGGAGATACAAAGGCCATACGCAGTCCGGCGATCGTCCAGAAGGCTACGATCGCTGTGGCGGCCCGTATTCCGTCGGCTGACACTTCCATGCGGACCTGGCCGTAGACGACTGTCAATCGAAGTATTGTGGCAACCACCACCGAAAGGCCGACGCCTCCATACAGGACGAGATAGATTCGATAACGCTGTACGCGCAGCAGGGTTTGACTGATGAAGTGGAAGACCGCGCGGCGAACCCGAGGCCGAACCAGCGTGGCATGAAGAAGCTTATGCATTGGCCGCGCAGCCCAGGTGCGTGTATCGCGCGTGCCTGAGCCCAGCACCAGTTGACGCACCCTGCGCAAGTAGGCAGATGGATATGCAACCGCTGCCAGCCCAATCGTTGCCAGTAGAGCCACGCATCCGGTTTGCGCCAGACGGCTATAGATGGGCAGCGCCGATGGTCCCTCCAGAATCCGCTGATACATGCCGAGAAACCAAAACGGCGGAAACCAGGCTGCATAAACGCTTCCGGATTGAAGGAAGACGGGCACCGCGCCGGAGAGGACCGGGAACAGGAACAAGAGCATGAGCAAACAAGTAATTAGAAGACCCTGCATCACTAGAGAAAGTTTCCGAAACATGCGCTCGCCAAGCACGGAAAGCAGCACCCCTTGCAGAGCCAAGATGAAGCCTGCCGCAAACAAGCCGCTTCCGATTACAGCCGTTACGTGCCCCAGCAGCAAGCGCGTGAGGTTCGGAGGGTCGATGGCTGCGGGAAGCACTGGAACGGCGAGGATATTCGCGTCGATCAGAAAGCCTCCGATCAAAATAGCGATTGCCGCAACGCGCGCCAGAAACAGCCTGCTACTTCGAATAGGCAATGTGGTAAGAACGAATAAGTCGAGTAAGTCGGGGAAAAACATGTCCCATTCAAACACCGTCACAATGCCCAAAGCCACAAAGGAATAAAGGACAAAAAAGAGATGATGATTGACCTGCAGCCAATAAGGCACCGGTGCTTGAACTATAGGGTGATCCTGCCGGAACGCAATAACGGGATGGTAAATAGGCCATAGGTACAACGCAACCACGAAGCCTGGAAGTCCAGCGGCAAATGCGATCAGCACCAGCCGCGCCTTGGCGTCGCCGTCGGGCGATGCGGTTTCGTGATTAAAAAAGCGCTCAAGAAAATGACGCACGAGCAGTGAGAACTGGCTGCGCCGCGGCATCACCACTGCGCCAAGAGCCGCCTGCGCATTCAACGGCAGAATCTCCGGCTCCGACATCATCAGAAAACGCTGGAATTCACCGTTCATCGGCGATCCTCATTACCTCAACCATCTCCCGAGCAGTAGCCCTGGTATCTTGCTGTTGCACCAATTGCGAAAAGACGCTTTCAAGATTTGGAAGACTCATCAACTTGGTAAGTTCGGCGGGAGGCGCGTCGGCCAGTATCCTTCCCTTTGCAATCACAATGACGCGGTTGCAGACCTGTTCCACAACTTCCAGCACATGCGAGATATAGATCACTGCTTTGCCCTCGGCTGCGAGTAACTCAAGCAGGTCCTTGAACAATCGCGCGGAGACTACATCGAGACCCGAAAGCGGCTCATCAAAGATCAACAGCCTGGGATCGTGCAGCAATGCCGCGGCGATCAGCACACGCTGGCGCATTCCCTTTGAATACGAGGAGATGGGCGAGTACTGCCAGGACTCCAGATGCAACAGCTTGAGCAGCCGGGTCGCCTTGGTTTCGATCATCGCTTCTGAAAGTCCGCGCAGCCTACCCACCAATTGCAGGTATTCCAAACCGGAAAGGTAGTTATAGAGATGGGCTTCCTCCGGCACATAGCCGAGCACGCTGCGAAAGGCAACCATGTCTTTGCGAATATCCTGGCCTTCAAAAAGCACACGCCCGTCGTTGGGTCGCAGCATTCCGGTAATGATTTTCACGGTGGTCGATTTGCCCGCGCCGTTTGGGCCGAGAAAGCCCACCACTTCGCCAGGCGCAACCTTGAAGCTGACATCCTGGATGGCAGGAATGCCGCGAAAGCTTCTGCATAGGTTTTGTAACTCAAGCATGATTTTCACCTGCTCGTTGTTGCATACTGCCCGCGCAAACAGGGCTCGTTTTCGATCGCGTGTTCAAGCGTTTAGTCCCAGCGTTGTAATCCCCTCGTCGGGCAGTTCCTCAAAGTAGATGACCGCAGATCTAGCGAGATAACGATTGAAGAAAAACAATGCGCAGGATGAGGCAAACAGGAAGGTCAACATGAAAGCGGATTTCATGGAGTCATGTAGCGCACTTTCTTCAAGCTGGGCACATGGAACTACGAAAGCTATCAATGCAATCACAAATCCCCAAAACTGGAGTTGGATGTTCGCTTTTCCGGGAAGATACGAGCAGGTGAAAGCGACTTTATAGAAGCCAATCAGGCACAGTTCGACCAGTATCCATCCGAGCAGCGCCAGAACTGCGAGATGGACCGCGACATGCTGGACCGGCCCGAAGCGGAACGACAGAGCGAACGACAGGAGCCAGACCGGAGCGACTGCTAACAGTAGCAACGTACGCCTGGTTGCCGCCACGTATTCTTCCGTTGGGCGAAGCTGCGTGGTGCGCAAGACCCAATTGGCGGTGAGCGAAATGGGCAGCGCAAAAACATTGCGGAGTCCGGCCACGGCAAAGAACATCATGGAGAAAGTTGGGAGGATTATTTCCAGGGTCACCGGGTGAGGCGAATCGGCTGTTAGCTCGCTTCTAAGCAGTGAGAGCGCGATGGCAAATACAAATGCGAGATAAAAAGCAAAGGCGACACGATGCTGGCGGCTGCGTGTAAGCGACCGGATGCTGAACAGAGCAATTGCCGTCTGGAGTGAGTTGCTGAAGGAAGGCGTCCAATGAAAGCCACCTGCTCCCGGCACCAGGTCCGGCTCTTCGACGGACTTTGTCATGGTGTGCAGATAGCACAGAAGCAGGGATGAGGCAGCACCGAAGACAGCGAGCAAGAGGCCGGTCCACGCCCGTATTGCCAGCCAGCGAAGCTGAGAAGGCAATGATCCGTTCAGCTGATTGAAGAGGGCAAAATACCAGTAAGGGGGCGAGGATGCCAGTATCCAATGGTCTTCACAAGCCGCCATTTCCGCAGGATTCGTGAAGGAAGGCTGAACAAAATAGGTACCCAGAAAAAGACCAAACGCGGCTAGCTGCAGGATTGCGGAGAGGCGCAGGAAGACGCGGCGCGGGAACAGGAGGGCTGTGAATCCCTGCACGGTGAGCACTGAACAGTAGAGGAATGCGCTTGCGGCGATCATGGTAAGCCACCAGGCCGCGCAGAATTGAAAGAAGCCCAGTCCGCCGCGGCGGGACCCCAGAATCAGCGACCAAGCTGAACCTGAAGCGAAGTTCAGCGCAAGAATCGCAAGACCCACTAATACGCCCGATGCACACACTTTTGCAAACAGGATGGTATGCGGTGCTACGGGCAAGGGGGATAACACCATGACGTCTTTTCGATCGGGAAAGGTGGAGTCCCAACTGATAACCGCAAGAAGCCCAACTACCAGCATCATGGTTCTGATAGCAGATTGCTCCGTCCCCCATTCGAGGTTGAGCCAGCCCGCGGCAGTGGTAGGCGGAGCAATTGTGGACACGAATGCGCGGATTGCGGAAATCAGGCTGATCATGATGAGTACGCCGGCAAACTGTCCCAGAAAACGGACGACGTCTGCTTGAATCGACAGCGATTCAAGATCGATGACACGCAGCAGAAACTGGCGATAGAGCACGCGAAAATCGAGCGGCAAGTATCCGGCCAATCGTTCGATTAACTTATGCATGCACGAGGTCCGCAATCTGCCGCGCGATCGAAACAGTATCCTGCTCGACGGCGAGCTGAGAAAAGATAGCTTCGAGCGTGGGCAGTTCCATCAAGGAACGCAGGCGCTCAATGGAATCGTCGGCGACGATTTTGCCGCGATGGAGAATAACAACGTGCGAACAAACGCGCTCCACAGTGTCAAGTTCGTGCGAGCTGAACAGCACTACCTTGCCGCGCGCGGCCAGCTCTTGAATCAGGCTGCGCAAAACCAGCGATGTGCCGACATCCAGTCCCGAGAAAGGCTCGTCTAGAAGGATGAGTTCGGGATTGTGCATGAGGGCCGCTATGAGCAGAATCTTCTGCCGCATTCCTTTTGAGTAGCCAGAGATCGACGCATGGCGGTCGTCGTGCAGTGCAAGCAGACGCAGCAGCCCATCGATGCGCTCCGAGGACTGCTTCGCCGGAAGCCCACGAAGCTGTGCAACCATCGTGAGGTATTCCGACCCGGAGAGATGGTTATAGAGGTATGGCTCCTCAGGGACATAACTCATGCGCTTTTTGTAGGCGATCAAGTCATCCTGAATTGGCTGTCCCTGAAACAGGATTTTCCCCTCTGACATTTCGATCAGGCCTGTGATCATCTTCATGGTGGTAGATTTGCCTGATCCGTTCGGTCCCAGGTAGCCGGTTACTTCGCCGGGCCGGGCGCAAAAGCTTACGTCGTCCACCGCGGGAATGCCGGAGAACCGTTTGGAGACACACCGAAGTTCGAGCATCGGTCACCTGTCTACCCTATGTAGCAAACGACATATACTCTTGTCAAGTAGATTGCTACATAGCTACAATGTGCCATGGCCCGGGAACCAAAATTTGTCGAAGCAAAGCTCTCCCATACGGCAGCGCTGATTCTTCAGGCGCTCGACGCCGGATTCATCTACGGCTTCAGCATCATGGAGATGGCTGGCCTGCCAAGCGGAACTGTATACCCGGCAATGCGCCGCCTGGAACGCGATGAACTTATCCGCTCGCAATGGGAGCGCCAGTCGATTGCCGATGCCGAGCAAAGGCCACCAAGAAAGTACTACAAGCTTACGCCGGCGGGCAGAGCCACACTCGAAGCCTCTCGCAAGCGATATCCGCTGCTGGAGCGGCTGATCCCTTCAGAGGAGGCAAAGCCGGTATGACGCCTCCATGGGAATGGATCGCTCGCGCGTGCCATATTGGCCTTCTCCGAGTCGCTTCTCTGCTGGTGCCGCACAGTCAGCGCGCGGAGTGGTGGCATGAGTGGCGCTCGGAGCTATGGCATGTGCGGCACGCCTGCGCGCCCATGGGCAGCTTTTCATTGCGAGGAGAAGCGGAGGTGACGGCGTTTTGCCTGGGAGCGTTTCAGGATGCGCTTTACCTCAAGCGGAATTCCCTTGAGAGCAGAGCGCATTCTCCGGCGTTGCAGGGCTCGGCGGCGCAGTGCCTTCTCACTCTCGCCGCATTGCTTGCCGCATGTTATGCCGTAGCATTGCTGTTGCCGGGTGTGCGCGCGGCGCGCATACTCGCGCCAATCCAGATTGGCCCGAGCCTGGTGCTGATACAGGATGCAGCCTCCAGCGACGATTCCTCCCCATCGATATTGCCGAAGCAGTTTCGCACATGGAAGGCACGCAAGCAGCAGTACTTCGATGGATTTGCGTTCTACCGTGTCACTCAGGAGCCGGTTCGGCGGGAGTCCGCGCTGTCTGCGTCAGGTGAATTGTCAGGATGGGGAGTGGCGCATGCCAGTGAGAATTTGTTTGCGCTGCTTGGCTTGCCGGTACAGTTCGCAGACCCGGATTCCGGGACTTACAACGATATGCCCAGGGTGATTTTGAGTGAACGGAAATGGAAGCGGGAGTTTGGAGCAAATCCGCACGTGGCCGGAATGATCTTGCATCTAGGTCTGGGCAAAGCGCGAATTGTTGGAGTAGCGCCCGATGGTTCACGGGGGCTGCCAGGCAAGGTCGATGCGTGGCTGCTGGAGCCCGATGAAAAGGCTTTTGCGGGCGGCGCGGGATTTGTTATCGCGCATCTGACGGCCATGGGACAATCCGAGATGTACGCGGCCAAGGTTCATATCACCCAGTTCAACTCCGATAACTCCGAAGACGATCTCCTGGGCATTTCGCTTGACGCATTGACGCCTGGGCACTGGACGCTCTTCTCTTTCGCGGTCATTCTCGCAGTGCTTGCGTTGCCGGCCATTACGTCCGTGTCACTCGGCGAATACAGCGATTGTTCCGAAGGGACCTCACGATCGCGAACGCTTTACCGCTGGGCATTCCTCTCAGCCAAGATCGCACTGCTTTTGCCCATTGTGTATTTCTTATCGCTTGACCTTGCCTACGCAAACACAGCGCTTCCAGCGTCCTCCTCGGCATACATCCAGTTGGTCGCTACCTTTTCAATATGCCTGTTCAGTTTTCGATGGGTGCTTCAGGACCAGCGTCAACGGTGCCCGGTGTGTCTCAGGCGTGTATGCAATCCCGCGCACGTTGGCCAGGCGTCGAGAACCTTCCTGGCCTGGAACGGTACCGAGTTGATGTGCATGGGCGGTCATACCTTGTTGCACGTCCCTGGACTCCCAACCAGCTGGTTCAGCACGCAGCGCTGGCTGTATCTCGATACGTCGTGGGGGTTTCTCTTTGCCGCTTCAGGGCCAGCGATTAAGAGCGAGCCAATTTCGGGACTCTCGCCGAACTGACCGCATTTTCCTGGCTGGAGAAGTGTTTGAGAAGCACCAGCCATGTGTCGACTTTGCGGCGCCTCGCTGAACAAGGCAAGCTTAATGGTTCCCCACTGCGATGGATTCGACCATCAGGTTCATGGCCTCCTCCTGCCGCTCGATTGACTCGACGAGTTTGAACTGGGCACGGCAACGGTCCAGGTTGTGTCCGTCGCGATGCACCTTGTAATAAGTGTCGCCCGCCAGATAGTCGGCGAGAAAGCGAATACCCATTTCAAGAGTTATTAACTTTCCGGAGAAGGCCAATAACTGCATCTCGTTCCTTGTGAGAAAACTTGCCGTCGAGTCGAGATAACCTCGCACCATCGCCTGAAACATGGTCATCCGCATGAAAACTTTCGATAGATCGCGCTCGTCTTCCGAAGCCGGGCTGGTGACAGTGCGCACCATATCGCCAAAGTCGTAGAGCGCAAGACCCGGCATTACTGTGTCGAGATCAACGACGCAGATGCCTTCTCCGGTCGCATCGTCGAGCAAGACATTGTTGATCTTGGTGTCGTTGTGGGTGACGCGCTCAGGAAGGTTTGCATCGAGCAAAACGCCAACGATAGGTTGCCGCGCGCGAGCGAATTCTATCTCCTCCCTGGCGAGAATGGCGCGGTTAGCTGCATCAAGAGCGATCGATTCTTCAAGCGCTTTGAAGCGCTTGGGAGTGTGATGAAAGTCAGGAATGGTATCGTGCAGGCGTGGCGGGGGCAGCGAGACGAGGAGTTGCTGGAATCGGCCAAATGCGCGGGCTGCCTGAAATGCCTGCTCCGGGGTTTCAACCGCATCGTAGGCGCGGGTGTTGGAAATAAATCGCCAGGCGCGCCAGTAGCCGCCCCCGGCATCCACATGCCACGCTCTCCCATCGCGCGTGGGAATCAGTGTGAGCACGCGTCGGTTCTTGTCTGGCTCACCGGCCATCTGCTGGGCGATATGCGCCGTGACACGCTGAATATTCTCCATCAAGGCGTCGGGCCTCGTAAAGATGCGCGTATTGATGCGTTGCAAAACGACGCGCTCTGCAGTGCCTCGCCAATGGAAGACGACGCAATATGTGTCGTTGATATGGCCGCTGCCGTAAGGCGCCGCAGCCACAAATTCGCCATTGATTTCAAAATGCCGGACAACCTCGGCGATATTGTTCGGTCTGGTCATGGCCAGAGCCTCTTGGGATAGAAACCCTCCCGAATCAGGCGGGAAATGCTTTCGACGACTTGCGGATGATCCTCGCGATAGGTGACACCGAACCATGCTTCGTCTGAGCGTAGTACCTTCACCCGCGCCTCACCGTGCGTAACCAGCGAATCGATTGCGCTCGGCAAATAGCTCTCCGATTGCAGATTTGAGTTATTGAGCTCAAGGAACATTTGAAACTCTTGCAGTAATTGCCCAAAGACCCTCGGAGTAAACGCCCACATGTTCATAGAGACTAACTCGTCGCCCGTAAGCGAAGTGACGCGGCCCGTCGCGTCTGTGTTCCTGGCGCAAAAGCCGTCGGGTTCAATGTTCTTCACTTCAGCAATGGATCGAAGATATCCGTCATCGCCCACGGAGCAGACGGCGCGCGACACCGCCCCAAAGCTGGAAAGCGTTTCGCGCAGAATAAAGCCCACCATCGCATAATCCGTAGTTTCCGATTGAAAGTGCCTTGCCAGCAGGCGATAGGCCTCCGCGCCGTAAAAGTCGTCGGCATTGATTACGGCAAAGGGTTCGTGGATAACACCGGCGGCCATGAGAGTGGCATGCGTGGTTCCCCATGGCTTTATGCGACCTGTCGGAGCCACAAAGCCCTTGGGAAGGTCATCCAGTTCTTGAAAAACATATTCGACTGCGATGTGCCTCTCAAACCTCGCCGCGACGAATTGCCTGAACGGTTGCTCAATGTCCCGCCGAATCACGAAGACGACCTTGCCGAACCCCGCGCGCAGGGCATCGTAGACCGAGTAGTCCACAATGGCTTCTCCGTTTGGACCAATGGGGTCCATCTGCTTCAAGCCACCATAGCGGCTCCCCATGCCGGCGGCCAGCACGAATAAAGTTGGAGTGGTCATAGCTCTATTCACTCTCAGGCAATCATCCTGATACTTTGTGACGCGCGTTAACTTCAATGCTTGCAAAGAGCAGCTTACGACGCGTTTTCAAATACGCAGGAAGATGCGCTTGCGATACATCCAGAATAGTATGAGCCAGTAGATCGACATTACTGCAATTCCAAGCATCAACGGTTCCAATGCTTTTCCAAGTAATTGAAAGATCTGGTATCCAAAGTGGATATGGAGGCTGCTCATAATAAAGCTCTCCCCAAGACCGGCAATCAAGTAGGCCGCTATCGAATTCATTCCAACCACGACCAATGGGAATGCCCACCGGCGATAAGCCTTTATGTCGATAATCCATGAGAACACCGCGAGAAACAGAAAGCATACACCGCCGCTGAAGAGAGTCCAGCTGGGAGTCCAAATACGCTTGACGATGGGGCAAATTCCCAACCAGTGAAACATAAGTCCCACTGCCACGAGAGCGATGCCCGCCACCAGGAATCGTCTCACCGGAGCTTTTGGGGCAGCGGAACGAAGCCATTCACCGGCGCGGAGGCCGAGGAGCATCGTTCCGAGTGTTGGAATAAAGCTAAGAGTAAGGTAGCCGCCGGGATTGAATGCAAATCGAGCCGCGCGCGGAAATAGGTTCAGAAACCAAAGGTCAAAAGCCTGGCCCAAATTGCTGTTCTTGTTCCAATGCGATGCGAACCCGCTGAAGTTATAAGGCCAGTTAGCAGGAACCCCAACGGTGGCATAGTTGAATCCTGCGCCGGGCGCTGGATAAACCGCCCATGCGAGCCAATATCCGACGAGTATTCCGGTCAGCGCAATCCATTGCCATTTGGGGCGACAACGTGCCAATAAGAATGCGAATGTGTATCCCAATCCAATCTGCGTAAGTGTGTCGACACAGGTAAAGTTGGTCTGAGAACTTTCGGTCGATCGTAAAAAGATTCCGAGCGCAACCAGAACCAAACTGCGCCACACAGTATGCGCCAACTGCCTGCGAAAGCTTTGCCCCTTGCTTGTCCGGCTGA
>Ga0302200_10000948_pt1 | contig 28172 bp, 21 predicted proteins | sample II_Bog_N3_1_FD_194585 | JGI IMG/M metagenome (GOLD analysis project Ga0302200, IMG submission 194585) | Peat permafrost microbial communities from Stordalen Mire near Abisko, Sweden - II_Bog_N3_1 | ecosystem: Environmental > Terrestrial > Soil > Wetlands > Peat | place: Sweden: Abisko... | reverse complement strand
AGCCAACATTCCCGGCCACCGTCATGTTCGGAAACAAGGCGTAGTCCTGAAACACAACGCCGATTCTACGTTGCGCCGCGGCAATGTTTGTCCGGGCCGCGCTGTCGAATAGCACCCGCCCATTCAGAACAATGCGCCCACGCTCCGGAGTAACAACCCCGGCAATCATGCGCAGCGTCATCGACTTTCCCGCACCCGATGCGCCCAGCAAGCCAACCGCGCCCTTGCCGTTGCGGAAGGCTATCCGCAAGTTGAAACTCTCAAGCGCCTTCTCCAACTCGACATCGAGCAGTGCGGGGACCGAGATACCCTCCACCGGCCGCGAACGCGCGGAAGGCCCAAGATCCGGCTCCAGTCCCCAAACAGCGCGAGGCAACGCTAAACCCGGCGCGACGTGCCTTTTCCTGCCTTTCCCGGTTCCCACCTGCCAATTCAGCAGCCGGATAATGCCCAGAGAGAGCACAACAATCAGGCTCACCCACAGCAGCGCGACCCTCATATCGCCGTCCTCAACGGCCGAGAAGATTGCCATCGGCATAGTCTGAGTGCGGCCTGGAATATTCCCTGCCAGCATGAGCGTCGCCCCAAATTCCCCCAGCGCCCGCGCAAAGGCCAGCACCGTTCCAGCCACCACGCCCGGCGCGGCCAGCGGCAACAGCACCCTGCGAAACACTGCGGATTCCGACGCCCCCAGCGTGCGCGCCGCATCAAGAAGCGTGGGATTCACCTGCTCAAACGCGCCCAATGTAGTGCGGTACATCAGCGGAAATGCAACCACGGTTGCCGCAATCACCGTTGCCGGCCAGGAGAATACGATGGTGATTCCAATCTGCCCCAGCGCGTGGCCGATAAGGCTCCGGCGTCCCAGCAGCAGCAGCAGAAAGAACCCGACCACCGTGGGCGGAAGCACCAGCGGAAGCGTCAAAATGCCATCGATCCAGGCGCGAAAGCTGCCGCGCAAGCCGTACATCGCCCGCGCCGCAAACAACCCAAGAAAGAACGTGGCTACCGTTGCGGCGCAGGTCGTGGCCAGCGAAATATAAATGGGCGAAGCATCGAATTGCGGCGTCACGGTGCCGCTATTGTAAATCCATACCGCGCAAAGACTGCCTGGGCGGCTGGACTGGCCAGGTAGTCCACAAAGCCGCGCGCCACTTCTGCATTGCGGCTCCCTTTGATCACCGCCGCGGGATACACAATCGCATCGTGCGTGGATTCAGGCGCGGTTGCCACAACCCGAACCTTGCTGGAAGCCTTTGCATCGGTTGCATACACCAGCCCCGCATCGGCGTTGCCGGTTTCAACATAAGTCAGAACCTGCCGCACATCCTTCGCCAGCACAAACTTGCTCTCCAACTTATCCCACAGATGAAGCGCCGTCAGAGTCTGCCGCCCGTATTGCCCCGCCGGAACGCTCCCCGGATCGCCCACCGCAATCACCCGCACACCCGTCGCCGTCAGCCCATCAAAATCCTTGAGCTTCGAGTCCAGCGGCGCAATCAAAACCAACGTATTTCGCAACAAATTGCGCCTCGTGCCATGCACCACAAGCCCCTTCGCTTCCAGATCGTCCATCTGCTTCGCAGCCGCCGAGAGAAACACATCCACCGGCGCGCCCTGGTCAATCTGCGCAGCCAGCGTTCCCGATGAGCCGAAGTTGTTCGTGAATGCAATGTTCGGGTGGCTCTTGCTGTAAGCAGCCTCATTCTCCACAATCGATTCCTTCAGGCTGGCCGCCGCGGAGATGGTCAGCGTAACTACCGTCTGGCCGTAACCAGCGCCTGACGCCAAACACAGCCCAATCAGAGCCGCGGCCAGTACGCGCCGCGTGAAACGGCAATCGCGTTGTCTCAGAAACCTCATTTCAGTCTTTCTTTCCATCTGCGGTCCTCACACCCCAACCGGCACACTGAACATGTCGCCGTGATTGCGCTGTCCATCCATCGTACCCTGCGCTAAACTAACCCTTCACCCGCCCAGGATCTCCGGCACATCGAATCTGCCGGCCCACCCACCCTCCAGAGGTCGAAAAATGCCCGGCCACAACATTGAAACTCCGGCGCTGCCCAGGGACCCAAAAGAGATGCAAGCCGCGCAATTCGCCATGCGTCTCTCGCTCATCTTCGGCTTTGCCATGCTCGCCGGGAAATCCGCAGCCTGGTTCCTGACTCATTCTTCCGCCATTTTCTCAGATGCGGCTGAATCGGTCATCCACGTCATCGCGGTCGGTTTTGCCAGTTTCAGCCTCCGCCTCAGCGCCAAGCCGGCTTCCCATCAATTCCTCTATGGCTACGAGCGCATTGCTTTTTTTTCCGCCGGATTTGAAGGCGCCATGATCGTCGTGGCCGCCATCGCCATCCTCTTCGAGTCCATCCGCGAGTGGCTGGCCGGCCTGCAACTCGAGCGCCTGGGCTCCGGCGTCGCGCTCATCCTAATGGCCGGAATCCTGAACGCGGGCCTCGGCTACTACCTCATCCGCACCGGCCGCCGCACCAATTCCCTCATCCTTGAAGCCAACGGCAAACACGTCGTGACTGACAGCTTGACCAGCTTTGGCGTAGTCGCCGGCCTGGGCCTGGTGATGATGACACATTGGAAGCCGTTCGACCCGCTGGTGGCCATCGTGGTCGCGGTCAACATCCTCTGGTCGGGAGGGCGTCTGGTCTGGCGATCCGCCGTCGGCCTGCTCGATTACTCCGACCCCGAAACCGGCCGGCGGATTCGCGAGCGCCTCGATGCCATCTGCTCCGAACTCGACGTGCAATACCATGGCGTCCGTTTCCGAACCACCGGCTACCGCCAGATAATCGAGGTTCACCTGCTGTTTCCGCGCCTGACTTCGGTGAGCGACGCCCACGCCCTGGCCACCACCATCGAGGAACGCCTCCCGGCCGAACTCGGAATGCCAGCCGAGATCATCACGCACCTGGAAGCGCTGGAAGATCACGCCGAAGTCCACCGCCGCCAGCACTACACCGGCAAGCCGGAGTAGATTGCGTGGAGGCCGCTACGGATTCAATTGGAATGCCGCAAATGCTCTAACTTCAGCCTGTTTCAAGAAGGCTTTGTAACAGGGCACGACTTCAGTCGTGCCGAAAATGGCCGAAAAAATCTGCGGGCTTTAGCCCCTGCGGGGATTTATTTTCAATGACTTGCATCCCGATAAATAGCAGTTTCTTATGGTGCGCCCGGAGAGATTCGAACTCCCGACCTAACGCTCCGGAGGCGTTCGCTCTATCCAGCTGAGCTACGGGCGCGCATATCCAGCATATCGCACTTTGCTTTCAATCGGCTCTTTCACCCCGCCGGCTCAGTAGTCCCTAAGTCCCTCAGTCCCTTAGTCCCTCGCTTTTCTCAGCTCTTCCATAACCGACTGTATCAGCGCCTTCGCCCCCTCCATCCCGCCCAGAACCGCCTGCAAATCCAGCGCCGGCTTGGCCGGGTTGCGCGTGGAAGCGCAGTAAACCCCGTGCTGCCCCACCATGATCAGCGAATCCGTCAGCAGGTCCAGCGCCACCGCCAGCCTGCCCCGTTCCAAGCCCATCATGAACTCATGCCGCTCCAGTTCTTCCCTTTTTTCGTCGAATACGCTCATACACAAAGCCTACTCGAAAAATGCGCCGGAACATCGCAACCGCCGGATGCGTAACCCACCCATCGGCTCGGCGCGAGCGAACTCGCTAAACCACACCGGGCTCGTTTAGGGAACTTCTGAATAAGTTGATGTTTTGAAAGGGCACGACTTTAGTCGTGCCGTAACTGCCGCAAAATGAATGCGGGCTTTAGCCCCTGAGGGATTTTCGGTAGCCAATAGCAACTTGTTCAGAGGTTCACTTCGCTTGACCAAGAATCCAGAATGCAAAACTGGGAGGCATCCGTGAACAAAACCGCTCTCGTATTGATTTGGCTCCCGGCACTCTGCGTTCTGGCAGTGCCGGCCTCGGCGCAGAACCAGCGCCTGCCCGACATCGTCTACATGGACCAGCCCAATGGCATCGAGTATTCCGTGTACGCCTCGACCTGGCCCTCGTTGTCGCCTTACATCGACCGCCTCAAAGCCTCGCAATCCGCGGCCGTGGAAGCCAACCTTCAGCGCCGCGCCGCCGCCGCCGATGTCTCGGACGGCGAATTAAACTTGCTGGCTCAATTGGAATGGCAGCGCGGCGCTCTGGACGAAGCCGACGTCGCGGTTGCCCGGGCAGTCGCGCTTCGGCCAAGCCAATCGCTTAACGCATTCCAGCAAGCCATGGTGACCTTCGCGCATTTGCGGCGTGCCTCCGGCGCGCTCGAGCAATGGAAATGGCAGCAGCGAACCCGCGATGCCTACCAGCGCACCTTCGACCTCGATCCCCATAACCTATCGGCCCGTTACTACCTTGCGTATACCTACATGAATACACCGTGGATCGGTGGAGGAGACAAGAAGAAGGCTCTGCAGTTAAGCGAAGGTGGAATTGCACTTGGCCAGAATGGTTTCTATGTCGTCCGCGCCGACGCTCACAGGCTGCTCGGCGACCTGGATGCGGCAAACGCGGACTACGACCGAGCCGTCGTATTAAAGGTCTTCAAACTGAGCGGCTTTCTCGATGCGGCCAACGAGGAGATGAGCCGCAACCAGTGGGACCGCGCCAAGCGCTACCTTGACTGGGCCGTGCATTGCCGCCCCGACGCAACCAAGGCGCACGAGGGCCTCGGCGATTACTACCTTGCCAGGAACGATCGTCAGCATGCACGCCAATCGTATCAAACAGCGGTCGATAGAGATCCCAACAACGAATCCGCCAGGAAGAAACTCGCACAACTCGCCGGGAGCGGCTAGGAAATCGCTTGCGCCAGTATAGCGCCGACCTCGCCGTACTGGCGCGAGTAACGGAAGCGCTGAAGGCATTGGAGGGAACACATGGGGCGTGAAGCAATCTGCAAATGCGACTGGGCCGGAACCACCGCGGAGGTCAAGGCGCTGCTCGAATCCACAGAAGTGATTCTGCGCGGCGGCCTTCGCAAGCGCATCCCGTTCAACGAAATCAAGCAGGTGAAGGCGCTTTCCGATCGCCTTCGCTTCATCGTCGGCGGCGAAACGGTTGAGCTTTTTCTCTCGTCGAAAGCCGCAGCCAGTTGGGCCGCCGTACTAACCAGCCCGCCGCCATCGCTGGCTCGAAAGCTCGGCATCACCAGCACCACAATCGTGCGAACCATCGGTGACATCGCAGACCGTGCTCTCATCTCGGCTCTCGCGGAAGCCGCCGAAATCTCGGCCCAAAATGCCGCCCTCATCGTGGCCCATGTCGATTCGCCGGAATCCTTGCACCAAACTCTCAACCAGGCCCGCGCTCAGCTTAGCAAAGCTGTGCCCATCTGGATCGTATACGCCAAAGGCAAGGGCCACGCCATCGACGAATCCGCCATTCGCTCCCTGCTCCGCGCCAACGGCATGATGGACACCAAAATTGCCTCCGTCTCCGCCACGCTCACGGCCATCCGTTTCAACCTGCAAAAATCCGGCTGAGCCTCAACCTACAGTCATCACAAGCTCAGCTTGCGCATATACTCCGCGTCCAGCCGCAGCGCCTCGAACGCGTCGATGTCGAATTCCTCCTGCTCGACAAAGTAGTGTTTCAGCCCCGTCGCCGCCCTCAGAATCGGACGGTAATCCACCACTCCCCGCCCCATCACAGTCGACACAAACTCCCCTGACGCCTTCTTCGCCATATCCTTCACGTGCAACAGCGGAAACCGTTCAGGCGTCTTGCTCAGGTAGTCCACCGGGTTGCGCCCGGCAGCCACCACCCAGCCGCAATCCATCTCGAAGAACACCAGCTTGGGGTCGGTCAGCCGCAGCAGTTCGTCGTAGAACACCACCCCCTTTTCCACGCCAAACTCTGGCGTGTGGTTGTGATACCCGAAGCTCATGCCCGCGGCCTTCACCTTTTCGCCAATGTGGTTCAGTTCATCGGCAGTCCAACGCCAATCTTCCAATGTCAGCGGCCCTCTGGCAGTTGGGTCCTTGTGCATCGGCGAGGGGCAAACAATGTAACTCAGCCCCAGCACATGCCCGTACTCAATCAGCTCGTCCAGCCGCGGCTTCAGCACAGCCATCGGATGATGCGTGCTGATACAGCGCAGCCCCGCTGCGTCCATCGCCTTGCGAAACTCCGGCGCGGTGCGGTCGTAGTATCCCGCCGCCTCAACCTCTGTGTACCCTGCCGCCCGAACCTTGCTCAGAGTCCCGTCAAAGTCCTTCGGCAGAAATTCACGCACGCTGTAGAGTTGCAGCCCGATGGGCAAACCAAGCGGTGCCGCCTCAAGCCTACCGGCGCTCACACATGTTGCAGCCACAGCCGCACCGGAAGCCTTCAAAAACGTCCTGCGCGAAGCAACACTCATATCATCCTTCTCCCTAAAAGCGCGTCTCGAAAACATGCTGTGGATAGAGCGAGTTTCAAAAGCATGCTTTGTGTCAGGGCACGATTCTAATCGTCCCGTGTTTCCTAAGCATGCTTTGTATCAGGGCACGACTTCAGTCGTGCCGAAAAAGCGCCAGAATAACAAGGGGTTTTAACCCCTGTGAGATGACCGCTGAGCTGCCAGGGCCAAGTTTGAAACACGCTGATAATACCCCAGCTCACCCCTTGATCGTCTTCGTTCCCGCATCCCAAGTCGCAACCCCGCGATGAAAATACGAATGATTCGCCATGTGGCACGCAATGGCCGCGTTGTTGCCAAACACCTCGTCCTCCACCACATGCTCGCGCGTCTCAACGGCGTGGAAAAATGCCGCAATGTGGTCGGCAGTATCGTCGTATCCCTGCGGAGGACCGTATCTCTCCGCGTCCCCCAGCTTTGCCTGCGGCTCAGGATGCGCCGCGTGCCAATCGTCCAGATACTGCTTCTTCGCCGCCGCCGTCCATCCGTCCAGGCTGTACCCCTCCGGCCGCAGCCTGGTGTCCTGCGGCTCAAAGGTCAGCGTATTGCCATTCAGCGTCATCGTGGCCTGGGAGCCGTGGAAGATAATCACATCGCCCGACGCATTGTTCTGGTTGCAGTGCATGCTCACCGTCACACCCGGATAGTCATAGAGCGTAGCCAGCAGGTCGGGAAAATCGCGTCCGTCGGCAAAATGCGTCAGGCTCCCGGTAGAATAAGCGCGGCTGGGAACAGCGTTGATCCCGCTGATGGATTGGATGCCCGAGAGCAGGTGGACGAACAGGTCGCCAGCCATGCCCTCGCCGTATTCCTTGAAGCGGCGCCACTGGAAGAACCGCGCCGCGTCGAACGGCCGCTCCGGCGCATCGCGCAACCACGTCTTCCAGTCGATCGTCGCCGGGCTCGCGTCCGGCGCAATGGGATAAACCCACGCTCCCGAAGGCCCATTGCGATCGGTGCGCGCCTCAATCAGATGCACATCGCCCAGCCGCCCGGCCGCGTAAATCTCCCCGGCCTTCTTGTACACCACATTGCTTACCCGCTGGCTCCCGGCTTGGAAGATGCGCTTGCCCGCCTCCACCGCCGCCACCATCGCCAGCCCATCGGCCACGGTGTGGCTCATCGGCTTTTCGCAATACACGTCTTTGCCCGCCGCCACGCAATCCAGAACCACCCGGCGATGCTGAAAATCAGCCACCGCCACAATCACCGCGTCCACGTCTTTCCTATCGAGCAGCGTCCGGTAGTCCTTCGTCGTGGGAACCTCAGCGCCCCACGCCTCAATGCCGGCTCGCTGGTGCATGTCGTACAAGTCCGCCGTGCCCACGCACTCGCCCGTTGGTACCTGGCGCGCCGACCGCAGCAAATCGCACCCGCGAATCCCCGTGCCGATCGAAACAAAGCGAATCTTGCGTCCGCCCGTATCTTGAGCCGCCCCGCCCGCCAATACTTGCACCGGCAGCGATTGCGCTGAAACCAGCCCCGCCTTAACCGCCGCCGCCGCGCCTAATCCAAGCCGCGCAAAATCCCGCCTTGTAATGGAATGCATGTTTTTAATGCCTCTCGCGTGAAGCGCAATTCTCGCTCCCTACCCCACCCGGTGTCCACCAGCGCTCTTGAAGTCCCGCCGACGCGGATAGCCCGCACGCCACCGAATGTCTCTTCTCCCTGACGAGCGTCAGGGACCGCAAGTCTCAGCCAGTCTTCTCCCTTGCAGCCAGCATCTTCAGCAGCACCGCTTCAGCCCGCTCAAGATCGGCCTCAGTGTCCACCCCGATGGTGTCGCGCGGCGCAGGGGCCACGTAGATATCGATCCCATTGTCCAGCAATCGCAGCTGCTCCAGCCGCTCCACATGTTCTATCCACGATGGCTCCAGCGCCGCAAACTTCTCCAGGGCGTACTTTCGGTACGCATAGATCCCCAGGTGCTTCCGATAGCCGCCAAACCCAGTCTTGTCGCGGTCGAATGGGATGGCCGCCCGTGAAAAATAAAGCGCCCGCCCGTCCAGCGCCGTCACCACCTTCACCGCATTGGGATCGGCAATCTCCAGCGCCGGGCACCGAACCGCCAGCGTGCCCACCTCCACCTCCGGCCGCTCAAACAATGCCAGCAGAGGCGGGAAAAAATCCGGCGTCAGCGTCGGCTCATCCCCCTGGATATTTACATAAAGATCGGCGTCGATCTGCCGCGCCACCTCCCGCACCCGATCCGACCCGCTGGCGCATTCCACCGACGTCATCGCCACCGGAATCCCGCGCTCCCGGCAAACCAACGCCACTTCTTCTGAATCGGTAGCCACCACCACCGGGTCCATCAGCCCGCTGCCGGCCGCGGCCCTCCAAACCCACTCCACCATGGGCCGCCCGGCAACCTCGCGCAGCACCTTGCGGCTGAGCCGCGTGGAGCTGAGCCGCGCCGGAATTACCGCGGCAATTCGCAACGTATTCATGCAGCCGAGTTTACAGAAAAACTCACATCGGCGGTAGGCTTGGGTTTCAACTCCGATACAAAGCCCCATCCGAAGGAAGGCGACGGTTATTCCTCCGCTACCCCCCAACGTCGGTGGAGTTCCTCGAGAGGGGTGCACCTATGCGCCTTTTCTATTTCCATAACTTCAGCTTCGTTCCTCCCTCGGGCAATCGTCTGAAAGCATTGCAGGCAAACCGATTCAATACTGGAATCCGGCATCGTTCGATGGAAGAATTTACCCAATGTGTCCATAGGAATCCTCCAAAATACTCACTGCGCTCCAAAATCGAGCCCTCCCTGCTCCACAAGTGAACGAACCTGCAAGTCTCGTGCCGAAGTAGCTGGTTCGCGCTCTTATTAAAAGCTGCAAGCTATCTTCGCCTATAATCCCTGCACCAGCGAGATGAAGCGAGCCGCGAAACGCAACCAATTCGGCCAAACAGGCATCTTTCCAAGTCGTGTGAACATTGCGGAAACCAAGTCGGTTGAAGAGATTGAGCGCCTTTTAGAGGAGTATGGATTTCTCGCAAAGCGCCAATATGAAGTCTTGCAAAAGTCTTCTTACGCGCAGTTGTCGCGAAGGGATGCCGCCGCATATGACGTCAGGTTTCTGCGCATTCAAGAGATTTCTATGGAAATCGTAAGACTGCGGTCTGAGGGCTCCTAAACTTGTCTTGAGACCTTTCCATCCGCCGCCGTTGCTTTCGGGCGTGTCACCGCCAATCCGAAAGCAACTCCCATTACCCAAGCCCTTATTCGGGTTTTAACCCCCATAATGCCGGCAGAATCAACGAGTCCTTCCGCCCCGGACGGATTGTCCCCCAAACTGACCCTCGCCCGGCAACGTTTGACCTGCAATCCACCCGCCCGTATCATCTAAATGGACGCAGCAACCCCGGCGTCACCCATTCCGGCGGAGTAGCTCAGATGGTTAGAGCGTGGGATTCATAACCCCAAGGTCGACGGTTCGATCCCGTCCTCCGCCACCAAACGAATCGGCAATATACAAAGCTGATAGAAGTTCGACCTTCCAGGATGCCCGTCCCTGAATTCCCCGGCGATCCTCCGGCTTTCTCTCAGCGCGATCACTGAAATTGAGAGCCGTCCATGACCTTCTCCCAGCGTTTCTTCGTTGCCGCCCTCGTCGCTGCTTCCATGCCCTTGTTGCTCCACGCGCAGCAACCGCCCGCAGCCGGAGACATTCCTGCCAAATTTGCCCCACCCAACGCCGGCTACGACTACGTCAAGCGCGTCGAGATGATTCCCATGCGCGATGGCGTCAAGCTCTACACTTCAATCGTGATTCCAAACGGCGCAGCCCACGCCCCAATTCTGCTCACGCGCACCCCGTACAATGCCGCCGGCCGCACGGCGCGCAACGAGTCGCCGCACATGCTCGACGAGTTGCCGCAGGGCGACGATGTCTTCGTCAAGGCGGGCTACATCCGCGTGTTTCAGGATGTGCGCGGAAAATATGGTTCCGAGGGCGCATACCTCATGACTCCGCCTCCCATCGGCCCGCTCAACTCAACCGGAATCGACGACACAACCGATGCCTGGGACACCATCGATTGGCTGGTGAAGAACCTGCCGCAGTCCAATGGCCGCGTCGGAATGCTCGGCTCGTCCTACGAGGGATTCACAGTTGTGATGGCATTGCTCAACCCCCACCCGGCACTGAAAGTGGCCGCGCCCGAAAGCCCAATGGTCGATGGCTGGATGGGCGACGACTGGTTCCACTACGGCGCGTTTCGCCAGGTAAATCTCGACTACTTTGCAGAACAGACTGAAGTTCGCGGCGCAGGCAAAGCCATACCGCGCCAGGGATACGACGATTATGCCAACTTCCTCGCCCTCGGTTCGGCCGGCGACATAGCGCGCTACGGTGGACTCGATCAGCTTGCCTTTTGGCGCAAGGTCGACCAGCACCCGGCCTACGACCCTTTCTGGCAGGGCCAGGCGCTCGATAAGCTCGTCGCGAAAAAGCCCATAACCGTGCCCACCATGTGGCTCCAGGGCCTCTGGGACCAGGAAGACATGTGGGGCGCAATCCATAGCTATGAAGCTCTCGAGCCCAAAGATACGGCAAACGATAAGAACTATCTGGTCATGGGCCCTTGGCGGCATAGCCAGGTTAACTATGAGGGCTCGTCGCTCGGCGCATTGCATTGGGAAGGAGATACAACGCTTCAGTTCCGGCGCGATGTATTGCTCCCATTCTTCAATCAGTATCTTGTCGAAGGCGCGCCCAAAGCTAATACGCCTCCCGTGTTCATCTATAACACTGGCGAAAATCATTGGGACCGGTTTCAGTCCTGGCCGCTAAGTTGCGATGCTAACTGCCCCAGTAAGTCGCGGCCACTGTATCTCACCTCAGGTGGCGTCTTGTCGTTTCAAGCCCCGGACGCTGCCGCCAATCAATTCGACGAATATATCTCCGATCCCGCAAAGCCGGTTCCCTACCGTCCGCGCCCCGTCTTCAGCGGCGACGGCGATGGGTGGAGAACATGGCTGGTCAACGATCAGCGCTTTGTCGATGGCCGTCCCGACGTGCTCACCTATGTAAGTGAACCGCTCGCCTCCCCGCTTCATCTCGGTGGGGCTCCGGTTGTGAATTTGTATGCCTCAACCAGCGGCAGTGACAGCGATTGGGTGGTCAAGCTAATCGATGTCTATCCTGACTCGGTCCCTTCCAACCCCGCCATGGGCGGTTACGAGTTATCCATCTCGCTCGACATTTTTCGCGGCCGTTATCGCAACAGCTTTGAGCATCCTGAAGCTATCTCGCCAGACAAGCCGCTGCTCTACACATTCGCACTGCCCACGGTCAATCATGTTTTCCTCCCTGGGCATCGCGTGATGATGCAGGTGCAATCCAGCCTGTTTCCGCTCTACGACCGCAACCCGCAGACCTATGTCCCCAACATATTCGAAGCCAAGCCTGGAGACTACACCAAGGCGACGCAGCGTGTGTACCACACCCCAGGCCAGGCAAGTTTCATCAGCCTCCCCGTTGTGCCATAGGCAGTTCTAGTGTCCCGGGGCTGGAATACGAAATACAAAACTGGCTGTCATCCTGAGCGAAAGGGGCCCCAAACGCTTTTCAGTTTGGGGGTGGTGAGTCGAAGGATCTGCGGTTGTTCTTCCATGAACTTTAGACTCGCCATACTAGCGGATTTCGGAGTAAATCTGCTTTGAAAGGGCACGACTTTAGTCGTGCCGCAATTGCCGCAAAATCAACCGGGCTTTATTGAGGACTGCATCAGTAATGTCCGGAAAACGCGCCGGAGGCGCAGAGTTAGCTAGCCCCGCGCTTCAGCGTGGGGAAAAGGGACTTCACAATTTCGATACGGAGTCCCGTAGGGACGGCGCAAGGACACTATTTATGCAGGAGCCAATAGCCCCTGAGGGATCGGTTATCCAGGAGGATCAAATCAATGCGGATCGAGCGTCTGCGAATCACTGCATGCAGTCTCACACTGGCCATCATAGGCGCTTGTTTCCCGCAGCACGCCTCAGCGCAAGCCAACGCCCCCAGCTACGACTATCGCCAGACCTTCGCACCCCTTACCTTACCCGATCCGGTGAATGCTTACCGTTCCAGCAATGGCGCGCCCGGACCCGCCTACTGGCAGAACCAAGCCGACTATGAGATGCACGCCGACCTCGACACCAAAGCGAAGATTCTCCACAACGATGAAGTCATCACCTATACCAACAACAGTCCCGACGCGCTGACCAGCCTCTGGATTCAGATGGAGCAGAACATCTATCGCACCGACGCGCGCGCCCGTATCGTCAACGGTATGTTACTCCGGCGCAAGCCCGTCCCCGACGACGAAATGAACTCGAACGGCCGCACCAGCCAGGGCTTCGAGCTTGAGTCCGTTGAAATTGAGCGCGGCGGCATGAACGTCAAAGCCGACTACCTCATCGACGATACGCGTATGCAAGTCCGCCTCGGCGAACCCATGCCGCCCAGGGGTGGCGTTCTCAAACTGCACATCAAATACCACTACCAGATTCCCGGCGTATGGGGCGGGCGCACGTCTTGGGGCATGTCCAAACAAGGCGAGATTTACGACATGGCGCAATGGTACCCCCGCATGTGCGTTTACGACGACCTGCGCGGCTGGGATACGCTGCCCTATCTCGGCAGTGAGTTTTACCTCGAATACGGCCGCTTCGACTATTACCTCACGGTCCCCAGCGAGATGATCGTCGCCGGCTCCGGCGAGTTAGTCAACGCAAAGGAAGTACTCACAAAAACCCAGTTAGCCCGCCTCGATCAAGCCCGCGGCAGCGATAAGACGATAGTTATCCGTTCCGCCGCGGAAGTTAGCGACCCAGCAAGCCGCCCAAAGGTTGGCGGCACGCTCACATGGCATTTTCAAATGGATCGCACCCGCGACGCCGTGTGGAGCGCAAGCCCCGTCTTCGTGTGGGACGCGGCCCGCATCAATCTTCCCGATGGCAAGACAAGCCTGGCCGAAAGCGTCTATCCACCTGAGAGCGTGGGCGACGATGCATGGTCGCGTTCCACTGAATATGTGAAGGATACTGTGGAGCGCTTCTCGCGCCAATGGTACCCCTATCCGTGGCCCGCGGCCATCAACGTTGCCGGCTTCTCCACGGGCATGGAGTATCCCGGAATGGTCTTCGACGGCATCGACGACAAAGGCAAAGTGCTGTTCTGGATCACGGCCCATGAGATCGGGCATACATGGTTTCCCATGATCGTCGGCTCCAATGAACGGCGAAATGCATTCATGGACGAAGGCTTCAACACCTTCATCGACATCGGTGAATCCGCCGAGTTCGATGGCGGTGTATACGGGCCGAAGCGTGATGGGGAATACTCCGCCGGCGGCGAACCGCCAGATACAATTCTCAAGGTGCTGGATAACTCCGATGCGCCCTCGATCCTGATGCCCGCCGATGCTATCCCATGGTCCATCGGTCATCCGGTGAGTTACTTCAAGGCCGCGTATGGAATGGTTCTTTTGCGCGAACAAATTCTCGGAACCCAGCGTTTCGATTGGGCCTTCCGCAAGTACATTCGCGACTGGGCCTACAAGCACCCATCCCCATCGGACTTCTTCCGCGAAATGTCCAGCGAAGGCGGCGAGGATCTTAACTGGTTCTGGCGCGGCTGGTACATCAATAACTGGCGTTTCGACATGGCAGTTATAGGCATCGAAGGTAACCGCGTAACACTGGCAAACAAGGGACAGTTAGTGCTGCCGGCCACCGTTGAAGTTCAGTTTGCCGACGGTACGAAGACGCGCTTCCGCGTGCCGGTAGAAACCTGGGAATCAAAGGGCGAATTGACGTGGATCGGCGACAAGCCTGTGTCCGCGGCCACGGTGGACCCGGATCATGTGTTGCCCGATGACGATCGCGCCAACAACACGTTCAGCGTGAAATAGCGAACCCGGGCAGCGCCCGTCCACCTCACTCGAATCCCGCCGGATGTTCCCCGGCCACGCCGAACGCGCGTTCCAGCGCCATTCCAGCCCGCGCCAGCGTCCCCTCGTCGAACAGGCGGCCAATCAGCGTAACGCCATGCGGCACACGGCGAGGCGGAGAGAACTTCGGCAGCGGCTTCTTCGCGTCGGGCGCCCAGTCGCTCCGCGCCTCAGACACCTGCACAAACCCGGCGCGAAGAGTCAGCGATGGATGCCCTGTGAAATTCGATATCACCAGCATCTCGTCGCGCAGCGCAGGCACAAGCAGCACATCGACGTCCGAAAACACCCGCGCCATTTCCAGGGCAACCTTGCGCCGCAACCGGTCCGCTTGCACAAAATCCACCGCCGACAAAAACCTCGACTGACGAAAAACATTAGGCCACGCGTCCGGCACTTGCGCTTTCAACTCATCCACCCGATGGCTCAGCGTAAGCTCTTCAAAGGCGGCGGCAGCCTCGGCAAACAGAACCACATTCAGCGAGTCGTATGGCCAGTCGGGCAGCGACACCGCAACCGGCGTCATGCCAACCTTCTTCACCGTATCCAGCGCGGCGCGGTCCACATCCGTCGCCGGATCTTCTTTCATCCACCCCGGAAAGTAGCCCACGCGCAACCCGGCAACACTGGCCCCACCCTTGAAGGTAAGCGTACTCGGAACGCTCCCCGCATCGCCGGCATCCGGGCCGGATATCGCATTCAACACCAGCATCGTGTCTTCCACGCTTCGCGCCATCGGCCCCAGCTTATCCAGTGACCAGCAAAGCGTCATGGCTCCCGTGCGCGCCACGCGGCCAAACGTGGGCCGCAAGCCCGTCACGCCGCAGCGCATGGAAGGACTAACGATGCTGCCCTGAGTCTCACTCCCGATGGCAAATCCCACCAACCCCGCAGCGGTAGCCGACCCTGGCCCAGCGCTCGATCCAGAGGAGCCTTCCTCCAGCAGCCACGGATTCATCGTCTGCCCGCCGAACCACACATCGTTCAGCGCCAGCGCGCCCAAACTCAACTTGGCCACCAGAATTGCCCCAGCCGCGTTCAGCCGCGCCGCCACCGCGCTGTCCTTCGCGGGAATGCGATTCCGGTACGGCTCCGCGCCCCATGTTGTCGCAATGCTCGCCGTATCCAACAGATCCTTGGCGCCCCACGGAATCCCATGCAGCGGCCCGCGATACTTCCCCGCGGCAATCTCCGCATCGGCTTTGCGCGCCTGCTTCAACGCATGTTCCCGCGTCAGCGTAATTACGCAATGCAGCTTCGGGTCGAAGCGTTCCAACCTGTCCAGATAGATGCGCGTCAGCCGCTCCGCTGTCAGTTGCCGGCTCTCAATCCAGCGCGAAAGCTGTGTCACCGTGGCGAAGGCTATCTCGGCGTCGCTCGCTGGCAGCGGCGCGGCCGCCCTGGCGCTGCGCACAAAACTCCCCGTCGAAGCATCGCGCTGCGTGTCCCGCACAGCCCCATGCTTGCGCGGATTCCACACCGTAGCCGGCGCCACCGCATCCTCAATCGCCACCTTGCGCGGACCTGTCCGTCGCTCATACAAAGGCGCAAGCTGCATCCGCCAATTGCTTGCGGCCTGTGCCAAATCCGCCGCTGTCATCTCCACCTGCACCAGCTTTTCCGCCTCGGCAAATGTCGCCGCGCTCACTTCCGGACCCACGGCCGGCGACGTGCCAAACGCAGGCGGAGCGCCCGGCGTAGCTGGAGTACTTTGCCCAGCAGGGGTTTGCGCCTTGCTGTCAATCGCCGCTCCCAGCAGGCCGATCGAGCCATACGTCAGAAACTCTCTCCGTGTCTTCGCCATCGTTGTTCCTCTTCCAACTGAGTCTAACTTCGTAGCAGACTTAGAAAGAAATGTACCATCCGCCATCCGTTCTCCGCACCAACCAGTCCTGTGCCATCCATCACAAACCGCTATTCAGCCTCAAACTTCAACTCAACATGCCCGCTGGTTGCCGCGCCCGCATCCGCTCGCAGCCCAAGACTATCCAGCACCGGAGCAAGCGACAGCGTAGCCATCACCAATATGGCCAGATGAAAGTCGCGCAACTCCGGCAGCGCGGCCGAGTGCCCATGCGCATGCGCCACAAGCCGCAGCGTAATCGCGCCAATGGCAATGCCCATCCCCAGGCTCAGCTGCATCACAGCGCTCAAAAAGCCATTGGCCCGGCTCATCCGCTCCGGCGCAATCTCCGAGTAAGCCAGCGTAGTCATGCAAGTGAATTCCATCGACCGGCATGCTCCGTGAAAGAACAGGATAGCCCCGATCAGCGCGGCCGGCGTACCTGGCCTCAGCGTTGCGCACAGCACCATGGATGCGGCCGTGATCGTTCCGTTCACAATCAGCGTGCGCTTGAAACCGAAGCGGCGCAGAATCTGAATCACAAAGATCTTCATGCTCAGGTCGCCCGCAAACAACGCCAACAGGTAAAGCCCCGATTGAAACGCATTCATGCCGAAAGCGATCTGGAACATCAGCGGAAGCAGAAACGGCAGCACCGAAACGCTGATGCGAAACGCGCTGGCTCCGTAAACCGAAAGCGAATAAGACTTCAGCTTCAGCGACTCAAAATCGATCAGCGACCTTGCCGGGTTCGCATGAGCCACCACAATGGCGATCACCCCGCTCAGCAAGCTCACCGCAAGAATCACGCCAGGCCCGTTTCCACTCGTCCCCTCGCCGCCCAGTTTCTCCATCGCGTAAACGGCCCCCGCCGAGGCAAAGCCGCCCAGCACAAACGTAAGCCAGTCGAACGGATGCGCCTGTTCCGCGCGCACATTCTCAATCCATGCCAGGGTCAGAACCAGCGCCAGCATTCCCACCGGAAGGTTGAGGAAAAATATCCAGTGCCAGCTTGCGTATGTGGTGATGAAGCCGCCCAGCGGAGGCCCGATAACCAGCGCCGTCAAGCCCGGCCAGGTAATGTAGGCAATGGCCTGCGCCAGCTTCTCTTTGGGCGATGCGCGCAGCACAATCAGCCGGCCCACAGGCACCATCATGGCGCCGCCCATGCCTTGCAGAATACGCATCAGCGTGAACTCCATAAGCGTGCTTGAGGCGCCGCACAACAGCGAAGCTACTGTAAACACGCCGATGGCCGAAGCAAAAACGGAGCGCGATCCAAACCGGTCCGCCACCCAGCCGCTGATGGGAATGAACACGGCCAGCGTCAGCAGATACGCCGTCATTCCAATGTTCAGGCTAACGGCCCCCACATGAAAGCTCCGCGCCATCTGCGGCAGCGCGGTGGCAAGAATGGTGCCGTCCAAATTCTCCATGAAGAATGCGCCCGCTATCAGCGTCGTAACATAAAGCGGCGGTAGTTTCCTCTTCATGACTTCAGTTTACGAAACTGAAACCCTCATCTATCGGGAATGCCGTCATGGATATCAGCCGTTTGCTGTATAAATTCTTTCCCGTTTCAAATGCCGATACAACCGCTGCCGCAACCTCGCCCCCTCAATGAATCCGCCACCGCAGCGGTTTTCCCCGCACGCCTTCTCCAGTCAGGGTCACCATGCCATCCAAATCCGCCTTCAGCGCGACAGGCCTTCCATTCACCTCCGCCCTCGTCACCCGCGACAACACCTGCTGAGGCAGACCCACCTTGATACTCCATGTCCCAGCCCGCGACGGCGCATACCAGCCCTCGAAGAATGCATCCCCCGATTTGATAACACCCACCAGCTCCGATTCGAACCGGTACGATCCCACCGGCAACTCAGGCCTCACCGTGAGCCCATTCTCGTTGAACTCCAGCCCGATGACCTTGGACGATGAGTAGAGTGAGCAGGCATGAGAATGTAGATTCAGCACCGGAAAATCGGTGCCATGAAAGTATGGGTTGTTTACGGTCTCGCCCGCGGTCTTATGCACGGTCGAGTTATAACTATCCGTGCCGCTCCATATCCCGTACCACACGTCTGGATAAGCGCCTGCATGGCGTGCCAGCGAGTTCTTCTTCCATTCATCCCAGGCCATCGCCGCATCGACCTTCGCGATGGCCCAAATCAGCGTCTGGTTCAGCGAAGGCCAGATTCCCCCATTCACGCATGTCCCTGCTTCGAACATCGCGCCCAGCAGCATGTCCGGCCCTTTGCTCATCTGCATCGCGCCAATCGGCGACTCACGTCGCAGCAGCTCATCCATCGTTCCTACTAGCTCACGGCTCTGTTCCGCTGTCGTAACTCCGCCCAGAATCGCCCAGGGTTGCGGCTCAAGCCACAGTGTGCTCTCGCCCAACCAGCCAAGCGTGGGGCCAAGCCAGGCTCGACGCAGCCACTTGCCCGTCCATTGTTTGCGCGCGGCTTCGCGATTCAATGCGGCGCTCGCTTTTGCCTTCGCCGCCAGGCCGCTGCTGTCTCCGGCATAGCTGAGCATGCGTGCATAATACTCAAATACCCATGCCTGCATCGCGGAGTTCAGCACGCTTTCCCCTTTCTCCGCGCATTCCTTGAAGGCCTTCCCGGCCCACACGCCAAGCAATCCGTCGTTCCAATCGTCGTTGAGCATGCGCGCCACGCCATGCTCTCCAACTCCAACGTCTGCCACCTGGTGCCGATAGCAGCTCGCCAGCACATTGCGAACGCTCTCGGTCTTTTGTGTCGCGCCATGGAGCGGCCAAGTGGGAACCTGCTCGTCCAGGAAACCCCGGTCGCGCGTCGCCAATACGTATTCGCTTGCCGTCCAAAGCAGCCACAGCGGCAAGTCGCTGGCATTGTCAGCAACCATGGGAGCCACCACGCCGCGTCCAACTATCCCATAAGGGATCGACCCGTCTGGCCTCACTTCCTTCAGCGTGTAACGCAGAATGCCCTTCACAATATCCGGATCGCTGAAGAGAAATGGCAGGCAGTGCTGCAATGGGTCGCGCGCCGCGCCTTGAAATCCCATCACGTATTGATAGAAGCCGTTCTGATTCAAAATGTGCTCTTGAAAGAAATCGTCGTAGGTGAGGCTGCTCCGCAAACAGTAGTGATTCCAGGCCGTCTCCCGGGCAACCCACGGCTGGGTGCTCACGCTGAATCGCATTCCACTGCTCTTCCACTTGTTGCTTGAGTCCTTCCATGCCGTGCCGGCGCTTTTCCTGTAGCGCGCAACCAGCGTCTCCATCCGGAATCCCGCAGGCAAATACCCATAAAGAAAATGCAGCGTCTTCGATTCCCCGGCGGCGAGCGGAAATTGGCGCTCAAGCAGCATTGCCGGTTCCGAATCTTCGGCGTCGAGCTTGCCGTCAAGAGAACGCCCAAGCCCGTCTGGATGAAGCGCCCCGCCCGATCCGAAAAATGCCTTTCCATTTGCGGAGTAGCCATCCGCCGGCCCATCGAGCGAAACCAGAAACGTCGCCGGAGGATGAATATCCTCAAATGCGGCTCCCAGCGTCTCTTCTTGAATCGGTCCAATAAAATTGTTCGTGTTGCCGGCAAGTGCAGCCTTCATGCGCTGCCACACCGCCTCCTCTTCCGGCGCGCGTCCCACAAACTCCTTGGTCTCCGTCAGTCCAATGTCCTGGTCCACGAGGCGTATCCGGCTCGTAAACCGCTGCCCAAACCTGCGGCGTAACTCCACAGGACTTCCCTGCCCGCTGAACGATTCGATAAACGACCGAAACGAAAACTGGTAATTCCGGCAACCCCAATACTCAATCCATCGCACCGTCGCGGCAGACTGGCTCCCATTGGTAATCGTCACCTGGGACACGAGCACCGGGTCGTCGCCAAACGGCGCGAAAATCGTTTGATCCACATGAAAGTCTCCGCCCGCAACCCGCTTGCGCAGATAACCCATGCCAAAGACGCGATCGAAGTTCTGGCTGCCGCCCCCATAAAACGTGCTGAGCGATTCCGGGCCGCCGGTCAGGTAGCCGATACCCCCACCGAACTGGCCCATCTCGGGCGCATAGTCGTTCAGGAACTTCGGCCCTCCCTCGTCCTGGCGAACCCGCACATGGCCATAGTTGGAAACAATCGCGGTCACTCGGTCGTTGCCCACCTGGTGTACATGTTCCCGCTCCCCCAGAATGCCCGGAGTTACAGCGGTCACGGCCTTGGGATCGGTAGTTTGGTCGCACGTATAGTGATAAGCCGGCAGGCCGAATTCATCTTCGATCCACTCGCCAAAGTGTCCCGAGCCATAACCCTTGCCGCCATCGTCCACCGGTGCGGAAGATTGGCCCCCTGCCTGGGCACTTAGCATTGGGAACAGGCCAGGCGCGGCTATTGCCGAACCCAAAGCACTCAACACAAAATCCCTGCGATTGATTGACATGCGACTCTCCAATTGCCCTCTTGCGGTGGAAACGCACTCTAAAACGAAAGAATCATCCTACTCCCTCCGCACAATCCCTCGCAGCAGGAATTTTCCCAAAGTCCCTCACTCCCGTGGTCCCTTGGTCCCTTGGTCCCTCAGTCGCTACTCAACCCCCCGCCATCTCCCTCTCTCGCAGCCCCGCCAGCCTGGTGGTCTCAAGCTCCCCGCGATAAAACATGTTAAAAGTATCGAACGGAATCAGCCGCTTTCCATCCGGATGCGCAATATGGATGCAGCTCTTCTTCACGCTGCGCACGTCAAACGCCTCCGCATCGATGAACTGCACAATCAGCACGCGAAACAGGTTCTTGTATCCCAGTTCCTTCGGCATCAGCACCTTCGGCAGGCAACACAGCAGTTCCTTCAATGTCGATGCCTGCGAGCTAGGCGAGTGATTCGTCGCGAACAGCTTGAAGATGTGATCCCTCAGCCCAGTCTCCTGCTCATAGATAATCGTGTTCTTCGCACCGTCGATCAACACCTCCGGCGGTATCATTCCCGTCAGCGGAACCGCCTTCCCGCCCATCTTCAGCGCATACGCCATCGCCAGCGCATCCGGATGACAAGGCACCGGAATCAGATCCTCCGGCCGGAACACATCCGTCTGTTCCAATATCCTCCGCCTTACCTCGGTCAGCGTCAGCCGGTGCTGCTTCGATTCAAATCCCAGCATCCGTCCCGCCTGCTGTACCGGCTGAAAAGTAACTCCTCTCACCGCCGGCTGTTTCAGCGCATAGTCCACAATCGCGCCCAGTTCCCCATCGTTCACTCCGCGCTCCACCGTCACCACCAGGGTCGTTGAAATCCCCAGCCGGTTCAGCCGCTCCAGCGCCTTTTCGCGAATCCCGCGCAGGTCCGCCCCGCGCAACTGCATCAACGGTTCGCGCTTCAGCGAGTCGAATTGCAGATACACTTCAAACTGCGGCATAAAGCCCGCCAGCCGCTTGGCAAACTCCTCGTCCTGCGCAATTCTTATCCCGTTCGTGTTCACCATCAGGTGCCGTATGGGCCGTTCCTTGCACATCTCCAGCACGCGAAAAAAATCCGGATGCAACGTCGGCTCACCGCCGGAAATCTGCACCACGTCCGGCTCCTTCTCGTTGCGCACCACGCAATCAAGCATCGCCCCAATCTGCTCCAGCGTGCGGTATTCGGTCCTGTGCTGCCCGCTCCCCGCATAGCAAATCGGGCACGTCAAATTGCACGCATCGCAAATCTCCACCAGCGTCAGGCAGCTATGCTGCTCGTGGTCAGGGCACAACCCGCAGTCATACGGACACCCATACTTCACCGGCGTGTTATAGACCATCGGCTGCTCCGGCGTCTTGATAAATACCTCGCGCGATCGCCGGTAATACTCCACATCGTCGGCCACCAACACCCGCTCGTGCCCATGCTTCGGGCACCGCTTCAGCATCAGCACCTTCCCATCCTCAAACACAATCTTCGCGTCCACTCGCCGGTAACATGTCGAGCAGATGGAGATAGCCACGTCATAGAACAGATACGGCCGCAATTTCTCAGTCATCGAATCCTCATTCCGCTCTTTTCCGCATCAAGAACCGCACCACGCCCCACACCGCTGCGCACGCCATCAGCACCAGCGTCAGCGCAATCAGCCAAAGCTCCCACAGCACAACGCCCAGCGTGCCCCAACCCTCGCCCTGCGGAGTATGCATCAGGGCATCCACGCGCGGCTCCAACCAAGGCGTTGCCAGGCACAGCGCAATCTCGCAAAACAGCAGCGCCAGCAGCACCAGCATCGTCTTCCCCGCGCCGCTCTTTCGGCCCCACCAGTTTCCGTGCTTCATCGCAACCAACTTTTTATGCCTCGCATACTACAGTGTTTCAAAACATTTTTTGCATAAGAGCAGGACTTTACAGGCTGCGAAAAAGCTCAATTTCTGTGCAATCTGCGAAGGCTTTGTATCAGGGCACGACTTCAGTCGTGCCGAAATGCGCCAGAATCACGTGGGGTCTTAACCCCTGCGGGATGGCCTCTGAACGGCCACGGCCATCCTTGAATCACGCCTCAACTCAACTTGTCCTCATCATCCTTGCCATCAATCAACCGTTGCCGTTCAGAATCTTCAGCCTTGTTTCCCCTCGCAACGCTCAGCACTACCCAGAAAATCGCCACCACAACCATCCCCACAAACGAAAGCGCCATCATAACTAGTTCCACTGGAGCGGCGATGCTGAGTAGTAGTCCCGCCGGAGAGTTCCCCCCACTTGCGTTCAGAGCCAGGACAAATGTGACTCCGCAAAGTCCAAGGGCGATCCCAAAGACGACCGTCAGCACAACCAGAATCTTTGCGAATGGAATACGATCAACGAGCGGCTTGTCCATCACTTCCCTCTTCTCCTTCCCAACTGGCCACCGTTCCAGGCTTGAGACCCGGAACAGTTCACGAGCCATTCTTATTTCTTGTCTTTGTCATCCTCATCGCCCAGCAATGTCTGCGGCTCGCCGCTTCCCTTCCCAAGCCAAAAATCCCCGCCACCGCCCACGCCACCAACGCCGGCAACAGCGCTGCACCCGACAGCACCATCACAACCAGCGAGATATTCGCAATGCCCAGCGAATCGACCCCAAACTCCTCGTGGCTCTTGAACCCATTCGCCGCCACCACAAAACTCAGCCCGCACAGTCCCAACCCCACCCCAAATGCAATCGCCAGCACCACCACAATCTTCGCAAACGGTATTCGATCAACAAGCGATTCCTTCATTTCGCAAAGGGCATCCGGTCTACCAGCCGCTTGCTCACAATCTCCCCCCCTTTTCACGAAGCAAGCCGATCAGCCTGTGGCGGAAGTCGGGTGTTGAAAGGGCACGACTTGAGTCGTGCCGTAAGTCGCTCAAAATAAACATGGGCTTTAGCCCCTGAGGGACGGTCTTTCGGCATTTCCGACTTTCACCACAGGCTGCTATGACTCGCCGTCATGCTTCCTTTCGTCTCCATCGCCAAAAAGCTTCTGCGTCTCATCCTTCGGCGCCATGGCAAAGTGCGCATACAAAGCCGTCCCGGCCCAAAGCAGAAGCACAATGGCTCCGCCACCCACCGAACCCCACAAGCCGATAAGTTCCAACGCCCCCGTGGCCATAAAGAGGCCCTGTATCGCAGTGGGAGACTTGTCGTAGACCGCGACTTGCAGCCCACACAGCCCTGCTGACACCAGCAGCACCGCAATCAAAATCACCAGCAATCTGGCATATCCCGTCAACTCACGCCCGAAGAGTTTCACTCACACCCCTCCTCGCCACAACCTCATCCACAACCAGCAAAACAATCCCCGCCAAGCAGCTCCATTGAATCAAATTCAACCCATCCATCAGCGGCTGCGGCTTGAGAAAATCGATAACTACCCTCCACCCCAGATAACTCCCCAGAAAGATCCTGAACCGCAGACCCTCCGGTAACTTAGCCTCGGTACTTACAACCATCCCCAGCAATATCAAAAACAGCATCTCGTACACCTGCACCGGATGCCGCCCAATTCCATCCCCCAGGTCCACAGCCCACGGCAGCCCGGTCGCCTTCCCGTATGTGTCGTCCGCCAGCCCCGCCACCAGGCACCCAATCCGCCCCACCGCAATTCCCACGCACAGCGGCAGCGCAAACAGGTCGCCCGTCCTCCGCCTTATCCCGCTAACCCGCTTCACCACCTCCACGCCCAGCCAACCGCCCAGCAACCCGCCCACAATCGTCTTGCCGCCCGGTGAAAACAGCAGCGCCAGCATCCGTCCCTGCCGCCAGGCCGCCTCCACCGTAGGCCAATGCTCACCCAACCCCAGCAACCGGCTACCCACCAGCGCACCCACCGCCGCTGCGGCCAGCACTGTCCAGCGCTGCGGCTCGCCCAGCAAATCTCCATGGCGCTCGCGCAACCGCCGAAACACCGCATACCCAGCCGCGTAAGCCAGCGTCTCAAACACCGGATGCCAAACCGGATGCGACCCAACAGGAATCATGCCGGGAGTATAGCCCAACTCCCCCAGTCCCAAGTCCCTCAGTCCCCAAGTCCCTCAGTCCCTAGTCCCTAGTCCCTCAGTCCCTAGTCCCTCAGTCCCTCAGTCCCTAGTCCCTAGTCCCAAGTCCCTCAGTCCCAAGTCCCTCAGTCCCTAGTCCCTAGTCCCTCAGTCCCTGTCCCCTTACACCGGTTTGCGCTATCATTACGTCTATACAGTGAGAGGCCCATTCCCCTAAGGGCCAATCCCGGCGGTGTATGTGTCTCGATTCTTCCAGCGTTTTGTCTTCGTCCTCTCCGTAGCGGTGTTTGCCGCTCTCGGTCTCGGCTTTGCACTCGGCGAGTTCGGCCTCTTCGGCGTCCATGCCGGCAGCGACCAGGATGGCGCATACCGCCAGATGCACGTCTACGCCGAAGTCCTCAAGAAAGTCCAGTCCGACTACGTCACCGTTCCCAGCGTCAATGACGTAACCACCGGCGCGCTCCACGGTCTGCTCGAGTCCCTCGACGCCGATTCCAGCTACCTGACCCCCACCGAATACAAGATTTACAAGGATCGCCCCACCACCGGCGTTGCGCAGGTCGGCATCAATGTTTCCAAGCGGTTCGGCTACGCCACCATCATCAGCGTGGTACCCAACTCGCCCGCCGACCACGAGCATCTTTCCGACGGCGATGTCATCGAGTCCATTGGCGAACAGTCCACCCGCGAGCTGTCCCTGGCCGTCATCCGTCTCATGCTTGAAGGCAAACCGGGATCCAACGTCAATCTCTCCGTCGTTCGTCCCCACAAGGCCGACCCCGACAAGATCACCCTCACCCGCGCCATCACCGCCCCCGCCCCGCTGCTGCAGCAGCAGTACGAAAACTCCACCATCCTCTACCTCAAGCCCGGCTTGCTCTCCGCCGCCCGCATCGACGAAGTCTCATCGCTGCTGAAAACCGGCGCAAAGAACCGCAAAATCCTGCTCGATCTCCGCGACGCCTACGGCGACGTCGCCCAGCAGGGAATCCGCCTGGCCAACCTGTTCATCAAGCAGGGAACGCTGGCCACGCTTGAAGGCCAGAAGTTTCCCGCTCAAACCTTCACCGCCGACCCGGCAAAGTTCCTCTCCGACGCCCCGCTGGTTGTGCTGGTCAATCGCGGCACCTGCGGCGCGGCTGAGTTGACCGCCGCCGACATTCAGGACGCCAAGCGCGGAGACGTCATCGGCGAGCGCACCTTCGGCGAAGGCTCCGTCCAGAAGACCATTGAGCTGCCCGATGGCGCGGCGCTGCTGCTCACCGTCGCCAAGTACGAGGCCCCCGACGGCAAAAAGATTCAGGACGAAGCCGTCACCCCCTCGGTGCAGGTAGGCCAGCCAGTCGAGGAAGAAGACGAGGACAACACAACCACCCCCAACAAAGGCGACGAGCCCCTCACCAAGGCCCTCGAAATGCTGAAGGCGAAAACCGTCTGATCACATGAAACTTCGGGTGCCCCATCCATCGCTTTTTTCTAGAGATGGGTGGGAGACCACAAAGCTCAACCCTCGGCCATCGGGATTTTTCATCCTCCATTCCGTCCCCACTCTTGCCCCCCATGGTTCACCCCTGCGCGCCAACACATCCTTTTGCACCGCGAAAATGCTAGCCTTGGTCTAGTGCATCTTCTACGCCGGTCCAACGGCAGAGATGCCCACGAGGCTGAATCGCTTGGCTGCCCCCACTCCACAGCCTTCTGAACCCGTCGACCTTGTCCGGCCCCGCCGCCAGGTCCTGCCGGTTCCCGCGCACCGCCGCCGCAAGCTCGCCGGCCGCTCGGCGCTCGTTGTGCTGCTGTTTCTGGCCGTCGTTACCGGCTCGCTGGCCGGCCTCACCCTCGTCTACTCCGTCGATCTGCCACAGATCAACGATCTTGAGCGCTACCGCCCCTCCACCACCACCGATCTCTACGACCGAAAAGGCCAAAAAATCGGCTCCTTCGCCCTAGAACACCGCGACATTGTCGCCTACGACGACTTTGCACCCATCCTCCGACAGGCCGTCATATCCATCGAAGACAAGACCTTCGAGTCCCACTGGGGCATCAACGTCTTCCGCGTCGTAGGCTCCGCCTGGCACGACATCCGCTCCCACGGCCGCACGCAGGGCGCTTCCACGCTCACCATGCAGTTGTCGAAAATCCTGTTTCTCTCCTCCGAGCGAACCGCCGCCCGCAAAATCCAGCAAGCCTATCTCGCCATCCAAATCGAGCGCGCCTTCACCAAGCAGCAGATCTTCACTCTCTACGGCAATCAAATCTATCTCGGCCACGGCCAGTACGGCTTCGAGGCCGCCTCGGAGTTCTTCTTTTCGAAGCACGCCAAAGACCTCACCCTCACGGAAGCCGCTCTGCTCGCCGGCCTGCCCAAAGGCCCTGCCGCCTTCTCGCCGCTCTTCTATCCGGACAAAGCCCTGCGCCGCCGCAACCTCGTTCTCTCTGAAATGGAGTCCGACGGAGTCATCACCCACGTCCAGGCCGAGCAGGCGCGTCAGGCCCCGCTCGGCCTCCATACCGCCCAGCCCGAGATGTCCGTAGCTCCCTGGTTTCAGGAAGAAGTCCGCCGCGAACTCGAAAAGCGCTTCGGCGCGGAGCAGGTCCACGAGGCCGGCCTGAAGGTGGATACCACCCTCGACCTCGACCTGCAAAAGACCGCCAACCACGCCGTCGCCGACGGCCTGGCCGCCTACGAGCGCCGCCACGGCTGGAAGAACAAGCTGGAAAATGTCCTCTACGGCGGCGTCACCATCGAGGCCTACAGGCACCCTGACTGGGCCGTCATGACCCACCCCGGCGAATACGTCCACGCCGTTGTTACTCGCGTCCTGCCTCTCGAAATTCACGCCCGCATCGGTCCCCCGGGCCAGGAGAAATCCGACATCGTCCTAATTCCCGAAGACTGGAAATGGACCGGCCAGCGCTATGGCGACGCCCTGGTCAAGCCCGGCGACCTCATCTATGTCCAGCTCTCCGACGCCATGGAAGGCCAGGACCGACGCGCTACCCTCCAGCAAGACTCCGGCGCGCAAGGCGCTCTGATGGCCATCGACAACACCAACGGCGACATCCTCGCCATGGTCGGCGGTCGCGACTACGCCACCTCCGTCTTCAACCGCTCCACGCAGGCCGAGCGCCAAACCGGCTCAAGTTTCAAGCCATACGTCTACACCGCCGCCATCGAGGCAGGCGCAAAACCTACCGACATCATCGTCGACGGCCCCGTGAGCTTCGGCTCCTATACCCCCCACAACTACGAGAACGACTACAAAGGCGCTATGACCCTCATCAACGCCTTCGCCGAGTCGCGCAACATTCCCGCCCTCAAGCTCGCCGCCCGCGTCGGCATTCACACCGTTATCGATGTAACCCACCGCTTCGGAGTCACCACCAACATCCCCGCCTACCTCCCCATCGCCATCGGCGCGGTCGAAATCTCCCTTGTGGAGCAGGTCGCCTCCTACTCCGTTTTCCCCAACGACGGCATCCGCGTAACTCCCCGCCTCGTCCG